>Ga0081538_10006213_pt1 | contig 10571 bp, 2 predicted proteins | sample TabmetS5T2R1_FD_71022 | JGI IMG/M metagenome (GOLD analysis project Ga0081538, IMG submission 71022) | Tabebuia heterophylla rhizosphere microbial communities from the University of Puerto Rico - S5T2R1 | ecosystem: Host-associated > Plants > Roots > Rhizosphere ...
CCGGGTGCGGCGGCCGGCCTCGACGTCGGAGCGGTCCCCCAGCGTCCCCGTCCCGAAGGCCGGGATCGTGCCCTCCGAGCCGGCCGGGATCTCGGTGATGCGGTTCTCCTCCGGGCGCTCGAAGAAGTATGCGGAGGCGCCGTGGTCGCGCAGGACCTCGGCGACCTGCTGACCGTCCACGGCCGCGTTGAGGGTCGGCGTGAAGCGCGGGTTGAGGTCGCGGCTGCCCATCACGATCGCCGGGATCCCACGTGCGCGGGCGTCGTCCAAGACCGCGATCAGCCAGGGCAGCTGGGGCTCGGCCGGGTTCTGGTACGGGTCGCTCAACGCGAGTGAGCCGCGCGAGTTGTCGATCACGACGACCCGCAGCCGGCCGCTCGGGCCTTCGCTGTCGAACGCGTAATGCGTGCGGGCCTGGCCAGGCCCGGGGCGCAGGCCGGGGACCGTGTCGGCCGACACACCGGCCGGCGCGGGGCCGTCACCGAACGGCGCCGAGAAGAACGAGAAGGCGCTCATGAACGCCGAGGCCTCACCCGCCCCCGTGTCGCCCGCGGACAACGCGGGATATGTTGCGAGCCGCCCGCGCGGCTGCAGGAGCGTCGCGTAGCGGCGCGCCTCGCGTGGCGAGATCGAAGCACCGGGGGTTTCCGGAAGGCGTCCGCCCGTGTACAGGAAGAAGCGCGGCCCGTTCGGCGTCGAGGCGAGCTCGGCGCTCCGGTCGAGGGCCGCCGTGACGGTGCGATCGGGCGCGAGCCGGAGCGGCGCGAGGTCCGTGCAAGGCGCCTCGCACTGGGCGTGGCCACCGACCGCGAAGCGCACGACCCCGCCCGGCAGCGCGACTGCGCTGCGCCCGGCGGCCGGCGGGCCCTCGGGGCTGCCCGCCGAGTAGCGATAGATCCCGCCGGTCTGGACGATCGCCCGCTGCTGCTGGTTCTCGGAGCCGCGCTCGGCGCTGTCGGGCCGCCCGCTTTGGCCGCCCACCGCCCAACCGGCCCCGGAGGCGTCGAGCAGGAAGGCGGCGATCGCATCAGGTTTGAGCGGCTTGTCGGGGCCGGGGTTGCCGAACGCCTGCTGCTGCTCGTCGCGCCAGCCGCCGCTCGTCTCGCGCAGCACGTAGCCGTCCTCGATCAGCGGGATGGTGGGAACGAGCGGGGGCGGCAGATTCGGATCGGGCTGCAGGACGTTCTCCTCGGGCGGGTAGCGGTCGTCGGCCGGCAGAACCGAGACGACGGCGCGCACGCGGCCACCCTCGCGGAAGGCCGCCACGGCGGACACGAACTGCGCCGGCAGCGGCTGGTCGCTGAGACGCCACGGGCCGCGCGCGGCGTCGCGCTCGATCACTACCCCGTCGCCAGCGGCCACGGCCCCGCCGTCGGGTAGGCCGGCGACGGCCCACAAGCGCGGCGCCGCCGGCACGCCCGCGAACAGCTCGCGCACTCCCTCGTCCGCCCTCCAGCCCGCGCCGTCGTTGACGAGCAGGTCGGACCCGGCGGCCACAAGCGCCTGAGATCCCGCGAAGGCGACCTTGGTGAAGTCACGGCCTGCGAACTCGGCCGGCAGCGGCTCCTGCTCCCAGGTCTTTCCGTAGGCGAGCAGCGCACCGGCGCGCCCGACCGCGTAGCCGCGCACGTCGTTGCCCGGTTGGAAGGCGACGTCGAGCAGGTTGGCGTCGAAGTTGAGCGGCGTCGCGGGGTCGCGCTCCCAGAAGCCCGTTTCGGCGCGCCACTCCCACATCGCGCCACGGTCCCCGACGGCGTGGGCGCGCTTCGGCTCGGGCCAGGCGACCCCGCGTAGCACCGGCTTCGCCACGTTGCCGTTCGCCCCCAGGAGGAACTCGGTGTCCCAGCCGCCGCCAGGGGTGTAGCGGGCCACCGACCCGTCGGCGCCGACCGCCAGGGCTCCGGCGCCCAGGTCGCCCGGGCTTCTGCCCGGCTCGCCGGCCACCGCGGTCAGCGGCCGCCGCAGCGGCACCGGCCAGCTGGCCAGCCGTTCGGGGAGCGGCGTGCTCGTGATGTGCACGGGCCCCTGCAGCCAGCCCTCGTCGAGGCTCGTGAACGCGGCCGTCGGCGCCTGGCGGGCGCCCCCGGGTCGCCGCTCGAACGCGGTCCCGTCGAAGCGCAGGTAGGTCCCCCGGATCGTGTCGATGCCGCCGCCCGGCTCGGCCATGTTCGTGAGCACACGTGTGCCGAGGCCCGGCCCGGCCCAGGCTTGGCTCGTGTAGCCGAGCGTCGTGAACGACGCGCCGAGCGGGCGGTCGCATACGCCGGGCGCGTCGCAAAACGACGTCACGGCGAGCCCGTCGACCGCCACGTGCAGGGTGAAGTCGCTGCGTGCCCCGGCGGCCAACAGGCGCCCGTCGATCCACAGGCCTGTGGTGGTCGCGGTCAGTGGGTCGGCGCGGCTTGTGAGCGGCCCGATCTCGGTGAGCCCGGCCGCGACGTCCTCCGCGGTCGCGAAGCGCGCACCCCCGGGGCCGAGCTCGCGCTCGATCCAGCGGCGCTCGGCGCCGAAGAAGACTCGTTCGTAGAGGACGACCCCCCGGCCCAGGCTGTCGTCGGGCTCGGCGAGCAGCCAGGCGTTGTCTGGCCCAGTGGCGGCGAGCGAGATCGCCCTGAAGCTCTCCCCCGACTCGAAGGCTGGGCACTCGTCCTCCGGGGTGGGCGGCTCGGCGGCCGCCCGCGGCGCGCAGACCTGCTCGCCGCTCCAGCCTCCCTGCCCGTCGTAGTGCAGGACGGTGTCTTCCGCCGCGCGGCCCACCGGAACGAAGAGGGCACCGGCAGCGGTCCCCTCCTGGAAGACGGCGAACGGCGCGCGGGTCAGCGAGGCGAGCCGCTCGTTCGGCGCGAGCAGCTCGGGCGGGGCGACGATCTGGCGAAAGCGGCGACCCGGGTTGCGGTGCAGAGCGGCGAACTCGGCCGGGCTGGCCTGGTCGCGCCCGAGCAGCACGGCGCCGCCGCGCGGCGTCATGCGCGCAGGGACGGGCGTTGCCGCCGGCAGCGGCAGCGGCCCGCGCCAGGGGTGGCCGGCGGCGTCGAGCGGGGTCTGCGCAACCTGCCAGCCGCTTGCGTCCGTGTAGCGCATCAGCGCCAGCTGCTGTTCGTCTCCCTGGATGCGCGGTCCGAATTCGAGCGGCTCGCCGTCGACCCGCACGCCCGTGATCTGGGCGGGCAGCATCTGGTAGCCCCATACCTCGCCGGGCTCGCCGCCCTGGGTGACGGCGCCCATCAGGCGCGTCGTGTTGAACCCGGCCGCGCCCAGCACGGCGTCCGGGGTGGGCGGAGCGGCGGGCGCCTGGCTCTCGCCGGGGGACGAGCCGAGCACCAGTGCGGCGGCGACCACAGCCGCGCCGAGCGTGCCTGCAGCGGTCAGGCCCCTACGGCGGAGGGCGCGCGCCCGCCGGCGCCGCCGCGAGAGTCGCTCCGCCGCGGTCAACGTCTCGCGGCGCCGGTGCCCGTGACCACAGTGTTGCCATCGTTAGCGCCGCCGTCGTCCTGCGGCCGGCGCTGGCCCGGGATCGACACCGCAAGCTTCAGCTTGGTCGGCCAGCGGTCCACGTTCAGGCGGACCCGGAGCGTGTGGCGGCCGGCCCGCAAGGTCCGCCTGCGCGTGCTGGCGACGAGTCGCTTCCCGCGACGCGCCTCGAGGCGCACACGCGCCAGGCGCGTGAGACGGAACGAGACCGCCAGCATCGTGCCCTTGAGCCGCACCTTGACGTTGCGCAGGACGGGCTTCAGCCTCGGCCGCCTGACACGCGGCGCCGGCGGTGGCTCCGTCTCGAGCTCGAGCGGCGGCGCGACGTTGAGGCCGGAGTCGTCGGGGGGTGCCGTGTCAGGGATGAAGACCCCCGCCGCCTCGTTGGGCCTGAACTCGATCAGCCGCGCGAAGGCCGGGTCGGCGTTCTGCGGCGGCAGCGTGCCGTCCGTGTAGTGGAAGAGCCAGCCGCTCGTGGTCGCCACCCAGCAATCGTTCTCGGCAGGACACGCGATCTTCGACGCCAGTCCGCGGGACCCGATACTGGGGTCCGGCCGCTCGACGAGCCCGGTCGGGGAGAGCCGCGCGACCTGCGTGGGCGCGAGCGGGTCCGACACCGCGCCGACCCGCTGGATCGCGGCCCAGGCATCGTCGGACCCGGGCAGTGCCGCCACGTCGACGAGCCGCTCGAACTGCTGGAAGGCCGGGTCGAGCCTCACCTCCTCAAACGCGTCGCCGGCGAGCCGCGCGGCGAACGGCGGCCGTTCGACCGGTCCTTCCTCCGCGCGCGGGCCTGTGGTGGCTGCGCCGCCGACCGCCCACAGGTCCGTGCCGTCGCTGTCCAGCGCTAGTACGTCCGTCGCGTCGTCCGACTCGTCGAGCGCGGGCGTCGTGGGGTCGTCCGCGGGCACGAGCGGGTCGGGTGTGAAGACGCCGCCGGCGATCCGGCGCAGCAGCCGGGCCCCTTGCTCCGGGTTGGCGGGGTCCGGCTCGGGCTCGCCGAAGTCGACGGCGCTGCCTGCGAACGTGCTCTCGAAGACCGACCCCGCGTGCGCCTCGAGATCGCTGACGCGCCTGCCCGGCAGCACGTAGCGGCTCGTAAGCGATGCCCCGTCCCAATGCAGGTGGAAGGCGCCGAAGCGCGTGCCGGTCGGGTTCTGGTCGAATACGCCGCCGAACCAGCAGTCGTTCGGACCATTGCAGGCGGCGGCGCTCATCGGTCGGTAGGGGTCGGCGGCGTCCTCGCGTGTGCTGTAGGAGGCCACGACCTGCCCGTTCTTGAAGTGGCACAGCGACTTGCCCGAGCCGCCGGTCGCACTGCCGTTGCCGCGCGGCTCGCTCGCGTGCGTAATCGTCCAGAACTCGTTGTCGCCGGCCCAGGCGATCCGCACGTTGTCCGCCTGTCCGCCGCAGACGACCGACAGCTGACGCCAGCCGCGGCCGTCGTAGAAGAAGAGGCCCTGCGGGACGATCGAGGTGCCCTGGACGGCGAGCAGCCCACGGTTGGGGCCGTTGAACTGCAGATCCCCGGGAGGACCGAGCGCCACCGGGCCGCTGGCACCCGGCGGTGTCGGCTGCGCGTCGACCCAGACGGCAGGTCCCTGGGCGAGCGCGGCCGGCGCGCCGAGTGCGATCACGCCGGCGGCGAGCAGTGCGGCGAGCGGTCCTCTCATCGCTTGGCCCTCCGCGGCGGCAGGAGCACGAAGCTCTGGCGCACGATGCGCCGGCCGCCAAGGGGGTCGCGCAGGTCAAGCGTCAAGCGCGCCCGCAGTCCGCGGCTCTGACGTAGGGCGCGAAGCCCCTTGCGGGAGAGGGTTAGCCGGAGGCTCGTGCTCGAGCTCGCGCCGATGCCGAAGGCGCGGCGCGCGAGTCGGAGGCGCTTCGCCGCGGCCCGCGAGCGTGTCGGCGGGGCATCCAGCGTCGCCATGCCGGTCACGGCAAACGGGTTGCGGTTGAGCACCCCGAAGGCCAGGGCTCGGCCTCGCGGCCGTAGCCGCTTCTTCGCGAGCACGCGCACGCCAGGCCTCGAGCCGAAGCCGAAGGGCGTGGAGGGTGCCGGGAGCGGCGGCGGGGCCACGGGCGGAGGCGCCGGGCCCTGGACGTCGATCGTCACGGCCGCGGCCGGCGACTGGTCCTCGTCGTCCTCCGCCCGGAAGCTGAACTCGTCCGGGCCGACGTAGCCCGGATCAGGCGTATAGCGGACAGTGCCGGTCTCCTGGTCGATCCGACCGAGGGTTCCGTGGCGAGGACCACTCCCCTGGACCACCGACAGCAGCAGCAGCTGACCCTCGGCGTCCGAGCACGGCAGCGGGATGCGCGCCGCTGTGTCCTGCGGCACCGCGGCCGCGCGGCTGAAGCACTGGGGCGGCTCGTTGTCGAGCACCTGCACCAACACGGTCGCCGCCTCTGACTCGAGCCGTCCGTCACTCGCCACGTACGTGAACGAGTCCGACCCGTCCATGCCGTCGCGCGCGGAATAGGTGACCGTGCCGCTCGCCTGGTCGATCACGCCGAGACGCCCGAGCGCCGGCCTGCGGACGATGCGCAGGTGCAGGTTGTCGTTGTCGGCCGAGTCTGGATCGGTGCAGACGAGGTCGACCGCCTGGCTCGCCTCGTGCGCGATGATGAGCGGCCCGAGCGGCTGGCAGCGCGGCGCGCGGTTCTCGACCACGGTCAGGCGGGCGGTGGCGACACCCGAGCTCGCGCTCGCCTCGCTCGCCCTGTAGGTGAAGCTGTCCGGACCGCTGTAGCCCGCCGCCGGCGTGTAGACGACTGCGCGCCCCGCGTCGTCGACCGGACCCAGCGTGCCGTGGTCGGGTGCGTCGACGACGGTGAAGTGGAGCGGGTCGCCGTCGGGGTCCTGACAGCTGAACGCGACGGATGTCGGCGAGTCGTGACCGATCTCCGCCTGCACGTCGGAGCACGCGGGCGCCCGGTTGTCTGCGTTCTGCACATCGAGCCGAACGGTCGCCGGCGCCGAGCTGTCCTGACCGTCGCTCGCCTGATAGCTGAACTCGTCGAGGCCCGAGTAGCCCGCCTGCGGCGTGTAGGTCACCCGGTCCTGTGCCTGATCGATCGGCCCGAGCGCGCCGTGGTCCGGTCCGTCGGCGATCGAGAGCGTGAGCACGGCCCCGCTGTCGGCGTCCCGGCAGGCGAGCGGAATCTGGAGCGAGCCGTTGAAGGCAACCGACAGCGGGCCGACGTCGTCGCAGACGGGCCGCGCGTTCGGTGGCGGCTCGACCTCGATCGACGCGGTCGCGACGCCCGAGTCGACCCTGCCGTCGTTGCCCTTGAAGGTGAAGCTGTCCGCGCCGGTGTAGCCGGGGGCCGGCGTGTAGGTGACCGACTTCGTTACCTGGTCGATCTCCCCAAGCGTGCCGTGGTCCGGGCCATCGACGATCGAGACCGTCACGATGTCCCCGCTGTCGGAGTCGAAGCAGTTGAGCGTGACGTCCACGGACGGATTGCCGAACGGCACGCGCACGGGCTGGTCGGTGCAGATCGGAGCGGCGTTCGGGCCCTGCACCGTCAGCGTGACGGTCGCGGCCGGTGAGTCGTCCTCGCCGTCGTTGGCCTCGTAGGTGAAGCTGTCGGGTCCCTGATAGCCGGGCGCGGGTGTGTAGACGACCGTGTCGGTGGCCTGATCGACCGGCCCGAGGCTCCCGTGGGCTGGCCCGTCGACCGCAGAGAGCGTGAGTGTCTGGCCGCTGTCCGGATCCGTGCAGGCGAGCGCGATCGCCTTGGGCGTGTTGTGCTCGACGACGTCCGAGAGGTTGTCGCAGTCGGGCGGTTCGTTGCCGGGTGGCGCGCCGGCCACGCGGATCGTGATGGTCGCCGTGTTCGAGCTGGCCGTGCCGTCGCTCGCCCGGTAAGTAAAGGAGTCCTCGTTCGTGGCCGTAGCCGTGTGGCGATAGCGGAGGCTGCCAGCCTCGGCGGTGACGCTTCCGTTGACGGGAGCGCCGACGAGGCTCAGGGTGAGCGGATCGCCGTCCGGGTCGACACAGACGGTCGGCAGCAGGAGCGTGCCGCCCCGCGCTACCTCGAGGTGCTCGTCGCTGCACAGCGGCGCCAGGTTGCCGCCGACGGAATCGGGCTGGCGGATGAGGCGGAAGGCGTCGTGGGCGCCATTGCCGTCGCCTGGAAACAGGTTGGTCGCGCTGCTATCGAAGCCGGCGGCCACCTGGGCGCGGCTGCTACGGACCGACAAGACGGGGCCGATGATGCTATTGAGGGGGCCCAGGTCCGACCCGTCCACGCCGCGGCTTGCCCACTCAAGCGTCGCCCCTGACAGGTCCGATGACCCGTCGGCAGGCAGGTTGACTGCGAACACGCGCGTCGTGCTGGTGTTCGTCGGCAGCGAACCGGAAACCGCCGGTTGCGCCAGCGAAAAAGCCGCGCGGCGCGTCGTGAAGACGATGCGACGCCCGTCGGCGGAGATCACTGCGCTATCGATGCGCTCAAGGCCTAATGCGTCCGTGCTGTCACGCGTCAGCTCGCGCGTGCCCGCAGCTCGCGAGGGATTGGTCATGTCGGTAAGGAACAGGTCCGCCGGGCCCTCTTGCCGCGTGGCCGTCGGTGTCCCACAGGTAACGAACGCCACGCGGTTGCCGTCGGCGGACAGCGACGGCGGCACGGCGGCGCAGCCATGCCGCTCGTTGTCCACGAAGAAGCCCTGGCAGTCGAGGTCTCCCGGGGGCGGCGGCGACTCGGGGTCCTGTACGAACTGATCGACGTACTCACCCGTGCACGCCGGGTTGTCGGGGTCCGCCTGACCCGCCACGCGCACCGTGCGCCCGCCGCTTCCCGTGACCCTCCGCCACATCACCAGCTCCCGGCCGGGATCTGGCGCTCCGAGCGTCACATCCTCGCCGCAGCCGGCGCTCGAGCTGCACTCCGGCCCGCCTCGAGGGCCGACGAAGTCGACCTGGACCTCTGCGTCCTCGCCGATCCACGCGACCGTCGACCCATCCAGGCTGATCGAGCCCCGTGGAGCTTGGAACAGCTGGCAGTCGTCCGGATCGGGCAGGTCGCACTCGCCGACCGGCTCGCCGGTGTCCTTGCGGCGCGTCACGACCGTCGTGCGGTTCGCGTGCAGGTCGCGCAGGAACAGGTTGGCTTCCGATGTCGTCGGCGCGCTGCGGTCGGGCAGGCTCGTGCGGCTCGCGGTGATGAACACGACCCGGCCCCCGGTGCCGCTCATCGCCTGGCTGGTCAGCGGCAGGTACGAGTAATGGTCACGGCATTGGAGCGACCTCGCCGCTGATAGGTACCGGGGCGGTTCGCCGCTGCGGTCCATGGCCGAGACGAGCTCGAAAGCCGTCGGGCTCGTGCCGTCCGAGGCGAGCGGCACGTCCATGTCGCGGACGTAGACGTCGCCGTTCACGTTGGTGTCCTCCGGCACGAGCTGCTGCTCGGTCGAGAAGGCCACGTAGCGGCCGTCGCTGCTCAGGCCGATCCCCTGCTCCTGTGGCGGGAACACGCTGAAGCCGCGTCCGCGCCCACCCGCGCCGCAGTAGACCGGCGTTCCCACGCTCAGCGCAAAGGTCGAGCTCGGCAGCACCGAGCCACCGGCTACGAGCTCGAGCTGCCCGCTCTGGAGGTTGCGCCGGACGATGCCGCCCTCGCGCTGGGTCGCGGAGGTGGTGCGCGTGATCGCCGCTGTCGCCGGGGTGAGGTTGTCCGTGGGCTGCAGCTCGGAAGGCTGCACGGTCCCGTCGTAACGACCGGCGAACACGATCGTCCAGGGACCGCGCCCCGAAGCTGCGATCACGTTCACCTCACCCGGTAGGACGTTGGAGAGGGCCTCGAGTGCGGCTCTGATGGTCGTGGCGGTCGCGTTGAACGCCAGCGGAGCGGTGGTCTCGCCCCCGAACGTGAGCGTGTACGTGCCACCGGTCGGATTACCCGTGATGCGAATCTCCTGAAAGCGCGGGTCCGGCGGCGTCGGGTCGAGCGCCGGCGCCAGGTTCGTCGCCCGCGTGGCGAACACCGCGTAGCGCCCGTCCTGGGAGAGCGTCACGTTGCCGGAGCCCCCGTTGCCGGCGCCCAGCGGGCCCGTTGACAGGAGCTCCGCCCCGTTTGTCCATGCGGCCATGGCTGCCGGCGTGGCCAGCAGGAGCGCGACGACCGCCAAGCCAAGAACGAAGGCGCCTCGCCGGACAGGATTCGAGGGTGTGACTTGCATCTGGTGAGGGCCGGCGCAGGCTCTGCCTCACCGCGCCGCGCGCGACACTAGACCGCCCCCGGCGGAGCCGTCAACGCTTTCACAGTCAAACAACGAGAACTGTGAAAATCGTTCAATTCTCCGTATCCAAATCGACTTCACTTCTTCTCCGGAAGTTGCGGGGGAAAGGGCGACGGCCGGGCAGATGCCCGGCCGTCGCCTTTGCTCGTATGTGCCGGCTGGCTGGACCCAGCTCCGGCCGGCGTTGGACCCCTTAGGGAGTCAGCCAGTTGATCCGTGTGACCCCTTGGGATGCCAGTCCACGGAGGTTCTGGCCTGATGTCGACAGCTTCGCGTAGTCCTTCGTCTTGAGCTTCGCCTGACCCGACGGGTGCACCACCGAGGTGAGATAGTCGAAGACCGTCCGGGCCTCGGCTTCCTCCGCGGGGGTGTTCCCGTACACGTCGGCGTTGTCGTCGAAAGCGAGCAGGTACGTCAGCGCACAAATCGGGTACGGGCCGCTATCGCGGTCCGCGGTTGTAAGGGACCAGTCGCCGGTCAGCGTCGGGTCGCCGCCACCGGGCACGTTGAGGTATTGGGCCGTCTCACAGTCGGCGCCCTTCGTGGTGCCGTCCGTCACAACCTGGTCCTTCGTCGGCTCGCGCAGCACGCCCGTCGTGGTCGACGGGTCGCCGTTGCGCACCTTCACCCAGTACTTGTCATCGGCCCCGGCGCTACGGAAGAACGCGTCATCACGACCGTCCCCGAGCACCACGTAACCGATGCCGCCGTCGGTGCCCTTGAGCTTGTCAGCCAGCGGGCCACCACCGGCGAACGGGCTCGAGCACGTGGGCGGAGCGGCACGCACCGTCACCGTCGTGCCCGCGTCGTTCGGCCACACGACGTTGCCGAGCGCAGCCCAGCCACGAGCCGGGTT
>Ga0081538_10006214_pt1 | contig 10571 bp, 9 predicted proteins | sample TabmetS5T2R1_FD_71022 | JGI IMG/M metagenome (GOLD analysis project Ga0081538, IMG submission 71022) | Tabebuia heterophylla rhizosphere microbial communities from the University of Puerto Rico - S5T2R1 | ecosystem: Host-associated > Plants > Roots > Rhizosphere ...
CCCGGGATGGTCGGCGCCGACCTCGCGAACCTCGCCAACGAGGCGGCGCTGCAGGCCGCCCGCCGGCGCCACGAGAAGGTCACGATGGCCGACTTCACCGACGCACTGGAGAAGATCGTGCTCGGTGCCCCGCGCGGCACCGTGCTGTCCGACGAGGACCGTCGCCGCGTCGCCTACCACGAGGCCGGGCACGCGCTCGTCGGCATGCTCACGCCCGGCGCCGACCCGGTCCGCAAGGTGTCGATCATCCCGCGCGGCCAGGCGCTCGGCGTCACGTTCGCCGCGCCCGACGACGACCGCGCCAACTACGAGGAGTCGTGGCTGCGGGCGAGAATCAAGGTCGCGCTCGGCGGTCGCGTCGCCGAGGAGGTCGTATTTGGCACGATCACGACCGGCGCCGAGTCCGACATCCAGCAGCTCACCCAGATCGCGCGCGGCATGGTCGGGCGCTGGGGGATGAGCGACGCGATCGGGCCGATCGCGGTGCTCCCGCAGGACCAGAACGGCCTGCTGCTGCCCGGCTCGCAGGGCGCTTCGGAGTCGACCCAGCGGCTCGTCGACGAGGAGGTGAGGCGGATCGTCGAGGAGTCCTACGAGGAAGTCCGCGAGCTCCTCACGCGCCAGCGCCACCAGCTCGACTCGCTCACCGAGGCGCTGCTGCGCCAGGAGACGCTCGACGAGGACGACGCCTATGCCGCCGCTCAAGTTCCGCGCGGACCCGCCGACACTGGGGGAGAGCCGTCGCTGGCCGCACTCGATCGCGGCCCGGAGGCATAAAGAGCGCAACTTCCGCGCGCCCGCGCGGTTGAAGCGCGTCGTACACCGCTGAATCGCCCGGGTCCAGAGCCCGGGCGACCGGGGGACCCAGGCAGTTGGGGCGAATCGCCGGCCGGTCGAGGCACGGCGTAGCGCAGGTCTTTCCAGCGCGAGCCCGTCAGCTCACCTCGGAAGCGGACTGGAAAGCGAATCCGAGGTACCCGAAACCGTGAAGTCAACCCTGCCCGTGCGCGGGCGGACAGTCGCATTGGCGGCGCTGGCAGCCGTGCTGCTGGGCGTCCTGCTCGCCGCGGCCGACGCCAGCGCGCAAGACGCGACCGGCGGCTTCTCGTCCGAGCCGCCGGCGGCCGCCGCGCCGACCGCCATGGCGGCCATGAACAGCGACCGCCGCACCGCGATCGCGCCGCTCGGCGCTCCCGAGGAGGTCGCGCGGGCGGTCGCCGCCGCCAACCGGATCACGCGCAAGCCCTACAAGTGGGGCGGCGGCCACGGCCGCTGGCGCGACCGCGGCTACGACTGCTCCGGCTCCGTCTCGTACGTGCTGCACGCGGCCGGCCTGCTCAAGCGAGCGCGCGACTCGACCGGCCTGATGTCCTACGGCAAGCGCGGCAAGGGCGAGTGGATCACCGTCTACGCCCATGGCAGCCACGCATACATGGTCATCGCCGGCCTGCGCTTCGACACGTCGGGGCGCGGCGAGAGAGGGCCGCGCTGGCGGCTCGAGCCCCGGAGCGCGCGCGGCTACGTCACGCGCCACCCGGCCGGTTTGTAGCTCGCCCGCCCCGGCGCTCCTGTAGCTTCCGGGGCAGGCATGGGGGAGGTAGGACCCGCAGCGAACGCCCACCTCGTCGAATTGCGCGGTGTACGCAAATCGTTCGGTGCCAACTTGGTCCTCGACGGCATCGATCTCGCCGTGGCGCGCGGCGAGGCGATCGTCATCGCCGGACCGTCAGGCTCCGGCAAGTCGACGATGCTGCGCTGCATCAACGCGCTCGAGGAGGTCGACGAGGGCGAGATCCTGTTCGACGGGCGCTCGGTGACCGGTGCCGGCAAGCGCATCACCGCGCTGCGGGCGGAGATCGGGATGGTCTTCCAGCAGTTCAACCTGTTCCCGCACCGCACCGTGATCGAGAACGTCACGCTCGGGCCGATCCAGGTCAAGGGCGAGCCCCCGCGGCAGGCGCGCGAGCGTGCGCGCGCCCTGCTCGAGCGCGTCGGCATCGCCGAGAAGGCCGAGCAGTACCCGGCCGACCTCTCGGGCGGTCAGCAGCAGCGCGTGGCGATCGCCCGCGCGCTGGCGATGGATCCCAAGCTCATGCTGTTCGACGAGCCGACGTCGGCGCTCGACCCGGAGATGATCCGCGAGGTGCTCGACGTCATGCGTGACCTCGTGCGCGAGATGCACATGACGATGCTCGTGGTGACCCACGAGATGGGGTTCGCGCGCGAGGTCTGCGACCGGCTCGTCTTCATCGACGGCGGGCAGATAGTCGAGGAGGGGCCGCCGGCCGAGTTCTTCGCCAACGCGAAGAGCGAGCGCGCACGGGAATTCGTGGACAAGATCATCCACCATTGAGGGGGGCGAAGTTCATGCAGGGCAAGAGTTGGCGCTGGATCCTCGCGGTTCTGCTCGCGGCGTTCGCGCTGGGGGCGGCGGCGTGCGGCGACGACGACGACGAGGAGCCCGCCGGCGGAGGCGGCGGCGGCGAGGAGACCGCGGAGCAGTTCGACCCGTCGACGACGCTGGGCAAGATCCAGGAGAGAGGCGAGATCACGATCGGCGTCAAGTACGACGTGCCGCCGTTCGGGTTCCAGAACCCGCAGACCGACGAGGTCGAGGGCTTCGACGTCGACCTGGGCAGGGCAGTCGCCGAGAAGCTCGGCGTCGAGCCGAAGTTCATCGAGGCGATCTCCGACAACCGGATCCCGTTCCTGCAGGACGGGACCGCCGACCTGATCCTCTCGACGATGACGATCAACGCCGAGCGGGCGCAGGAGATCGAGTTCTCCGAGCCGTACTACATCGCGACCGGCCGCATCCTCACCAAGACCGACTCGCCGATCAAGGGCCTCAAGGACCTGGCGGGCCGCAAGGTCTGCACCGCGCTCGGCTCGACCTACGAGGAGACGATCCGCGAGCAGGCGCCCAAGGCCGACCTGCGGCTCGTCGACTCCTACTCGGAGTGCCTCGAGCTGATCCAGAACGGCGCGGTCGACGCGGTGTCGACCGACGACGTGATCCTCACCGGCATGATCATCCAGGACGACACGCTGCACATGGTCGGCGACGAGCTCACGACCGAGCCGTACGGCGCGGGGATCAAGAAGGGCGAGACGCAGATGGTCGAGTTCGTCAACGGCGTGCTGGAGGAGATGAAGCAGGACGGCCGCTGGCAGGAGATCTACGACGAGTGGGTCGGCCAGTACGTCGACGAGAAGCAGGAGCCGCCGACGATGACCCTCCAGGAGGCGATCGAGACGACGAGCTGACGCGGTGCCGGGCCTCGCGCTGATCTCGTTCCTGCAGGACCACTGGGACGCGTACGTCTCCGGCTTCTCGGTGACGGTGCGCCTCGTGCTGATCTCGTTCGCGATCGCGATGGCGGTCGGGACGCTGATCGCGGCTCTGCGCGTGGCCCCGAGCCCCGGGCTGAACCGGCTCGGCGGGATCTACGTCGAGACGTTCCGGAACGTCCCGCTGCTGGTACTGCTGTTCATCTCGTTCGCCGGGCTGCGACGGGCGGGCGTCGACATCAACGCGTGGACGGCCGGCAGCGCGTCGCTCGGCCTCTACACGGGCGCGTACGTCGCCGAGGCGCTGCGCTCGGGCGTGTTCTCGGTCGGCAAGGGGCAGATCGAGGCGTCGCTGTCGCTCGGCATGAGCTACCGGAAGACCCTGCGGCACATCGTGCTGCCGCAGGCCTTCCGGACGGTCATCTCGCCGCTCGGGTCGCTGATGATCGCGATGATCAAGAACTCCGCGATCATCGGCGTCTCGCTGCTCGCGCTCGGCGACCTGCTCAAGGAGGCGCGGATCGTCGTCTCCAACACGTTCCAGACCGACGAGGCGTTCTTCTGGGCGGCGGTCGGCTACCTCCTTCTCACGGGGCTGGCGACGCTGCTCGTGCGCGGCCTCGAGCGGCGCTACGCGATCCGGCGATGAGCTACGTCTTCGATCCGAGCAACTGGGAGTGGCTGATCACCGGCAACAACTTCCGGTACATCCTCGAGGGCTTCCTGATCAACCTCGAGATCGCGGTGATCGCGATGGTGTTCTCGCTGATCGTCGGGCTTGTGCTGGCGCTACTGCGGCTCGTGCGCAACCCGGTCGTGGCGTTCGTCGCGGGGCTCTGGGTCGACCTGTTCCGCAACCTGCCGCTGATCTTCCTGATCCTGTACATGGCGCTCGCGCTGCCGAACTCGTGGCGCGACGCGTGGGAGGAGAACGTGCCGGGCTGGGCGCCCGAGGCCTACCAGTCGGGCTTCGTGTTCGCCGCGCTGGTCGCGCTCGTGCTCTACAACTCGGCGGTGATCGCGGAGATCATGCGCGCGGGCATCCTGTCGCTCCCGCGCGGCCAGTCCGAGGCGGCGCTCGCCCTGGGGCTGAGCTACCGCCAGTCGATGCAGCAGGTGATCCTGCCGCAGGGCCTGCGCCGGATGGTGCCGGCGACCGTGTCGCAGCTGATCACGCTCAACAAGGACACGACGCTCGTCTCGATCATCGCGATCACCGAGGTGATGCGGCGCGGGCGGATCGTCACGTCGTCGAACTTCTTCACCGATGTCCAGGCGCCCGTGCTGCACGTGTTCCTGTTCATCGGGCTGCTGTTCGTCGTCGTCAACTACAGCCTGTCGCGGCTTTCGCGGCGGCTCGAGGCCGGCCAGCAGGAGCGCTCGGGCACGAAGATGGAGGCGATCGGCGGCCTGGAGGATCAGCTCCAGACCGCCGAGGCGCGCTGACGGATCACGGCGCGGCGGACGGCGCGAGCGCGTCCGCGAGGGCGTCCTCGGCCTCCGTCTCGGCCGGCCGCGGGTCGAACGGCGCGAAGTCGGGCTCGCAGACCGTCCCGTGCGGCGGCGGCTGCTGCTCGATCAGGTAGCGCTCGACGGCCGCGACCACGCAACCACTCTGGGTGAACGCCGTGTGGCCGTACGAGTTCAGCGTCAGCAGGCGCGCGTTCGCCATCCGGCGCTGCGTGGAGACGGCGTCCTCGTAGGGCGTCGCCGGATCGCCCAGGCGGTTCCCGATCAGCAGCACAGGGTTGGCGGTGTGGCGGTTCCACGGTCCGGTGTAGCGGTCCGGGTCGCGCACCGGCCAGGTTGCGCACGGCAGCGCGAAGTACAGCCACGCGGAGCCGAAGTACGGGCCGATGCGATCCGCCTTGTGGGCCCAGAACGGCCAGACGAACGGGTTCGACGGGTTGTCGGAGTCGGTGCATTGGACTGCGGGCCCCCACTCGAACCCGAGGTACGGCTCTGCCTGGCGCACCAGGGCGCGCCGCGGCCGCACGATCGCGCGCTCGAGCCGGATCTGGCGGCGGCGATCTTGCGTCGCGGTCCAGAGGTCCTGCAGGATCATGCCGAGCTCGGTCGAGGCGGCCGGGTCGTAAAGGCCGCCTAGCGTCGTGTAGACCGCCACCTGGTAGGTGACGACGAACGGCTGCCCGCTCGGGTCGAACAGCTCGAGCGGGTCGCGCCGCAGCCGCTTCAGCAGCCTGTCGTACTTGCGCAGCAGGTTGGGGTGGCCGTCGGCGAACGCGCAGCGGTCGTCGCGCGCGCACGCGGCGAGGAAGGTCTGCAGCGCGTCGTAGCTGCCGATGAACGCGCCGGCGCGGAACTCGACCGGGATCTCGCGCTCGCCCGGCGACTCGCCGGTCGTCCACTCGACGGGATCGATGACCGCATCGAGCGCGAGGGCGCGGACGCGCTGCGGGAACAGGTTCGCGTAGACCGCGCCGATGTGGGTGCCGTACGAGAAGCCGAGGAACGTGAGCTGCTTATCGCCGACGGCCTGGCGCAGGAGCTCCAGGTCGCGCGCCACGTTCCCCGTCGCCATGTGCGACATGACTGGCCCGCCGTTCTGCGCGCACAGGCGCGTGCCCGTGACCGAGCGGCGGATGACGTCGAGCTCCTGCGCGCGCGTGATCGGGAACTCGAAGCCGAACAGCTCGATCGCCTGCTCGTTGCTCGCGAAGCAGCGCAGCGCCGTGCTCTCGCCGACCCCGCGCGGGTCGAAGCCGACGAGGTCGAAGCGTTCGTGCAGCGCCGCGGAGAACGGTGGCGGGATCTTGCCCGGGGCGCCCGGGCCGCCGGGGTTCCAGAACAGGCTGCCGAGCTTGGCGGCCGGGTTCGCGGCGGGCAGCCGGCCGAGGGCGAGCTCGATCTGCGGCCCGCGCGGATTGCGGTACGAGAGCGGCACCGCGGCCGTCGTGCACTCGTAGTCGGAAAGCTGCTGGGTCTCCTCGGGCGTCGCTCCGATGCACGGCCCCCAGTCGAGCTGCGGCACCGGCGCGCCGTTCGTGCCGAGCGGCCGGTGATCGTGCGCGGCTGCCGCGGCTGCGCTCCCGAGCAGCGCCGCGACGAGCAGGACGACCGCCAAGCTGATCCGGCGCACGTGCGACTCCATCTCCACCTCCCGCGATCGGGGGCTGCCGGTTGTCCGGGAGCCTCGCGATCGCGGGCGCGGGAGTCAAGCGGTGGTCAGCCGCGGTGGATCGCGTAGACCGTCCCGTGGGACAGCGACACCACGTACAGGTTGCCGTCACCATGATCTGCACCCAGCCGGAGTTCATGCCGGGCTCGACGCGGTTGAGCTCGCTGAAGCTGTCGTCGCCGTTCTCCTGCTCCCAGAGGTCGCCGGAGCGCGGGTCGAACGCCATGCCGAACGAGTTACGCAGCCCGTACGCATACAGCTTCTGGATGTTCTCGCCGACCTCGCCGCCCATCGCACGGCCGGTGCGGAAGAACGGGTTGCTGCGCGGCGCCGAGCCGTCGTCGTTCAGCCGCAGGATCATGCCTGTCAGGTGCGCGTCGTCGGGCTCCGGCCCGCCGAACTGGTCGTCGGGAATGCCTGGGCCGAACGGCCCGTCGACCAGGTTCTGCAGCTGGCCGCGCCGCCCGGTGTCGCCCACGATCACGTAGAGCTTGCCGTCGGGGCCGAAGCGCAGCACGCCGCCGTCGTGGTTGGCACGCAGCACAGGGTTGGTGGCATCCGCCTGGAACGCGCGGAACTTGGCGATCCCGCGGTCGAACTCGAGCCTGCGGCCGTCCCACTCGAAGCGGTCGACGCGGTTGCCCGTCAGTCGCACGCCGTCGAGCGTGTCGCTGTCACCGCCCGTCCTGCTCTCGCTCCGGAACAGGTGGTGCAGCACGGCCTACGCAGGGCGGTACGCGCGGGTTCGAGGAAGAGGCGCCGACCGGAATCGAACCGGTGTACACGGCTTTGCAGGCCGCTGCGTAGCCACTCCGCCACGGCGCCGGGGCAGCGCACATCCTAGGACGCGGAGGCGGTTCAGCCGGCGCCCGTGAGGCGGCGGCCGCGCTGCACGCCGGTCGCGCCGCGTTCGAGCCGCTCGTGGACCTCCGGTTGCAGCCGGCCTTCGTCGTCGAGGTAGTCGCGCCACGAGCGGCGCGGGTCGTAGCCGAGCAGCCGCCGCGCCTTCGCGATCGAGATCCCGTTCGGGCGCGGCTCGTCCGAGGGCCGGATCGCGGGCGCGGCGTCGCCGTGGAAGCGCCTGACCAGCGTCTCCAGGCTTTCGTGCGAGGCGATGTCCGGCGACGCGATGTAGACGATCTCGTGGCCGGGCGTGTCCGCTTCGGCGGCGAGGCGGATCGCGTCGGCGAGGTCGTAGACGTCGATGTAGGCCCAGAAGCCCTCGGATGGCGTCGGCGCGCGCATCCACGGGCCGATGTTGAGCTCGTAGTTGCCCTCCCACTGCACCCACGAGGGCCGGATCGAGACGCACGTGACGTCGGCGCGCCGCACCGCTCCGTCCATCAGCTGCTCGCCGAAGTGCTTCGCGGTCGCGTACGGGTCCTGCGGCCGCACCGGATGCTCCTCATCGATCGGGATGTAGTCCGGGAGGAACGGGCGCTCGGGGAAGAAATGGCCCGGCACCGTCTCGCTCGAGATGTTCACGAAGCGGCGAGCGCCGGTGCGGATCGCCGCCTCGAGCGTGTTGAACGTCGCCAGCAGGTTGTTGGCGAAGACGCGGTGTGGCGGGTTGCTCGTCGGGTCCGGGATCGCCGCCGCATGGACGACGGCGTCGTGGCCGCGTACGACGGCGTAGGCGTCGCCGGCGTCGGTCAGGTCGGCCTGCGCGTAAGCGATCGCGTCGCGGTTCGCTTCGTAGCGCGGGCGGCCGACGTCGGTCGCCGTGACGTCATGGCCGGCGTCGACCAGCGCGGCGACCGCGGCGGCGCCGACCTTGCCACGCGCGCCGGTGACGAGGATCCGCATCGCCGCATCATCGCGGCTTGCGGCCGGCCGCGGCGCCCCCACGGCCGGCCGGTCCGCCGGACCCGGTTGCGCTCAGCGCAGCCGGGCCACGTGGCGCCCATGGAGGGAGCCCACGCGGTCCTTCCCCTTCTTGCCGAACTTCTTGGCCTTCTTGCCCTTCTTGGCCTTGCGGGCCTTCTTCTCCTTCCTGGGCTCCTCGGCCTTCGGCTCGTCCGCCTTGTGGTCGCCGTGCGACGGCGGCGTGACGACGATCACCGTGTGGATCGTGATCACGATCGGCACGTTGGCGTTGACGTTCGTCTGGCCAGCGATCGCCGTGGAGTTGGCGTGCTGGTTCGTGTCAGCCGACTGGCTCGCGGCCTGGAACTGCCCGGCGCCGCTGCCACCCGACTGTGTCTGGTTCGCCGACTGGTTGGTCGTGCTCGTGTTCGTCGCAGCGGACGTGGCGCTGTTGGCTGCGTTCTGCGACGCCGAGTTGTCACCGCCGTCGACGTCCTTGCCCCCAATGCTCACCGGCACGTTGGCGTTCACCGCGTCCTGCTTGGCGTTCGCCTCGCTGTTCGCGTGCTGGTTGGTGGACGCGCTCTGGTCGAGCAACTGTGCCTGGCCGGAGCCTCCGCAGCCGTACTCGCAGGAGCTCGAGCTTGACTGGTGCTGATCGGCGTCCTGGTTCGTCGTGCTCGTGTTGCTCGCCGACGAGTTCGCCTCGTTGTCGAGCTTCTGCTCGGCTGAGCTGTCACCGCCGGACACCTTCCCGCCGCCGATGGTCACCGGCACGTTGGCGTTGACCGCGTTCTGCTCGGCGTTCGCCTCGCTGTCCGCTTTCTGGTTGGTGTCGGCGTCCTGCTTCAACGCCTGGAACTGACCGGCGCCGCCGCAGCCCGCCTTGCAGTCGCTGTCGGCTTTCTGCGACTGGTCGGCGTACTGGTTGGTGGTGCTGGTGTTGCTCGCCGACGAGTCGGCCTCGTTGTCGAGCTTCTGCTTGGCGGAGCTGTCGCCGCCGTGGACGTCCTTGCCGCCGATCGCGACGGGGACGTTGGCGTTGACCGCATCCTGCTTGGCGTTCGCCTCGCTGTCGGCCTTCTGGTGCGTGTCGGCGTCCTGCTCGAGCTTCTGCGCCTGGCCGGCGCCGCCACAGCCCTTGTCGCACTTGGCGTCGGCCTTCTGCGACTGGTCGGCGTCCTGATCGGTCGTGCTCGTGTTGCTCGCCTTCGAGTGCGCCTTGTTGTCCAGCTTCTGCTCGGCCGAGCTGTCACCGCCGCCGACCTTGTGGCCGCCGATCGTGACGGGCACGTTGGCGTTAACCGCACCCTGCTTCGCGTTCGCCTCGCTGTCGGCCTTCTGGTTGGTGTCGGCGTCCTGCTCGAGCGCCTGGAACTGACCGGCACCACCACAGCCGGCCTTGCAGTCGCTCTCCGCCTTCTGGGTCTGATCGGCGTCCTGGTAGGTCGTGCTCGTGTTGCTCGCCGCCGAGCTCGCCTCGTTGGACAGGTTCTGCGCTGCGGAGCTGTCTCCGCCGGACACCGAGCCGCCGCCGATCGTCACCGGCACGTTTGCGTTCACGGCGTCCTGGTATGCGTTCGCTGCACTTGCGGCCGACTGGTTCGTGTCGGCGTCCTGCTCGAGCACCTGCGCCTGGCCAGCGCCACCGCAGCCGTACGCACACGAGCTGGAGCTGGACTGGCTCTGGTCGGCGCTCTGGTCGGTGGTGCTGGTGTTCGTTGCAGTGGAGTTCGCGGCGTTGCTCGCCGACTGATCCGCCGAGCTTCCGTCCCCGGCCAGCGCGGCGGCCGCGGGGGCGAAGGTCAGCGCGAGCGTCGACGCAGCCAACGCCAGCAATTTGCTTTTCATCCGGTGCATCTCCCTTTCCTTGCTGTTCAGCAGCCGGCCGTGGCCGGCGTCGTCGTGTGGGCGGAAAGGGGTGCGTCAGCCAGGGGGATGCGCGTTGCTGCTCCAGAGCAGCGAGCTGAGCCGTCGCTCGGCGTAGCGCATCCGGAGCGTGATGCCGATCAGCGTCAGAAGCATGAGGGTGACGAGGAGCCCGGCGGCCGCGGCGGCCCCACCGGCCGGCTGCGCCAGGGCGCTGTCGCCCGCCGGCAGTTCGCTCGTGGGCGGCGCGATGTCGATGTAGGGCAGCCGGCGCTCGGAGGACCGGGCGCCCTTGGCGACGCGCTCGCGGCCGGCCTCTGCACGGGCCTCGGCGCGCGGCCGGCGCGCCGTGGTGCCGGCGGGCGGCGCCGGGACCGGCGCGGCCTGGGGTGACCAGCCGACGGGCGTGTCGCTGATCACGGGTGGCGGCGTGCGTACGCGGCGGTGCGGCACCGCCGGGGCGGGC
>Ga0081538_10006215_pt1 | contig 10570 bp, 10 predicted proteins | sample TabmetS5T2R1_FD_71022 | JGI IMG/M metagenome (GOLD analysis project Ga0081538, IMG submission 71022) | Tabebuia heterophylla rhizosphere microbial communities from the University of Puerto Rico - S5T2R1 | ecosystem: Host-associated > Plants > Roots > Rhizosphere ...
CCCGGGGCCCCCCCCGCCCCGCGGCCCGCCCCGGGGCGGCGCCGGGGGGGGGGGGCCCCGCCGAAGCTCGGGGGACGCGGTCGCGGGGACGTCCGCTACCGGCTGCTTATCGATGTGCCGAGCTCGCTCTCGCGTGAGCAGGCCGAGGCGGTGGACGAGCTCGCATCGGTGATCGACGGGAACCCGCGCGAGCGGCTGCTCGCGGGTAGGCGGTAGCGCGCGTGACCGACACGCCCGACAGCGACCGCGGTGTCTACATGATCTCGGTGGCCGCCGAGCTGGCCGGGATGCACCCGCAGACGCTGCGGATCTACGAGACCCGCGGCCTCATCACGCCGAAGCGGTCGCCGAAGAACACGCGCCTCTACTCCCAGACGGACGTCGATCGGCTGCGCCGGATACAGGAGCTGACGACCGACCTGGGGATGAACCTCGCGGGAGTCGAGAAGGTCTTCGAGCTGGAGGGCGAGATCGCCCGGATGCGCCGGCGCGTGCGCACCCTCGAGCGGCAGGCCGTACGCGTCCAGCGCGAGCTCCAGGAGGAGCTCGAGCGCGTTCGCCGCTCGTTCAAGCGCGAGCTGGTGCTCTACGAGCCGCCGGGCCAGGACCTCATGCCGAGGGGACCCGCCGTGCGGGTTCCGATCGAGCGGCCGCCGCGCTGAGCTACTCCCGCGCGCGGGCGCGGGCGCGCCGTAGCTCCCGGGCCCGCCGTTGCGCCCGCCGCTTCCAGCTCTCGGCCCGGACGCGCTGCTCGCTCGCCTGTCGCTCGAGGCGCCGGAGACGGGCGTCCGTGGCCGCGAGCTCGGCCCGGACGGCGCGCAGCTCCTGCGCCTGCCGGGTCGCGGCCCGCTCCGCGGCGCTGCGGCGGGCGTCGGCGCCGGAGGACTCGCTGCCGCCATCGAGCAGCAGGCCCGCCCCGAGGCCGATCGCCACCAGGACCACAAGACCTGCGCCGGTGAGCGCGGCGAGCCGGGGCCGTTCGCGGATCGCGCGCGTCACCTGACGTCAGATCAGCTTCTCGACGACCTCGACCCCCAGGCGCTTCACCGGGAGACGCGTGTCGCGGTCCAGCCGCTCGAGCGTGTACGTGGCCGAGTCGAGCATCACGCGCAGGCGGTCGTCGTAGGGGATCGTCACGTGGCGGCCGATCCCGAAGCGGCGGAAGGCCGACTCGATCGCCTGGCGGTCCCCCGAGCGCCTCGACGGCGCGCGGTTGAGCACGACGGTCAGCCGCTTGCGGTTGAGGCTCTCCTCGTCCCCGCCGCTGTCCCAGCCGGCCTCGGCGTTCAGGTAGCGAAGGGCGCCGATGACCTTCTCCGCGGTGACGAACTCCGGGGTGGTGACGAGCAGCGCCTGATCGGCGCGGCGGATCCCGAACTGGGCCAGCGGATCCACGATCCCCGTCCCGAGATCCAGGAGGACGACCTCGTAGAAGCGGCTCAGCAGCTCGAGCAGGTGGCCGTACCCCTCCGGGTTCATCGCCGCCATCACCTCGGCCCGCTCGGGGGCGGCGAGGACATGGAGACCGCTCGGAATCTGCGAGACGTACGGCAGCAGGTCGGAGATCGAGTCGATGCGGTCGACGTGCGCGAGCATGTCGGCGAGCGAGCGGACGCTGCGGGTCCGGTCGGGAGCGAGCGAGGCGAGCGTCCCGAAGTCGCGGTTGGCGTCGACGGCGACCACGCGCAGGTTCAGCTCTTCGGCCAGGAGGTTGCCCACCATGAACGTGCAGGTGGTCTTGCCCACACCGCCCTTCGGCGAGACCACGGCGACGGTGTTCGACCGCGTGGCGGACGGCGCGGCGGCGAGCGCCTCCCGGAGCTCCTGCTCCCGGCGCTCACCCTCGCTGGTGACGAGCGCGCGCAGTCGCTCCCTTAGCCGCGCCCACGCGTTATCTCGAACCTCCCGGCCGGCCACCACCGGGCGGGTGTAGACGTCCCCGCGCGAGAAGCGGGCGGACTCGGCGATCCGATGGGCGGGCCGGCGCTCGTGATCGTTACCGCCGCGCTCCGCCGGCGCCGGATCCGCTGCGCCGGCTCGCTCCGGCGTCGGTCGCGGTCGGTCGCGTTGATCGGCACCACCGCTGCCGGCGGTGGTGCCGGTGAGCCGAAAGCGCGGCGGCGAGCCCTCGGTCATGACCCCTGTATACCCCACACCGGACTCCGGTTTGCCCTACGATGTGCCGACCGTGAGGCGCGGGGGACGACAGGGGCAGTGAGTGGGCTCGGTTCCGGCGGCGGGACCCGGCTCGATCCGCTCGCCGATGTCGAGGTGCAGCGTGCCCTGGCACTCGCCCGCGCCCGCGAGAGCTATCCGCTGCTGCCGCGCGAAACGCTCCTGCAGTACGCGGAGGCGGCTTGGGGGGCCGCCCGCCGCGCCGATCCCCAGGGCCGAGATCTGCTCCGCAGCTTCGACCGCGCCCTCCTGACAATCGCCTGGACGCACCGCCGCAGCGGGGGCCGCGTGCCCCTCCATGAGCTCGTGGAGCAGACGATCCCGCGAATCGCCCTCGACCCGTTCATCGCCGAGCCCCCAGCCGAGGCGGAACCCGTCGTCGCGACCGAGCCCGAGCCGACCCCCAAGCCGCGGCTGCCCCGGGTGCCTTTGGCCCGAGTGCCGCTGCCGCGAGTGCCCTTCACCTCGCCGCTCCCGGTCGGCGCCGCCGTTGCCGCGGGGGCGATCGGCGTCACGCTCCTGCACGAGACGCGGGTGCTCCCGATCGCTCCACTCGACCAGTCGTCGAACGAGGACGCGACGGTCGGCGCCGACGCGGCCGCGCGAGCCGACCGCGACGCCACGCCCGCGGCGCGTGTCGAGGCACCCTTGGCGGCCGCCGCTCCGGCGCCGAGCGTCAGCGAGCCGGTGTTCGCCGCGTCCGACGTCGCCGCCGCCAACGCGGCGGTGGAGTCCGCCGACGCAGAGCGCGACGGCGGTGCCGAGAGCGCCGATGCCGTGGCCGCGCCCTCGGCGGCGAGCGCCCGGGGGACGTCCGGCGGGGGCATGGCCGGCGACGATCTCGCCGCGCCGGCGGCGTTCGTCGAGAACGCGACCGAGGAGCAGCCGTCCTCCGTGGAGCCGATCCGAGTCCCGGCGCCGCCCGCGGTCGTGACGCTGGAGACGACCACCCCGCAGATCGTGCTGACCTTTGCGGCTCCTCGCGGACCCGCCTTCGCGCCCGATGAGGACGACGACTCGGACGCGCCGTCGGAGATCGGCGAGCCGGCGGACGACGAGCAGCCGGCCTCGTGGCCGCGGAGCGACGAGCCGTCGGTCGGTCAGGATGACGGCGCCGCGGACGGCGACGAGGACGAAGGCGAGCCGCGCGCCGAGGGCGGCGACGAGAGAGGGTCTCGCCGCGCCGCCCCCGAGCGGCGCGATGACCGCCGCCGGGGCGGCGCGCTCCGCGACCGACTCGACGCGGTCGATTCTCCTTCGGACGACCACGAGGGCGACGACGAGCCGGCCGCGGTGGAACCCTCGGCTCCGGCGTCCCCGGCGCCGGCCGACCCCGTCGCGACCGAGCCGGCCCCGCCGGACCCGGCCGCGGGCCCGCCCGCGCCGGTCGACCCGGCGGCGGCGCCGGCCCCCGCTCCGGCGGCTCCGGCCCCCGCTCCGGCGGCTCCGGCGCCCGCTCCGGCGGCTCCGGCTGCGGCCCCCGCGCCCGAGGTCCAGCCGCCGGCGCCTCCGAACCCGGCGGCGGCGCCGCCGGCGCCGACCCCGCCGCCGCTCTGAGGCCAGGCGGCGATCAGCCCCCGCCGCGGAGCGCGAGCTCGTGCCGGTGGCGCCCGGCGGCGATCGACAGCCGGGTCGCCTCGGGCGGCGGCGCCGGTACGAACGCCGTGTCGCCGCGGAGGTGGTGGCCCGGGATCCAGCCTCCGCCCTGCGGGGTGTAGGCGGTGTCGACGTCGTCCCAGAGGGAGAAGCTCTGGGGCGGCCGGTGCTCGACCCCGGAGCGGTCGACGCCCGCCGGCGGCGACACGAACAGCCACCGCAGCAGCACGCCGTCGGTGTAGAGCTCGGCACTCAGCAGGTGCAGCCCGGGCCCCTCCCGGACGGTGGGCGCACGCACCACCCGCCGGAGATGCACGCCTCGAAACGGGGCGTACGACGTGCTCGTGATCTCCCGCAGCCGGCGGAAGAAGCGCTCACGGTCGGCCTCGGTGACGAGCCCGAGCGCGGAGAGCGTGTCGAGCGCGACGGACACGTTGAGCACCGCCTGGTCGGCCTCAGTCCTGACCAGGTTCGGGTCGATCGGGCGGCGCGGGGTCGTCTCCACCCCGGTGAGATTCTGCTCGAGTAGCTCGAGCGCCCGCCGCCTCAGGTCCCGGGCGGCGTCGCGGTCGCTGTAGTCGCGCTCCGCCACGCGCCGGCCACTGTAGCCACTTGGGGAGGCCGTTCCCCTCGCCCACGGCCGAACCTCATCGAGGGTGCGAAGGGGGTGGACACAACCGCACTCGCTGGATAGACTGATCAAGGTCTTATACATGTCGACTTAGATTTTCTATGCAAGCTGATCGATTCACCGTCAAGTCTCAGGAGGCCCTGGCCGCCGCGCAGCGGCTCGCCGGTGCGCGCCGGAATCCCGAGGTCGCGCCGCCGCACCTCCTGGTCGCGCTGCTGGAGCAGGAGGGCGGAATCGTCGTCCCCGTCCTGCGCCGGGCGGGTGCCGACCCCGAGCGCGTCCGGCGGCTCGCAAACGAGGCGCTCGACGCGCTTCCCACCGTCACCGGCGATGCCACCGCCGCGCCGGCTCTCGGCAGCGGCCTGATCGATCTTCTCAAGCACGCCGACGAAGAGGCGCGCGGAATGGGGGACGAGTACGTCTCGACCGAGCACCTGCTGCTTGCGCTCGCGGCCGACCCGAAGCTCGACGCCGGCGCCAGTCGGGATCAGCTCGCGGACGCCGTCCAGGAGGTCCGCGGTCCGCACCGCGTCACCGATCAGAATCCCGAAGACCGCTATCAGGCGCTCGAGAAGTTCGGCCGCGACCTGACCCAGGCCGCCGAGCAGGGCAAGCTCGACCCGGTGATCGGGCGCGACGACGAGGTTCGCCGCGTGATCCAGGTCCTGAGCCGGCGCACGAAGAACAACCCCGTGCTGATCGGCGACCCCGGCGTCGGCAAGACCGCCATCGTCGAGGGTCTGGCGCAGCGAATCGTCTCCGGCGACGTGCCCGACTCGCTGCGTGACCGGCGCGTCATCGCGCTGGACATCGGTGCCCTGATCGCCGGCTCGAAGTACCGCGGCGAGTTCGAGGACCGGCTCAAGGCCGTGCTCAAGGAGATCGCCGAGGCCCAGGGCCAGATCATCCTCTTCATGGACGAGCTGCACACGATCGTGGGCGCCGGCGCCGCGGAGGGGGCCGTCGACGCGGCCAACCTCCTCAAGCCGATGCTGGCGCGCGGCGAGCTGCGGGCCGTGGGCGCCACGACGCTCGACGAGTACCGCAAGCACATCGAGAAGGACGCCGCGCTGGAGCGCCGCTTCCAGCCCGTCTACGTCGCCGAGCCGAGCGTGGAGGACACCATCGCGATCCTCCGCGGCCTGAAGGAGCGCTACGAGGTGCACCACGGAGTGCGCATCCAGGACTCGGCGATCATCGCCGCCGCCACCCTCTCGCAGCGCTACATCGCCGACCGCTTCCTGCCCGACAAGGCCATCGACCTGATCGACGAGGCGGCCTCCCGGCTGCGCATCGAGATCGACTCGATGCCCCTGGAGATCGACACCGTGGAGCGCCGCATCCAGCAGCTCGAGATCGAGCAGCAGGCGCTGCGCAAGGAGCGCGACGACGCGTCGGTCGCCCGCCGCGAGGCCATCGAGCGCGAGCTCGCGGACCTGCGCGAGCGCTCGAACGAGATGAAGGCGCACTGGCGCGGCGAGAAGGAGGCCATCGAGGCGATCCGCCAGGCCAAGGAGCAGCTCGAGCAGGCGCACCGCGACACCGAGCGCGCCGAGCGCGACGCCGACCTCCAGCGGGCCGCCGAGCTGCGCTACGGCGAGATCCCGCGGCTACAGGAGCTGGTCAAGGACGAGGAGGCCCGCCTCGCCGGGATCCAGGCGGACCACACCTTCCTCAAGGAGGAGGTCGACGACGAGGACGTAGCCGGCGTCGTGGCGAAGTGGACCGGCATCCCCGTGTCGAAGCTGATGGAGGGCGAGGTCGCAAAGCTCGTGCACATGGAGGAGCGCCTCCACGAGCGGGTGATCGGCCAGGACGAGGCCGTCGAGGCCGTGTCGAACGCGCTCCGGCGTTCCCGCGCCGGGCTGCAGGATCCAAACCGCCCGATCGGCGCCTTTCTGTTCATCGGGCCCACCGGCGTCGGCAAGACCGAGCTGGCCCGGGCGCTGGCCGCGTTCATGTTCGACTCCGACCAGGCGATGGTGCGGATCGACATGTCCGAGTACATGGAGAAGCACTCCGTGGCCCGGCTCGTCGGTGCCCCGCCCGGGTACGTCGGTTATGAGGAGGGTGGCCAGCTCACGGAGGCCGTGCGCCGGCGTCCCTACACGGTGGTGCTGCTCGACGAGATCGAGAAGGCCCACTCGGACGTATTCAACGTCCTGCTCCAGCTGATGGACGACGGCCGCCTCACCGACGGTCAGGGACACACGGTCGACTTCAAGAACGCCGCGGTGATCATGACTTCCAACGTGGCCGGCGGCCTCGACGGCGTCCGGGCGACCTTCAAGCCCGAGTTCGTCAACCGCCTCGACGAGATCGTCGAGTTCCACCAGCTCAGCCGCGACGAGATCGCGCAGATCGTCGAGCTCCAGGTGGCGAAGCTGGTCGAGCGCGTCCGCGAGAAGGGCGTGGAGGTGGAGCTCACCGATGACGCCCGGACGCTGCTGGCCAACCTGGGCTACGACCCGACGTACGGCGCCCGGCCGCTGAAGCGGGTGATCCAGAAGCGGCTGGTCGACCGCCTCGCGCTGCGGCTCCTGGACGGCGAGTTCGCGGCCGGGGACCGGGTGGTGGTGGACGCCGCCGACGGGGACCTCACCTTCGTGAAGGCCCCGGCCACGCCGGAGCCGGCCGCGGTGTAGCACTGCGCGCCGGCCCGGCGCCGCGGGCGCGGCGCCGTCCCGCCTTGGCGGGCCGGCCGCCGCGGGTTACGGTTGGTCGGTGGGCGAGCATCCGGCGACGCCGACGGCCGGTTCCCGCTTCCGTGGGCGCCGGCGCCTCATCGCCGGGCTCGCCGTCGCGGCGGTGGTCTTGTTGGGCGTCGTCGCGGTCGCGGTGATCAGCTGGGTGTTCTCGTCCAAGCTGCTCGACCCCGACCACTCGCAGGGGCCGTTCGGCACCGCGGTCGAGAGGGTCGAGGTCCGCGAGCGCGGCGGCGCGGAGCGGGTGACCTTCGAGGAGAACGAAGACAGCGCCCGACGCGGGGTCTACGGCCTCGACTTCGAGGACGGGCACGCGATCGCCGGCGCGGTGGTCACGCGCGCCAACGGCGAGGTGACCCGCCGCGTCTCGGGCCTACGCGGACGGCTCGACGAGGACACGAAGGTCGCCTTCGACGAGAAGGTCTGGGACACCGACCCGCGCGCCGCCCGCGGGATCGCGTACCGGGAGATCGACTTTCCCTCCCAGCTGGGGCCGATGCCGGCCTGGCGGGTGGCGGGCCGGGGCACCACCTGGGCGATCTTCGTCCACGGCCACAACGTCACCCGCGCCGAGGGCCTGCGGGTGCTCGGACCGCTCCACCGTGCGCGGCTGCCCTCCCTGTTGATCGCCTACCGCAACGACCCGGGGGCGCCCCCGGCGGAGGACGGGCTGCTTCACCTGGGGGCGACCGAGTGGCGCGACGTGGAGTCGGCCGCCCGCTACGCGGTCCGGCAGGGGGCGCGCTCGCTCGTCCTGCTGGGCGACTCGATGGGCGGCGCGATCGTGTCGCAGTTCATCCACGAGTCGCCGCTCGCCAGCCGAGTGCGCGCGCTGGTGCTCGACGCGCCGGTGCTCGACTGGAAGGCGGTGATCGACTTCCAGGCCGCCGAGCGCGGCCTGCCCGACTTCCTGGGGACGACCACCGAGTGGGCGGTGTCCCTGCGGATCGGCTTCGACTGGGACGCCTTCGACCAGATCGCTCGCGCGCGCGAGTTCACGGTGCCGATCCTGCTCTTCCACGGCACGGACGACACGACGGTGCCGATCTCGTCATCGGACGCGTTCGCCCGGGCCCGCCCGCGCCTCGTGACGTACTACCGCGTGGCCGGAGCCGGTCACGTGGAGTCCTGGAACGTGGATCCGCGCCGTTACGACCGGCGCGTGCTGGCCTTCCTGGACGAGCACGTCGGGGCGGATCAGCCGATCAGGAACACCCAGCGGTAGGCCTGCGCCGGAGGCTTTCGCCGGTACGCGCGCTGCGTGTCGAAGCGAACGACGTGCCGTCCGATCGCCGCCCGGCGCCCGAAGAGCCGGCGCCGCACGCTTAGCTCGGCGCAGGCGCCGCGCAGCCGGCCGAGCCTGACGTTGCGGACCCGGCCCGCGTGCCGGACATGCGCCCATAGCGTCTTCCCGCCCGTGAACCCTACCGCGGTGATTCGCCGCCAGCGCGCGGGCGTCCCGCTCGACGGGACGACGTCCACGTTCAACTCGCTTACGGTGAGCGACACCGATGCCCGGTTCGCCGGGTTGGTGCGATCGACCGCGGCGTAGCGCCGCAGCTTCCGTCCGTTTCGTTTGGCGACGCTGAGCTCGGCCGCGACCTCGCCCGTGGCGCTGGCCACGATCGGGTCGTCCGCGTCGATGACCCGACCGTTTCGCGTGAAGTCCACGCCGGCCCCGGGCGTGAAGCCGGTGCCGTGAAACGTGACGGAGTCGCCGGTGCCGTAGCACGGCTTCTGGGGCGTGACCGTGAGCGTGGCCGCGGAGGCGCTCACCGGGCCGGCGAGAGCGGCGACGGCGACGACGGTGAGGCACAGCTTCATCCGGCTTCTCCTGGTCGGGTGAGCGAAGGGCAGAGTACATTCCGCGCGATGCGCCTCGATCGAAAGGACTTCCAGTGCCCACGTACGTGATGCTCAGCACCCTCACCCCGGAAGGCGTGCAGACCATCAAGAGCAACCCGCAGCGGATCCGCGAGGTCAACAAGGAGCTCGAGCAGCTGGGCGTGACCGTGAAGGCCCAATGGGCCGTGCTAGGCCAATACGACTTCGTCAACATCATCGAGGCGCCGGACGAGAAGACCATCGCGCGGGTCTCGATGGAGCTCGGATCGCGCGGTACGGCCCACTACGAGACCCTCTCCGCCATCCCGGTGGACGACTTCATCGCCGCGCTCTGAGCCGGCCGGGGATCTCTTCGTGACGCGCATTCTGGTCGTCGGCGGGGGTGGCCGCGAGCACGCGCTCGTGCGTGCGCTGCGGCGCAGCCCGCGGCGCCCCGAGGTGCTCTGCGCCCCGGGCAACGCCGGGATCGGCCGCGACGGCGTCGAGTGCCTGCCCGACGATGATCTGGTCGCCACCGCGCGCGAGCGTGCCGCCGATCTGGTGGTGGTCGGGCCGGAGGCCCCGCTCGTTGCCGGATTGGTGGATCGGATGGAAGCCGCCGGCATCCCCGCCTTCGGGCCCTCGGCGCAGGCGGCGCGGATCGAGGGCTCCAAGGCCTACGCCAAGGCGCTGATGCGGGCCTGCGGCGTGCCGACGGCCGGCCACGTGCTGCTCCGCGACCGCGACGAGGCCGCCGTCCACCTCTCCTGCGCCTCGTATCCGGCGGTGCTCAAGGCGGACGTGCTCGCCGCCGGAAAGGGCGTGATCATCGCCCAGGACGAGCGCGAGGGCCGCGCGGCCCTCGACGTCTTCTTCGCCGAGCGGCGCTTCGGCCCGACCGAAGTCGTCCTGGAGGAGTTCCTCGACGGCGAGGAGCTGTCGCTGCTCGCCCTGTGCGACGGCGAGCGCGCGATTCCGCTCGCGCCCGCCCAGGACTATAAGCGCATCTTCGACGGCGACGAAGGGCCGAACACCGGCGGCATGGGCAGCTACTCGCCGGTCCCGGGCGTCGACGAGCGGCGGGCGCACGAGCTCGCCCGCGTGGTGCACCAGCCGATCGTCGACGAGCTGCGCCGGCGCGGCACGCCGTACCGCGGCGTGCTCTACGCCGGCCTGATGATGACCGCGGCGGGGCCGAAGGTGCTCGAGTACAACTGCCGCTTCGGCGATCCCGAGAGCCAGGCGGTTCTGCCGCGACTGCGGTCCGACCTGGTCGAGCTGCTCGAGGCCGCGGTGCGACCGGGCGCGCTGGCGGGCGAGGAGCCCCAGTGGTCACCCGACTGGGCGGTGACCGTGGTGCTCGCCTCGCGCGGCTACCCGGTGTCGTCCTCGGCGGGCGACGTCATCACCGGCCTCGAGGAGGCGGAGGCCGACGCGGAGGTGCTCCACGCCGGAACCGCACAGCAGGACGGGCGGATCGTGACCGCCGGCGGCCGGGTGCTCAACGTGACCGGCCTCGGTGCCACGCCGGCCGAGGCCCGGGAGCGGGCGTACGCGGCAGCCGAGCGCATCGACTTCGACGGCAAGCAAATGCGGACCGACATCGCCGCCCGCGCCGTCGACCGGGTCGAGGCCTGAT
>Ga0081538_10006216_pt1 | contig 10570 bp, 10 predicted proteins | sample TabmetS5T2R1_FD_71022 | JGI IMG/M metagenome (GOLD analysis project Ga0081538, IMG submission 71022) | Tabebuia heterophylla rhizosphere microbial communities from the University of Puerto Rico - S5T2R1 | ecosystem: Host-associated > Plants > Roots > Rhizosphere ...
TTTCCTGGCCGAGAACCCGTCCTTCGCGCAGGCGGTCGAGCAGGCGGGCTTCGTCTGGATCGGGCCCCCGCCGGAGGCGATCGAGGCCATGGGCTCGAAGGTGACGGCGCGCCGGCTGATGCAGGAGGCCGGGGTGCCGGTGATCCCGGGGACGACCGAGCCGGTCTCCTCCGTCGAGGAGCTTCTCTCGCTTGGCGAGGAGCACGGCTGGCCGCTAGCGGTCAAGGCCTCGGCTGGAGGCGGCGGCAAGGGCCTGAAGGTCGTCCGCTCCCCCGAGGAGGCCGAGCGCGCGCTCGCCTCGGCGCAGCGCGAGGGCGAGTCGTACTTCGCCGACGCCACGGTGTACGTAGAGCGCTTCCTCGAGGACCCGCGCCACGTGGAGGTGCAGGTGCAGGCCGACGCCCACGGCGCCGTCGTCCATCTGGGCGAGCGCGACTGCACGATCCAGCGGCGGCATCAAAAGCTCGTCGAGGAGACCCCTTCGCCGGCGGTGGGCCCCGAGCTGCGGGAGCGGATCGGCGGGATCGCGGTGGCGGCCGCGCGGGCGGTCGGCTACCGCGGTGCCGGCACGATCGAAGGCCTCCTCGACCGCGAGGGCAACTACTTCTTCCTCGAGATGAACACGCGCATCCAGGTCGAGCACACGATCACGGAGCTCGTCACGGGCGTCGACCTCGTGCGCGAGCAGGTCCTCGTCGCCGCCGGCGAGCCCCTCTCGTTCACCCAGGAGGAGCTGCGCTTCTCGGGCCACGCGCTCGAATGCCGCATCAACGCGGAGGACGCGGCCAACGGCTTCCTGCCGGCGCCGGGGACGATCACCGCCTATCGCGAGCCCGCCGGGCCCGGCGTGCGCGTCGACTCCGGCGTCACCGAAGGCTCCGAGGTGGTCGGCCTCTACGACCCGCTCGTCGCCAAGCTGATCGTCTGGGACACCGACCGCGAGCGTGCGCGCCGGCGCATGGTGCGCGCCCTCGACGAGTACACGATCGAAGGCGTCACCACCCTGATCGGATTCCACCGCGCCCTCCTGGAGCACCCGTGCTTCGTCGCCGGCGAGACGTGCTTCGGGCTGGTGGAGTCGATCGCCGAGTCGATCCCGGAGGACGAGCGCCCGGCGCGCCTCCTCGCCGAGGGTCGTGTGCGCGAGCGGCCGGTCGCGATCGAGCTCGACGGCCGCCGCTTCGAGGTCACCCTGCTCCGGCCGGAGCCGCCGCACGCCGACCTGGCCCGTCGCCGCCGTGAGCGACGTGGCGACGGTGGCCACCATGCCGCCGCGCGGGAGGCCGTCGTCTGTCCTATGCAGGGCACCGTCCTCGCCGTCGAGGTGGCCGAGGGGGACGAGGTCCGTGAGGGCCAGGTGATCTGCGTCGTCGAGGCCATGAAGATGGAGAACGAGATCACGGCGCACCGCCGCGGACAGGTCACCGGCCTCTCGGTGGCGGCCGGCGAGCCGGTGACGACCGGCCAGGTCATCTGCGTCGTCGCCCAGGAGGGCGAGGCGGCGCCTACGTAACCGGCTGTTACTTGGGTTGTAAGGCGACCCTTACAGATCGGCTACGCTACGGTCGTGGCCGTGACCGTGGAGCCGAGGCCGGGCGTCCGGAGCCGCCCCTACTGCGCAGTGGTGTCGAGCGGCAACGCCGAGCCGCTGGCGGCGACCGCGAGCCGGATCGACAACTGGATCGTGCTCGAGTACCGCGGCCTCTGGAACCGCGACGTGCTCGGCGCGAGCCGCCTCTCCGCCGACCTGAAGGCCCACCTGCGGGAGCAGCTGCACGCCCTGGGGCCGTCGCGGCTCCTCTTCGTCAAGAAGCCCACGCGGCGGCCTCTCGAGCGCCGGCAGGTCTGGTTCGGGACGTCGACGCCGGGCGCCGAGCGCTTCTACCACCTCGAGGTCGACCACCTGGAGGACCTGCGCGGCTTCGACTTCGCGGGGTCGCTCGGCGCCGACGACCTGCCCGGCGTCCCCCTCGACCATCCGCTGCTCGTCGTGTGCACGCACGGCAAGCGCGACCGCTGCTGCGCGAAGAACGGCCGCCCCCTCTACGACGCGCTCTGCCGGGAGACGGAGTCCGACTGGGTCTGGCAGGCGACGCACGTCGGCGGGGACCGCTTCGCGGGCAACGTCGTCGTCCTGCCGCAGGCGCTCTACTACGGCCGTGTCGAGCCGGCGGACGTCCCGGCCCTGCTCGAGGCGCTTGCCGGCGGCCGCGTCGACCTCGAGCGCTACCGCGGCCGTGCCGCGTACACCTTCGCGGCGCAGGCCGCCGAGCATGCCATCCGCGAGGCCGAGGGCCTGCTCGGGATCGACGACCTCGCGTTCGTCACCTGCGAGCGCACGGGCGACGAGGCGTGGCGCGTCCGCTTCCGGACGCCCTCCGGGGCCGTGCGCGAGGCGGAGGTCGTCGCCGAGGAGTCTGAGGAGCCGGTCTTCCTCACCTGCGGCGCAGCCGAGCCGAGCCGCCCGCGTCGCTACGTGGCCCGGCTCTAGCTAGAGAATCCGCAGGAACCCTTCGCGCACGAGCCTGCGGACGAGAACGAGTCGGCCTGCGTCGTCGAGGTCGCCGGGGAGGTCGGCCGGGCGGAACGGCTCGTCCGCCTCGAAGCAGCCGACGAGCTCGGCGCGGGCGTGCGCTGGAAAATGGAGCTCGCGTCCCTCGAAGACGAGCACGACGCCGTCCTCGGACTCCTCCAGGTCGGCGATCACGGTGCTCCGGCGCTCGACGGGCGTGTGCACGTCCAGCCGCTCGAGCGCGCGCAGCTGGGAGATCCCGTCCTCGCGGATCGGCCGGCGCGTGTCGAGGAAGCGTCGGCGCCGGCGCCGGGCCACATCGTCCGGCTCGAGCTGCGCGCGCACGCGCTCGGCGATCTCGTCCGCCTCGTCGACACCCGGATCGACGCCGCGGCGCAGGCCGGCCTCCTGTTCGAGCGGGGCGAGCGCTGCCTTGGCGGCGTCCAGCCATGTGTAGACGTTGATGCCGATGGTGAGGTGGAGCGAGTCCGTGTCGGACGTCTCCGCCTGGTGGAGCCAGCCGCGCGGCAGGTAGAGCGTGTCGCCGGCCCGCAGGACGAAATCCTGCGTGGGGGCGCCGTGCTTGCCCAGAGACCTGGAGTAGCGCTGGTGCTTCAGCGGCAGCTCGAGGAGCGGATCGTAGAGGAGCCAGCGCTTCGCGCCGGCGACCTGGAGCACGAGCACGTCGTGTGTGTCGTGGTGCACGGCGAATCCCTGCGAGCCGCGCGGCGTGTAGTACGAGTTGGCCTGCACCGGCTGCCCGATCGCCTCCTCGAGCTGCCGGCAGAAGACCGCCAGCGGGTGCCAGTTGACGTGCAGCGCCTGCAGGACGATGGTCGCACCGGCCTCCCACTCGGCGAGGACCCGTGGGACGTCGGCCGTCTTGGTGAACGGCGGTCGCCAGGGGAGGTCCGAGGTGTAGGACCCGGGCTCGAGCTGTCCGCCCTCCTTGACGAGCCGGAACGCGGGGTAGCGGATCGCCGTAGAGCAGACGAGCCGCTCGACGTCCGCCTCGGAGAGGAGATCGTCGAAGCGCCCCGGCTCGTCCCGCGCGACGACGAGCGGCCGCTGCTCCCAGTGCTCCGCGAAGAACGTCGCCGCGTCGACCGGCGCGAGGCAGCGCTCGAGCGCGGCGTCCGCCGCTCTACGCGTCCGTGTCGTCCGCGTCGGCGTCGGTCGCGTCGGTGTCGGCGTCGGTGGCGTCCGTGTCGGTCGCGTCGCCGTCGGTCGTGTCGGTGTCGTCTCCGTCCGCGTCCGCCTGGGGGTCGAGACGGCCGCCTTCGGTGATCGTCCGGATCTCGTCGTCGCTCAGGGTGCTCATTCGCTACCTCCTCTGAGGGGTCCGGCGGAACGCTACAGCGTCTGGCCGTATACCCGAAAAGATCGGGTTGCGAACGTTGGGAGGGCTACCGGGTCGCGCAGACGGGCGCCTCGAGCCGGCGCACTGTCTGGTCGTGGCGCGCGTCGAGCAGCTCGACGCCTCTCGCCTTTGCCTCGAAGGTCTCGCGGTCGCCGCCGCGCCGCGCCGCGAGGGCGCCGTCGGTCAGGTCGAGCATTCCCTGGGCGAGGGCAGCGGCCCGCGTCGCGTCCGCCCTGTAGCGGCGGGGCGGGGCCAGGGCCGCGAAGCCGTCGGCGTAGTCGGCGAAGACGGCTCGCCACGCGCGCAGGCGGCGAACACGGTCGGCTTCGGCCACCGTGCGCTCGAGGTCGCCGAGCCGTTCGTTTCGCTCGGCGCAGAGCTCGGCGAGCGCGAGCACGTAGCGACGCTCGGCGACGGTTCGCCTCTCCGTCGGCCGCGCATGCCGGCTTCCCGCCTCGACGCGCGCGGCGAACTCTGCGGCGTCGCGGGGCGGCGCCTCGAAGAGCGTGCTCCCGAGCGCGACTGCACCGCCGAGGGCGAGCGCGATGACGGCGAGGATCGAAACAGCCTTGACGAGCGTCCGGACGAGTCTCACGGGTGTCCCCAGCGCAGCATCGCCCGATCCCCGGCCGGCCTCATCGTCCGAACGAGTGATTCACCGCCTCGGTTAGACTCGCGCCCGGCCGTGGACCTCTACGAGTACCAGGGAAAGCAGCTGTTCGCGCGCGCGGGGATTCCCGTGTCGGACGGGCGCGTCGCGACGACCGCCGAGGAGGCGAGGGCGGCGGCGGAAGAGCTCGGCGGTCCCGTCGTGGTCAAGGCCCAGGTGCTCGTGGGCGGGCGCGGCAAGGCCGGCGGGATCAAGCTCGCCGAGACGCCGCAGGAGGCGGAGACACACGCGGTGGCCATTCTCGGCATGGACATCCGTGGGCACGTCGTCCGTAGGCTCTGGATCGAGCGGGCGTCCGACATCGCCAGGGAGTACTACCTCTCGGTCACGTTCGACCGGGGCGAGAAGAAGCCCCTGTTCATGCTGACGACGGAGGGAGGCGTGGACATCGAGGAAGTCGCTGCGACGAAGCCCGACGCGCTCGCCCGCCTGCACGTGGACCCGCTCGTCGGCTTCCAGCCCTGGCAGGGACGCTGGCTGGTCTTCAGGGCGGGGATCGACGACCCTGGCGAGCAGAAGCAGGTGCTGGCGCTCGTCGAGAAGCTCTACGGCGCCTTCGTCGAGTTCGACGCCATGCTCTGCGAGGTCAACCCGCTCATCGTCACGCCGGAGGGCGAGGTGAAGGCGCTCGACTCGAAGTTCACGGTCGACGACAACGCCCTCTTCCGCCATCCCGACGTGGCCGAGATGCGCGACGTCGAGGCGGCGGACCCGCGCGAGCGCCTCGCCCGCGAGAAGGACGTCACCTACGTCAAGCTCGACGGCGAGGTCGGGATCCTCGGCAACGGCGCCGGGCTCGTCATGTCGACGCTCGACGTGATCGACCAGGTGGGAGGCCGCCCGGCGAACTTCTGCGACCTGGGCGGGGGCGGAGACGCCCAAGGCGTCGTGGACGCGCTCGAGGTGATCACCTCCGACGACCAGGTCCGGGCCATCCTCTTCAACATCTTCGGCGGGATCACGCGCTGCGACGAGGTCGCCCGCGGGATCCTGACCGCCCTCGGCCAGATGACCATCGAGCACCCGATCGTCGTGCGGCTCGACGGGACGAACGCCGAGGAGGGCCGGCGCCTGCTCGCCGAGGCGGACGCGGGGAACCTCTACGTCGAGGAGACGATGCTCTCCGCCGCGGAGCGCGTCGTGGAGCTGGCTCGATGAGCGACCTCTGGAGCGGGCGGGCGCAGGCGTTTCGCGAGAGCGACGTCCATCGGCACGGCGAGGACCTCGACTTGCTCGTCGAGTGGGCGTCCGGGGCGGAGACAGCGCTCGACGTGGCGAGCGGCGGCGGCCACGTCGCCCGACGGCTCAGAGATGCCGGGCTAGAGGTGGTGAGCAGCGACCCGGCTCCCGGGATGGAGCCCGACGTGATCTGCCGGGCCGAAGACCTCCCGTTCGCCACGGCGAGTTTCGACGTCGTCGCCTGTCGGCGGGCCGCTCATCACTTTGCCGACGTGCGAGCCGCGTTGGGCGAGATGGCACGCGTGAGCCGGCACTTCGTCCTGGTGGAGGATCTTCTGTACGACGGCGAAGAGGCGGAGGCGGCTCACCGTCTCCGGGATCCCAGCCATGTCCGCTCCTATTCGGAGGCCGAGTGGCGCCGGCTCTTCGAAGCCGTCGGCCTCGACGTCGAAGCCGTCGAGCTGTTCCCGGGGCGGGGCCTCGACTTCCAGGCGTGGCTCGACCGCGTCGAGTGCAGCGGCGCAGAAGCCGAGCGCGTTCGAGAGCTGCTTGGCGATCGGGTGGAGGGTGGGCGCGTGCGCATGCCCGGCATCGCGCTGAAGGGGAGGAAGGCGGCGTAGATGGCGATCATCGTCGACCGCGACACTCGGCTCGTGGTGCAGGGGATCACCGGCCGCGAGGGCTCCTTCCACGCGACGCGGAACCTTCACTACGGGACGACCATCGTCGCCGGCGTCACGCCAGGGAAGGGCGGCGCGAGCGTCGAGGGCATCCCGGTCTTCGACACGGTTCGCGACGCCGTCGACGAGACGAGCCCGAACGTCGCCATGGTCTTCGTCCCGGCGCGCTTCGCAGCCGACGCGATCTACGAGGCGGTGGACGCCGGGATCGAGACGGTCATCTGCATCACGGAGGGCATCCCGGCGCACGACATGCTCCGGGTCTACAACTACGTCCGCCCGCGCGGCGTCATGCTCGTAGGGCCGAACTGCCCCGGCGTCCTCTCGCCGGGCAAGGCCAACGTCGGGATCATCCCGGCCGAGATCTTCAGCGAGGGCCCCGTGGGCCTCGTCTCCAGATCCGGCACGCTCACGTATCAGATCGGGCACGAGCTGACACAGCTCGGCATCGGGCAGTCCACTATCGTCGGTATCGGGGGGGATCCCGTCGTCGGGTCGTCGTTCATCGACGTCCTGGGGCGGTTCGAGGCCGACGCCGAGACGGAGATCGTCGTCATGGTCGGCGAGATCGGCGGCTCGGAGGAGGAGAAGGCGGCCGACTTCATCGCCTCGGAGATGACGAAGCCGGTGGTCGCCTACATCGCCGGCTTCACGGCGCCGCCCGGCAAGACGATGGGCCATGCCGGCGCGATCATCTCCGGGAGCGCCGGCACCGCCCAGGCGAAGAAGGAAGCGCTCGAGGCCCACGGCGTCCGCGTCGGCACGAACCCGACCGAGGTGGCGCGCCTGGCCGCCGAGGTGGCCGGCAGCCTGGCAGGCTGACCGCCCGCCAGGCCGCCGCGAATCAGAGTCCGGCTAGCTCTGAAGGCGCCCGTGGAGAGCCCTGAGCCCACCGCCGATGCCCACGAGCAGTCCGAGGCCCGCGAGCGCGAGCACCACGCCTGCGAGCAGGCTGGTGCCCGCCTCCTCGCCGAACGACGGTGCATCCGCCGTCGGTGGCCCCGAGGCATCCTCGCCGAGCGCTTCCGCTCCGAGGACTCCTCCGGCCACGCCGCCCCCGTCGCCTCCCGCCGACCCGTCGGACCCGGAGGCCGCGAGAACCGCATTCGCCCGGCCGCTTGCCGCGCCGGAGGTGCCGCCGTCCACCGGGCACTTGTCGTAGTCGCCCGCTACGGGGTACCCGGTCGCAGGCGTGGCGCACGGACACGAGCTCGAGCCGGACCCGCTGCCGCCGCCCGAGCCTCCGCCGCCGCCTGAGGCTGTGCTGCCGCCACCGCCCGAGCCCCCGCCTCCGCCGGAGCCGCTCGAACCGGAACTGGAGCCGCCCGAACCGGAACCGCCGTCCGTTCCCGACCCGCCGCCCGTGCTCGGCACTTCGATCGGAGGAGCCGGATCGCCGCCGCCGCCACCCCCGCCGCCGGGAAGCTCCGGCGGGTCCACGTCCGGAACCGGGGGAACGGGCACCTGGACGTCCGGGAGCGGAGCCGGAGGAAGCTGTGCCGCCGCGGGCTGTGCGCCCGCCACGGACAGGCTCGCCAGAACGATCAGAATCGCCATTCGCCGCATACTGACCCCCTAAGTCAGTTCGTTCCGCCTTGTCTTGCTTTCCCGAGGCGACGCCTCTGCTAAACGTAGCTCGAATTCGCCCACGCTACTAGCCTCCGAGGTGGCCGGCGCCCGCGCCCAACCGACTGCCGCGGTCCCGCCGGCGGTGGCGGAGCGCCCCGATCCCGCGAAGCGCCCCGCCGGCGAGCCCCACCACGGTGAGCGCAAACGCGAGGAAGAGCAGTGCCAGCGGAATGGGGCCCGCCCGCTCCGCCGCCTTGGGCGGAGGACCCGCCGTCGAGCCGCCCTCCTCCCGCCCTCCCAGCCGCCTGGGACTCTCGACTGGGTTCTCGAGCGGATACTCGCGCCAGAGCTCGTCGAGCTCCCCCTCCCGGCTCTGGGCGCCGGCCGCGGGCGCGAAGGCGAGGACCGTGAGCGCGAGAGCGGCGCACACGAGGAGAACAGCCCGCGCCGGCATCGTCAGGCGCGGATCGTCAACGGCGTGCCGATCGGCAGCAGCCGCGCGAGCCGCAGGATCGCCGCGTTGCGAAGTCGGATGCACCCGTGCGACACGCGGCCCGGGATGAGCCCCGGCCGGCTCGTCCCGTGGATGCCGACGAAGCCTCCCGCCGGCCAGTCGGTCAGCGTGGCCGACCGCGCGCTTGTCCCGAACGCGATCGGACCGTAGAAGGGGTTCCGGTAGCGCGTGAGCTTGTTCCGCACGTAGAACCGGCCGCGAGGAGTGGGAAACCGAGCGGTGCCGATCCCGACCGGCGCCCTGAACACGATCCGCCCGTCCCGGAAGAGCGTCGCGCGGCGGTCGCCGAGGTCGACGACGAGGTGCGTGCGCACGACTCCGTACCCGCCGAGCGCCCACCGGGGCACCCAGCCGGTCGTGTCGTTCGGGAGGACGGCCAGGCGGACGCGCAGCCAGAGGCTGCCCTCCCCGTCCCTCGCCCGCTCGAGTACCAGGACGATGTTCGCCGTTCCCTCGGGCGTGCGCGGCCGCACGCGGGCGACGATCCGTGCGCGGCGGCTCGGGGCCGCCCGAGCCGCCGCGACCTTCCGCACCACGGCCCAGGTGGACTCGTGGCGGGAGCTCCGAAGCGCCACCGGCACGGGGACCTCGAACGCGGGCGCCTGCGGATCGGCCAGCGTCCGTCCGGAGGAGGCCGCCGCCGTCGCCGGGGACGGAGCTTCCACGACCAATCGGGAAGCTCCGTCCCCCCGGCGAACGGCCGCAAGGGCGACGACCGAGGCTCCGATCGCCACGAGGGCGAGGGCGGCCGCTACCCACAGGAGCCCTCCGCGCCGCCACGCCTTCATCCCGTGAAACGGGGACTCTTCGTCGCCTTCGTCCGTGGCCTGCCGACGACGAACTTCGTTGCTCGGACGAGCCGGAGCGTGTCGGCCCTCGATTTCCCCTCGTCGAAGGCCTCCACCGCCGGGGGAGTCCCGGCGATGTACCTGATCCAGGCGGCGTGTCGAGCCTCCACCGAGTGGATCCCGATCGCGGCCGCGAGCACCTGGGGCGACTCGATCTTGTGGGCCTGGCCCTTGTAGGCGGCTGTCCCGAGGTCCTCGAAGGCGACCGCCGTCCGGACGAAGCTCGGCGGGTCCTCCGTGACGCCTCGGAAGTCGAAGAACGGACGCGCCACAGCCTTTCGGCCCAGCACGCCGCGGAGAGCGCGGACGTGGGCCCGCTCGACCGCGCCGACCACCCGCGTCAGCCGCGCTGCGGGCCCAGCGAGCGCGCCCTTTCGCTCGGCCTCCGTGTAGAAGGCGTCCTGGAGGTACTCCAGGGTGAGCGCGTAGTTGAGGATCGCGACGTCGCCCCGCGTCAGCGCTGCGGCCGCGCGGGCAGGACTCCAGAGAGCGACCGTTGCGGCGAGACCGCCGGCCGCGGCCTTCAGGAGCGCGCTACGCGATGAGCGAGGTAGACGGTCGAGCGCCTCTTGGATCGCGCCGTCGCGATCCAGGTCCTCCAGGGCGAGATCGGGTATGTCGTGGAAAGTCATCGCCGCTCCTTTCAGCCCACGAAGCCGGACTCGTCGAGCCTCGCCAGGACGTCCGCCTTCGACAGGGGCTCGTCGACCGCCTGCGAGGCCGCAGGCTGCCCACGGATCGCGCGGATCCAGGCCGCGTGCCTCGCATCCACGGAGACGACCGTGGCCGCCGCGCGGAGCCCGCCCTTCGTCAGGTTGGCCGCCTGCCCGTTGTACGCGGCGACGGCGAGGTCCTCGAGCGTCACGGCCGCGTCGGCGAAGGCCTCGGACTGTGTCGTCGCGCCGCCGAAGTCGAGCTCCGGCTCCTGCGGCACGGCTCCGCCGAGCGCCTCCTCCAGGTAGGCGACGTGCTCCCGCTCGTGCCCGGCCACGACCTTGGCGAACTCGAGCAGCTCGGCATCCAGCTCCGCCCGCTCGGCCGCCTCGCCGTAGAACGCGGCCTGGACGCGCTCGAGCAGGAGCGCCAGCTCGAAGATCTCCGCATCCTGGGCCGGGGATTGGGCGGAGGAGGCGAGCCTGGGCAGCCCCGCCGCCAGCGCTCCGCCGGCCAGGAGCGTTCCTCCGGCTACGAGCGCACGCTTGAGAAAGCGGTCCCGCGAAGCGGGATCGCCGCTTGGA
>Ga0081538_10006217_pt1 | contig 10567 bp, 9 predicted proteins | sample TabmetS5T2R1_FD_71022 | JGI IMG/M metagenome (GOLD analysis project Ga0081538, IMG submission 71022) | Tabebuia heterophylla rhizosphere microbial communities from the University of Puerto Rico - S5T2R1 | ecosystem: Host-associated > Plants > Roots > Rhizosphere ...
CCCCCCCCCCTAAACGAGTACGTGAGCTCCCCCCAGACGCCGGCCGCGAGCAACGGCGACGGCGACCCGACGCTCGACGAGCTGCTGCCGGGCCCGTCGGCGCACGATCCGGTCAACCAGGTGATCTCGTCCGAGGAGCTTCACAGCCTCGTGGCCTGCCTGTCGAGCGTCCTCTCGGAGCTCGAGAGCTCGGTTCTGTCGCTCTACCTCGACGGGCACAGCTACGAGGCGATCGCCGGCCGGCTGGACTGTGACACGAAGACCGTCGACAACGCCCTCCAGCGCGTGAAGCGCAAGGTGGGCTCGCACCTTGCATCGCGTCAGGTATTGCTTTAGCGCTCAAGCTTGCTCACTTCGGCGATGAGGGTATGACCCGGCAGCGGGAGGGGTAGTTACCCCAGTGCAGGGCCCTGCTCGCTGCGGCATGGAATCCGGGGACGAGTTGGGAGGGAGCCGAGTTTCGATGACTGGCATCCCGGATTCCGGGAGTCGCGCGACGGGGTGACCAACCCCGGCGATGTCTTCGCGTCCCGTCATCCCGCTGGTCCTCGTCGTTCCGCTCGCGGGCGCGTTCGCCCTGAGCCAGACCGCCTTCTCGCTTACGACCGGGTCGCTCACAGGCGGGTCGGGAAGTACGCAGGACTCGGCCCCGCGTGTCCCAAACCCGGCGATCGCGCCCTTCGCTGCGGCGCCCGCCGCGCCGGCCTCCTTCACTGCTGCGCCCGCCGCCGCGGCCGTCTCACGAGCGAGTGCGTGGCGCGGGCACCTGCTCGCCGCCGTGCGGGGTACGGTCCCGTTGCGGGACCGGCCCCGGGGACCGGTCACGCTGAGCCTTGGTGCGGCCACCGAGTTCGGCGGCCGCCGGGTGCTGGGGGTGGCCGCCCGCCGCGGCCCCGGGCTCGGAATTGTCACGACCGAGCGCCCGAACGGGCAACTCGCCTGGCTGGACCGCCGCCACGACGGTCTCCGCCTCCGGCGCACCCGCTACGCGCTCCACGCCGACCTGTCGGCACGCCGGCTCGAGCTGCGCCGCAACGGACGCCGAGTCCGCGGCCTGCCGGTTGCCATCGGAACGCGCGGGGCGCCCACACCACCGGGCCGCTACGCGATCACCGACAAGCTCGACGGCTCGCGGTTCGGCCCCTACTACGGCTGCTGCATCCTGGCCCTGAGCGGCCATCAACCGAACCTCCCTCCCGGCTGGCCGGGCGGCGACCGGCTCGCGATCCACGGCACCGACGCACCAGCCACGATCGGCACTGCCTCCTCGGCCGGCTGCCTGAGAGCGGCGGACACCGACCTGCGGGCGCTGATGAGCCGGGTGCCCTTGGGGACGCCGGTGTTCGTGCGCGGATAGCCGCGCTCTCGTCGCTCGGAGCACTGACTCACCTGACCAAAATGCCGTCCGACCGGTCAAATATCGTACGAACATGTGTTTGCACTCGCTTTTGATGGATATGTTCGTCAGGTGGCGGCCCGGTCGCCGACTTTGGTTGGCGATGGAGGTTCCGGTTTGTCCTGATCCCGCTCACGCCGGCGGTCGGGTGGTGCGTGCGGGTTGGTATGGGCGGCGGCCGCATCGGCGGCAGCGGTGGCTGTGTCGACCGGAGGGCGGCGCGCCGCATCGCTTCACGGAGGTGCTGCCCCGGCGTGAGACGGACCGTTCGGTCTGCCGCTCGTGCTTCACGCAGCTGGAGGAGTGGGAGGGGCAGCCGGGGCCGCGCACCTACTCGTTCAGCGCTAGCGAGATCGCCCAGCTGCTGGTGAGGGTGGCGGAGGGCTCGACCTACCGCTCGGCGGCGCAGGCCGTTCGGCGGCTGGCGGGGCGCCCGGAGGCCGGCCAGAGGCAGTCGGTGGGTGGGCGGCGTTCGTTCTCCGAGGGCCAGCTGGCGGCAAACTGGGTCGATTGCTTCGCCGACGTGGTCACCTCGGACGGGCTCCAGCAGGGATGGCCGGCGGTCGTGGTGCTCGACTCGATCGCGTTCGAGGTCGTCTCCGGGCCCAACGCCGGCCGCCGGTTCCAGGTCCTGGGGGCGGTCGGCCATGAGCGCCGCGGGGCGCGGCAGAGGGTCGTGCTGCTGGAGCCGGCGCCGCGGAAGAGCCTGGCCGAGTGGAAGGCGTTCCTGGGCCTGATGCCGGGCGCGCCCGAGGTCGTCGTCAGCGACATGGACAGCGCGATCGCCCGCGCGGTCGCGGAGCTGTTCCCGGACGCCGAGCAGCGCTGGTCCGAGTTCCACCTCAAGCGCAGCGCCGTGAACGCGCTCCCCGAGCGGGTGCTCGTCGACGCCGCCCACCCCGTCACCAAGGCACTCGAGTTCGCCTTCACCGCCGTGCCCAACTACCGAGCGTTCGAGAACGCCGTTAAGGAGGCGGCCGGCTCGGAGCCCGACTTCGGGGGTGCGCTCAAGTGGCTCGAGCGCCACGACTCGCGGATCGCCGCCCAGGCCAGCACCCGCACGCTCACCGGCCCCAACTCGACCGGCGGCTGCGAAGCGGCGCTGGGCCAGATCTCCCGGCGGCTCGCCGACCGCAGCGCACGCATGACCAACCGCGCCCGGCTGCGCAGGCTGCTCGCCCTCATGGCCGCCGAAATCAACGGCGACGCCGACGAGCAGGCCTGGACCGAGCGCATCCAAGAGGCCCTGCGCGCCGCCGGGGGACGCGCGGCAGCTCAGCGGCGCGCCGACGATCGGCGCGGCAACCCCTCCCTGCTCGGACCGCCACGCGGGACCAAATCACGGCCACCCGTCAGACGCGCCGCGGTTGGGCTTCCGCCCGCGCTCTCGCCCTCCTAAGCACACGCCATCTCCGGCGCCAACCGCCGAGCGCAGCCGGCATCTCGCCATCTCCACGAACAGCGAGTGCGTACACAGGTTCGCATAGAGGTCGGACATCTCAGCCGAGTCCACCGCGCCAGCGCGGCCAAACAAGGGCCTTTCCGTCCGGTACCAGCGCTACGATCCTCACAGGGGGCAGTAGCTCAGTTGGTGGAAGCATCGGTCTCCAAAACCGAAGGTCCCAGGTTCGAGTCCTGGCTGCCCCGTTCCCCTGGAGGCGTGAGCCCGCGCCCATAGGCGGAGCCCGTGGACATCCCCTCCTACCTGATCTTCTTCCTCGCCGGTCTCGGGTTCGGCTTCGCGGCTCCCGGCAAGTGGAAGTGGATTCCGCTGGTCTTCCCGCTGGCGCTCGCGTTCGCTGCCGCTTTTCAGGAGGGCGTTGACGGCACCCTCGTGCTCCGGTTGATCGTCGCGCTGGTCGTTACAGCCGGCGGTGTGCTGCTCGGCGCCCTGCTCGATCGCCGCGGCACCCGCGGCGAGCGGACCCGTTTCGCCTAACGCTCCGGCCACGGCCGGCCGGTAGCTTTCCGCCCCCCGCACCGCGAGCCGGGGGAGGAGCAACCGCATGCCAGACGTCGAGACCGTCAACGGCCCCGTTGACGTCGAGGAGCTCGGCCTGACGCTGATCCACGAGCACTTCCGGGCCATCGACGAGGCGGGACGGATGCAGTTCCCGCACCTCTACGACGAGCAGGGCGAGTGCGACGCCGCCATCTCCGACGCGAACGCCGTGAAGGGTCATGGCGTGCAGACGGTCGTCGAGCCGAGCGCGATGTTCCTCCACCGCGATCCAGCCTTCAGCAAGCGGGTGGCCGACGCGAGCGGTCTCAACATCATCGAGGCCACCGGCGTGTACACCTACGACTACCTGCCGCAGTTCCTGCTCAACCGCGACGAGGACGCGATCGCGGCGATCTTCGTCCACGAGATCGAAAACGGCATCAGGGGCACCGGCATAAAGGCGGCGTTCATCAAGTGCGCCGCCGACGAGCCGGGCCTCACCCCGAACGTCGAGAAGCTCCACCGAGCCGCCGCCCGCGCATCGAGGCAGACCGGCAGGCCGATCATGGCCCACTCGCGACCGGCGAGCCGCACCGGGCTGGAGCAGATGCGCATCTTCGAGGAGGAGGGCGTCGACCCGGCAAAGGTCCAGATCGCGCACACCGGCGACACCGACGACCTCGACTACATAGACCGGCTGCTCGACACCGGCTGCTGGATCGGGATGGACCGCTACGGCCTCGACATCTTCCTGCCCACCGACCGGCGCAACGCGACCGTGCTCGCCCTGCTCGAGCGGGGCCGCGCCGACCGCATGTTCCTCTCACAGGACTACTGCTCGACGATCGACTGGTTCCCGCTCGAGGTCCAGGCCTACCTCAAGGCCAACGAGGTGCCCAAGTGGTCGATGACGTTCTTGTTCGAGGAAGTGATTCCGGAGCTCAAAGAGAGCGGAATGACCGACGACCAGCTGCACCAGATGATGGTCGAGAACCCCAGGCGTTGGCTAGCCTAGAAGTCCCACGCGGGCGTGGTGTAACGGTTGCACTAGAGCCTTCCAAGCTCTCGGAGACGGGTTCGATTCCCGCCGCCCGCTCTCACTCAGGGCGTCGGCGCCGCCCTGTCGATCCTGGCGTTTCCCGTTCGTCATCAGGGTGAAAGCGGCGAGACGCGCCGCTCCCAAGCCAAGGAGGAGCGATGAAGTATCTGCTGTCGTTCATCGTCGAAGAGAGCAGCATGGAGGATGCCTCCCCCGAAGAGATGAGAGAGGCGATGGAGCGCTGGAGCGCCTTCGACGACGAGGCGACCGAGAGCGGGGCCTTGATCGCCTGCGAGCCGCTCGAGAGCAGCTCGGCCGCAACGACCATGCATGTGCCAGAGCAGGGCGAGCCCATCATCACCGACGGGCCGTTCGCCGAGTCGAAGGAGCAGCTCGGCGGCTTCTGCCTGCTCGAGTGCGAGAACCTCGACGAGGCGCTCGCCTGGGCGAGGAAGGTGCCGCTGCGCTCCGGGTCGATCGAGATCAGGCCGGTGATGGACCTGTCGCAGTTCGGCTACGAGAGTCGGACGGTAAGTCCCGCTAGGGCGACAGCTTGACCGCGGTTTCGTAAACTCAGCTCCACCCGGGGCGTGGCGCAGTCTGGTAGCGCATTCGGCTGGGGGCCGAAAGGTCGCTGGTTCAAATCCAGTCGCCCCGATATTCCTTTACCAGTCTTGAAGATTGGTAAAGCGATGAGCAAGGTGTCCCGTAAGCACCAGGTGACGATCCCGGTGAGGGTGCTGCGGGAGGCAGCTCGCGGCCGGAGGCGACGTGATCGTCCGGTCACTGCGCTTGCCCGATGCGCTATCGCTGGCGACCGCGCTGATGGCAGGAGCCGACCTCGTCACGCTCGACCAACGCCTCCGCGGCTTCGCCCGCAGCGAAGAGACCGAGTAACTCGGCACCTCGTGGGACCGCCGGCGGGTGATGACCAGCCGTTCCGAGCTACGCAGCTGCGTCGTGGCGACACAGCCGCGCGAGAGTGTCCCAACGGGCCTACCAGCGTCTGCGTGCTCCCACCCGCGCATATTCACGGCTCGTGTTGCCTACGGAGGGAGGCCGACATGTGGGTCGTGTTTCGCGTGTCATCTCTGGGCGTCCCAGACGATTCCGCTGGGGTCGGTGAGGTTGTTGGTGATGCGCCGTCGGTTCGCGCCGTCGGCGTTCATGAGGTACAGCTGGTAGTCGCCGCTCTCGTCGGTCTTGAAGGCGATCGTGCCGCCGTCGGGGGACCAAGACCCGGGGAGTGCGTTCGGGGAGCCGCCCTTGAAGCGGGTCAGCTCGCGCAGACCGCTGCCGTCGGGGCGCAGGACGTAGACGTTGGAGGACTCGCCGGGCTGCGGGTGGCCGTTGTTCGAGGTGAGGATCTGCGATCCGTCGGGCTTCCAGGCGAGCTGCGCGCCGGGGTCGAAGCGCCATGAGGTGAGCCGGCGCTGTCTGCTGCCGTCGCGTCTCATGACGAACAGCGCGCCGAGGCCCTTGCTCTCGGAGCGTGTTCGAGCGAACACGATCTGCTTTCCATCGGGAGAGAAGGTGGGGTCGCCGTCGCAGCCGCACTCGGCGCCGGCGTAGGGGTTGCGGGTCAGCCGGCGCAGGTCGCTGCCGTCGGGCCGCATGAGCCAGACGCCGTTGTCACCCGGCGCGGGGTCGCGCTCGTATGCGATGAGCCGCCCGTCGGGCGCCCAATCGGGGTGGCCCTGGAAGCCGCGCGGCGTCAGCACGCGTCGGTGTCCGCCGTCGGCGTCTATGACGGCGATAACGGCGCGGGTGGGTTCGTCGTCTTCGTAGACGATCTTCCGGCCGTTCGGCGACGGATCGGGCCACAACGCCTCGCCGCGCGACTTGGTGAGGCGCCGAAGCCCGCTGCCGTCGGGGCGGATGGCGTAGATGTCGCGGTGCTCGCCGGTCATCTGGGAGAAGAGGATCCGGCCGGCCGGCGCTTTCTGCGCGGCGGGCTTCCGGGGCTCGGAGTCCTCATCGCCACAGGCGACGACGGTGACGCAGGCGAGAGCCGCAAGGGCGGCGGGGAGGCGGAGATTTGTTGGTTTGGCCATGCGCTGACCCTGGCGCGCAGCGCTCTCACGGGCCTCTCGTGGGCCTCTCGCCGACCTCTGGCGGGCTGTCCAGAGCTGGATTAGGGTGGGCAGGGTTCATGGAATTCGGGATCCTGGGTCCGCTCGAGGTCTCCGACGCGGGCCGGCCCGTGGCGGTCGCGGGCGCCAAGCAGCGGCTGCTTCTTGCGACGCTGCTCGCCGAGCGCGGGCGGCGGGTGTCCCGCGACGCGCTCACGGAGGCGCTCTGGCCTGATAGCGCTCCGGCCGACGCCGCCCACGCGCTCGACCTGCAGATCTCACGACTCCGCAGGTCCGTCGGGGCCTCTCATATCGAGACGCAGGACGGCGGCTATCGCTTCGAGCGTGCCGGTGCGGAGCTCGACGCCGACCGCTTCGCCGCCCTTGTCGGCGAGGCCCGCACCCGGGAACCGGCGGCGGCGGCCGAGCATCTGCGCCAGGCGCTGGCGTTGTGGCGCGGTCCGGCGTTTGGCGATCTCGCGCACGAAGAGGCCCTGCGCGCTGACGCGGGAGAACTCGAGAACGAGCGCGTAGCCGTATCGGAGGCGCTGTTCGACGCGGAGCTCGCCCTCGGACGCGAGGCCGCCATCGTGAGCGAGCTGGAAGCGCTCGTGGCTGAGCAGCCGCTGCGCGAGCGCCCGCACGAGCAGCTCATGCTGGCGCTGTACCGGTGTGGCCGTCAGGCGGACGCGCTGCGCGTCTACGACGATCTCCGCCGCCGCCTCTCCGATGACTTGGGAATCGCCCCCGGCGAGGGCGTCAGGCGCCTGCACGAGGCGATCGTGCGCCAGGACCCGGCGCTCGAGCGTCCCGCGGCCGCAACGCCCGCGGCCGCGACCGGGGCGGGGCGGTCGCCGGCACGAAGGGCGCGCCCGCTCGCAGTAGCGTTGCTGGCGGGCGCGGCCCCTATCCTGGCCGGTTGCCGCCGCCCCCGCCACCTGGATCGGGCTGTTGCCAATCTCGGTGACACGGCCGTTGAACGTCTTGTTCTCGACCGCGTCGATCGTGACCTTCGCCCGCTGTCCGAGCGAGACGTTCGGAATGTCGGTCTCGTCCACCTCGACTTCCGCTTCGATCACCGACATGTCCGCAATCGTCAGCAGCACCGTGCCCGCGTTGTTCATGGTGCCGACCACGACGTTCTCGCCCTGCTCGATGTTGCGCCGCGTGACGAGGCCGTCCATCGGCGACTGAATGATGATCTGGCTCAGGTTATACCGCGTCGTCTCGAGCCCGGCCTCTTCCTGGCGGATCTGCTGCTCGCGCGTCTGCACGTCCTGTTGCCGCGCCTTGAGCTCGGCCTCGCGCACGTTGACGTCGTTCTGCGCGCGGTCGAAATTTTCGCGCGTCGTGAGCCCTTCCTTCCACAGCTCCTGCTGACGCTTGAGGTTCTGCTGGGCGAGCTCCAGGGTTGCCTTCGCCTGCTCGACGAGCGTGCGCGACTGCTGCAGCGACGAACGGGCGGCTTCGACACTGGCCTGCCCCCGCTGCAACTGGCCCGAGAGCGACCGCGGATCGATCTCGAGCAGGAACTGACCCTGCTTGACGCGCTGGCCCTCTTCGACGGCCAGCTTCGTCACCCGGCCCATCGTGTTGGCGCTGATGTTGACCTGCCGCTTCGGCTGAATCTTGCCGGACGCCGAGACGATCGCCTCGAGGTCGCGCTTGCGGATGGCTTCGGCTGCCACTTCGAGCTGCTGGGGCCGGCGGAAGTACACGCTCGCGCCAATCCCGGCGCCGACGATGACGAGCAGCACTATGCCAATGATGATCTTCTTCTTGCGGGTCACACAGTCCCCCCGGACACAACCATCGCGATCGTCAGAAGCACCGCGAAGCCTAGATACGCGCCGACGAATACGAGCGCCGTCCGGCGGGCCGGACGACCATAGAGTAGCGCCACGCCGAGCGCGAGGACGAGGAGCCACCACACCACGAACAGATCGATCGCGCCGAAAAAGCGCGCCACCGGGGACGCCTCGTCGAGCATCGGCACCAGCATCGTCAACGACGCCGGGCTCGAGAGCGATTCCCGGGCATAGTTCACCGGCGCCGTCACCACTTCTTTCAGCGCCAGGATCACCCCCGCGTGCGCCGTGACCGCGAGAGCCTGGCGGTACGTTGCGCCCCCGCCTTTCAGCTTCAGCGACCCGAAGATGACGGCCGCGGCAACGATCGCGACGACGGGGCCCATCGCGATCTCGCGCGCCGCCGCGTACGCGACGCCGTTGCGGCTCATGTCCTCGAACCGCGCGTACTCGGCATCGTCCACGTTTCGGCCGAAGGCGAGCGCGGTCCGCTCCAACTGGTCCACGAAAGCCTGCCGGCCGACGCCCGTCATCATGAAGACGCCCCCGCAGGCCAGCGAGACGGCCAGGGTGACGGCCATCACGTCGGCCCAGCGCGGACGCGCGATCACGGCGCGGAACAGGGCCCGGGGTGAACGGATGACGCCGGCGACGCGAGCCGGAAGTGAATCAAACTCCTGATACGATTGCGGTTCAGTTCGGTTCATCCCATCCCGCGCGGGTCCATTGCCCTGAGCATGCTCAGAGCAAACCTCTTCCTCGTTTTGGTCAATCAAAAATTATATGCGTATGACGTCACCGAACCTCAAGCGCACGTGGCTCCTGTGTGCAGCCTTTGCTCTATTGGACACCGGCGCGCGTGCGCAAGTTGTTGAAAGTGTGGGCAGTCGCGCGCTGGGCATGGGCGGCGCGTTCGTCGCCGTCGCGTCCGACAGCAGCGCGACCTGGTGGAATCCGGCCGGTCTCGCCGCGGGGCCTTTCCTCGATCTGGCGCTCGGCCGGGCAGTGACCGAAACACTGGGCGAACTCCCCGCAACCCGTACCAAGGGCAGCTGGTTCGCGCTCGGCACACCGCCATTTGGTGTCAGTTATTACACCCTCAAAGGCACGGACGTTCAGCTAGTTACCCCTACTGTGACAGAAAGTGGCAGCCGAGAAGATGGAAGGGCTGGATTGACGTCGGTAGGCGCCAGTCAGCTCGGTATCACGCTGGTCCACACGCTTCTTCCCGGGATTCACGCGGGCGCCACCTTGAAATACGTGCGGGGCACCGTGCGGACGGGCACTGGCGATGCCGCCCTGCCGTCGGACGAACTGCTCGACCTCGGTGACGACCTCGAGGGCGGCGACGCCGACGGGGCGTTCGACGCGGATCTCGGCGTGCTCGGCGTCGCCGGTTCGCTTCGACTGGGACTCCTGGTGCGCAACGTCGCCGAGACGACGTTCGAGCAGGAGGCGGGCGCGGGCACGGCCCGCCTGCCGCGGCAGTTCCGGATTGGCGTGGCGTACGACCGCGCAGCCACGGGAGGAGCGCCGCTGATGGTGGCCCTCGACGTGGACCTGCGCACGATTGACACCGCGGCGGGCGAGCGCAGGAACCTCGCGTTCGGCGTCGAGCGGTGGCTGGCCAACGAGCGGGTCGGGGTGCGCGGGGGGGCGCGCTTCAACACGACCGGTGGCAACGAGCGGACGGCGACGGGCGGTGTGAGCGTCGCGGTTCGGTCCGGGTTGTTCGTCGACGCGCACATCGTGCGCGGCGGCGAGGAAGACGAGCGGGGCTGGGGCCTCGCGGCGCGCGTTTCGTTCTAGGCGAATGGATTCGAGAATCTCGAATCCCGAATTCAGAATTCTTCAATGGCCGTCCGTATTGGCGAACTGCTTCTCAAGGAGAAGCGCATCACACCGGAGCAGCTTGGCGAGGCGCTGAACTACCAGCGCCAGCACGGGGGGAAGCTTGGCTTCAACCTCGTGAAGCTCGGGTACGTGAAGGACGAGGAGATCACGTCGCTGCTCAGCAAGCAGTACGGCGTGCCCTCCATCGCCCTCGGCCAGTTCGAGATCGATCCCGCCGTCGTCAAGCTCGTTCCCGCCGAGACCGCTCAGAAATATCAGATCGTCCCGCTGTCGCGCGCCGGCGCGACGCTGACGATCGCGATGACCGACCCGACGAACGTGTTCGCCATGGACGACATCAAGTTCATGACGGGCTACAACGTCGAGCCGGTGGTCGCGTCCGAAGTCGCGGTCGTCGACGCGATTCAGAAGTACTACGGCGGTAAGGCGGCGAAGGCGGCCGCGGCGGTGTCCGAG
>Ga0081538_10006218_pt1 | contig 10566 bp, 13 predicted proteins | sample TabmetS5T2R1_FD_71022 | JGI IMG/M metagenome (GOLD analysis project Ga0081538, IMG submission 71022) | Tabebuia heterophylla rhizosphere microbial communities from the University of Puerto Rico - S5T2R1 | ecosystem: Host-associated > Plants > Roots > Rhizosphere ...
GATCTGGGAGAGCACCTCACGAAGGTCCGCTTCTGCAAAGGCCCGTATCGCGGTCCGCAGGGGCGCTGGGTGGAAGTCCGACAGGATCGACGTGAGTTCGTCGATCATCTCGCCCGTCGCCTCGTCGGTGAGCAGCGTCTCGATCACGGCTGGAACCCACGCTTCGGACGGTAGCTCGGAGTTCCGAAGGTACAGCTGGAGCCGTTCCTGGACGACGTCGGCGGGAAGTGAACCGGCCCAGCCCGCGTAGGCCGAGACGAGCACGAGCGAGCGGGGAACATCTGGATGCCTGCGATAGAGCTCCAGCGCGAGGCCGCCGCCCCATGAGAGACCCGCTACGTGCGGCCGCTGCAGGCCAAGCGCGGCGATGAACGAGCTGAGGCAGTCAGCCCAGTTGGACAAGCGCCAGGTCTCCGGTGGATCCGAAGAGCGCCCAGCACCCGGCGCGTCCCACGCGACGACCGTGAACTCGTCAGAGAGGCCGTCGAGCTGACGCCGCCACTCACGGCTGTTGCTCGGCCACCCGTGGAGAAGCACGAGCGGTGGCCCTTTGCCCCGGCGCTCGAAGGCAACACGAAGTCCGCCGACCTCGATCTCATCCATCGAGCCTCCCGTCCAGCGTTCGACCAGCTTCCGGGACGCCGAAGTCTGTCACCAACGCGGTTCGACTTGCCCAGAACGACGGTTCACGTGCGGGAGGAGAAGCGCCTGCGGTTCCACCAACGCCTGCTCGGGGAACGATCCGGCATCGATACCGAACTGCCGCTCTCGAGCGCCGTCGTTCTGTGCTGCGGTCCTCGCGGGCGAGGTGCGCCCGGTTCGGGCAATCGGTACGCGCCTCGCCCATCTACCTGGGCGATGGTCACAGCGGTGAGGGCTGAGCGTGTCGCGCTGTGTCAAGGACGCGATAGGACTGTGGCCGGCGAGTCGCCTAACCGTCGTCCGCGCCTGACTGCGGTGTAGCGCCATGCGCGAGCAGGTGGGCAACGGCGCGTTGCCTGCCTCGCTCGGTCGCCCAATGAATCGCTGGTGCGCCATCGACCTCGGCGTCGATCGGAGTGCCGGCGGCGAGTAGCTGGTCGATCACGGTCAGCCGTTCGTTGACCGCCGCAGCCCGTAAGGCGCACGCTCGGTCGAAATCCGAGAGTTCCGCGATCGGCCAGCCGGTCAGGTCGCCAGCGCCGGCCGCTTCAATGATCGACCTGATTCGTGTCCCCGCGGCGATCAACATGTCGACGATCTCCGGATACCCGGCCGCTGCAGCCCAGCGCAGCGCGGTTTCAGGAGGCGAGTCCGTGAGCTCCACGTCGGCCCCAGCATCGAGGAGCGCTCGGACGACGGCAGCATCGCCGTGACTGGCTGCGCAGATGAGCGGACTGCCGTTCTTGGCCTCGTCGTCCTTGTCGGCTCCTGCATCGACGAGAGCTCGGGCCAGGTCGCCGGTGCGGTCGTGGTTGGCGTAGCCGTAGAAGCGGGCCATACCGACATAGGTCAGCGGCGATGTCGGTTCGATGTCGGGCGCGTCGATCAGAGCCGTCGTCAGTGACGGATCGGCGAGAAGTAGCTTCCTGGCGCCATCCACATCCCCTTCATCGAATGCTCTGCGCAGTTCGGTCACCGACATGACAGCAGTCAAGCATCCTCCACCGCGCTGGTGCCCGAAATGCCGACCGGGACGGAACACTGCCAGAACTGCCGATCTCGCGCCTCGGCATTCTGTGCTGCCGCCGGTGAACGTATCCTTGTCCTGCGGTTAGCTACCCGTGACTTCGAACTCGGCCATCATGCCCTGGGTGAAGTGCGGGGGAGCATCCGGTCCGGGCTCCGGTTGGCCAGGCACGCTTCCGACAGGCACGAAGCAGACAGCTCCGTAGCGGCCCTCATCCAGCCTGGCGAATGTCACAGTCGACTGGCCGGGCTCTGCAAACGCAGCCGCGACTTGCGTCACCAGGGCTTGTGCCTCTTCCTCAGGCAAGCTGAGGAGTTCTTCGACCGACCTTTCCTCACCTTCGTTGACGCGGAACAGCGCTATCTCATGGACCTCTTTTCCGTCGTTGTTCAACGTGATTGCTGTCGGACCCGCGGGAACTGTCTCGGACGGCTCAGGAATGCCCTCGAACTCGTAATCAAGGGCTGTTACCTCGAGGGTCGAGGTCTCACAGTTGTCAAGCATCCACTCGTCGAGGTTCTGATCAGCCTCGATGAACTCCGGGCTCTCTAAGATGGCAAAGCCCTCGTCCTCGTTGGGTGCTTCTACAAAGGAGCGCAGCATGGTGACGATTGATTGAACCGTGTCTGAAACTTCTTCGGGCGCAGCTTCCAGAGCCGCTTGCAACTCCGATTCCACATTCGTATCGCCTGATGTCAGCTTGGTCTCCGCCTCAATAGCCGCGTCACAGAGCGCCTGTACGCCTTCGCTTCGGCCTGCTGTCGTTTCCGCCGGTTCCGATTCGGAGCTGTCGTCGTCGTCGCCGCACGCTGATGCCGCCAGCACCAGCACAAAGACAGCGAAAACACACAGGAGGATACGAGTCCAATGTCCAAACGTTCGTGACACCTTCATTCCTTTCGTCCGGGATCGCCCTGGGCGGCCTCGACTTGTTTGTGAAGTGACTCCGGTCGGCGGGAAGCAGACGATGCCGTGGCGCGCTGACTCCAGGTTCACGAAGAACGTGTCCGAAATACCAGAGCCGCCACTACCACGGCCGCGACCAGCAGAGTTGCCGGTCGTCGCATGGGGGTACCGCCTTCCGCCGCCTGTCAACTCCGGGTCAGCTCGACACTGGCCGCCAGAGGACGAATGTGCGCCAACGGCGTTAACCATCGCGTAGCAAGGGACTTGCGTGGGCGTCTGTAGGCGAACCGGGATCCATGTGGTGGAGCCACTGCCTGTGAGCCGGATGCGGCGGCGGAGGCGGCGCCCCGGGGTTTGGCCACGACTCCGCACAGATCTGCCGCTCGGCGCTGCGGCGTTCAGTGCTGGCGATCCGCCGGGCGGCAGCTGCCCGCAGCGGGCAATCGCTGCGCGTCTCGTCCCATCTACCCGGCGGTATGAGATGCCCCCGTCAGCCGCAGTCGACAGGTCATCGCCGTGAGCGCGCCGGCGAAGCCAGATGAAATCTCATAGGTACGCTTGCGATTGGGAGTCGTCGGAAACGCCCCAAGGAGACGACGATGATCCGGACCGCTCGTGCCCTGGCCGCTGCTGGTGCGCTCGCCATCATGGGCATCGGTGCTCGCTTTCTGGTGCGACCCGAGGCCGGCCTCGCTGGGTTCGGCGTCACCGCCGGTGACGAGCGGGCGCTTACCGCCATCAAGGGTGTGCGTGACATCTCGTCCGGGCTCGTGCTTCTCACGGTGTGGCGGTGGGGTTCGTCCCGGGCGCTCGGTGCCTGTCTCCTGGCCGGGTCGTTCACGCCATGGGGCGACATGGTCATCGTGCTGCGCCGAGGTGGATCCCCTGCCACGGCATTCGGCGTGCACGGGCTGACCGCCGCCGTTATGGACATCGCCGCTATCCCCCTCCTGCGCGCCCGACCGCACTCCACCGCCGGTTGAAGAGGCCGCAGACGCCTCAACGGTGGCCGTCGCCTCCCGAACGAGACCCTGACAGCATCCGCCTACGGGTTTTGCACGTTGTCCCCGGCCGCTCGCAGCGGGCATTTGAGCCGGACGCACGACTGACCCGCGCCGTCGCAGGCGCCGATGTCCCAGCAGGGCGCCCGGGAAACCGAGCAAAAGACGGTGGGAGGATGGGACGACGTGATAGGAGTGACGATCCCCCTCCTTGCCGCAACCCTGGCGGCAGCCTGCAGCGGCGATAACGGCAGCACGAGTACGTGGGACGTCGCCGTCCCGAATGACCTTGTCGATGCAGTCCGAGAGCGCCCCCGGGTGCACCGGCGGAGGAGATCGCCTTCCTCTACGGTCACCGACTTCACGACGCTGGCCGACCTAAAGCACGTCGGCCCGGTGCCGCTCAGCGTCTACAACGCTTGCACTCTCACCTGGATCTGCACCGATCCACCGCTGGGCCCCGACATTCACGCCAACAACGACGGCTACGGCTTCATGGCCGAGGCGTTCGCGGCCGTCCTTGGCGTCTGACGGCGGAGTCACCCTGCACTTCGCCGAGCGCGTGCGCTCGGCCGCTGCACCCCGCCACGTAGTTGTCACGGGAACCGTCGATCTCATCGTTGGCTCCGGCATCACCTTCGAGGACCAAGGCGAGCACGAGCACCAGCGCGTACCCGGCGCGTGGCGGCTGTTCGCAGTCAGTAATAGCAATCCCTCCGACGTGGACGTCGACGAACCTTGCGATGCACAGGGCACCGCTTCTGGTGCGCTGACCTCCTGAGACCAAGGCCGATTCGGGCGGCCGCCGAGCAGGCGTTCCGGGGGCCTAGGACGCTCGGAAGTCGGCGATCACTTGGTCGATGACCCCGAGTGCGTTCCATCTCCATCCGAACCTTGCGCCCGTCCGTCCGGGATCGTCCGAGGGTCGCCCCGGAATGTCCATCAAGGCCTTCCACAGAGCCCACCCTCGTGCCCGCGCCCAAGTACCAGCGTCGGCTCGAACCATCGATCGGAAACGTTGACGGCTCGTGCCCTCGAACATCGTCCATGCCGCCATGAGATCGCAGGCCGGGTCACCGACTGCGGCGCATCCGAAGTCGATGACGCCGCACAGCCGGTCGTCGCGAATCAGCAGGTTGGAGCCGGTGATGTCGCCGTGGACCCAGACATCGGGGCAGTTCCACTCCGCCGCGAGGGCCGCCTGCCACACTGCGATCGCCCCGTCGTGGTCGATTTCGTCGCCAAGCTCGGCGATGGTGGCCCGCGTCTGTTCGTCCCACATCGAGACCGGCCCGCCACGGTTGAAACTGTGCGCGCCCGCCAGCGGACCATCGTCTGTGCTCACTCGTTCCAGGGCGGTGAGGAACTGACCGACGTCCTCAGCAAGTCGCTCGTAATCGGTCACGCCAATGACACCGGCGGGCACGCCCGGCAACCACCGATAGATCGACCATGGCGCGGGGAAACCGCAACCAGGTGCACCTTTGGCTATCGGCTGCGGGATCGGCTGAGGCAACTGCGGCGCAAGGATGGGTAGCCATCGGTGTTCCTTGTCGATCTGCGGGACATACCTCTCGTGGCTCGGGAGCCGTACAGACATCCCGTCGCCGAGACGGAACGTGGTGTTGTCCCAACCGTCGAGCGCGACGGGACGGATCTCGAGCCCGGACCACTGCGGGAACTGCGAGGCGACCAGACAAGAGACCACGTCGACGGTGATGTCTGCCTTGCGCACGGCTCTGTCGTAGCCGTCCGCCGAACCGCGGGACCACCAGTTTCAACCAGGCTGATGGCCCCGAAGCGCTGTTAGAGGGGGCCAGTTCTGATGCCGATCTCGCGCCTGGGCGTCGTGTATCGGGGATCGGGCGGGCAGCGGCCGCCCGCAGTGGGGAATCGGTGCGGCGACGCGCCGTGGGATCGATCGGCAGGAGTGGTTGTGGCTGTCGTCTCAGCCGTTGACGAGGGCCGGCTCCAGCTCGTCGAACGGTCAGCTTTCGAGGGCGCGGCGCGTGGTGAGCTGGCGCCGGTGATGCTCGTAGTGCTGGGTCGGATAGTGGTAAACGTCGCCGACCGTCATCACGTCCTTGAAGTACGGATCCCAGCCGATCGGGAAGTGCATCGCGAGTCCGAGTGTGCGCTCGGACTCCCGGGCGAGGCGGCGGCGTAGATGGCGGATCGTGCTGTCCATGAGTCTCTCCATGGCGCGGCGGCCCAAGACCGTTCCGCCCGGAAGGGCGCTCAGGTAGTTGACGACGTGGAACGGACGCGTCCCTGCGTTCAGGACCGCCGCGAACGTGCGAGAGGCGGCGAGCGGGAGCCGACCGAAACCTTTCACCAAGGGCAGCAGGGCGCGGACCAGGATGAAGCCGAACAGCATGTGAAACAGCAGCTGCTTGTTCGTCCACCTCGTGCCCTTGGTCGACATTCCGAGCTCGGCCCCGGTGGCGGAGTCGAGCAGGCGGTGGAAGTCGGCTGTTACCCGGTCCAGCTCGGCGTCGATATCGCGTCTGTCCATCGCCACGCCCTCGTTCGCAGCGCTTGCCCAACGGTAACGGTCGCATCGAACCAGAGATCCGGCACGAGCACAGACCTGCCGTGCTGCGCTCCGACGCGGCATCGTGACTTCAGGGCTCGCTCGCTTGAGGCGCTACGCGGCCCCGCTTTGTGAGCACGCATATCTGCCAGTCGATTTCGCGCGGTGGCGCTCAGTGCCGACAGTCGGACAGGCGACCGCCGCCCGCAGCGGGCATTATGCGCTCGTGTTCTCGTGCGAACGCTGCTGTACCGATCACGACTCAGTGACCGGGTTCGTCCTGCGAGACGGCAATGCACACGCCATCTACTTCGCCGCGTGGCACCCCGATGCGGGCGAGGCCTACATCGACGTGATCCTTGGCTCGTTCGCCGAACCCGACTACCTGGACAACGTGACCTTTGGTTGCCGAGTCGGCCACGTCGCAATTCAGGCGGAGCCGGCGTGCTCGTTGGTGCGGGGTGGAGCGATCCGGTCTGACAAGCCCATCTTTGGAAGGAAGCTGGACCGCGACGAGGCGCTCGCTCATCCCAGGCTCGACGAGTTCTGGTCCGTCGTGGACTGGCTCATGATCAACGATCCAGTGCTTCACGAGAACGTCTTCCACATGCCCCCGAGCCACACCCAACTGCCGTGATGGGCGTTGTCGTCTTCGCCCGCCCGGTCACTGGCGTCCGGCGACACGGACCTGCACTCTGGACCGGTGGCGAAGCAACGTCGCCGGCGACCGCCCCAACGTCCGGCGACTGTGGCGGCATTGCTGCGGCGGTGGGCGGCTTGGCTCGAAGAGCTGGAGGCTCATCCGCTCGACTCGTGCGAGTACGAGGCGCTGCTTCTCCACCGAGAAGTCCTGCATGAAGAACTTGAGATCGCAGGCGACGAGGCGTCCCTTGCGGAGGCCGATGCACTCGACGCTCGTTCGACGAGCTGACCGTTGCCGCGCTCGATAGCTGATTCGGCACCGGCTCGGGCCTCGGCTCGAGCCATGGCGAACTGCGCAGGGGTCGATGGCGGAGTCGTCTACCGGCTGACTGCACCGACTGCATGACGTGCCGGCACCCACTGCAGGCGATCCGGCGGGCGAGGGTCGCTCGCAGCGGGCTTACATCTGCGCCTGAGTCTCAGCGCTGAGGGGGTCTTACTGATGCGGCGGATCGTCTGGCCCTCAGTGCCGGACTCAATCGGCGATAACGATGTCGCATTCTGCTCGACTGACTTCGTCCAAGCGGAAGACGGCGGAAGCTGTTTCGAGAACTTCCTCTTCCGCCATGTCCTCGAAGATCGCCCGTACCACGTCCACGCTGCGCGCGTCTGCCAGCTGTTGGCCGATCTCTGCCGTGAAGTCCCGTACGAGTTGTGCGTCGGCTGCAAGTTCGGGAGCAGCCGCGGCGACGCGGTCGTACGCATCGAGTAAGGGTTCCAGCGTCGTCGGGATCAGCGACTGAAACGCCGTGGCCATCTGATCGACAGCGGCGGCGGCGGCGGCCTCGTCGCCCGTCTCCGCTGCGGTCACCACCTCAGACGTCAACCTGTTGACTTGGCCCTGGAACTGGTCGTCCAGAGCTGCGATGTCGCGGAATGCTTCGCACAGGTCGTCGTCTGCTCGGTCTGTGCTCGTCGGGGTGGCGGGCGGGTCTGGACTCGTGCCGGCGTTGCCGCTGGACTTGTCGCCTCCGCACGCTCCAATCAGAGCCATGCAGGCGGCGACCATCAATGCACGAAGCACGATCGCACACAATATGTTCGCGATAGCCGGCGGCGGGCGGGACCCACACCGAACTGGGGGTCCGCCATGATGACCGCTATGACTGAGTTCCAGGGGCCCGTGGACCCGCGCGAGGCTCGCCAGGATTCCGTCGGTGCTTCGGAACCGCAGGGTCTCGGAACGGACCAGGTGGGCTCCGTCGGGCAGGCACAGTGTGTCCGGCATGGACGGTCGTCTAGGACTCGGGTGACCCCGTCACGTCGTGCATCTCGACCCACGCGGTGAACGTGCCCCCGTTCGTGTGCGGATACGTCGTGAGGCCGCCCGAGCGCTCAGACGACGAAGGCAGCGAGGGCCCGATGGTGGCTACGTGGCCCTCCACCGAGTCGACACAGGCCACTCCCGAGCTGGTCATGGAGGTTGACTCAACGCGCCTTCCAAGTCCTGATGGGAAGGAGCGCGCGACGGTACTCGGCGAATTCGCTCCGAACGGAGCGATGTGTGTCGTGCTTCGCGGGAATCTGGGGCCGCCTACGTACACCCCCCAAGTCCCATGGGGTGACCTGACCAAGCGGCTCCGGCGGTAACGCAGAGCTGTCGGGATGGGCGGTCGCCAGGACGCCTGCGGCTGCACAGATCGCACGTACAGATCGTCGGTCCTGAAGCCGGCGATCAATGATCCGCGTGGCGACCCGTGCACACCGGTCGGCGAAATGCGCGAACCAATCTCGCGAGGCGCCCGTATTGATGGGTGAACCGGTGATCCGCCTGGATTGCCCACTCTCACGACAAGGACGACCATCATGCAACGAGTTCTTCGTGCTCCCATCTTCTGGATCTCTGTCGCAGTCGTCGCCGCGGCTGTGGTGATCCTGGCTCTCACCATGGGCGGTGGCGGCGCTGGCGGTGGGGTCGGCTACTGACGCATCTGGGTACGACCCAAGCACGGCCACTGAGGTGCCTGGTCGTGAGCGACGCAACTGATCGGGGCCACCTTCTGGTCCATCACCGAGACCGTTGGCCGCTGCCCGGCGAGCGGTGGAGCACCCAGAACGGCAGGCTGTGCGCGTGACGGCTGGGGCACCTTCTACGCCCGACGGCCTGCGGAGCCGCCTAGAGCGAGATCAGAGCCACGAGGAAGAGAGCGAACGCCGCCCACGTCACCGCCAATTGGATCCAGTTGATCGTGAAGTAGCGCCGCCGACCTGCCTCCCAGTCAGCCGGGAGAGCCTCGGGATCCCAGGCCAAGATCAGGTTGTAGGTCGGGGTCTTCCACACGTTGGAGACTATGAGCACACCGACGATCACGATGCCCAGGCCAATCGCGGTGAGCACGAACGAGGTGGAGCCAGGGTCGTCCCAGAGGAGCACGAGCGCGATGGCCGGCCCGATGGTCATCCCGATCGACCACGCAAAGTTGAACACCTTTCCCCAGGAATGCCCCGCGTATCGAAGGAACGCTTCCATGAAGTTTCGGAAGTCCCGGCCGTCCATCGCTGCGAGCATCGGGCGCATGATCGTGCTCAGCATCCCCAAGAGACCAGACGCGAGTCCTGAGAGAAAGGCGGTAGCTGCGAGTACCCATTCCTCGGCCGTCACACCAACTCCCTTTGCTGGCGTGATCTAACGCTAACCGCCTAACAAGTTCCCCCTCCAGACCAGCACAGATCTGATGCCGATCTGCGTCGCAGCGACGAGCCCCGCTAGCCGTCGTCGGGAATAGAGTGCGCTCTTGCAAGACTGCGCTCGCGGAGGTGATGCACGCGGTTTAGGGTCTTGAAGGTCTGAGCCGGCGAGGGCCGTGAGCGTCGCCTTTCCCGCGTCGGCGGAATTGGCGAACAGGGAGAAGGCACCGTGTCAGAGATTGGGGTCGAGGGTCTTGGCGTGCTTGAGGAGCGCATCTCGGAGCTGTCCGAGCGTCAGGCGGCGAACGCTCGGATGGTGCTCGAGGACATCGAGAGGGCTCGTAGGGATGCTCGCGAGCGAGGCTGGAATCTCGTGGTCCGCGATACTGCGCAACTTCTGGAGAAGCTGCGAGGCACGAATACGCCGTCCTTCGGCTACCTCCAGTTCAATCCGGCGGGTACGCCGAGCCCTGGGACGTTCAACTTCAGTGTGTACTTCTTCAACCCCGATCCGACTGCCTGGATTTGGACCTATGTTTACGTTTTTGTAGGTCCGGCGCTTCTCCCAGCCGACGTCGGGCAAGCCTTGGCTCTGAGGGATACGCAGTTTCCGGCCTTGACGATGCCGGATTACCCTGGCTTCGACCTGCAGCCAAATACCGGACACGTTATGAACGTTGCACTGCCGGTTCCGAAAAGCGTCGAATCAACCACCTATCTGGCGAACTGCTTCCTATTCTTTCCTTGGCACTTCGGAGTCGGCCTCTATTTTGATCGCTGCCAGGTCCCGTTCAAAGTGACTTGACCAGGCGCCCGAACACGCCCGGATCTGATGCGCCTCTTGGCGTCGGGCAGCGATGGTTTCGGCTGCCCAGCGGCCATTTTCTGCGCCGAGAAGGGCCACCGCCGGGGCGGGCCAGTGCGCTCGTCTACGTCAGTGGCTCCGGGGCGGTGGTGAACGCCAGGCCGAGGTGGGCGGTGTCGTTGTAGCGGCGTATCACCCAGCGATCGTCGGTGACGACGAGGTGGGAGACGGCGGCGTTGTCCGAGCCTGTGAACGCGAAAGGCCGCGCCCCGCTCGCCTCGCCCAGAGCTTGGCCGATGACCCCGCCGTGACAGACGACCAC
>Ga0081538_10006219_pt1 | contig 10565 bp, 10 predicted proteins | sample TabmetS5T2R1_FD_71022 | JGI IMG/M metagenome (GOLD analysis project Ga0081538, IMG submission 71022) | Tabebuia heterophylla rhizosphere microbial communities from the University of Puerto Rico - S5T2R1 | ecosystem: Host-associated > Plants > Roots > Rhizosphere ...
TGAAGCACTTACTGGCGACGGGGGCCTGCCAACTGCACAACGAAGATGTGTACTACGGCCACTTGGCTTTACGCCTCATGGGCTGCTTGGTGTTGTTCTACACCTCGCGGGTCATTTGCAAAGGTCGACTCACGATGGAAGAGATCATCTTCAGTCTGAAGCACTACTGGCGCTTTGTGGACTGCGAAGCTCTTGAACTCAAAGCACTTTCACATAGGGGGGACGAGAATGCCGCATGAACACAAACCGAACTTAGAGATCGGAAGAGTCAGAGATTTCTGGCTGCACGCCTGTCTTGACAATAATCTAAGCCAAGATGCAGGAGGCCTTGGACGAGGTGCGAGCCGCGTTTGAGCGGCATGCCATCACCCAGCCGCTAGCCCCCAGGTCCTGGCGGCGTGGAAAGTGTGGGCGATCGAACGTTAAAATTTTTTCTTGTGACAATGATCCCAAGCATAGTGCCATTCATGCCAACAATTCAGCAGATCATACAAGAGTTTTATCTGCGCTGTCTCCTTCTCCATATCAGGGGGAATCCATCGTTCCCCTATTATATCCCATAAGGAGCTGCCTGTGAGCGATTTGTCTGCGATGAACCCATGATTATATGCCTCGGTAAATAAATGAAAAAACTCACCTCTATAGTACTTATCCTGCATGTGCCCCATGCCGCTGTGAAGCTGATGATCCAGACAGTCGATGATGCCTGTAATGATTTGTTCTTTCGTCATCATGGTGCCTCCTCTCTTATCCCGTCCCATTATACCTATCCTCGTCCAAAAAAGGTCACGAAATTATCCGTAGGCTGTAGGTACAGACCAGACATACAGTAGGTGTAGTCTCTCGGGCCAGGGGTGAAAGAGTTCTTACGGGAAGCGTTTAATCCTTCAGACCTCCGGCCGATAGCCCTGCCACAACGTAACGATAGAACGCCAGCGAGAGGATGAGCGGCGGCAGGCTGGCGATGAAGCCGCCGGTGACCAGCATCGCCCAATTCACGCTGTGGCGCCCAATGAACTCCGCCAGCGCCACCGGCACAGTCTTCGAGGCATAGGTTGATGTAAAGATGAGGGCGAAGAAGAACTCATCCCAGGCGTTCAGCAGCGTGAAGATGGCGGTGGCGGCGAGGCCTGGCGCAGCCAGCGGCAGAGCCACGTGGATAAACGCTCCAAAGCGACTGGCGCCGTCCATACGGGCTGCCTCTTCCAGCTCTCGGGGCACGCTCTGAAAGTAGCCCGTCATGATCCAGACCACAAAGGGCAGGCTAAAGGTCGAATAGGCCAAGATGAGGGCCAGGAGCGTATCGAGCAGCCCGGCGCTGCGAAACATGCGAAACAGCGGGATGATCAGCGAGACGGCAGGCAGCAGCTGGCTACCCAGCACGATCAGCAACAACGCGCGCTTACGTGGGATATTGAAACGTGCGAAGGCGTAGGCCGCCAGCGTGCCCAAGAGCATCGCCACTCCCGTCGCGCCGACGCTGACGACCAGGCTATTGTGTAGCGCCAGGACAAAGGTGGATTGGCCGCTGGCCTCGCCAAAGGCCGCTGGCCTGAAGATATCAACGTAATGGCGGAGGGTGACCTCGGCCGGCACGATCCGCACGGGCAGCGTCAGGAGACTCGCCTGGGTCTGGATCGTGCTGAGGAACAGCCAGACGATAGGCAACAAGGTATAACTCAGGTAGAATAGCAGCAGCAGCCAGCGCGTCGCGGGGCTGAGCAGGTTGCCTCGTGACCGCAGCATATTAACGCTCTCCCTCGGTGCGCAACCAGTGCATATAGATCACGATCAGCACCAGCATACACGCGGTGATAAGCCAGGAGATGGCCGCGCCGTAGCCGAAGAAGAGATAGTGAAAGGCCTGGTCGTAAGCATAGAACGCGATCACCTTGGTACTGTCGGCCGGGCCGCCGTTGCCGGTGAGCACATAGATGATGTCGAAGACGCGGAAGGCGCCAATGGTCCGCAGCACGACCGCCACCAGCATCACCGGGCGCAGCAGCGGTAGTGTAATGCGGCTGAACTTCTGCCAGCGCGTGGCGCCGTCTACCTCAGCCGCCTCGTACAGGTCATGCGAGATCGGTTGCAAGCCGGCCAGCAGCAACAGCGTCATCGTCGGCACCATTTTCCAAGTGTCGGCCAGGATGACCACATGCATCGTCCAGAACGTATCGCTCAGCCACGCCTTGGGGGCCTGCAACACCCCTAGACCAACGAGCAGGGCATTGGCCACGCCATAAGTGGGGTTGAGGATCCAGGCCCACAGCACGCCGTTACTGACCGTCAGCAGCGCCCAGGGGAAGATCATCGCCAAGCGCGCCCCGAGATTGCCCCGGAAGCGTTCGTTGAGCAGCACCGCAAACAGCAGCCCCAGCGCTAACTCCAGCGCCACGGAGAGGAGCGTAAAGTAGAGGGTGCGGTGCACGGAATGCCAGAACGCCGGCTGTCGGAAGGCGTGCAGGTAATTGCCCAGGCCGACGAACGGCTGGCCCTGCTCGGGATTGGCTAGATTGACGCGGTGCAGGCTGAGCCACAGGGAGTCGGCCAGCGGGTAGGCCACGACCAGCAGCAGTACCAGGACCATGGGGGCAAGCATCGCCACACCCAAGGCGCGCTCAGAGAGCTCACCGCTGTGCAAACGGGTGGCGCGTGGCGCTTGCCCCCTGCACAGGGACGCTGCGCCGAAACGCGCACCGAAGGTCGGTAGGGGCATCAGCATATCTCCAGGGCGCCACGTTATGGCGTGGCGGTGGCCCTGTTTACCTCGCTGGCGGCAGCGTGCATCGCCTCCTTGGGGCTCACCTTGCGGAGGAGAGCGGTGTGGAGGTGCCTTTGGATGATGTCGGACTTCCGGGCATAATCAGTCAGCTGCGGCCGCACCACGAGGTACTTGAACTGCTCGCCATAGATCGCGAAGTCCTGCACGTGCTTTTGGAGCTCTGGGTCGCTGTAGAGCGAGGCTAAGATCGGATAATCGCCAGCGATGAGGGCAGCCTTCTTCTGCCACGCCGGGCTGGCCATGTACTCGAGCAGCTTCCAGGCCGCTGCTTGGCGCCTCGACTGGGCGAGGATCACCCATCCCTCGGCACCATTCACGCTGGAGCTTTTAACACCTCTCCCCCCAGGGAGCAGCGCCACGCGGATATGGGGCGCCGCCTTGGATTTCCGGGGGTCGTTGGCCTCGGGCAAGACCCCTTCCCAGTTGTAGGTCAAGGCGTAGGTGCCTGTTTGCAGCATCTTACGCACGTCATCTTCTGTGGACTCCAGCGAGGCCGGGTCTGCCACTTTGTGTTGGTAGAGCAGGTCCACCATCCCCTGCAGCGCTTCGGTGCCGCCCATGGTGTTGAAGACCGCCTTGCCGTGGCTGTCGAGGAGCTGCGCGCCGGGCTGGGTGAACATGATCGAGAGCCAATCGCAGATTAACGCTTCGGACTGCTTCCATGACCAGAGCGATCCCCACTGACCCTGCTTGGTGGTCGCCTTCGCCTGTGCGACAAACTCGTCCAGGGTCGCAGGTGGGTGGTCGAAGCCGGCCTCCTTGAGCAGCTTGGCATTGTAAAACAGGTGCTTGGCGCTGTTGAACAGCGGCATGCCGTACAGCTTGCCGTTGTACGTCAGCGCGCCGAGCGCCGCCGCCGGCACGTCCTGCTTGATCGTTTCGGTGATGCGGCTGGTCAAGTCATCCACCCAGCCGGCCGCGGCGAAGCGCGCCGTCCACACCGTATCCATTTGCACCACGTCGAAGTCGCCGCCGCCCTGCACCGCTGTATGGATCTTATTCAGGCGCTGGTTGTACTGCACAATAGTCTGATTGACCTTGATGCCGGTGGCGTGAGTGAAGTCTTCGATCAGCGGCGCACGCACGTTGGTCACGTCAGACCAGAGCAAATTGACCACCTGTTCGCCGCTGGCTGTCGGGCCGCTGCCGCAAGAACCCAGCAGACCGCTCGCCAGGGCTGCACCGCTGGCGGTCCCTACGACGCGAAGGAAGGTACGACGGCTGAGAGCGCTGCGCTGCGTGACAGCGCCCACGGTATCTGCTCCTGTGCGATCTATGAGAGATTCCATCGAAGGCCTACCGTCATTATCTGATAATGCCATGATTCCACAAGAATTTACCTGGTTTTTCGCGCTCCTTCATCAAGCGAGTTTATCCCGGTTAGCAGTTCCGCTCAGACACCCCGACAGGAGAGCAGAGCAACAGCTCTGCAACACCTTCCCCACAGCTATCTGCTAGACCACTGGTCGCTCCAGGATGTCCGGGGACACTTTTCTTTTGAGCCACTGCCCATCCGTGGAGCTCCCCAGCAGTCGACCATGGTCGACGATGACTTTGCCGCGCAGGATCGTCATCACGGGATACCCCTGGCAACGGAAACCTTCCCAGATGCTGTAGTCGGCATCGGCATGGAGGTCGTCCAGGGTCAAGGTCTTGTGTAGATTGGGATCAATGAGCACGAGATCCGCGTCACTGCCTGGGGCAATGACGCCTTTCTGCGGGTAGAGCCCGAGGATTTTTGCGGCATTTGTCGAGGTGATCGCGGCAAAGCGCTGCAAAGGCATGTGGCGTTGCGCCACAAATTTGGTAAATGCTACTGGCAGGCGTGTCTCGATGCCGTTATGGCCGCCACACACGGTCTCGATGGTGTTGCCGGATAATTTGACGCCTTTGTAGGTGGTGTATTCATCCGTCGCCGTGGTACAGAGCCGACCGTCGAGGAGTCCGGCGAGTAGCGCATCGCGATCCTCAGCGAATTTGATGGCAGGATATGTGTGGATCGACGTGCCACCAGGCTTTTGATAATCCTCACACGTAAATTCTAAATAGTTGTGCAGGGCTTCACCGTACACCGGCTGGCCCTGACTACGCGCTTCAGCAATCGCTGCCACGCCTTCCTTGGCTGTGGTGTGCACGAAGTACACCCCTACCTCGGTGTGCCTGGCCAGCCGGATGATCTTGCGAAAAGCCAGATCCTCTGACAGGTTGTTATGTACTAGATGCAGATTATGGCCCTGATCGTTGCCTTCACGGATGAGCTTTTCGGTCATGTAAGTGACGATGTCGTCCTCCTCGGCATGCACCGCCATGATGCCCCCGTGCTTGGCCACCTCGGCAAACACCGCCCACAGGTGGCCATAGGGCACACGGAGACCAGGAAAGGTCGTGAAAATTTTAAAACTGGCAATGCCCTCCTGCACTGCTTCGCCAATCTGGCCGAGGGTCGCCGGGGCGACACGGCCGGCGAGAATGTAGTGGAAGGCAAAATCCGTATAGGCATGGCCACGAAAGACAGCGCGTCGGCTGTCGACCTCGGCCGGGATGGACAGCAAGGCTGCCTCATGGCCCAGGGGCGGATTGAGGTTGCCGGCGAAGTCGATGACGGTCGTCACCCCTCCAAAGGCTGCAGCGCGGCTGGCTGCTTCTGGGGGCTGGGTCATCACTTCAGGACGTCCGGCCCACCTCTCGGGCACCGGGATGGCGATATGGGCATGCGGCTCGATACCACCTGGCAGTACAATGTGCCCCTGGGCCTCGATGACCCGGACCGCTTCTGTGGGCAAGGTGCCTGGTGTGGCGAGCGCGACGATGGTGCCATTCTGGATCCCGATATCGCGCTCTCCCACCTCTTCTGGGGTGACCACCAGGCCACCGCGAATGGCCAGATCGAGCATTGTCCACCTCCATACATTGGGTTTAGAAATGTACGTGATCGCCGGCTTTCATACCGAGTGCACGGGCGCGGCCACCGGGGATTTCCAGCACGTATTTGGCCGGCGCCGTGGAGTTATATGTCGGGCAGCGCCGGGGCGGGGCGCACGGCAGAGCATTTTCCTGGATGTTGATGACACGGTGGTTTGCATCGATAAAGAGCATATCGAGTGGGATGAGTGTGTTCATCATCCAGAAGGTACGCGGGGCAGCGTCTGGAAAGATAAAAAGCATGCCGGCGTTCGGGGCCAGAGACGCACGTTCCATCAAGCCGCGCTCCCAGGTCTCGGGCGTGTTAGCGACCTCGACGGTGAAACGGGCGATTTCTTGCTGAGAGTCGCCGCGGGCAATCCACACCTCGGTGCGTGGCAGAGACGTTTGCGCGCTGAGCAGCAGCAAGAGACTCAAGCTCAGAAGCCCATGGCGGAGCCCGTGGCGATGCTGCATGAGAGGTGGTCCTTATGCTCCAGAGGCGTGCTGGTTCAGACGCCGCCATTGCTCGGCCAGGACTGCGGCACGCGTGCCGAGCGGCTCAGGTCGTCCAAAACAGCAGTGCAAAATGCGATCTACCAGCGCGCAGCTCTGGCTCACAGTCAGACCTGCGTGGCGCAAGCGAGCCACAATGGTGCCGAGAAGATAGGCTGTCAGGTCATCTGGCGCCGGCGTTCCGCCTGCAGTGGCTGCGCCGGGGGTGCCTGGCGCCGGCTCAGGCGCCTCGGCTGGCACGGGCTCCAGTGGTGCACAGAGGTCAGTGAGCTGGGGCAGATGCGGTTCACGCTGGCGTAAGCGCTCCACCTGTTTACGCGCCCAACGCGAGGCCTGATGCCGTTCGAGGAGGTGCAGGGTGAGACGGAGCATGTAGAGGGCCTCACAGGTTTTCTGGTTTCTACCATGCTGGCACGTCACATCAGCCGCCTCGTAGTAAGTCACTGCCGACTGAAACGAGGCCACTACCGGACTTTCAGCGATCTGCAGCAGCAACTTTGCCACGCGCTGACGCTCTTTCTCATACCACGTGGCATGGGCGCTCGAGCGCTCTGGACGTTGTCCAGAGACCCTCGGAGCAGTAAGCTGCTGTGCCGCCACGATTTGCGCGAACACAAAGAGACCCACATCGTCGTAGAGCGTGATGCTCGGTGAGGATGGCAGCGCCCTTATATCTGCATAGAGCTGTTGGCGCTCCTCACACTGTGCCGTCGGGGCAAAGGTTTCAATCTGGCTCATGAACCACTGCAGCACTGTTGGCTGCACTCTGTATTCCCTCCTTCCTTGGTGACAAAACGTTCCTGGACGTTTGCATGCAAGCGTACTATAAAAGCCGCCCAGACACGACAGTTTTTTCACTTGAACAGCGTACCTTGCAGGAGGCATCATGCCCATATGGTGGCCGGGTCTGGCCGATGCGCCGCCTGATGAGGCCCAGGCTCTGCATGCCCTCGGCTTGAGCTTTATGGCAGCACGCACACTCCACGTTGCCCTGGAATTGCGACTCTTTACCCATCTGGCGGCTGGTGCGCAGACACTCATCCAAGTGACTCAGGCCCTGGGGCTGGCAGAGCGCGCTGCCGGACGCTTGCTATACGCCTGTGCAGCGCTGGGGCTCGTGCAAGCGACAGGTGGGGTGTTTCGTAACACCCCACTCACCCAAAAATACCTGGTAGAGGGCCAGCCCACGTTTATCGGGAGCTATCTACAGATGTTCGATGCTCTGAGCTATCATCGCTGGGAGCAGATGAGTGCGGCTTTGCGCCACAATGGCCCGGTGGACGATATCTCCCATCCCTATCGCTATCTTGCCGATGATGCAGAGGACGCCGCCATGTTTTCCGCGGCGCAGCATGCTGGCTCACGCAGCCTCGGGCATGCGCTCGCACGCCGGGTCGATTTCACACCCTTTACGTGTCTCCTCGACTTGGGAGGTGGTTCTGGGGCATATACGGTGGCAATCCTGCATCGCTATCCACACCTGCGCGCCATCCTCTTCGATTTTCCCCAGGTGAGTCGTCTGGCAGAGGCAGTCATGCATCAGGAGGGGCTCGCGGACCGCGTGTATATCGTCGGCGGTGATTACGAACACGATGCATTGCCACCAGGCCCGGATGTGGTGCTATGGTCAGGCAATCTGCATGCTAGCAGTCCGGAGAGCTGCCAGCGCGTGTTGAGCAGGCTCCACGCCTTGCTGCCACCTGGGGGGATGGTGCTGATCCACGATTATATGCTCGACGACACTCGCTCTGGTCCATTGATTCCCGCTCTGTTGGCCCTGCATCTGACCCTCGTGTCCGAGCATGGGCAGGTGTATAGCGGCGCAGAACTGCGCGACCTGCTGGCGCAAGCCGGGTTCGAGGATGTGCGCATAGAGCCGTTTCTTACTGGCCACAGTAGCCTGGTCATGGCCCGACGTAGATGAGAGCGGGAGCGCAAGGAATACAGCCGTAGGGGTGTGCAGGGCTATAGATACATACCGCGTCCGAGGGCACTGGCTTCCTCGTCTTCAGCGGTATCGAAACCCTGGCGTGTTGGGAAATAGACTACCGAGCGGATGTTGCCCCAGGGAACCAGCACATGCGCTACGTGCTCTTCCAGCTGGCGCCGGTCTGGGGGGATGATCGCACCGTTATCGTCACGCACACGCGTGGTCTCGAGCTTGGGGTTTTCGATCCACAAGCCAATCGAATCGCGCCCGACAATTTTGGCATAAAACTTTTTCTCTTTAATGCCGGCGGCGTCCAGACCATCGCTGCTAAAGATAATAAGCATGACCGTTTTATTCACGGCATCATCAATCGTCACCCTGGGTCTCCTTGCGAGTCTGGATAGCCCATGCTGGGCTCAGACTTCATCCAGGATTTTACCAGTACGCGCTTTCTCCACCGTTTCTTCGAAGGATGACCCTAAATCCACTCCCATGTCCTGAGCACGTTTTTTGGCCCAGAGACCGATGTTGCGGGAATCCTTGTAAAAGTCTGGATGGCTGGACGCGCTCGCGTCAAACTCCGCCAGGCGGCTGGCCTCTGAGCGATGATAGGCAAACCCTGACAGCACACGCTGCATCCGGCTGCTGCCACACACACGGCACTTTGGCAGAGTTGCCACGCTGGGCTTCAAGACGAGCTGTGAGGTGAGACGACCACAATCCTCACAGTGATATTCATAGATCGGCATGGTCTGAACCTGTTTTGAGAGTCCACAGGCTGTCCCACCCCTGATGGAGCTGGGCAACACACATACCAGTGGGGATATTAGAAAATCTTCCGTGGCTTTGCAAGCGCTCGCAATCAGAGCACCTTCCAATGGCGTAGAGGTGGTGCTGCTGGGCGCGCACTGTGGATTTGCCAACCCCGAAGGGATGAACTTCTGTGGTCGCTGCAGGACCGCTGGGCGCAGGGACAGGCCGGCTGGGGCCACATTACACCCGCTCCTGCTCCCATGCTGGCGGCAAGCGTCGTGCTCGAGAGCCGTGTGCTGCCCCGCACCCGTGCCTGGCACGCACGGGCGCACCGGACACGTGCAGCCTCCCCTGCATCAGTTACCCAAGCACGCTGATGACGGGTGCAGCCCCCCTACGCCTTCTCTGTCCCTCTTCTCTGTCTCATTGCAGGCCGGTCATCTTTTCCGGTCGCACCCATTGATCGAACTGCTCAGAAGTAACATAGCCAAGGGCGAGCGCCGCCTCTTTCAGGGAGGTCCCGTCTTTGTGCGCTTTCTTGGCGATCTGCGCCGATTTATCGTACCCGATATGCGGGTTGAGCGCGGTCACAGTCATCAGCGACTCATACAAATGTTTCTCGATCACCGGCAGATTCGGCTCGATGCCCACGGCGCAATGATCGTTGAAGGCGCCACAGGCATCGGCGATCAGTTGCACCGACTCAAGCAGGTTATGGATCATCACTGGCTTAAAGACATTCAGTTGAAAGTTGCCTTGCGAACCGCCAAAGGCCACAGCTGTATCATTGCCAAAGACCTGCACTGCCACCATGGTGAGGGCTTCCGACTGGGTCGGATTCACTTTGCCAGGCATGATCGAGGAACCTGGCTCGTTCTCGGGAATGACGATCTCGCCGATGCCCGCACGCGGACCACACGCCAACCAGCGCACGTCGTTGGCAATCTTCATCAGCGCGCCGGCGAGGGTGCGTAGCGACGCACTTGCCGTGACCATGGCGTCATGCGCGGCAAGCGCAGCGAACTTGTTCGGGGCTGAGATAAACGGACGACCGGTTTCCGCCGCCATTTTCGCCGCCGCGAGATCACCAAACTTCGGATGGGCATTCAGCCCGGTTCCCACCGCCGTCCCGCCGATTGCCAATTCGTATAAACCAGGAATCGTCTGGCGTACACCGGCGAGAGCCGCGTCAAGTTGCGCCGCCCAACCGCCGATTTCCTGTCCGAGCGTGACCGGTGTCGCGTCTTGCAAATGGGTGCGGCCCACTTTGACGACGTGTTTGAACTGCTCCGCCTTAGCGTGCAGGGTGTTGCGTAGACGCGTTACCGCGGGAATGAGCACGTCTTCGATCTGCTCGACCGCCGCGATGTGCATCGCCGTGGGAAATGTGTCGTTCGAGCTCTGCCCGCGATTGACATCGTCGTTGGGATGGATGGGTTTCTTTGACCCCATCTCGCCACCTGCCATTTCAATGGCGCGGTTGGAGATAACTTCGTTGGCGTTCATATTGGTCTGCGTGCCGGAGCCAGTCTGGAACACAACGAGCGGAAAGTGATCGTCAAGCTTGCCGGAGATGACCTCGTCAGCCGCGCGGACGATTAAGTCCACTTTTTCCTTTGGCAGCTCACCAAGTTCGCCATTCGCCAGCGCGGCGCTTTTTTTCAGCACACCGAGCGCGCGGAT
>Ga0081538_10006220_pt1 | contig 10564 bp, 11 predicted proteins | sample TabmetS5T2R1_FD_71022 | JGI IMG/M metagenome (GOLD analysis project Ga0081538, IMG submission 71022) | Tabebuia heterophylla rhizosphere microbial communities from the University of Puerto Rico - S5T2R1 | ecosystem: Host-associated > Plants > Roots > Rhizosphere ...
TAAAAACGAAACTATTTAGCCTAAGTATTCATGCTTGCAAATGACATATGACATATCTAAATAACAACAACCATCCTGTAAAAACTGCAACAGCAGCTACTATTATCTTGATCCTTGCAATAGCAATGATAATGATGCTTACATCGACAATCATAGCTGCTGCTCCAGTAGCAGCAACAACAACAACTACTATCGCATCAGCAGGAAATAATACTACTACTTCTTCTTCAGCAGCACCATCATTATCAGGAATAAAGTTATCATCACAACCTATCTACCAAGAAAGCACACCACCTGGAAGAGTGACTCAAATTAACCAGACACACATAAGTGCAACACACATTGGAAATGGCACACTAACTCTTCCTAACAGCAACCAGACTATTAATACCATAAGCAACGGTACAGCCATTGCCTCACTTGCAACACCATCTGCTATTGCAAAAACAACCATCAGAGCACCAAATGGTGAGACTGCAACTATTACAATTTATGAAATAATACAGTTCAGCAATCCAGCAGAAGCTCCTCTAGGTGGAGGCAAAGGCATTAAAATAGTCAAATTCCACACCAATTCAACTGGTATGCTGGCACCATTAAACGGTGTGATAGCAGCAGGAATTAACAACATACAGCCAAATGGTGAGAGCGAACTAACAGCATGGAGATGGGAAAGTGGAATACCATTACCACCACCACAAGCAAATAGTACTTCAGGCGCCAATGCTACTGACCCCCTTTCTGTCCCTAGCGGAGGAGAAGCAGCAGGAGGCACTGCCGAGTTACAGAGATGAGAAAATTTAAGCCATAAGAAAAAAAGATAATCACACATAAAGAACAGAGGACGACACTTTATTGGTTGCGCAATTTGCTGTTAAGGTGACCGCCAAACTCTACTTTTCTTTTTTCTTTTTTCCTTTCTTACATTCTATCTCTAAGTGTGGATATATACTATAATCCATTTGAAAAATCAATCAGTGACTTAATTTAGCCTTCCAGGTGGAATTTCGGGAGGGTCATCCCCAGAATGATACAACAATTCTTTTTAGTAAATTATCTACTGACCATCTTCTTCGCCCTTGTCTTTCTCCACATAAAAATGCCAAGGATTATTATCCAAAGATATAGTGTCACTGCCCAAATGTTTGACACAGGCTCGGAGAATCCAATGTAGGCTGTAACGACGCCAGCAGCTATGCTAACAGCACCGACAGCTATTCCGACTGCACCAATCCATCTACTAAGAAGGGCACTTTTTGCTATTGCAACTCCAAAGATTATCCCAACTGCTCCCTGAAGCATTCTGAAATAACTATTGATACCAATCTCCGTCCATCTTATCCCTTCGGCTACTCTAAAGGCAATGGCTTTTTCTTCTTCACTACCAGCAGTAGAAGAAGAAGGGGGAATAGCATACCAACTACTAGTTGCAATCTTTTGTGCAATCCCGTCAACAGCTTGTAGAATAGCATAGGTGCTGGCTGTAATTATTGCTGCCGCTAAGCCAAACCATGCAAGTGCTGAAGCGACGCCTGATTCTGAATGTAAAAGCAACCGATGAAGCGCTACAAACCCACCAGCATAAATTAACATTATACCTGCAAACTGACCGATGTGGGCAGCTATCCATGGATCACTCTGGGCATACGCCGCAAAAACAGCAGGATTGTCCATTGGGTCCCTAGTACCAGCATGAAACCCAATGGTAGATACCATGAAAATAACAATACCTGCAAGGAATGCAACTGAGCCCATCCGAAGCATAGGTCGCTCAAGCTCAGCTGTGCTTGCAACCATTGTTAGAAGACTGAACAAAATACCTTATATTTTACAGTTGTGGAACACAAAAGAAAAAAGGCTCGCTAAATAGCAACTGCTGACTGCTTGGAATTACCACAGGATTGTGCTATTCACTAATAGGAATGCAACCAGATAGAGCGCCACTTTCAACTACTCGAAGGAAAAAGACAGTAAAAAGAGTTGAGGAAAAGAAAAATGCCACAAGAGTGACAGATTTTATAATTATCTGGGATGTGGGCTAATGTATGAGAAAAATAAAGCTATACATTGCTTCTAGCCTAGATAGTTTTATTGCTGATGAAAATGGCAGTATTGACTGGTTGTTTAGCGATGCAGATTATGGCTATACCGAATTTTATAATTCAGTAGATACCATCCTTGTTGGAAGAAAAACCTATGAACAATCCTTGACATTTGAGGAATATCCGTACAAAGGAAAGAAAGTATACGTTTTTACTCATAATGCTAAGGAACAGAATGAGAAAAAGACTACTGACGTTGAGTATATCGATAAAGACATACCAGAATTCGTCAGGCGTCTAATTAAACAATCTGTTAGCAATAGAGATATCTGGTTGTTGGGAGGGGGAGAAATAGCATCACTATTCTTGAATGCAGACTTGGTAGATGAAATCATTCTATCTATTCATCCAATCATTCTTGGAAAAGGCATCCCTCTTTTTAACAATATAAACAAACTAGTAAAGTTGAGACTGTTAGAATCTATTCCATTTGAAAGTGGGTTAGTGCAACTACATTATAACATTCTGAATTAGTAAAGTCTGTTCCAACAAATGGCTCTTTCCAACAACCCCATGAGTCGTGACCTGGTAGTGGAACATATGATACTCCGCCTGGACCAAATTCATGATCAGTTCATCATCCATTTTGACATGAAATCTTCCTGCATCTCACATTCTGTTTGCGTCATTTGACAACATTTGTATTGACTATGAGCTTGATGTCTTTGGACCATCTCTCATCAGGCTTTAGGGTCATCCTTCCGCTTATTGAGTCTCCAATAATCGCAAGCTCTATCTTCCTATTCGTAAATTTTAACCTAGTCAGGATTCTTGCAAGATTTCGTGGTTTCACCTCATGATACATAAATTAAGGCATATCCTTGCATCTACTATGAAAAATCTTTTCGCTTAGTAACGAAATATGTCCTTATGAAAATATTATCAGAATTTCCATCCTTTCTCGCTATCTTAGGCACTGCTAAATGCCTGCGATCTTAATACGGCATAATTTTTAATTTTATCATCAATGAGATGGACAACAACATGTGTTCTATGTCTGAGCGACATTCCTAGCATCAGCTGAGGTAGTACTGCAGTTCTCACTCTCTACAATTCAATCGCTCAGACTTGACTTACGGCACGTAACTATCTTACCATTTTAGAAGTGTCGTACATGAGTTACTTGGAAAGCTTAGATATGGTAGTATGGTCATATTAGCACATAGAGCGATGATGACAAACAGATGACTGTGATAACGTCAACAAAACCACTCCTAATGATGACGATAAACCTCTTGATTTCAATAGCACTCACAGCAATATCTTTGACAGCAGTAGAAGCGCAACCACTTGCAGCACCTACAACTACATTAATCAGTGACAGCAACACTACTAATACTACATCTTCGGCAATAGATTTATCCCAACAACCCGTACTGCAAGAACGGACAAGAATTGATACCGCGACTCAAATAAACTATGCATATATGAGTATAACATTCACAGGAAATGGCACGTTAACTCTCCCAAACAATAATATCAACAATAGAGTTAATTTCACCAGCAATGGTAGCGCGCTAATCTCATTTATGACACAATCCTCTCAGGGAACTGAGATCATCAGAACTAATGATGGTACGACTGCAACTCTCACATTTTATGAAATTGCAAAGCTCAACCCTGTTACAGGGGAAGGCGAAGGAATTATTATAGCAGAGGTTAGTACAAACCCAAGTGGTCCGCTTGCACCATTGAATGGAATGGTACTAGCAGGGATAGATGATATACGGCCAAATGGTGAAAGTAATGTAACATTATGGGAGTGGGAAAGCAGAATTAGCAATTTAGCCATTCTTCCCATATAGGATTGGGTCAAGTCTAAATAGAAAAAGGAGACAACACTGAGTTTTCAGTGCTGCCAACTATCTGCCGACCTCAAAATGGACATAAGCCTACTTTTCTTTTCTTAATTTACCTTAATGTTCCCACATTATTCCATTGCACTTACTACAAGTGTTATACCTCCCTTATGCCTAAGTAAAGAATAACTACAGACGGGATTGAGGAGAACTTATCCGCACCATTACCTGAAGCGCTGCCTCTATATGTCATTGAAGATGTTGTGTTATCATTGAAAACTATCTGTAGATTATCCCGTAGTTGAAGAGGATTTTATTGTCTGGATGTGGGTTGCGTTTTTACTTCCTGCCTTGCATAAATAATACCTCTCGATGAGATTTGTCCATGACATACAAGGACCGCATAATCTCTCTAGTCACAATAAACGAATTCGATTTCAGTTCTATCCCCACTGCCCTGAACCTCATTAAACTTGGTAGCAATAGGACTCCAATCAGAATGGCTATTGAGAAAATTAGCCCAGCAACAACACTTGGAGCGAGAGTTGATGGATAGCTAAAAGCAAGAACGAGCGTCGTCATCATAAGACCTGCTATGAATGCCATCACTATTGTACCCAAAATGGGCTTGAAGTCAAAACTCTTCTTACTCGTCCTATTATCTTTGCCAGTATTCTTGCTGTTGCCTTTGTGTCCATCATCAAACCACCAGTGATACCAATCAGGCTCATTTGCGCCATCCAGACTCTTCATAGCGTTCCTAGCTTGAGAAAAGTTTCTGTCGATCTTCAAGCATGTCTCTAATTGCTTCTTGGCTCTATCGTATTTGTTTTCATTGATATACAATACTGCCAAATGAAAATATGCTCTAGCTAATTTGGGGTTTGACTTTATAGCCTCACGATAATGGTTCTCTGCATCCTCGTAGAACCCTAACCCATAGTAGCACTGACCAATACTCGTAGCTGTCTCGCCACGAAAAGGGAACAATATGTCGCTTACTTTATTAAAATCCTCCAATGCACTGGTATAATCTCTAAGTGCACATTTTGATTGCCCTCTGAAGAAATAAGCATCTTCGTATTCTTTTATTTTTAGTATCTTGTCATGGCATACAATAGCTTCATCGTATCTTTCTAGGTAGTAGAGAGTCTTACCCTTCTGATTCCACGCATCAATGGATTCTGGATTTGCCTCTATCGCTTTGTTGAATTGTTCAATGGCGTCATCATCCTTTTTCAACTGGGCTAGAACTAACCCCTTAGCGAGCCAACCCTCTGCAAGATTTGCGTTTATTTCTATAGCCTTGTCAAAGCATTTTATCGCCTCTTCATACTCTTCCAATTGGGTTAAAGCATGACCCTTGCCATACCAATCAATGACACTCTTTGAACCTTTTTTTAAGTTCTTGTCATAGCATTCCTTTGCCTTGTCAAAGCATTTTATCGCCTCTTTATGCTCTTCCAAATCCTTTAGAACTAACCCCTTAGCGAGCCAACCCTCTGCAAGATTTGCGTTTATTTCTATAGCCTTGTCAAAGCATTTTATCGCCTCTTTATGCCTTTGAGAGTCTTTTAGAATTAAACCTACATCGTTCCAGGCATCTGCAAGATTTGGGTTTAATTCTATTGCTTTTCCATAGGATTCTATGGCCTCATTGTTTTTTTCTAGCCTGCTTAAAGCTAAACCCTTGTTGCACAAGTAAATCGGACTTTTTTCTGTTCTTTTTTCTACTTCTATAGCCTTGTCAAAGCACTCTATGGCCTCTTTGTATTCTTTTAAGTCTAACAGAGCGGTACCTTTATCATTCAAGACAACTGCATTTTTCGGATCTATCTCTATAGCCTTGTCAAAGCATTTTATCGCCTCTTTATGCCATCTAGACCGCCTTAAGGCAACTCCTTTGCCACGATAAGCGAAGATATTTTTCGGATCTATCTCTATAGCCTTGTCAAAGCATTTTATCGCCTCAATGAGGTTTCCTAGCTCATTTAGAGCATAACCTTTTTCACCCCAAGCTACTGCATTTTTCGGATCTATCTCTATAGCCTTGTCAAAGCATTTTATCGCCTTATGATACTCTTTTGATTCAAGGTATCCTAGACCCTCCTCGAACAATGGATCTGTTACCGCAACATCATCGTACAGGCCAGGTATCAATCGGTTCGTATCCCACCTGTGAAATAAGGCTGATTACTTAGCACACCCTAAAAACGCTCTACAGTATCAAAAGACCACTTGTTATCTCTAATTGGTTTGCTTATCTAGCTCATTTGACCTGTTCTCCAATCCAGCGCTTCATGTTCAGGAGAACACCATCTTTCTCGTTCCTACGCTACCAAACTGCAAAGACTAAAAACAATTCTATCTTATCAGCTAATATGGATGGAATCTCAATTTTTTCTTGGCAGCCTTTTACTACTATATGTATGGAAAAGAAAAATGACCAACCAGGATCGGTCTGTACAGTACAATTTACTGTCCTATTAGATAAACTACATAACATCTTAAGAGAGCATGGTTCGTGAGCTCGAATTTCAACCGGTTTAATCTACGTTACTCTGTAAAGTTCGATATCAAATTTAGCTCATTTCAATAATTGCTGCTAATGCTCTTGATTTTTTTGTCTTAATGTTGACATCAGGTCTAACACAAGTATTTGAACCCTCGTGTGTTGTCATCGTCTACCGTCGAATCATAGCCATATGCAGGACTAACTCTGCCTATTAGTTACTATATCTTATAATGATAATTTGTGTTATATTGACTCAACTTCAGGCTTATTCATTCTATTGTCAGATTTTTATGTCATCATACCAGATGAAGTTGAGTGCCTCAAAATATTCTCTCGAGCATCATCGTGGACCTGTCTAGCTGTGAAATATGAGAAGAAGTTAGCAGCATACCTATTTTGATTGTGGGGGATCATCTAGGTTCTTCTGTCATGGAGAGATTGGGAAAGTCGGTCCCAGGGCTGGTGATGGTTCTGAGAATGGTGATGGTGATGGTTCTGAGAATGGTGATGGTGATGGTTCTGAGAATGGTGATGGTGATGGTGCTGGTGAGTCAACACTGACTAGTATGCTGTCTGATGCACTTCCACCAGTAGAGTCTGTAACTGTAAGATCCACATTATACGTACCAGCTATGTCAAATGTATGCTCCATAGTTTCGTCATCAACATCTATTTCTACGCTGCCATCCCCAAAGTCCCAGCTATAAGTATAAGGCTCAGTGCCTCCTGTTACGTTGGCTTCAAATTCAAAGGTAGCTGGTGCAAAACCTTCTGTATCAATTGGAATGATTTCAACTGAAGTTAGAGGTGGCGGTGGCTCAACGCTGATTGGTATACTGTCCGATGCAGTTCGACCAGCAGAGTCTGTAACTAGAACACTAACTGTATATGTGTCATCTGTCTCAAATGTGTGCTCAACATCGTCATCGTTTTCTTCATCACTGATGCCATCCCCAAAGTCCCACCTGATAGTATAGGGTTCCATACCGCCTGTCACATCAGCTTCAAATTCAAAGGTAGCTGGTGCAAAACCTTCTGTCTCATCTGTAGTAATTTCAACTCCAAGAATTTCTGTAGATGCTGCTACTAACTCAAAGGAATCAAACACCTGTCTGATTGGTGGAGGTAATAATGTTGATGTTGGAGCTAAACTGCTAGAGACTGTTGTCTCTTCCGCAGTAGACTTGCCTTCATAAAATATGCTATATCCCGTCATCGCTCCCAAGTTGCGAGGTGTTGCGGCTGTGGCAGTCAAGATGAAGTAACCTCTCTTTGTTTCATTTGGATCGAAATTGGTACTATATGTTATTTCTACAAGCTTGGCTGGTATTGTTGTTGCTGTTCTACTATTGCCTAGTCGTGTAGTACCGTTGTCAACATTAATTGTTGTATCTACACTAGTCACAATCTCGATGTCTTGGTAACCTGCCTCCCCAAGCTTTTGCATATGATACGCTAAAATACTGTTAGGTATCGTGTCTCTGTCGTTGATGAAAGTGAAAGCATCCTCGTCAGAAAGAATTCCAAGTCTGGCACCTAGGTTAGGATACCGTATAATGTGTATTACTTCTCCCTGAGCTCCTTGACAGCTATTGCTGTTACTACCGCTACTATTGGATGCGTTGGCGCCGGCGTTAACAAGAGCCGTTTGCTGCTGCTGTTGTCCCTCATCTGGGCAAAGTTGTGCTAGTAGTCCAAATCCTTTAAGAGTCTCTGCCGCCAATGTAAAGCCTGTATTCTTCACGTCATGAATTGCCCAGCCCTGCGGGACCTGTACTCTGAAGCTATCCGCTATACTTCGAACTGTTGTTGCAGCTGAGCTAGGTGTTATTGTTGTTGCATTCTGAATTGGTGTCTGCTGGCCACTGGTTGCCGTTCCAGTTGTTCTTGCATCTGGCTCTACGGCTCCCGCAGGTGTACTCGTAGTACTAGCGTTATACACAAAAGATAATTCCACTTCTTCTGGTACAACATCATCACCACCGCTTGATGGGAAGTAACTCACTTTCACCAAATAGTTGCCGCTTGCTACCATCGGTGCATTGGTGTCAAACTGCTCTTGCTCACCGGCAACAAAAGTGTAAGTAAAAGTGTTATCTGTAGGAGTCAAAGCAGGAAATCCACGCTTGACTAACTGACCTTGAGGATCTGTTATTTCTATAACTACATTTGAGCTAGTTCCCCTTTGAGCAACTGACCCACTAATAATAATAGTCTCACCAGTTGTAAAGCTGTCACCACCATTTATCGTAGCTGTTAGTAGTCCTACTCCGCCACCGTCACTACTGGATTGCAATTGCGTCTGCTGTTGTGGTAGAGGTTGCTGCTGTGCAGTAGCTATGATAATATTAGCAGCCAAAAGCATAATAGCGATTGTTACTGCAGTAAATGCTATCGCCATACTCGGCGATAGCAATAATCTCGAGGACACTCTCATGATGTCCAGAACAGATTACGCTTTCTCGGTAAGATAAGGGTTATGGATTGATGACTCTAAAAAAATATTCCACCACTTTGATTCATTATGTAACTAGGGCAATAGAAAACGAGCTGCTTAAGAATCGCCAAACAGGTTCTTACCTTTTGGAAAGTACAGGGTGGATGGCCCATAAAAATGGCACATTTGCAACAATCGATAACAGGATGCAACATTGTGGTCATTATAATTACTCCCAGAAGGATTTAGAAATATACTATAATCTGTCTCCACAATAACCTTAGCATAGCTGCAGTTATAGAAAAATATGTTTCTAATTTAGACACATTTAACATATCTAGGCACCCATTATATTCTGAGAATAAATAAGAAAAATTATGTTAAAGCAAACAGCAATAGCCGTAGCTGCTGACGGATATACAGTAGCAAAGCACGAAAGGATGACCGCACTTGTGAAGATCTTGATAAAGAAAGGAGTAGGTAAATGATCAACCTAACTCATTTCTGTCACCACGCAGAGGAATACCGTCCAAATTGGTTCCAAACAGTCGATACAAACCTAAACTTGGGTTTTGTTGTTGTTAGAACAGCTCCAGAACTTGCAGATAATCTGCACAGGATAATTGGAAATGAAGGCTTAGGTAAAGAAGTTGAAATAAGAAGACTTAATTGATACATATTATCCTGTAGTTGTTCTACTTTCTTATATTGGAATACACTGGCTCCAAAGATTAAGTATTGGCACTATGGGTGTTAGTTGTATATATCACGAGCTACATTTTGAAAAGTCTCTTTGCACTTTCGTCTCCTGCAAAGGTCGCCTTTCTTTTCTTATTATCACTTGAGATGTTTCACCTTTTTCTTCAGCCACTAATCGTAAAATAAAAATAGTTATCCCCGTCTATATAATATTGGCTCTATGTCGTAATGGCGTCATCATCGGACACTCCACCTACAATCTTTGAAGAATTTTGTCAGTTAATATTGGGCGCGGATGAATCTATTAGATTTGTAGGGATTGCAACCTTAACTGGGGCAATATTAGCGATGAAGTACCGAGCCAATTTGACGCCACTACTTACCCAAGAGGAAACAGCCTCGTCTATAAAATATTCAATTTGGAGAATGGAGAGCAGACGAGGTGTCGAAGAAAAACTAGGCAAGACTCTCTATGTAATTGCGACTTATGAAAAATTAAAGCGAGCAACGATTCCTGTAGGGCAGGATGGAAACTCTATCTTAATCATCTCATTTGATAATGGATGTGATGCTGAATCAATAATTCGCAATAAGATTTTGACAATCATTAAACCATATGGTACTATTAGTCACTAACACCGATGTAGAGCACTAGGTTCGTAAGCTCCTATTAGGGCTATTTAACAAAATGAAATACAAGTTCTCTAAAAAACTAGCATATCAACAGTGTATTGAGTATGTGAGCCTTGAGAATCATACAGACTCACGTAGATTACATCCGCTCAACTGGCCTCCCATAGGGATCATCTGAAGAGTTTTGACACCCATTCGAGAACATTACTATTGCGCATTTCATGCCTAACGGATGAGGGTATGACACACGAAGCCTAATACTATGTCAATGTCTCAGCTGAGGGAACCATCGTGAACATCACTTTTTCAGTTAGTTTATGTCCTGTTGAATTATTATGGTCTTCAATATCACTGTGGAAAATAAATTTCATTTTGCATT
>Ga0081538_10006221_pt1 | contig 10563 bp, 9 predicted proteins | sample TabmetS5T2R1_FD_71022 | JGI IMG/M metagenome (GOLD analysis project Ga0081538, IMG submission 71022) | Tabebuia heterophylla rhizosphere microbial communities from the University of Puerto Rico - S5T2R1 | ecosystem: Host-associated > Plants > Roots > Rhizosphere ...
GCCGCACCGCCGGGCGCGCCTGGGCCTGGCGCGGACGTTCCAGCGGCTGGAGCTGTTCACGTCGCTGACGGTGCGGGACAACATCCGCGTCGGCGGCGACATCCGCAACCACTGGAACAGACGGCGCGCCGATTCCACGGGCGACGCCGAGCGGATCCTCGAGCTCACCAACCTGGGCCCGATTGCCGATCGCGAGGTGTCGGAGATACCGACGGGCCGGGCCCGGGTGGTGGAGCTGGCGCGCGCGCTCATGACCCGTCCGTCGGTGCTGCTGCTCGACGAGCCGGCCGCCGGGCAGACCGAGCGCGAGACGGAGGAGTTCGGTGCGCTGCTGCGGCGCCTGGCGGCCGATGGCCTGGCGGTCTGCCTGGTAGAGCACGACATGACGCTCGTGATGGACGTCTGCGAGACCATCAACGTGCTCGACTACGGCCGCACCATCGCAGCCGGTCCGCCTGCGCAGGTGCGCAACGAGCCGGCCGTTATCGAGGCGTACCTGGGCACGCCCGAGGGCGTCGGCTGATGCTGCCGCTCCGTGCCCGGTGCCGAACCCGAGGTCATCAGTTCCATGTGGCCTGGCCCGAGGTCATGGGTTCCGGAGCCGGAACCCATTGCCTCATCCTCCAGCCGGCGGAACGCATCGCCTCGGGGTGGCGGTTCGCAGAGGGTTCGTGGTGAGTCCCGTCAGGAACGGACGTGCACCGGCTGACACGCCGCTCCTGGAGCTTGTCGGCGTCCGGGCCGCGTACGGCGGGATCGAGGTCCTGCACGGTGTCGACCTCGCCGTCCCCCGGGGTGCGGTCGTCGCGCTGCTGGGCGCGAACGGGGCGGGCAAGTCGACGACCGTCAAGGTGGCGGCGGGCCTGCTGCCGCCCACGACCGGCAAGGTCTATGTGGCCGGCCGCGACGTCACCGGCGCCTCGTGCCACGACCTGGCGCGCATCGGCGTGTGCACCATCCCGGAGGGCCGGGGCGTGTTCCCCAACCTGACGGTGCGGGAGAACCTGTGGATGGCCACCCAGGTGTCGGGGCGACTGGACAGCCTCGAGGAGGCCGCGTACGCCCGGTTCCCGCTGCTCGCGGAGCTCCGCACCCAGCTGGCCGGATCGCTCTCCGGCGGCGAGCAGCAGATGCTGGCGCTGTCGCGGGCACTCGTCACCGATCCTGCGGTGCTGGTGCTGGACGAGCTGTCGATGGGGCTGGCGCCGATCGTCGTTCAGCAGCTCTACGACATCGTGGCGCAGGTGGCGCAGGAGGGGATCTCGATCCTGGTCGTCGAGCAGTTCGCCCGTGCCGTGCTCGGCATCGCCGACCGGGCGGTCATCATGGTCAACGGTGTCGTAGCCCACGCCGGCGACCCGTCGGAGCTGCAGTCGGAGCTGTCGTCGGCCTATTTGGGGGAGAGAACATGAGCGAGCGCATCGCCCGCCTCGAGCAGGAGGCGGCCAACCTGAAGGTGAGGAACTCGGCCAAGCGGGATGGCATCCTCCAGGCCGTCGGTGCGCTGGCGATGGTGGCCGGCGTGGTCGTCGCGTTCGTCGCGTATCAGCTGTCGCTGGACAAGGCCGACGACCGGGACATCGGGTCCCTCACCATCCTGGCGGTATCGATGCTGGCGCTGTCGGTCGCCGGCGCCGCCGTGTTCCTGCGCTACTCGTTGGCACGGTTCCTGCGCTTCTGGCTGTTGCGCCAGCTCTACGAGGGTCAGGCGAACATCGACCGGCTGGTGGGCGCGCTCGGCCAGCCCAACAGCTCCGAGGAGCACGAGGTTGCCGGCTCGGGGGGCAAGTCGTGACGGCCGTCGACTCCCCTGAGCTGCACCGCGGTGTCCACCTTCCCGACCTGCTCGTCACCGCCCTCCGCCGCAATCCCGACAAGCCGGCGGTCTACCTGGGTGACCAGATGCTGACGGCGGCCGAGGTCGCCGACGAGATCAGCCGCTACGTCCAGGCGCTCGAGTCCAAGGGGCTCGGGCGGGGCAGCCCGGCCGCGGTGCTGGCCCTCAACCGACCCGAGGTCCTCTTCAACATGGGTGCCTCCATGCTCGTCGGCTGCCGGACGACGCCGCTGCACCCGCTGGGCTCGCTCGACGACCACGCCTACGTCCTCGAGGACGCCGGGGTCGAGACCCTCGTGTTCGACCCGGAGTTCTTCGGCGAACGGGCCGCCGAGCTCGCGACCCGCGTCCCGGGGCTCAAGAACCTGCTGGCGCTCGGCCCGAGTGAGGTCGGCGACGACTACATCGGGCTGGCATCGGCGTTCCGGCCCCGGCCCCTGGTGGCGCCGCGGACGGACGGCACCGACATCCCTGGCCTCGCATACACCGGGGGCACCACCGGCAAGCCCAAGGGCGTCATGGGCAGCTACCGGTCCGGCGCCGCGATGTCACAGATCATGCTCACCGAGTGGGAGTGGCCGCGCGAGCCCCGGTTCCTCATGTGCACGCCCCTGAGCCACGCCGGGGCCGCGTTCTTCATCCCCGTCCTGCTGTTGGGCGGGTCGCTCGTCGTGGTGCCGTACTTCGAGCCGGGGCTGGTGCTGGAGACCATCGAGCGGGAGCGCATCACGGCCACGATGGTCGTGCCCACGATGCTGTACATGCTGATGGACCATCCCGACTTCGCCACCCGGGACCTGTCCAGCCTCGAGACCGTCTACTACGGCGCCGCGGCCATGTCGCCCACCCGGCTGGCCGAGGCGATCGACAAGCTGGGGCCGATCTTCTTCCAGTACTACGGCCAGGCCGAGGCGCCGATGACGGTCTGCGTCCTGCGGAAGGAAGAGCACGACGTCACCCGGCCCGAGCGGCTGGCGACGTGCGGGCGCCCGGTGCCGTGGGTCCACGTCGCGCTGCTGGACGACTCCGGCAACGCAGTGCCGCGGGGCGAGGCCGGCGAGATCTGCGTGCGGGGTCCCCTGGTGATGCAGGGCTACTGGAACAAGCCCGAGCAGACGGCCGAGGCGCTGGCGGGGGGCTGGCTCCACACGGGCGACATCGCCCGGGAGGACGACGAGGGCTACTACACGATCGTCGACCGCAAGAAGGACATGATCGTCAGCGGCGGCTTCAACGTGTTCCCGCGCGAGGTCGAGGACGTGATCTCGTCACACCCGTCGGTGGCGGCCGTGGCGGTCATCGGCGTACCCGACGACCGCTGGGGCGAGGCGGTCAAGGCCGTGGTCGTGCCCAGACCCGGGTCCGAGATCGTGGCCGACGAGTTGATCGACCTGGTCAAGGAGGCCAAGGGCTCGGTGCACGCGCCCAAGTCGGTGGACGTCGCCGAGTCGATCCCGCTCAGCCCGCTCGGCAAGCCCGACAAGAAGGCCCTGCGGGCGCAGTACTGGCACGACGCCGACCGGATGGTCAACTGAGCTCACCGGCCATGGGGCATGCCGGCGTGCACGGTCAGGACGACGCGGTCGGACGACGGTTCCTCGAGCACCTGGGACAGAGCGGCGTCTAGCAGGCACAGGTCGGCGGGGGCGCCGGGCCGCACCCGCCGCACCTCGCCGCCCGGGTCGTCCGGGGGCGTGAGGAACAGCGCCAGCGCCCTCTCCGGCGACACCGCCTCCCGCAGGCCCAGTGGCGCGCCGCCCGCAGTGCGGCGCTCGACGGCGGCGCGGATGGCGAGCCAGGGGTCGGGATCGCCGAACGGCGCGTCGGTGCCGCCGCCGACCCCGACCCCGGCGTCGAGCAGGCTGCGGCAGGGGTACAGGTGCGGCTGGTCGTCGGCGTCGACCTCGGCCAGGTAGCGGTCGCCACGCTCGGCCACGAAGTTGGGCTGGGTCACGACCACCAGCCCGAGCGACGCCACCAGCCTGCGCAGCTGGGGCGGCACCACGGATCCGTGCTCGATCCGGTCGCCGATGAACGCCCCCGCGGCGTCGAGGGCGGCCAGCGTCAGTGCCAGCGCCGGCCGGGTCACGCAGTGCACCGCCACGGGCCGGTCCTGCTCGTGCGCAGTCCGGATCCAGCCCACCACGTCATGCAGGCTCGGCAGCGCGTGGTCGGCGACCACGAGCTTCACCGGGCCCCGCGTCAGCGGTGAGGGGATCTCGGCGGCGGCCAGGCTCGGGCCCCCGGTCACCACCGTCCGCTGCGGCAGCGCGCCCGACCTCACGGCCTCGGCCAGCGGCGCCAGGTCATCGAGCCGGTCGACCGGCGTCGCGTCGGTCACGCCGGTGACCCCGAGGCGCGACAGCCGCGCGCCGACCGCCGCCAGGTCGGGTGGCCGGTCGCGGGGCAGGCGGTCCCGCAGCCAGCGATCGAGGCCGCGCAGCCGGCCGGTGGGCCGGCCCTGGGCATCACGCTCGACGCCCACCACGGGGTCGGTGACGGCGGGGATGTCGCCGGTCCAGTCGGCCGCGCCGCTCGGAGCGTCCACGTCGAGGCCGGTCAGCTCGACGCCCCGGGAGTTGAGGACCCACTCGATGCCCGTGCGGTGCTGCACCCGTACGGGCCGATCGCGGACGATCTCGTCCAGCCGCCAGCGGTCGAGCGGCCCCGCGATCGATTCGTGGTAGCCGACGGCGCGCAGCCAGGTCCCCGGGGCCAGCGATCGGTCGGCGGCGGCGAGCGCGCCAGCGAGGGCGGCGGCATCGGGTGTGACCGTGGGGCCCACGAGGACGGACTGCTGGGCGGCCGCCAGGGCCAGCAGATGGATGTGGTGGTCGTGCAGACCGGGGACCAGCGCGCCCCGGCGCCCGTCGATGACCATCTCGCCGGGGCGTGGCTCCAGGCGCGGGCCGACGGAGACGATCGTCCCGTCGCTCGATCGGACGTCGACCGTCCGTCCTTCGACGATGACCTCGCACAGCAACAGCTCGGCCATGAGTCGGGAAGCGTACGGGCCGTCACGGCGTGACGCCGAGGCGGTCCAGCACCTCGGCCGTGTGCTCGCCGAGCTCCGGGCCCGAGGCCGTGACGGAGCGCGCCCGGGGCGCGGCGACGTCAGCTGCGGGGTCGTCGACGGGGCGGTCCGGGCCAAGCGTCGGGCCCGCCAGCGACGCGGCGACGCCTGCCATGGCGACGTCCACGAGCCAGCGCCCGCCGACCGCCAACGCGTCGAGGCATGCCGCGGCCGCCACCAGTCCCGCGGCGGGGTCGGCCGCGGCATCCGCGCAGAAGCACGGCCCCGCCTGGTCCGCCACGACCAAGCCGCCGGCGACGGCGGCATCGTCGCCGAACGCCACCCGGTCGCGCCCGGCTCCCGCCCGCCCGTGGCCGGTGATCGACACCCAGATCCGGGGACCCGCGTTCGCCACGAGCTCGCGGGCCTCGATCCGCCGCTGCTCGAGCGCCCGCGGCCGCGAACCCTCGATGACGACGTCGGCGGCCGCCAGTAGGCGCCCGAGGATCCGCCAGCCGTCGGCGCCGGCGAGGTCCAGGGCGACGCTTTGCTTGCCGGCGTTCAAGACGTCGAAGAACCGACGGGGGCCGGCACGGCTGCCGTCGGGCCGCGTCGTCGACTCGACCTTGACCACCTCGGCGCCGGCCAGGCTCAGGAGGTTGCCGCACAGCGGCCCGGCCCAGAGCGACGACAGGTCGATCACCGTCAAGTCCCGCAGGGGGCGGGGGTCGGAAACCGGCGCCGGGACCGGGGTTGCGAGCACCGGCAGCGGCGCCAGCGGCGGCGGCGCAGTGGCCGTGGCGCCGGGCTCCTGCGGCAGCTGCGACACGGGCAGGCCCAGCATCCACGCCCGCTCGGCGGCTTCCCCGGCCCGACGGCCGCCCAGCGCCGCCTCCACCACCGCCCACGGCGGCTCGGGGCCCTCGGCATCGCGGGCGTCGATGCCGAGCCAGGCGGGGAGCAGCTCCCGGTCGTCGGGGCGGGGGAGCGCGACCGCCAGCCAACCGTCGGCCGCGCGGACCAGGCGGGTGGCGCCGCCACAGCTCGTCGGACTGCGCCGGGTCAAGCCGCCGATGGCGGCGCGCTCTCCCAACAGCGCCACCGCATCGACCTCCAGCGCCTCCCCGCGCAGTGCGGAGCGTTCCCGGATGACGGCGGCCGACCGCTGCAGCCCCGCCACGAGCCCTGCGGGCGGGCCCAGCGGGGGGCCGGTGGCGCGACCGGTGATGGCCATGGCCCCGCTCGCGGCCCAATCCGCCAGCGCGCGGCGATCGTCATCCGACGCCACGGACCGACGGGTCGGTGAGTACATGCGCGAGCATGATGGCCCCTCCCATGCGCATCCACCGATTCACGGCGACCGAGTTCGCCGCCAGGCTGGCCGACCCCGAGGCGGCGGACGCGCTGAGCGATACCAAGGGATCGGTGGTGGTGGTCGCGCTCGACCACGATCCACCGCCGGACGCCGCCCCTGCAACGCTCGCGCTCGCAACTCTGCCTGCGGTGGTGGTGGGCACGTCGGCGTCCGCGTCGGCGTCCGACCTGCCCCGAACGGCCGACCTCGTGGATGTCGTCGTGCCGCCGGAGGGGGACGAGCTCGCGGCGATGGTCGATGCCGTCGCTGCGAACCCGCTGGCGGCGACGGCGCTGTCGTTGGTGCTCCGGGGGAGCGAGGCCCGCCCGGTGGCCGAGGGCCTCCAGCTCGAGTCGGCCGTCTACGGGACCCTCCAGGGTGGGCCCGAGTTCGCCGCCTGGCGCGCCAGCCGTCCCGTCCACCCGCCCCGCCCCGAGGCCGCCCCGGCGGTCGCCGTGCATCGCGATGGCGATCGCCTCGAGCTCGTCCTCAACCGCCCGGCCGTGCGCAACGCTCTCGACGCACGCATGCGCGACGAGCTCGTATCCGGGCTCGCCATCGCCGCCGGCGATCCCACCGTGGCCCAGGTGGTGCTGCGCGGCGCTGGGCCGGCGTTCTGCGCCGGCGGGGATCTCGACGAGTTCGGGTCCCGCCCCGATGTCGCCACGGCCCACCTCGTGCGCATGACGCGCAGCCCCGCACGCGCGCTGGCGGCCGTTGCCGACAGGGTCGTGGCCCACCTGCATGGGGCCTGCTTCGGTTCGGGCATCGAGCTGCCGGCGTTCGCGGCCCGGGTCGTGGCCCGTCCCGACGTGGTCGTCGGGCTTCCCGAGGTGTCCCTCGGGCTCATCCCCGGGGCCGGCGGGACCGTCAGCCTGCCCCGCCGCATCGGCCGCCAGCGGACGGCCGCGCTGGCACTGACCGGTCGCACCATCGACGCCGCCACCGCGCTCGCGTGGGGCCTGGTCGACGAGATCGTCTGACCCCTACGCCTCGATCTCGATGCCGGTGGCGATCGGTGCCGTCGGCCCCCCGATGGGGGCGAGACGGACGGCGATCATGCCGGTGCGCTGCCGGTCCCGGCGGGCCCCGCATGGTTCACCGCCCACGACAGGGCGTAGCCGGCGACGTCCTCCCAGCCGTCCCTGGCGGGCAGCAGGTGCGGACCGTCGAACTCCTTCACCTCCGTGACCGTGCCCGGGGCCTTGTAGTGCTTGGCATTCGATCGCTGGACCTTCGGCGGCATGAGGTGGTCCTCGCGGCCGGAGATGAAGAGCAGCGGCGGGCGGGCCGGGTTGTGGTAGTCGACCCAGGTGTCGTCGTGCCCGGGACGAAGGTTCGCCAGCGCGCTGGCCCAGAAGATCCGGCCGGACGCCGGGACGTGGTAGCGCTCGTACAGGCGACGCGACTCCTGTTCGCCGAAGGTGTTCGTGAAGGTGTAGTGCCACTCCTCGAACGTCAACCCGACGGCCCGGTGGCGGTTGGCCGGGTTCTTCAGCACCGGAAAGGACGCCCGGAGCTGCGACAGCGGCACCACCTTGACGCCCTCCGTGGGGGCCGAGTTGAGCGCGACGCCCACCGCCCCGAAGCCGTGATCGAGCAAGACCTGCGTGAAGACGCCGCCCGCCGAGTGGCCCATCAGGATCGGCGGCCGGTCCAGCTCACCGACGACGCACTCGAGGTGGTCGATGATCGCCGGGACCGTCAGCGCCTCGATCGGGGAGGGGTCGGCGTTGAGGGCCTCGACCTCCACCTCGAAGCCGGGATACGCCGGGGCGATCACCCGGTAGCCGCGGCCCTCGTAGTGGGTGATCCAGTCCTCCCAGCTCCGGGGCGTCACCCAGAAGCCGTGAATGAGGACGATCGTGTCGGGGCCGCTCGCGCTGTCCATCGGGGCAGTATTGATGGCCGACCTTGGCAGGGCAAGGAAGGGCAGTACCCGGTCTACGCCTAGGGTTGCGCCCGATGGCTCGCTACATCGCCTTCCTGCGGGGAATCAACGTCGGCGGTCATCAGGTCAAGATGGACGACCTCAGGAAGTGGTTCCAGGCGCTCGACCTGGACAACGTCGCCAGCTTCATCGCCAGCGGGAACGTCATCTTCGAGACCGGGAAGGCCAAGCCCGCGGCACTCACGGCACGCATCGAGCAGCAGCTCCGTGGCGAGCTCGGCTACGAGGTGCCGACCTTCCTGCGCACCGACGCGGAGCTGGCGCGAATCGCCGAGCGCGAACCGTTCGCCGACCTCGAGCCCCGCGACGGCGATTCGCAGTACATCGCCTTCCTCTACAGGCGGCCGAGCGCCGCGGCGGCCGAGACGGTGGCGGCGCTGTCCAACGACACCGACCGCGTTGTGGTCCACGATCGTGAGCTCCATTGGCACGTCCGCGGCCGGATGGCCGACTCGACGCTCGGTCCGCCGATCTTCGAGAAGGCGCTCGGCTCGGTGCCGGCCACCGTCCGCAACCTCAAGACCGTCCAGCGGCTGGCCAGCAAGTACCCGCCCAGGTAGCTCAGGTCCGCGGGGTGCCCGCCCGCTCGCGCAGGACGTACTTGAGGACCTTGCCGCTGGCGTTCAGGGGCAGGGCGTCGACCACCTGGACCGAGCGCGGCACCTTGTAGTTGGCCATCCTCTCGCGGCACCAGGCGACCAGTGCCGCCTCGTCGATCGTGGCACCGGCGCGTGGCACCAAGAAGGCCGTGGCCACCTCACCCAACCGGTGATCGGGGACGCCGACCACCGCCGCCTGGCCGACGGCGGGGTGCTCCATCAGCATGTTCTCGATCTCGGCGGGATACGCGTTGAAGCCGCCCACGATGAACATGTCCTTCAGCCGATCCGTGATCTTGAGGTTCCCGTCCGCGTCGAAGACCCCGATGTCGCCGGTGTGCAGCCAACCGTCGTCATCGATGGCGGCCGCACTGGCATCCGGATCGCCGATGTACCCCGCCATCACGTTGTAGCCCCGCACGACGACCTCGCCGGGGACGCCCGCTGGGACACCCTTGCCGGCCTCGTCCACGGTCCGAACGTCGATGTCGGGTATGGGCCGGCCCGCCGTGTTGGCGATGGTCTCCGGGTCGTCGGTGTGCCGGCACATGGTCACGATGCCGGTCGCCTCGGTGAGCCCGTAGCCGGTGACGATGCTGGTGAAGCTGAGCTCCGAAGCCATGCGCCGGATCATCTCGACCGGCACCGTTGCCGCCCCGGTCACGGCCAGCCGCAGCGAGGACAGGTCGAAGCGATCGAGGTCGGGGTGGTCGAGGATCGTCAGGTAGATCGCTGGCGCGCCCGGCAGCATCGTGATCCCCTCCTCATCGACCCGGCGCATGATGTCGGGGACGTCGAACGTCGCTTGGGGGACGATCGTCGACCCCTTCACGAGGCAGGCGAGGATGCCCGCCTTGAGCCCGAACGTGTGGAAGAAGGGGTTGATCACCAGGTAGCGGTCGCCCTCCTGCAGCCCGACGACGTCGGACCACGCCGTGAAAGCGCGCACCGATGCCGCGTGCCGCAGCATGGCGCCCTTGGGCGCCCCGGTCGTACCCGAGGTGAAGATCACGGTGCTGACGTCGTCGGGCTCGATGGCGGCGGCACGCTTTCCCGCCACCGCGGGATCGACCTTGGAGCCGTCGGCGAGGAAGCCCTCCCAACCCAGGCATCCGTCGGAGACCGGGCCATGGAGGACGACCGTCCGGTCGAGGCACGCCGGGCGCCCGGCGCGCTCCAGCAGCGCGACGTAGTCCGTGTCGAGGAAGTCGGTCACGGTGACAAGCAGGCGGGCGCCCGCGGTGCCAACGACGTGGGCCGCCTCCGGCCCCTTGAACCGGGTGTTGACGGTGGTAACCACGCAGCCGGCGCGGTAGGCGCCCAGCGCGGCCACGACCCAGCGCGCGCTGTTGGGCGCCCAGATCGCCACCCGGTCGCCGGGCTCGAGCCCCTGAGCTACGTACGCCCGCGCCGCCTCGTCGGCCGCCGCGGCGAGCTCGGCGAAGCTCAGCCTGCGGACGTCGCGGCCGCCGGCTCCTGCGCCATCGGCGTCGACCAGCGCCTCCCGGGACCCGAAGCGCTCGGCCGCCCGCTCGATCAGCGCCGGGATGGTCGGGGCCTCGTCCATGGTCGCAATCCTGACAAATCCGGGCCGCTCGGCAAGGATCGTCCCGTGCCCACCACCGACGGCGCCGACAGCGAGCCACCCCACGACCTGGACGCCGCCGTCGGCGCCATATACGGCGGGCCCCTCGACGAGTTCGTGGCGGCCCGCGACGGCCCGGCGGGCGGGCTGAGGGCCGCGGGGCGGCGGGGCGCAGCGGCGGCCGGGCGCGAGCCGGGGAAGCCGCGGCGGCCCGCCGCGGGGCG
>Ga0081538_10006222_pt1 | contig 10562 bp, 21 predicted proteins | sample TabmetS5T2R1_FD_71022 | JGI IMG/M metagenome (GOLD analysis project Ga0081538, IMG submission 71022) | Tabebuia heterophylla rhizosphere microbial communities from the University of Puerto Rico - S5T2R1 | ecosystem: Host-associated > Plants > Roots > Rhizosphere ...
TTTTGATGGTGGCGCTTGGGTGGATGGACATCCTTTGGATGGCGCTCTTTGCCGGGATAATCTTTGGGGAAAAGATGTGGTCAAGGGGCATATGGGTGGCGCGGGCTGCCGGAGTCGGCCTTGCAATCAGCGGCGTTATGGTCCTGCTCGGCGCCGTAAATATCTCTGCTGGCCACAACGGAATGATAGAAATGGATCAGAAAATGCCTGGCATAGAAATGCAGCAACAGGAAGATTCTATGAATGACAATCAGGGCGCGATGCCTTCAGGCACAGATGATGGCGGCCGCATGTCTGGCATGGATATGCAAGATAATGATGGCTCAACAGAAGATCAGAACGACAAGATGCAGGGAATGGGCGGCATGAATATGCAGTAGTTAGTTACAGGTAATCAAGGATTGTGACTTTTGCGGCCTGATCTGGCCTTCCTCCCCGTGGACCGAAACAAGGTTCCTCACGCGAAAGCCCACCTTTCTTACCGCCGGTGCCGAGTCGCCAAAGGTGAACCTGTCGAGCAACTGTTCAATCACAGAGGAGATGCTTTCGCGCCTTGCCTGAAGCCCGGGAAACGACACCTCGCGTGTCTCGACTGAAAAAACGGTCCGCACCAGATTGACTCCAACAGTGCGGAACATGTAGCCGCGCCTGACAAGCCTGCCATAGAGCTCGTCAGCCAGCTCGTTTGCGTAAACAAGTATTCTGTCCTTGTCCTTGTTGAATTCCCCAAGTGTCTGCTCTATGCTCAGAGACACACTGTCCTCCCCTGGGTGAACCGGCTCGTCTTCAGAGCCATTTGCCACCTTCCACATCCAAAGCCCGATGTTCCTGCCAAACCTTTCTGTCGGCCTCTGCTCGAGCAGCAGGCCGGCGATGTTCCTTGTCCTGTCGAGGTGGTTGAAGATTATCATGAAGGACATCATCATCTTTTCAAGCAGCTTTTTTATCGCAGCGCATATATCCTCTGCATGAGCGAGTCCCTAACCTCTGATATCCCCTGCAGCTGCTCGACGCTTGTCTTTGAGTCGCTCCGTATGTTTATGACGAGCAGCTGCTGCTGCTTTTTCCTCTGGTTGCTTGCCATCCTCTTTATCTGCCAGTGGTTATCTGCCAGACAGCTGCAGGCACGCGAAATCCGAAGTTACCACCGGGGTGCATGTGCCTGTGCATATCTGACCAGACAAGAGCCGCACCGTGCCTTCGCAAAATGTTGTACGCCATGTCCTGAAACCACGATGGATGACCAAACTCTACGGCGGTGAAATAGCCGTGTAGGCACACGAGCCGAGTAGGTCGTCAAGCCACTCCCTTCCTTCTATAAGAGTAAGCGACTGCAGTACCTGCGGCACCGCTGTAAGCACCTTTTCTTCGATTGCTGCAAGCCCTTAGGAATTTCCTGACGAGATCCCTGTCTGTCGCCTGCTTGGGCACCCTTGCAATGAACCGAAAATCGTCTGATGTCTCTCTGGCCCATCCTCCAAGCGCATATGCGCTCGCCGCCTCCACGCTGATTGCCACAAGGTCAAAGATCATTGAATAGTAGGCCAGACAGTCCCTTGGGTCGAGCGCCGAACGGTAAAATCCACTGACCCAATTGCCGTACCTCCAGCCGGCGCACCCGACAAAATATTTCAAACACCGCCAAGCTATTGGCTGCTAGATATAATGACTGCAACGCTAGCCCGAGAGGAGGGCTCTCGATGTCTGTCCGGTTCAGGCCGGCGTTCGCTGGGATCCTTCTCCTTTCTATCTCTTCCACCCTTGGGTGACATGAATAGCAGTAGCCGCACCGAAAGCAAATGTGGGCTGATCTCTTGCCACACCAACTGCACTCGCTGTACTTGAGCTTGAGAGGCGCTAGATACTCGTGCACAGTAGATAATTGACGATCCTGTTAAATGACCTTTGTGGATCTACAGTGAGAATTAAATAGAAAAGTCGGCAAAACCTGCAATTTTTTGAAATAAGACCGCTGCCATTCTCAGAAGGGAGTTTTTATACACAAGAGACGTGTACCTCCGGCAGGTGTAGGTCTTGGGCAGCGACGACTTTTTCGAGAACTTTTGCAAAGAGGTGCTTAAAAAAGACCATTTTATCCGTTTTGCCGCCATATCAAACCACCTTGGCCATATCCTGGCTACCGCCTACAGGGATAGCTTGGTCCCGCTCATGACGCCGGAAGAAACTGCGCGCTATGCTGTCCAGGCAGCCATCCGCGCGGCGACGCGGGAGACCTCTGAAACAAAGATAGGCGAGCTGAAGTTTTCAATAAGCCGGTACGGCCAGCTCGTCCGCGCAACGATCCCAGTAAAGTCAAGCGGCAAGAACAAGGTCCTACTTTTGCTATCATTTGACGTGGACGCCGAAGCCGACTCGATAATCAACAAAAAGATCCTGCCCTATGTGATGGAAAATAAAGACTACTTTCTGTAGTCACGGCATCAGGTCAAGCGCCATTTTCAGCTCTGCTATTTCCTTTACCACGGCCTTCCTGTCGGGCTCTTCGTTGCTGCACCGGAGCAGGCTTTCGCACGCCTCGATCTCGGCAAGCAGTATGTCCTTCTTGTCATGGCAGAGGCTGTGGAAGGCGTCCATGAACTTGTAGGCCACTGCCCTCTTGTTTTCGCCGCCGCAAGTCCTCGCCTCTATGAGTGGGACCTCAACATCTTCGATGTTCATGCTGCTGTAGTGCACCTCGCAAGGGATGGCACATTGAGCGGTATGGCGTTCAGCTTGGTGCTGCAGGCGGGGCACCTGCGTAGAGCGGCGCCGATAGACGTTGCGCACCAAAAGCATGAATCACATATTACAAACTGCAGTTGCAATTTCTCATAATCTTGAACCACTAGATTTTGACCCGGCATCCGCATATCTCTAGAAGGAGCATATAATTAAAAAATAGCGGTGCTGAGTATCAGAACACTGTTATAATGCATTCTAGTAGACATTATTAGAACCATTTTTATCGTAGATTGCATCTAAGAATCACACGTATGAAAAAGCGCAGCACCCCTGAGATAATCGCAACGATCCTAGAGGCTGCCAACGGAGGCATCGGCAAGACAAGGCTGCTGACTCGGGCCAACCTAACAAGCACACAGTTTCAGAAATACATAGAGCTCCTTGTCGCAAAAAGGCTCCTTGCCAGGTCTGACGATAATGGCGGCCGCTCTGCATATAGGACGACCGGGCTTGGGATACAATACCTTACGCTGTACAATTCGATAAAGTCTGCCTCGTACATCAGACTTTAATTCAAATTTCCCTCCAATGCTCACCCTCTGCATGGCAACAACTGGTAGGATACGGACAAAATTTGGCGACATTGCTCTCGAGTTCTTTCCAGACGCCGCGCCGAAGACCGTAGAGAATTTCATAAAGTTGGCAAAGAGCGGCTTTTACGAGGGACTTGTTTTCCGTAGGATCGTCCCCGGCTTTGTGATACAGGGAGGCGACCCCAACACGAAAAGCATGGCAAACAAGAGCAGGTGGGCAACCGGCGGGCCGGGATGGACAGTCAAGGCCGAGTTCAACAAGAACAAGCACAGCAGGGGCGCGCTTTGGATGGCGCGGTCGCAGGACCTAAACTGCGCTGGCTCGCAGTTCTTTATCGTGCTAAAGGATGCAAACTTTCTTGACGGCCAGTACACGGTATTTGGCATGGTAACCGCAGGAATGGACGCAATTGACAAGACAGCGGCGCTTGGGAGAGACTTGATGGACGCACCAGTCTGTCTGCCCAGAGCAGGGAAGGATGGTCAAAGTAACATTAAGCGACTAGCCGCCAATGCCTTCCATGACGGCGCGCACCATTGCCGCCCATGCTTTTTTGTTGCTGGCCTCGCTTATGCCAAGCATCTTGCTGACGGTGAGGCCGTCATAGAGCGCCACAAAGGCCGACGCAAGGCCGTTGACGTCAATGCCTTTTTTGATAAAACCTTTTTCAATCTGCCTGTTCAGATGCTCGACGACTGCGTCGTACACCTTGAGCCTGTGCTCGTACATCCCTTTTTTCAGCCGGGAGTTACGGGTTGACTCTACCACCATCTCGAGCATGACCCTGTCCTTGCCCTGCTCCAGCCTGCGAAAGTTTTCGTAAAAGTGCTCAGAGTCTAGGACCAGATCTTCTTTCTTGGAAAAAATTGCCGAGTGCCGCTGATCCCTCATGACTTTCAGGTAGTGCTCGCAGATCGCCAGAAAGAGGTCTTCTTTGCTGTTGAAATACAGATAGATAGTGCCCTTGCTCAGGCCGAGCCTCTTGGCAATGTCTTCCATCTTGGTCCTGTCAAAGCCAGTCTGGGCAAAGCTCTCAATGGCAGCCTGGATTATCTTTTCCCTTAGGTCTGATTTGTATTGGCCTGTTACCTTGGGCATTATCTTGACACCGCTTCAATAACTTGGGGCATTTTTATTTTCTTTGATGCGATTATGGCGCCGATGACGCCGGCAAGCGCCCCGGGGATTGCGGTCATGGTCACTACTTGGGACAGCGTGGCATGTGTGCTTGGAAGCAGGTCGCTGATAGACTGGTTGGGCATCGAAAGCAGCTCGGCAAAGGTCATTGGAAGCATCGGGAAGTTAAAGACGTAGAACGCCATTCCGATCAGCGCGCCAGGAATGATGATGGCGCCCATCTTCGGGCCTGCCCTGTTCACTGCAATGTCTGCTCCGATTGCAGGAATGATAGTGAGCAGGTACCATAGTAGAAATGGCATCAGGTGCTGTTGCGCAGGAACAATGTTTGCAAACACGTTCATGCCGATTACCACAGCGGTAACCGCGCTTGCGGCTCCAAGCCTGCCAATAGTTCTGGCCGAAACGGTGAATATCATGGCGCTTACAAGTGGCAGCGCTATTGTAGCAATGACCACAGCTGCTGCCGGGTCGGGGTTGAACTGAAAGTTTTCGCCATTTGAAAGCGGAAGCACAAACATGTAGATGTACCATATCGCGGAGAACCATAGCGCGGCAAAGGCCGGCACCATAGCCGCCCTAGCAAGTGTTTGCCGCGAAGAATGCATGTAGGGCGTAATCCTTGCAAGCCCGACCACCGCCGCGACTGCGTTGACAAGGATGCCTATCGCAAGAGCCAAGTGGGGCGGGCTCATAAGGCCGTCAACCCCGAACGCCTCGTGCCACATAAAGTCGCCGGGGCCCGAAACGAGTTCTATTGCAGAGCCTATGATAAGCAGCTTGAACGCGGTGTAAAGCGATCTGGAGCGGAGCTCTCTGCTCTTCAGCAACACTGCTCCTCCGATTCCGGAGGCAATTGCCGCCAGGCCGGCGCCGGCGTAAAGGATGGTGTGGGAAGGGGTGAAGAATGTCTCTTGCTCCCTCAATATGTGAGAGGTAACGTCCCAGCTCACCCCTCCTATTTGCAAAAACGCTCCAGCGGTAGCAACAAGGAGTGCCGCCAACAGTATGCTGTTATTGTTCACGGACAACAATTGTAGCCAACAAGTAGTTAATAAAGATCACTGACTGACTAGTCAGTCAGTTTTATCAGCACTTTTGCTACTTATTCGCCAACCAGAGCTTCAGAATGTTGCTCGCGGTAATGCCTGTCAGCCTCCTCTTTCGTCAGGAACTCCTTTGCGCAGTCCCTGCAGCGGAAGGTCCCGGACTCGTATTCTGACATATGCGCTGCCAATAATTGCGCAAGGTTGTTAATATAGATAGCATGCCGAAGTGCACACAAATTGCTTATATCCCTAACATCCTTACCAATCATAGACAGGCGAAGGCTTGAATGGGGATAGATTACGAATTTCTCAACTCATTCTGCGGGAACGTTGTGGCTAGGGACGGCTCTATACGGTGGGCCGGCATAGTCAACAAGAACGGTGTTCTGTTGGTCCAACAGGCGAGGAAGGGAGTAAAGCTCCTCCTTACGGAGGAAGAGAACGAGGAGTACGCGGCAGGCGCCATCGCCCGGCAAAAGACCAGAGGCAAGTTCGAGTCAAAGATAGGCAAGATGCTTTATGCCTTTGGGCGGTACGAGAAGCTGCACCGGGCCACAATTCCCGTGAACGAGAACTATTACCTGCTCATAACACTAGACGTTGAAGAAAAGAACTTTGATTCCATCATAATGGACAAGGTGGCGCCGTTCATTGCGGAGCAGAGGAACAAGTTCGTCGTGATGGATGACTCGGTCTAGCGTCATGCTCTACATGCATAACCATATATGCTTTTAACCCGAGGTGTCAGATATGCGATGAATACGTCCCTGCGTGCACTGAACCTGGTCGAGAGCGCCTGCGTTGGCGTCACGTCCATGTTCATGCCGCTGTTCACAAACAGCTTCATCAACTCGTAGAGTCTTGTGGGAGCTATCGTGGCCGGCTACGGCCTTGCGCAGGCTCTGTCATATACACACTTACTTTGGCAAGGCCTACGATATGCTCGAAAGCAGGAGGATGTCAATAATAAGGCTGCGCTACCTCGTCTGCTCTGCCGCCTTCTTTTTGCACATCGTTGCATTTGACGGCCTTTCGCTCTTTGGAATAAGGCTTGCAGCAGGCGTCGCAACGGGCATGTATGCGGGCGCGCTCATTGCCAAGTCATATGAAACCACCACTGGGAACAACAGTAAGCTCACGCTTACAGGAATAATCTCGTTTGGCTCGCTTGGTTGGTTCGCCGGGACGGTTGGCGCAGGCATGCTCAAGGAGCAGTTTGGGGCGACACGAACATCGTGCTTGCATTCAGCGGGCTGATGTTTCTGGCTGGATTTTTTGTGTCGCTTCAAATGAAGCCGGCGTGCCCTGTGGTCCAGTCGGCAACGGTCGCTTCAAATGTGCCGACCACGCTTCAGCTGCTGGGCCAGCTGGGCGCAAGCGACTTTTGGATAGGCGTGATTTAAGCGACAAACGCCATAACGCAGTTTTTGCTCATGAACAAATATGACAGGGGCATTCATGTAAACTATTTCAGGTCAATAGAAATAGGCGCCCTGCTCCCTACAGTTGTGTTCCTTGCGTACTTTCTCTCGCAGAGCTGACGCAAAACACGTCGTCAGTCTGAATTTTTTACTTCCGTAGAGCCCTGTCCAAGTACTCCGGGTTGTCCTGCAGGGCCTTGTTGTAAGCCCTGTTGGTCAGACTGTCAGCTTCTTTATTTTCCTCCCTTGGCACCCACCTGATCTCGATTCCGTCTTGGAACCTGCTCTGGAGCAGCAGGACCTGCCTGTAAAGCGGGATTATCCTTTGTGACTTTATCTTGTATTCCCCCCTCAGCTGCTTGACGACCAGCTGCGAGTCGCTCTTTACCTCGACCCTGCCGGAGTTATTGAGCCCGTTGGCTATGAGCCATTCAAGCGCCTTTGCAAGCGCCGTGTACTCGGCTACGTTGTTAGTGGCGTCCTTTGAGAATGGCTCTGCGGCTATTCCGTAGTCGCTGTGAATAGTTCTGTCGTCGCGTCTTATCACGAAAGCATAGCAGGCGATGCCGCCAGGGTTCACCGGCTGGCAGAGGCCGTCAAAGTAAACCTCGATCGACACAGCTAGATGTGAATATTCTTGGAGATAAGTTTATTCTGTAGAGTCCGGGATTGCGTCTGCTACCTTGTCCTTGACTTCGCTGGTTAGGTTCTGCACCAAGGGGTTCTCGCCTATCTTCTGCGCCCCCTGCCATACCCCTGAAAAGAACGTCTGCCAACCGAGCCCGATAATTGCCAATATGACTATGGCTATTACTACCCAAGTTATTAGGCCCATAATACAACAGTAGTACTAGCAATGACAATTTTAAGAGTTGTGGAGTGCTGCTCCAAGCTCAGTTTGACAACCGAATATCAGGCACCTATGAAACTTTCTTAGGTACAATGCAAATAGGAGTTTGCAGCATAGAAATGAACTAAAACAAATGACCATCGACCTAGCCTTTATTGGAACCTCGGTTGGATTCGTAGTGATATCTTCGGGGATAGGCTTTAACTCTGCACCGGGATTATTTGATGTCGACGTGTCTCTCTATGTGTCCGGCTATGCGTATCCCATTGTCAAAAAGGATGCAAACTCTAGAGTGAGATAAAATAACGTTTACTTAGTTTGTCCTGGTATACTAAAGTCGGCGCCAGCAGCAGCAAAACACCTTTTAGAGACAACATCAAATCTCTAAAGGTCATCTCCCGGCCAGCTGGCGTCACTAGGCCGGGAGCAAAAGGCTTAACTTGCAGGTTCTCCAGTCATTATATTTAGACACTGGCGCCGGTGTCAACGAGCTTGAATACGGCGTCTTTGTGGTCGCAGTATTTCATGTTCTCGTTGTAAACAACCGAAGGACTGTCAATGTTGCTGCTGTTGTTATTATTATTATTATTATTTATTTGCGCCGCTACCATCGCGCTGCCTATTGCGCTGGCGGCGAAGACCAGAGTAGCTGCCATTGCCAAACCCAGTATTGCATAACAGTGTTTGTTCATTAGTCCACGCAGAGAAGATTTATAGTAAAATTCTTTCTATCATCAGCGTTTGAGAGCGGCGCCCTTGATCTCGCTCAGGAACCCAAGAAATGTGATCTGGTGCTCTTTTTGACATTTTCTGCAAACAAGTATGGCTGACTGAGCGTTGCTGCCTCCGACGACGCGGTCTATGTATTCTATGGTCTTGCCGCAGCTGCATTGAAATTTCCTCGGCGCCAAACTAAACTAGGTTGAGAACCCCGCGCTTGGTATTATATCTTTTTTCGAAGCTGAGATTTGCATAAACAGCCTTGTACTACTATATCACAACGAAAGACCCATAGCATGGCTTCCAGTTGCCCTTATAGATTATAGGCTAGTGTCCGTAATTCTCTGCAATTGTCAAAAAAAGGCGAAGCTAGCACTTCCTCTGCCAGCAAGCTCAAGTCAAAACCGCGAATACTTGTGGTCGATGACGAGCCGGACATTACTACGATACTGAAGAAAGGGCTCGAGCAACATGGCTTTCAGGTAACCGCCTCAAACGACTCTGCCGGCACAGCGGCTAGCTACAAGCGCAATTCGTACGGTACGACCTTTTGCTCCTTGACATCCGCATGCCCCAAATGAACGGCTTTGAGCTGTACAGGAAAATAAGGGATGTTGACCCGCAGGTAAGGGTATGCTTTCTCACTGCTTTTGAGGTTTACTATGACGAGTTCCGGAGGGTATTCCCAAAACTGCACCTCAGGTGCTTCACCCGCAAGCCTATAACGCCTGTTGAACTGAAGATCATCGCGACCGAGCTGTAGAGGCGGAGTAGCTCTCAAGATATATTGTGTGTGTTTTGTTCACGCATTGTGTTTTACCGGGGAACATGCAATAGCTTATGCGCCTCTGCTCTTCATCCTATTGTCATACGCCTCGATTATCTTTTGAAGCGCTTCGTCCTCTTCCTTCACGGCCGCAAGGAACTCGTCAAGGTAGCCGTACTTTTTGACAGCTTCGACAGTCTCTGCAAAATTCATATTGTGATCCTCCTCGAGCTTTCTAACCCTAGCCGCAAGCGACCCGTCTGTTGCAGACTTGACTAGCGTCTGCTGTATGAGCAGGCGGTTGTAGCGGCTCAAAGCGAAATAGCGCCGGAAAATGTTCATCCTCTCCTGCCTGCCGGCCTGCCGCAGCTCTTCAGAGGAAGGCAGCCGAAAAGAAGCCTGCATGTGATACACGGATAAAATTCTGCAATAAAAACGCCGCTATTCCTTTTCAGCGGCATAGACCAGATGTGGCTCAGAATAGCCCGGTCCTGCACATAGGCCCACCTCTTGCCGCATATATATCGCGCATGTTATGCGTTTTTCTTTGGAGGCAAGCAAGTTCAAGCTGGTAGTGGCTGCAACGGATCTGGTAGTCTCGCTTCTGGGCCTCCGTCTCCCTCAGAGTGTAGATGTGCCTGACAGAGTTGTCCGCCAACGAAGGCATTGCGCCACAGACACAATAATATATCTATTTTTTTCTGTCATAACATTCCTTCATGCAGCTTTTTAAATAATTGGTGTCCGAGTGTCTGCTGCGGTTGGGATGGAGCCTGACAAGAGCAAACGGACGCTGCGCGACCTTCTGGACAAAGTGATACAGGGCAGGGTCGATGCCAACAGGAGGTCCGTGGACGAGGTGCTGGAAGAGATACAGGATCAGAACCGCTATAGCACTTTTTAGAAAAGCTTGGCTACGAGCTTCCGCGGGCAAAACTTAAGGAAAAAGCCGGTAACGAGCGCGATGCAACGCACCACCGTGTGATGGCCGGGCGTTTACAAGTCGATACTTGAATGGTGCTTTTGCTGGCCGTATTCTAGAATAATCATTCGGATGCGATATAAGCTCGTTTCTTGCCTGAACTTTGGCTTTGACATTGCTGCACGCTTTTCGTACGCCGTGCGCGGCTCATGTCAAATCTAGGGTGTCTGACGTATGGTGTCACAACAACAAAGGCAGCAGGGATACATTCTGGTAGTCGATGACGAGCTGGACATTCTGGTAATTTTCAGGCAGGCGCTCAGCAGGCAAGGCTACGAAGTATTTGGCTTCACTGACCCGCTGCTGGCCCTTGAGCACTTCAGGTCCAACGCACAGGATTATGCCCTTGTCATATCTGACA
>Ga0081538_10006223_pt1 | contig 10561 bp, 10 predicted proteins | sample TabmetS5T2R1_FD_71022 | JGI IMG/M metagenome (GOLD analysis project Ga0081538, IMG submission 71022) | Tabebuia heterophylla rhizosphere microbial communities from the University of Puerto Rico - S5T2R1 | ecosystem: Host-associated > Plants > Roots > Rhizosphere ...
GCCGTGCTGGCCGAAGCGGGTCTTGTCCATGTCGTCGAAGACGAGCGGGTAGCGGCGGTTCTGCTCCATGAGCACGGGGACCTGGCCTTTGGTGAACCAGTCGTTAGGAGGGAACCCCTCTTTGCCGAACATCGAGAGGAGCAGGGTCTTGAAGAGCTCGGACTTGCCGCAGTTGCTCTTGCCGTAGAGCAGCCCGAAGACGGGATAGTCCCAGACGTCTTCTCCCCTGGCGAGCGCCGCGTTGCGCAGGTCGCATACGAACGGACCTGCGTAGAACCAGCTCCAGAACATGAAGTAGTCCCGCGCCAGCTTCTCGTGCTGGCCCTTGAACAAAGTGTATCCCTCGAAGTATTCCAGCCACGCCTGCACGTCCGTCGCGACGGCCTCGGCGGGAACGTTCAGGTCAAGCTCCTTGCCCGATAGGACCACGAGGCCCGAATCAGGGTGAATACTCAGGTACTCCTCCGGGTTCTCCTCCTGTGTGCGGGAATTGCTCTTGACGTAACGCACGGCGCGCTGGGCTACCTGACGGTCTATCTTTGCGACACCTCCCGTCGTCTCTATGGCGGAGGAGATGCCGCCGTAGCGCTTTGGTGGCCTGAAGCGGACGGCCTTATGCACGGTCGAGAGATCCGGGGGCCGTCTTGGTGGAGATAGGAGGCCATATCCCCGAGAATGTCCGGACGGCCGAAGACGATCTCCAGCCGCTCCATCTCCTCCGCAGCCCTGTTGATGATGGAGGCGCTGCTAGAGTAGGTAAGTACCTTCAACGAAGAGTATCCTATGATGAGCTCGTCGAAAGAGCTCTTATCGAAGCCTTCGAAGCGCGCCCGGACGATGCCGAGCTTCCCCGACTCATCCAGAAGCGCGTCCTGGAACAGAGAGTGTGCCGAAGGGTCGTTTTTCGCTGTCAACAGTCCACTCCCGAGGTCGTCTCGCAAATCCAGATCGTTCCTGCTCCAGTACCCGCACAGTTCCGATCTTTCACCCAGGACGATACTACGACACTAGCGGCTACGCTACGATCGGTGCTCGGCCATAGACTCGAGACATACTCAACTGAAGTAGATAGAATGACTGGTATGAGTCGGTATACCTCATACGGTACTTGCGCCCTCTGCGGTAAGCACACTACCAAAGCGGGAATGTCCCGCCACCTTGGGAGCTGCCTGGCCGAGCACGAACCTTCCCGCGGAAAGGCCGCACGGCTCTTTCGTATGCGGATCGAGGACTCCTACTCTCCCATTTTCTGGATGGATGTGGAGATGAGAGCCAACTCCACTCTCGAAGATTTAGACGACTTCTTGAGGGGAGAATGGCTGGAATGCTGCGGTCACCTCAGTGCTTTCTACGTCGATAGGGACACTTACATGGTACCCACCTCCGGGATGTTCGGGTCGTTAGGAGATCCCGACGAACGCACCATGCAGGTGGAGCTCGGTGAAATCCTGAGCAAAGACAGCCGGTTCCAGCACACCTACGACTTCGGCACTTCCACCGATCTGAAGCTGCGTGTGGTAGATGAGCGCGAAGGACGCATCGGCAGCGAGAGTGTGCGCCTCTTGAGCCAGAACGAGGCTCCGGTCTGGGAGTGTGAGGTTTGCGGTGAAGACGCGAGTTGGATCTGCACCTTGTGCATGTACGAACGGCAGAACCCTTTCTATTGCGAGCTTCATGCCGAAGACCACGACTGTGACGAGCCGGAGATGATACTTCCTGTAGTGAACTCCCCGCGCATGGGCATGTGCGGCTATACCGGGCCTGGATAACGTCCAAGCTCGAGTGATTACTCCGGGTCAGTTGCCACCAGCGCTGGAAAGGAGCGGGTTCGTTCCATGACCGTTGAGACCAGATGGACCACGGTAGAGGAGCTTCTGCGGATGCCGGCCGACGGCTTTCGCTACGAGTTGGTGAGGGGAGAGTTGAAGAAGATGCCACCGGCTGGAGACGAGCACGGCTACATAGCCGGAGAGGTGTTTGCGGAGCTCAGGAACCATGTCAAGGCCGGGAACCTCGGCAGGACCTACGCCGCCGAGACGGGGTTTGAGATCTCCCGCAACCCCGATACCGTACTCGCCCCCGACGCGGCCTTCGTCAACCGGGAGCGTGTCGAGGAGGTTGGCCAGACTGGAGGGTACTTCCCCGGCGCGCCGGACCTCGCGGTGGAGGTACTCTCCCCGAACGATACCCACACCGAGGTCACGGAGAAAGCTCTCGCCTGGCTCGACGCCGGAAGCCGCCTGGTACTAGTCGCGGACCCGCGGCTGCGCGCAGTCACAGTCTACCGCTCACGATCCGATATTCGCATCCTCACCGCCGAAGCCGGCGACCGGATAGACGGCGCCGACGTGGTGCCCGGCTGGATACTACCAGTCGCTGATTTGTTCGTGGGTTGAGAGCATTTCAGCTTGTGACTCTGCACCGCTCTCGGGTGCGTCACGCGGCAATTTCCCGGAAGCGCTAGATGTGCACTTACTACTCTTCCAACGTCTCCTTCTACGAGAACCCCGAGGTCGACCGGCTCTTGCTCCAGGCGCGCCGGAGCGTGGATCCGGATCGGCGCCGAGATCACTACTACAGGGTGCAAGAAGCGTTGCACGAGGACGTGCCGGTCGTGCACCTGGCCTACGTCAGGCCTCCGGTGGGGCTCCAGGAGCAGGTGGAAGGGTACACGATCACCCACGGCGGCGACAGGCTGAATACCGTCAGGCTCCAAGAAAGGGCAGCGACGAGGGGCGGTCCGTAATCCAGTTTCGGTGGAAGGGCGGCGGGCACGAACGCCCGGACCCATCCCCCACCGATAACAGCCTCCCCGGCGCCTCGGACGAGAAATCGTCCCTTCGCACGCTTTCGTGGAGCTTACCCTGCGGAATTATCAATCGGCGGGAATCATGATGCCATGATCGCCGTCTGCTCTCTGGGGCAATCCATCGCTGATCGTGTAGTAGTCGCCCGAATCCTCAACGAACACGTGGATCGCAGTATCGAGCCCCGTCGGTAGGTCCAACGTGCCGGCCGCGATCGAAACCCGCTCGCCGGAAGCAGGCTCCCAGAACAGGTTGGATCCGCAATTCTCGCAGAACCCTCGTCGAGCCGTCGCCGATGATCGGTACCAGCGTAGGCCTTCCGACTCGGTCAGGACCAAGACTTCAGGGCGTGTCGCCGTGAAGGCCGCGAAGTGGCCACTGGTACGGCGACACATCGTGCAGTGGCAATCGACCACGGGACGCAGCGGTCCGCGCACTTCGTATCGGACGGCGCCGCACAGGCAGCCACCTGTTCCCCTGATCTGAGGCGAATCTTCTTCTCGCGTCATCCTCCTACGACCGATCCACAATAACGTTTCGTCTTACAGCGAAATCTCCGTCTTCGCCCTTCTCAGTCAAAACGAGCCTCCTCCTTCGTGTGTGTTTCACGTGACCTTTGTCCACAAGGGGAAGCGTTGCCCTTCCTCGAAAAAGAGCCGCTCTACCCGTACTTCCACGTCAACAGCATGACCACGGCCAAGGGCGAATGCAAGCCTGGGCGGTCACTTGCTGCTCCGGGAGATTAGCTCATAGATCCGGTACTCTTCGGTGAGATACTCGCGTAGCTCGCGCTCGCATTCCTCGGATAGCTCGTAGGGCATCTCCGGCGAGACGTTCGAGCGGCCCACCTCGACCTCCTCGCCCACCTTTTCGCAGAGGAACTCGATAAGCAGGTCGAGCCGCTCGTAGCGGAAGATGCGATCGATGCCATGTTGTTTGGGTCGAGCGCGAACCATCTTTGCCTGACGGCCTACGCGGGCGAACTGATGCGTGCCGTTGATGTATGCTCGGGCGAACTCCTCGAAAGAGACGTTTCCGGTATAGTTCTTGTGGGCGCGGTGAGAGGGGTCTGCTATCGCTTCGCGCGAACGGTAGCGCCACCAGCTATGTAGCCAGTCTATGGGCTCACGGAAGGCACAGACCACCTCGTAGGATTCTCGCGGCCAGCCGCTCGCGGCGAGAAACGGTGCCAGAAAACGCTCGAACCTCGCATAACGAGTGTGCTTTAACTGCGGCGAGTTCTTCTGCACGATCTGGGCGTATGGCCCGAACGCCGACTCTATGGCCGTGGATCCCGTCTTGGTCTGGGCGAGGAACACGAAGCCGCGGGCCGGTGCAATGAGCATGCGCGCTACTTTAGCAAAGCAGGTCTGAGATTGTTCGTTGTCGCTTTAGCCGCACGGTATCCCGCGAGGCTGGGCCAGGGCACTGTACCAGGGGAAGCGCCCGCGGACGTCGTCAGGTAGGCGGCGTTCGTCCAGGGATGGTGAGCTTGCAATTTCCACCAGGCGTTTGACTGCGCGACGCATGGCTGCGGTACGGTTGGTAGGAAGTGCCTTGCCGATAGGCGCGCTGGGACACCGTTGGGTGGCACCCACTCGCTCCGCTACAAGTTCTTGAAATACCTGGCTATGGGCAAGAGAACGTAGCCGGCCTTCTCGTAGGTGCGGCGCGCTGCAGCGTGTCCGGGGTCTCCTCCCGTCTCGACCATCGCTACCTTCATCCCGGCCTCTTCGAGCCTCTCTAGAGCGAACTCTGTCAGGGCGGTTCCGATGCCGCCGCCCTGGTAGTCGGGGTCGACGGCCAGCATGGATATCTCGCCCATGCTGCGCTCGGGATGATGGAGCTCGATCGCCACGAAACCGGCGACGGTCCCGTCTACCTCGGCGACCCAAACCCGCTCCCTTTTCGCGGTGCAGACGTCCTCCACGGCACGCTGTTGATCCTCCCGCCAGTCCGGATGCATGCGCTTGAAGATCTCAGAACCCAATACCTGCTCGAGTGACGCGAAGACCGGTGCCCACGCCCGCAGCGAGAGGTCGACCACCGCGTGGGCGTCTCGATCTTCTAACGGTCGAATTTGCGGCTGGAGTGAATCCACCCCCCGACACTAACAGAAATCGCAACCAGGCTGCCGCGATTCCAAGCGAACCGCTTCCTACGCTACGCCGGGCCGCGCTTGCGCTATGATGCGTGGTCTGGGGAAGGATTGGCCCGAGAGCAAGCGCGACAGGAGAGACCGGCATGAGCGCGACCGGCGGTGCGAACGAGGGTCGACCGCGGCATACAATCGATGAGACGGCACTAGAGCACCAGGCGCACGAGGCTTGGGAGAAGAAGGCCGCTTTCTGGGACCAGATGATGGGCGAAGGCAATGCCTTCCAGAGGGTGCTCATCGGTCCCGCTACAGAACGGTTGCTTCGGGTGCTACCCGGCGAGACGGTGCTCGACGTCGCCTGCGGCAACGGTGTCTTCTCGAGGAGGCTCGCGGAACTCGGGGCGAGGGTGGTAGCAGTGGACTTCAGCGAAACGTTCGTCGAGTTGGCCAGGGCACGTACCGAGGAAGCGGGGTACGGCGACGCCGTGGAGTACCTGGTAGCCGACGCGACCGATGAAGAGCGGATGCTCGCTCTCGGAGAGGAGCGTTTCGACGCAGCGGTCTGCAACATGGCTCTGATGGATATGCCGGTTATCGACCCTTTGATGCGCGCCTTGCGCCGTCTTCTAAAGCCGAAAGGCCGCTTCGTCTTCTCGGTGCAGCATCCGGCCTTCAACTCCAACGCAGTCAGGTTGGCATTGGAGGTGGAAGAAAGGGAGAGTACCCTGGTGGAGACATACTCGGTCAAGGTGACCGGTTACCTGCACGTACCACCAGGGAAGGGGACGGGGATGCCAGGTGAGCCCGTCGCGCACCCGTACTTCCACAGGCCCTTGAGCGAGCTGTTCGGGGCCTGCTTCAGGGCCGGCTTCGCGGTGGATGGCTTGGAGGAACCCTCCTTCGCAAGACCCGAGGACGGTTCACGATCTGCCTCGAGATCGCTCTCCTGGGAGGACTTCGTGGGGATCCCACCCGTACTCGTCGTGCGGGCGCGACCGACCTAGAGTCGACCCAACAGCTCGGAGTCTCGACAACGATCTTGTCAGGAATCCCTAAAGAATTTCTCCGCAGCGTATCTTTCTCAGCGTACGGGTAGCGGCTCGCGCAGGACATCACCTTGCAGCACACCGGTCGATGCGCCTTCTGCCCACACCGTTCGACCGGCCACGAACACCTTGCTGACACCTTCGGGGATACGCTTGGGATCGTCGTAGGTCGCGGTGTCGACGAAGCGCGCGGGGTCGAGCAGCACGATATCGGCGCGCAACCCCGATCTGATCCGTCCGCGATCTGCCAGGCCGATGCGATCGGCCGCCCTGGCAGTCAGCCGCGCCACGGCTTCTTCTACGGGGATCAACCGCTCCTTCAGGGCGTACCTCCCTAGCACACGGGCCGCCGTGCCGTAAAGACGGGGATGCGGGCGATCCCCGAAGATCCCGTCCGAACCGACGAGTTGTAGAGGATGCCGGAAGATGGTGCGCACGGTCTCCTCGGTAGCGTAGTGGTCGATCATCGTAACGTCCAGGTCTGTCTCCCCGAGCAGGTCCATGGCCGCGACGAACGGATCACAGCCCCGTTCTTCACCTATCTCTGCGAGCGTCTTGCCGACGTCTTCTGCGCGCTGGTCTGACGCATGCGTGACGACTATGCCTTCGGCTCCGCAAGCCTTGTACACGTTCTCCCAGCCGGGCAGACCCTGCTCGATATCCTGCTTTATCGCTTCGCGTCGATCCTGGTCCGCCAGGCGGGCCAGGGTATCGGAGGGACCTCCTTCTTGTGCCCAGGGAGGCAGCACAGAGGACAGCACGGTGCTGCCGGCCCCGTAGGGATACTGGTCGAAAGTAATGTCGATGTCGGCGCGGGCGCGTTCGAGTAGCTCGAGCAGCGGCTCAACGAGGTCCGGGTTGCCGACCACTTTGAGGTGCGAGAGATGCAGTGGCGCCCCCGAGCGGCGCGCAACTTCCACCATCTCGCCGACCGCCTCCAGTACTCCGTCTGCTTCGTTGCGCACGTGCGGGACGAGCGGCGCGCCGAACGGTGCGGCCTCCCGAGCGAGCTCGACCAGTTCCTCGGTCTGCGAAAAGGCGCCAGGCATGTAGATCAAACCGAACGAGAAGGTGCGTGCCCCGGCCTCGAGGCCCAGGCGGACCTCTTCTCTCATCCTCCGAAGCTCCCCTCGGTCGGGTTGCCGGTTGGCGCCGCCCATGACGAAGTCGCGCACCGCGTTGTGCCCGATCGAAGGCACGAGCGTGATCGCAGGTCGCGTACCGGCCAGCGCATCGAGGTACTCCGCGAACGTCGACCACGTCCACCGCTCCGGGCCTGGGCCTTCGAGCGGCCGCAGGTAACCTCGCCGGGCTTTCAAGCGGTCTTCGGACACGGGAGCAGGAGCGAGGCCATCGGGGTTGATCAGCTCGGTAGTGAAACCCTGTGCGACCTTGGGCTCGAGCCGCGGATCCCGAAACGGCTCCAACGCCGTATGGGCGTGCATGTCGATGAATCCGGGGCAGAGCATCAGCCCGGCGGCATCGAGTACTTCCCCCGTGGTCTGCGTGGGAAGGCCGGGGTCGATCGCCGAGATGCGGCCATCTTCGACGCCCACGTCGGCTCGGAGCGCAGGGCCGTCGCCGGGGAAGACCTGGGCGCCTTTGATCAGAAGGTCATACGGCACTGTCCCACCCCTGCCCGAAGCCGTTCCAGCGTTCCTCGCCCCCGGGCCCGGCTTCGTGATCGGCGCCTTCCATCGCACCACTATGGTACAGCATCCCAGAGTGCCAACTACCCGACCCCCGATCAGTGGCCCACATGAAACTTGTCATCTTCGACGTTGGCCGAACTTTGGCACTGCTGCTACTGTGTGGGGCATGCTGGTGACGCGTTCGCGGCTCGCGCGAGATCTGGAAATGCTCGGTCTGAGGTCGGGCGGGGCGGTGATGGTCCATTGCCGGATGAGCGCGCTCGGCCACGTTCTCGGCGGCGCAGAGATCGTGGTGCGCGCCCTCCTCGACGCTCTGGAACCCGAAGGAACGCTCATGGCCTACACGGGTTGGCAGGACGAGCCGCCCGACGATCTCGACGCCCTGGACGAGGAGACGAGGCGCGCCTACCTCGAAGAGCACCCGGCCTACGACCCGCGCGTCGCCCTCTCTCGGCGCGATCACGGGCGGGTGCCGGAGGCGCTGAGGACCTGGCCGGGAGCGCTACACAGCGGGCACCCTGAGGCGGGCGTGGCGGCCCTGGGCCCGCTCGCCGAGGCGCTCACCGCTTCTCACCCCTACGATGACGCTTACGGAGCGGGCACGCCCTACGCCAGGCTCGTCGAGCTTGGCGGCCAGGTCGCGTTGCTTGGCGCGCCGCTGAACTCCGTGACGCTCGTGCATCACGCCGAGGCTGTGTCCGAGGTCCCGGGCAAGCGCCGCGTCAGCTACCGTTACCCGGTCCTCGAGGACGACGAGCGCGTCTGGCGGGTCTTCTCCGACATCGACACTTCGGAAGGCGCCTTGCCCTACGAGCACATCGTGGGCGAGGAGGACTACCTCGAGCACATAGCGCGCTCGGCGCTCGCGGCCGGCGTAGGCAGGAGCGGACCGGTCGGGGAAACCATAGCTTATCTGTTCGAGGCGCAGGAACTCGTCGAGTACGCGGTCGGCTGGATCGAACGCAACTTCCCGGCGGGAGACCAGACGCACCTGGGGTGAGCCTCCTCGCAAGGATGCGAGAAGGCTACAACGTTACGACTTGGTCCGACGCCACTTCCGGGTGAATGCCGACGCCACGAAGTAGCCAGCCATGGTCCACCGCACTCCTTGCCATGTGAGCCCGCAGCCCGGACGCGATCTCTTCAAACCCGCCCCTACGGGAGCTGTGATCCGTATACTTCGTTTGCCATGGAAGATGTGTATCTCCTGATAGAGCACTACGGATACCTGGTGGTCTTCTTCGGCGTGATGCTCGGGACCACGGGCATCCCCTTCCCGAGCGCGGCCATACTCCTGGCCGCCGGCGTTTTGGTTCAGCAGGGTCACCTGGACCTCAGGGAGGCCATACTGTTCGGCATCCTCGGGGCCATCATCGGGAACCAAGTCGGCTACTGGATCGGCCACAAAGCGGGACGCCCGTTCGTCTTGAAGTGGGGACGGTATGTAAAGCTCACCCCAGAGCGCCTGGACTGGGTCGAAGGGCTCTTCGCACGCCACGGCGGCAAAGCGGTTTTCGCTGCCCGGTTCTTCTCGGTCTCCCGCCTGCTCGAAGCGCTGGTAGCCGGCATGAGCCGTATGCACTGGGGCACGTTTTTCTTCTACAGCGTCCTCGGCGGGGCGGTGTGGGCTACGGCGGTCGTCCTGATGGGGTACTTCTTCGGTGAGAGTTGGAGCTCGGCGCGGGGTTGGTCAGGACGCGCTCCCCTCTTGCTAGTTCTTCTACTCGGGGTCGTATTGGGCCTCTACCTTACCTACCGGTGGACCACCTCCAGCCGGAGTCGATAGGCTCCTCCCGACTGTGCCTGGGTGTCCACCGCTCCGGAGCATGATGGAAGCTCCGGGTACATGACATGTGCGCGGCTCAGCCCCCTCACCGCGAGCTCCGAAGCGATCAGGCACCGTGACGAACAAGCCGTCGCTTATCTGGAGAGGACTTCGCAAGCGGTAGATGCACCCGATGCTCGATGAGAACCCGCTGCGACCTGGCAGCAGAGCCCGGTCTCAAGCTGCCGTCTCTGCTATCTCTTCGACCACTTCTTCCAGCTCATCTACTATCTCGTCTGTTCCACCTGCTGTTCTGAACGCGTCCACCAGCGCCCGGTAGTACCAGAGCTGGTCCTCCCTACCGACGCTGAATCGCTGCCACGTCACTTCGCCCTCCGCGCGCAGGTCCCTGAGTATGGAGCGGGCGTTGTGGAGCTTGTCGGCGGCGGAGACCAGGCGCACAGACCTCGATGCGCTACTTACATGCGCCACGTAGTTGCGTTTGCGCTCCTGCCACGGTGGCTTGGGAATGACGTCCGTGTCCGAAGTGCCGTCCACGATTGTCGCGACCGCATCACCGAAGCGGTTCCTGATCTCCTCTCTGGTGGCCGCCCCACCCTGGTCTTCGACGGCGTCGTGCAAGAGGGCAGCGATCACTTCGCCCTCCGTACCACCGTTCTCCCCCACTATGGCGGCGACGGCCAGCAGGTGCGTCACGTAAGGAACGTTCCTGCCCTTGCGCATCTGGGTCCGGTGCAGGCGCGCAGCATACATCAGCGCCTCCTCGAACTTCTCGCCGTAGATCAACGCTGTCCACCTCCAAACGATCGCCAAGGTGCCCGGAAGAACGGGATCGATAGCGCTCCCCACAAGGCCAGCATCCGCCGCAGGCCGCCACTGGATAGCTCTTCCTCAAAACGTAGCCGTTCCCCCGCGTCCAGGGATCCGACACCCGTATGGGGAAGTACCTCGTCGCCGACGGCGGTCCTCTCCCGACTTTTCCCGTGTCTTTGTCTTCCGACCATATCTCTCCGATCGTGCTTTCCCAATTCTCTCACGCATCCCATATCATCAGATGAAGGTCCTGGCCGCCACGGTGGCGACCACCGCGAGCGCGACCGCGACCAGCACCGGCGCCCGAGGGCGACCGCCACGCCCACCGCCTTCTCGTCGAGCACCAGCCGCCCGTCTCC
>Ga0081538_10006224_pt1 | contig 10559 bp, 8 predicted proteins | sample TabmetS5T2R1_FD_71022 | JGI IMG/M metagenome (GOLD analysis project Ga0081538, IMG submission 71022) | Tabebuia heterophylla rhizosphere microbial communities from the University of Puerto Rico - S5T2R1 | ecosystem: Host-associated > Plants > Roots > Rhizosphere ...
ACGCCATGGCTCGCGCCAGCCCCGCCCGCTTCTGCATGCCGCCGCTGATCTCAGACGGGTAGAAGGCCTCGAAGCCGGCCAATCCGACCAGAGCCAGCTTGAGCGACACGACTTCGCGGATCTGATCCGGGGGTAAATTCGTATATTCCTGCAGCGGCAGAGCCACGTTCTCGGCCAGCGTCATCGAGCTCCACAAGCCACCGCTCTGGAATAACACACCGAAGCGTCGCTTCAGACGCTCCTGAACCTCTGGCGGCGCCGTCCAGAAGTTCTCCCCATCGATGAAGACGTCGCCCCTGGCTGGCGGCATGAGTCCGATCAGATGCCGGAGCAGAGTGCTCTTGCCACAGCCGCTGCCGCCCATGATAATAAAAATGTCCCCACGTCGCACCGTGAAGGCGAGGTCGCGTTGGATCACAAAGCTGCCATAGGCCATGGTCAGGTCTCGCACGACGATCGGGGCTTCCGCTGTCGCCATCGTTGCACACGCTCCTCTTGGACTACCAGGCCTGAAGGTAGATGACCGTCAGGATGGCCGATGCCACGATAATGCCCACGATACTCGTGACCACTGCCGAGGTCGCCGCCTGCCCCACCGCGGCGGCGCTGCGTCCACTCTGCATGCCGCGCATGCAACCAGCGAGGGCGATGATGACCCCGTAGACGGCGCCCTTGATGAGTCCCTGAGTACAATACTTAATGGTGAGCGCCTCCTGGAGTTGGTTGAAATAAACCTTCAGCGAGACATCGAGCATAGTGACCCCGATGGCCGCGCCGCCCAACATCCCCATCAGGTCGGCGTACACCGTCAACAGCGGCACCATCAACACCAAGGCTAGCATCCGGGGCAGGACGAGGAATTCCATGGGGGAGATGCCCAGGGTGGTCAAGGCATCGATTTCCTGGTTCACCTGCATGGTCCCGAGCTGCGCCGCAAACGCGGCGCCGGTACGACCCGACATGATGATGGCGGTCATCATCGCCCCCATCTCCAGCGCCATGGCCAATCCCACCAGGTTGGCGACGTAGATCTGCGCGCCAAATTGTTGCAGCTGCACCGCGCCGATAAAGGCCAGGATAGCCCCCACCAAGAAACTGATGAGGGTCACAATCGGCAGGGCCTGGGCGCCACACTCCTGCAGGAGCAGGGTGAGGTCGGACCCACGAAAACTGGCCCGGCCGCGCAACAGCTGAAGAAAGGCCAGGAAGGCTTCGCCGATGAACCGCACCATGTCGGAGGCGGCCGCGGCGACGGCGATGCCCCACTTGCCGATGCGGGCCAGGACGGGATCCTGTGCCCCCCCTCGCCGGGCCTCTTGCCGCTCCGGCACGGCCGCGGCGAGGTCCAGGAGCCGTCGGACACCTTCTGGGAGAGCGTCGCGATCGACGCTGATCTGACGCGAACGGCATAGCTCTTCCACGTTGCGTAAGAAGGTCACCAAGCCGCTGTCCCAGCTGGTCAGACCCGCTGCCTCAAGGGTCAGGCGCCGCACGCCGGCCGCAGCGTCCAGGTGTTGCTGCAAGGCAGCCACCGTCGGCCGTTCACTGTGCAGCGTCCAGCTCCCGGAGAGGTGCACCAGCACTGTGGTCTCCGCTGGACGGCTCACCCGCATCTCGCCAAGCTCATGTGTGGCATCTCTCACGGCATCCACTGCTGCCCTCTCCCTCACCGGCGCACTCTTGTGAGGCGGCGGGTACGTCCCCAAGCGCTACCGTTCCAGCTTGACGCCGATGCCCGTCGGCGAGGGTGTGAGGGTCACATCGGCGGTGGTGGCCGGCGACGACAAGCTCAGCGTCACGAGCACCCCGTGCTCATTGATCAACGACACTTGTCCGGAACCGCGCCCAGTCGTCACCTGACGCTCGGTAACCTTATAGGTCCCGTCGAAATCCGACAGCTTCCGCATATTGAACACTTCCCCGACAGCTTGGACGGAGACGATCGCCTCTCGCGTGCCGGTGACCCCGAGCCCGCTCACCTCAAACGCATGCTGCGTGCCATCGTTGGCGATCAGCGTGCCTTTGCCCCAGGTAACGCCGCTGCTACCACCTGGGGGCGTGGCCACCGTCCCCGCGAACGTCACCGCGCCAGCAGCCTTGAGAGGTTGGGCCGCGGGCTTTCGGGTTTGGCCGGCGTGTGCAACGACTCCCGAGAGTAAACCGATACTGACCACCACGGCCAACAGCGTGCTGGACGGACGCCTCATGCTTCCCCCTTTCTCGTGGTTAGCTCCATGCAGATGCCGCAGGAATCTGAAGTTCGAACAGCCCGAGCCTCCCGCAGCTTACCCTTCTTCCCGCAAGCGGTCAAGCCATTCCGGTCCGGCGGGGGCCATGCTCAGCGATACTCATATCGTAACGGACTGATGATTTTCTGCTGGCACCCGGCAGGGTGATAGTGTACAAACGTTCATGGCTTTCCTGCTATGCGATAGTGCCCGTCTGATCACACCCCGGACGGCCATTTTGTGGCGGGGTGGAGGACGCGATGGAGCGGCCACCCCGTTTATTGGGCGACCTTTGCAAGGGTGTCATGTCGGCCATGCGGATCTTTGCGGTTTCGGACCTTCACACCGATTTCCGAGAGAACATGTTGCTCGTAAGGCAGCTGTCGGACGCAAGCTATCAGCGGGATGTCCTCATCGCGGCTGGCGATATCTCCAACCGGCTTAGCACGCTGACGTCGACGTTGGCGCTGCTCCGGGCCAAGTTCATGAAAGTATTTTATGTGCCGGGGAATCATGAATTATGGGTGCGTCAGGAGAGCCAGACGTCGGTTGAGAAGTTTTTCAGGGTGCTGGCACTGTGCAAGACGCTGGATATTCAGACGAGCCCTGAAAAAGTCGGTGCGGTGTGGATCGTGCCGCTGTTTTCCTGGTACGAGCCTGGGTTCGATGTCGATAACAGCGGAGATGAAGGCAGTCTCAGCGGCTGGGCTGATTTTTATCGCTGCAAATGGCCAGGGGGGATCGAGCAAGTTTGCGGTTTCTTTCTGAAATTGAACGAGGCCCGTCTGCGATCCTACGATGGCCCGGTCATCTCGTTTTCCCATTTCCTCCCCAGACGAGATCTTCTCCCAGCCGTGGAGCGGCTCAGATTCAAAGGGCTCCCCAAGGTCGCAGGCTGCGCGGCGCTCGACGAGCAAATTCGCTCCCTCAAGTCAGGCGTGCATGTCTTTGGGCACAGTCACATCAGTTGCGACCGAGTCATCGATGGCGTGCGATATATTCAGAATCCGCTGCGCTACCCGCGGGAGCGTACAGGTGCGGATTTTCCGATGAAGATCATCGCCGACAGCGATAACCTCATGCTCCCTCGCGGATAGGCCCGGCCATGCCGCGGATGAATGGTTTGAACTTCCTGTACAACTCCAGCAGCTTGGCTTTGTAGTATTCCACATTTTCATCTGGGTGGTGGCGGTCCCACTGCGAGGCCAGTTTCGCCGCCTCATGCACCTTGACGCGCTTGCCCGCCCCCGCCACGTAGTAGGAGATCTGGTCGCCGGGCTGATAGGAACGCCCCGACTGAATGGCCAGTTCATAGAGGGCCGCCGGGTTACGCTTCTTGTCGCGCACCTTGTCGCGGTAGGTGGCCAACGAATCCTGCAACGACTCTGTCTTCATAAACATCTTCACATCGAATTGGTGCTGCTCGAACTCCTCCATATACTTGGCCAGCAGGCTGTCGATCCGGTCAGCTTCTCCCTGCAGCAGCAGGGCAAACATCTCCTCCATCCAGGCGCGCAGGAACGGCTCTAAGCCGCGCGATTTCAGGCCAGAACCCTTGAGAATCACCTCGCCACGCGCATCCAGCAGGGCATAGTTTTTCATTTTGTAGCTGAACATCGCCGGGTACCGACCATCCAGCTCCAGACTGATCCCAGCGGGAAGGCCCTGCGACACTGCGCCGAGTAGGCGCTCCTCATCCTCCGGCGTGCGCACGCCGGCGGGCGGCGTAAAGTAGAGGCCATCGGTATCGACTTCGATGATGCGGCAGCCGGCGTTCTCCAGCCCAGCGACGATGTGGTGGATGATCTCCCGTCCGGTACGGGTGACGCGATCGGCCTGGGCGAAATCGTTGAAATGCCCCAGTGAGAAGCCGAGATAGCCGTAGAAGGAGTTGATGAGGATCTTGAACGTGGCCTGCAGCGCGTCATAGTAGCGTTGCATGGCGGGTTTTTTCGCCTGCCGCGCCAGGCCTTTCGCCTGCACGCGGAACTCCAGCAGATCGCGCAGCAGCGAGGGGAACACGCCAAGCACGTCATGGGCCGGAAAATATTCGTAGCTCAGCATGATCGATGGGTACAGCGAGGTGATATCGCAGTGCAACACGTGGTGTACGACGCCCTGATAACGGCAATCGGTAAAGCCCCCGGAGACCGCCTGACCCGGCGACGGAGTGCGGACGGCATGGCGCTGCCGCAGGTACTCGCGTAGGAACAGTAGATCGATTTTGGTGGCGTTGCCGCGCAGGATGATGTTCTGATAGGAGAGCGGGAAGATCTGTGCTTGCACCACATAGCTCGGGCTCAGGATGTTGCTGATGGCGCGGGTCTCGCGCACGTCATCGAGGGCATAGCGGAACAGCGTGTCGGGGTCGTGATCGAAGTACCAGCTCACCCGCTCTGGCTGAATGTACGTGCGGTCTGACGCTGCCACGCCGAAATGGCGGGCGACATCCTTGAGGCCGTAGCTCTCCAGATCGCGCGTGCCGATATCATACAGTTGTGCAAGCATCCAGGTATCAGCGATATGGCGGCCGAAAACCTCGTACTTACGGTAACCGATGGTACGTTCGGCGATGTTCATGCGTGATGCATGACTGCGCAAGACGCTGCCATCCCGTCCCCAATTGAGCTGAAGCCGGTGCCGCCGGGCACGGGCCTCGATATATTCGAGATCGAAGCGGAACACATTATGCCCTTCGATGACGTCCGGGTCACGGCGCCGAATCTCCATCGTCAACTCTGCGAGCATCTCCGGCTCGGAGAGGTTGTGGCCGGTGATGATTCGCTCCCAGCCCGATTGATCCGACAGCGCAATGGCGATGATACGGTCTCCCGGGCGGCCGGGATTGGGGAACTCAAACCCCTCGGTCGTGTAGGTCTCGATGTCGAGCTGCAAGCGCTTAAGCTGCTCGAAGGCCATGCCCAGAAAGTGCGTCTGCCCGGTCAGCATCAAGTGCTGCGCGACTGGATCGGTGAGGAAAAAATAAGGCGCGTCGAGCGCGCTGGGGGACCTGCCTGAGGCTTTTTGCAGGTGCGTTTTGGCTTTGTCCAGCTCGCTCCAACTCTGGAAGCGCACCAGATAGGTATAGAAGCCTTCTCCAGCTAGCTTCTCGATGTCGTACTTGCCGGTCCAGGATTTGAGCGGTCGCGGGTCGGCGAGCAGCATGAAGGGTGTGAAGTCCTGCACGAAGGACTCCGTCCGCCCTCCCTGACGCACAAAGACTCGCATGGCAGCCTCCCCCTCACGTTCAAAGGCGAGGAGATTTGACTGCGCAGCGTGGCCGAACAGGACCTTATTGTGGTAAAACGGCAGTTCCAACGCTTGCATCTGCACACGTCCCTTCTGCATGGACAGCATTATGCCTAGGAGCAGAACGACTGGGGATATCGTACGCCAGCCGGCGACGGCGATCAAACGAGACCTTCTGCCTCCGCCGCAGCCTCCAGCATGTCGTAACCCTCCGGCGTGCCGGGGATGAATCCCTTGCAGCCCTCCAGCTCCAGGACTTGACGATGCTCCGGATCGTCAAAACGCATCGTCGTGAACGCATCGGTGATTCGTTGCGCCAGCGCCTCATCGATCGCCCGCTGGGCGGTAAAGCAACAGTGGCTATAGCCGGGGCTGCTCCAGACCACTCGCACCTCGCCTTCTTGGAGCTGACCTTTCTCCCGCAACGTGGCGAGGGCATGCTTGCTGACCGCACCCGCGTCGTACTGGCGTGACCGCACGAGTGCCACGACGCCTGCCTCGCCAGCCGGGCCACCGGCGGGACGATCCTCGGTGAAGGTGGCAAGCGCCAGGTCCTTTTCTGGGTCGATGCCGGTCTGTTTCAGAAAGTAATAGGCGAGCAGACCCGCCTGCACCGAGCCTCGGCTGGCGAACGCGAAACGTTTCCCCTTCAAATCTCCCACGGTCTGGATATCCGAGTCCGGATGTGTGATGAACTGCGTCGTGAAGTTGACGTCCATGTCGCGCATAGCCACGACCCGTGAACCATCGGGTAGGCGTCGCCGGATCTTCACATAGGCCAAGGGACCATTCCAGGCCAAGTCGACTTCTCCGCGGACAAACGCCTCAACGAGGGCATCATAGTTGGAATACAGCACCCAGTCCAGGGCCACATTCATCCGGTTGAAATGCTTTTTGATGCCTTCGAAAACGGTTACGACGTATGGCGCATAGGCAACGGCTCCGATCTTCAACATAGGATCTCCTCCGGACTCGGAATCATCAGCCTCGGATCCCGGCTGCCGCGAGCACTCAGCCTGACCGCTGGGCCATAGGCCTCGCTCGACTCACTGTCTTGCCCGAAAAAGGCATACCAGCCAGGAGGGATTTGACACTGTATTGTCGCAGAAGGGCGGCCTCAGCGCAAGCCATCTTCTTGCGCAACAGGATTCACCTCCGGTTATGACTTCATGTACTATGCGTTGGTATGGTACTTGCTCATCCACCCGATGCGGTGCACTGGGGGTAATAGGGCGAGATCCGGCTGATCATTGCCTGTGGAGCAAGGGGCGATCACACCGCCGGCACACACCAGACTCAAACGACTTCGGGCCGCCAGGCCGCCGACGAGAGGTCGCGATCGCACATGGCCCGTCTCACACCTGAGCATACCAAGGTCCGGAGTTCAGGTTGTTAGGCCATCCGCGAAAGATGCTTGTGGGGGGTACAGATCGATGCCAGAAAACAGCGGACACCCGTGGGCCGGAGAGATCGTAGAGCACGTTGATGAAGAGGACGGCCAGCGCCAGAGGGCGGTGGAGATCCGCCAGGCGGCTCCCCGACCAGTGCTGTCGGTCCTGGATGCCGTGGCGCTGATCGTTGGGGTGGTCGTCGGGGCGGGGATCTTCAAGACCCCGGCCATAGTCGCCGCTCATGCGGGTGGCGCCGATCGGTTTCTGCTCGCCTGGCTCGTCGGCGGGGTGATCTCGCTGATTGGCGCGTTGTGCTATGCCGAGTTATCGACCGCCTACCCCAACACCGGAGGCGATTATCACTACTTGCGACGCGCGTTCGGCCACGACATGGCTTTCCTGTTCGCTTGGGCCCGCATGATGGTGCTGCAAACCGGCTCCATTGCCATGCTGGGCTTCGTGTTCGGCGACTATGCCTTGCAACTGCTGCCACTAGGCCAGGGCGGGGCTGCGCTCTACGCGGCACTGGCCATCACGCTCGTGACCGTGCTCAACCTCCTGGGGGTCGAACAGGGGAAATCGGCCCAGAAGGTGCTCACCGCGGCCAAGATCCTGGGCGTGTTGTCGATCGTCGTCGCCGGGCTCATCCTCGCCCCCCCGCCCCTCCCCGACCTCGCGGCAAACGAGCCGCCACGAGTCGCCTTTGGCCTCGCGATGATTTTCGTCTTGCTGACGTATGGCGGCTGGAATGAGGCCGCCTATATGTCGGGGGAGGTGCGAAATGCCCGGCGAAATATGGTATGGTCCTTACTCTGGGGCATCTCGCTGATCGCCACCATCTTCATCCTGGCAAACCTGGCCTATCTCAAGGGCCTCGGCTTGACGGCGATGAGCGGGTCGGAGGTGGTCGCCGCCGACGTCATGCGTCGCGTCGCCGGACCTGGAGGGGCCACCTTTGTCAGCATGCTCATCGCCATTGCCGCGCTGGGTTCGATGAACGCCACCACGTTCACGGGCGCCCGCTCCATCTATGCCCTCGGGCAAGACTATCGCCCACTGAGTTTTCTCGGGCGCTGGCGGGGTGGCGGCAGTACACCGGCGAATGCCCTGCTGATGCAAGGCAGCCTTGCGCTCCTCCTGGTGCTCCTAGGGGCCTGGGCGCGCGACGGTTTTGTCACCATGGTCGAATACACGGCGCCGGTGTTCTGGTTCTTTTTCCTATTGGTGGGGTTGTCGCTCTTTGTGCTCCGTACGCAAGAGCCTGAGAGGCCCCGCCCGTTTCGCGTCCCCCTGTATCCAGTGACGCCGCTGATCTTCTGCATCACGTGCGTCTATATGTTGCACTCCAGCCTCGCCTACACCGGACCGGGGGCCGTGGTAGGCGTTGCGGTGTTATTGGCCGGTGTGCCCTTGCTGTTCCTGGCACGCCCTCACCACCGATGAATGCACCGGAAGAGAGGAACATGTTATGCGGAAGCCACGCCAACTGTGGGGCCTTACACTCTGCGTCGTCCTGACCATCGCCGGGGTTTGGGCAGGCGGCTATGCGCAAACGCGGCGACCCGATGTGCAATATATTCCAACCCCCCAGCATGTTGTCGACGAGATGCTGCAGCTGACCGGTGTGACGAAGGATGATGTCGTCTATGACCTCGGCTGCGGCGATGGCCGATTGGTGATCACCGCTGCTCAACGCTTCGGCGCGAGCGGCGTGGGCATCGATGTCGATCCGCAACGGATCAGCGAAAGCCGCGACAATGCGCACCAGGCCGGCGTCACGGACCGCGTGCGGTTCCTGCAGCAAGACCTCTTTGAGGCCGACATTCGCCGGGCCACCGTCGTCACCCTCTACCTCCTCCCCAAGCTCAATGTGCAACTGCGTCCCAAGCTCTTGCGCGACCTGCAGCCTGGCACGCGCGTCGTCTCGCATGATTTCGATATGGCGGAATGGCAACCCGACCAGACCATACGGGTTCCAGGGTCATCGCGGACGCATTCGGTCTATTACTGGGTCATCCCGGCCGACGTCAGCGGGGTATGGCACGTGCAGACGCCCGCGGGGACAGGCGTGCGGTCCTATGTGTTGCGTTTACAGCAAGAGTTCCAGGAGGTGCGCGGCACCATTGGCACAGAGGGCCATGACATCCCGATCGCCAAGGCGACCCTGGTGGGTGACCGCCTGCACTTCACCGCGAGCACCGACGAACAGGGGCAGATGTCTTTCGATGGGCGTGTCGACACCAACCTAATGTATGGTTGGGTGGAAATCCCCGGGGGCCCTGGGGCAGGTCGGCATGACTGGACGGCGCAACGCGAGACCGCGGGTGCCAGCGGCACCCAGCCCCGCTGAACGGCCTTCGGACGACAACGCGCGGCGAGTTATCTCACTCAAGCCCACTGATCGCCCCCATCTACCCCGTCCGCCTGGCTTTCGCGTGGCTGTTGCAGCGCGAAACGGGCAAGATCCTGCACGATTCGGGCGGGATCCCCCCAATCGCTCCAATATACCCCGTGAACCGGTAGGACGCCGAGGCGGGAGGGGCAGATGGCCAGGACCGCCTGCGAGAAATTAATCGGGCGGAGCGTCGCGTAGGCTGTCTGCACCGCCTCTGTTTCGCGCGGTGATCCAAGGGCCTGTCGGACCGGCTCGAAGGCACGCACCAACCCAGGCGTCAGCTCCTCAAAGAGCTCAAGCAGCGCCGTGGCGCGCGCGACGAGCACCATGGTGTTCCAGAGGCACCCTTTGAGATACAAATCGGTGGCCTTGTCGAGGCACGGCTTCTCCCAGAAGCGACGCACCCGGTGGACCGACTCGCCCTGCACCCGCCTGAGTACCTCCCCGGACTCGATCCAGCCATAGTCGACCTCTGGCCGGCTCGGGCTGATGCCGAGGAGGATGGGGTATGTGGGGGACTCGCCAGTATAGGCGGCGGCATAGGCGATAGCGGCCATGAACCGCGCCTCCTCCAGGATGAAATGGTCAGCGGGCAAGAGCACCACCACAGCCTGCGGGTCCCGCAGGTGGACGTGCAGGAGCGGCAGCAAGATGCCAGGGCCGGTCTCGCGATTGCAGGGCTGGACGAGCGTGGTGTCTGGCGGGCGGTCGCGAAGCTCCTCTCGGGCATAGGGGAGATGCCGCTCGGTGATGATGGTGAGGAGGCGCTCGGGCGGGATAAGCCGTTCGGCCCGCGCCAGCGTGTGGCGCAGCAGCGAGCGGTGGTCAAGGAAGGCACAGTACTGCTTGGGGCGCTCGGTGCCGAAGCAGGTGCGGATGAAGGGCTGCAGCCGCCGCCCATCGCCGCCAGCTAACACAATGCCCCAGAGATGTAGCTGCGCGGATTGCCAGGCCGGTATCCCGTTGATGGCCTCATATCGGCATAGGCTCGGCGTCGGTCGATCCATCCCCTTCCTCCTGGTCTGTTCGGTTCCACCGTATAGATGCTGCCACTATGTCATACCCAGTCACACCCTCGGGACAGGTACTGGCTCCTTCGACGATTGACCTGGCCAACCTGCCCCACAGCGCTCTAGGGGGAGACCATACCGCCGTAGGAAGCAGCATGCAGAAGGCCCAAATCCAATTTCTATGCCGGGGAGTAGTGATTCGGACACCTTGGCGGGAGAACCGGCGTCACGCCTTGCCGGGCCAAGGTTTCCCCCCTTGGCCTCTGGAGAAAGGAGGGAAGACGGC
>Ga0081538_10006225_pt1 | contig 10559 bp, 6 predicted proteins | sample TabmetS5T2R1_FD_71022 | JGI IMG/M metagenome (GOLD analysis project Ga0081538, IMG submission 71022) | Tabebuia heterophylla rhizosphere microbial communities from the University of Puerto Rico - S5T2R1 | ecosystem: Host-associated > Plants > Roots > Rhizosphere ...
CCTATGGGCATCGTCGCCACCAGTCCGAGCACAAGCACCCAGATCAGGGTGAACCACGCGCCGGGACTGCCAAGCCTAAGCCCACCAAAAAGGAGCGCGCCAGGGATCAGGACGGTCACCAGCGAGACCAGCGTCTGGCCGAGCTACTTTCCATGCTGGACATTTCGGGTGGCCGGTGCAAGACTGGATCCTGACCTCAGGGAAGGAGTTCCCATGACAGGCACCAGAGAAGCACCTACCATCCGCGCGCCGCGGGGGAGGGATCTCACCTGCAAGGGCTGGCACCAGGAGGCGGCCCTCCGCATGCTCATGAACAACCTCGACCCCGAGGTGGCAGAACGTCCAGATGAGCTCGTCGTCTACGGCGGGACGGGCAAGGCCGCCAGAGATTGGGAGAGCTTCTGGGCTATCGTGAGTACCCTGCAAGGACTGGACGACGACGAGACGTTGCTGGTCCAGTCGGGAAAACCGGTGGCCGTCTTCAGGACGCACCCCTGGGCTCCGCGGGTTCTGATCGCCAACTCCCTCCTCGTCCCCGAGTGGGCCGACTGGAAGACGTTCAGGGAACTGGAGAGGGCCGGACTGACGATGTATGGCCAGATGACCGCAGGGTCATGGATCTACATCGGCACCCAGGGCATACTCCAGGGCACCTACGAGACGTTCGCCGCCGTCGCCGAGCAGCGCTTCGGGGGAACTCTACGTGGCCGCGTCTGCCTAACCGCGGGCCTCGGCGGCATGGGCGGCGCCCAACCTCTGGCCATAACCATGAACGAGGGCGTGGCCCTCTGCGTCGAGGTGGACGGGCACAGGATAGACCGGCGCATCTCCCACGGCTACCTGGACGAGCGGATAGACGATCTCGACGGAGCCGTAGAGCGCGCAGCAGAGGCGAAACGCACCGGAGAACCACTCTCCATAGGAATCCTCGGCAACGCGGCCGAGGTATTTCCGGCGCTCCTGGAGCGCGGGTACGTCCCCAACGTCGTCACGGACCAGACCTCCGCCCACGACCCGCTCGCGGGCTATGTCCCGGCGGGCTACGACCTCGCCGCCGCCGCCGAGCTGCGCGAGGCCGAACCGGAGCGCTACATCTCCGAAGCCCGCGCCTCGATGGCCAGCCACTGTGCGGCGATGGTGGGTTTCGGCGAGCGGGGCGCCGAGGTCTTCGACTACGGCAACTCCCTGCGCGGGGAGGCCAGGCTCGGCGGCTTCGAAGATGCTTTCAGTTACCCAGGGTTCGTGCCCGCGTACATCAGGCCGCTCTTCTGCGAGGGCACGGGACCTTTCCGGTGGGTCGCGCTCTCGGGCGAGGATTCTGACATAGCGGTGACGGACGATGCGATCCTGGAGCTCTTTCCTGACGACGAGCGACTGGAGCGTTGGATCTCCAATGCCCGACAGAAGGTCCACTTTCAGGGTCTCCCTGCGCGCATCTGCTGGCTCGGGGCGGGCGAGCGGCACAGGGCAGGGCTCCGCTTCAATGAGCTGGTGGCCGACGGCACCATCTCCGCCCCGATAGTGATAGGCCGCGATCACCTGGACACGGGCAGCGTCGCCTCACCCTACCGCGAGACGGAGGCGATGAAAGACGGGTCCGACGCCATCGCGGACTGGCCCATCCTGAACGCCATGCTGAACGTCGCCAGCGGGGCGAGTTGGGTCGCTGTACACCACGGCGGAGGAGTGGGGATAGGACGCTCCATCCACGCAGGCGCACAGGTCCTCGTCGACGGCACCGGGGACGGCGCGGCTCGCCTCGAGCGCGTACTCTTCAATGACCCGGGCATAGGCGTCGTCCGCCATGCCGATGCGGGCTACGAGTCGGCGAGAGTGGCCGCAGGGCGCCTGGGGATACAGATGCCGATGATGGATGAGTAAGGCTTCAGGCTTCAGGCTTCAGGCTTCAGGTGGGCTCGGTAGCAGATCGCTGCCCGGTTGTGTGGCTTCGTGCCTTACGTTGTGAGGCGTACTCTGATCCCGGATCTGGTCCTCGACGCGCATGGGGCGAGGAGCGGCGTCGGCGTGACGATAGAGGACGGGAGAATCCTGGAGGTCGGGCCCGTCACGGAAGGGGAACGTTTGCCGGGAGCGGCGCTCGCTTCCGGCTTCGTCAACGACCACAGCCATGCTTTCCAGCGAGGGCTGCGGGGTGCGGTCGAGCAGATAGAACCTTCCCACCCCAGAGACGACTTCTGGACCTGGCGCGAGCAGATGTATGCCCTGGCGGAAGATCTGTCTCCCAACTCCATAAGGGAGACCAGCCGACGCTGCTACGAGGAGATGCTCTGTGCAGGATACACGAGCGTCACCGAGTTCCACTACGTCCATCACCGTCCCGACGGAACAACATACAAAGACCCCAACGCCCTGGCGAAAGCGGTGGTCCTGGCCTCCGAAGACGCGGGCATACGGCTCCTGTTGCTGCCCGTTGCCTACGCCAGGGGCGGCCTGCCGCGATTTCGGGATCAGACCGTACGATCTTTCCTGGCGAGGGTCGATGCGCTCAGAGAGTGGTCGGAAGGGCGTCCGCTCGTCCGGGTCGGCGTCGCCGCCCACAGCGTCAGGGCGGTCCCGCGAGAATGGCTGGAGGAGATCGGGAAGTATGCACATGATCTCCCGCTGCATATCCACGCGGACGAGCAACCGCGGGAGATCGAGGAGTGCATGGCCGAGCATGGCATGAGGCCAGTCGAACTGCTCGCGCAGACCGGATTTCTCGGGCCCGATTCCACGCTTATCCACGCCACACACGCCAACGCGTGGGAGCTGGATCTGCTATTCGAACACGACGCCTCGGTGTGCGCTTGCCCGACGACGGAGGGTAATCTTGGCGATGGGTTCCTTCCGGCAGAAGAGATCCTGGAGCGCGGCATCCCGCTCTCCGTCGGCTCGGACTCGCACGTCAGGATAGACCCTTTCGAGGAGTTACGGGAGATCGAGACCAACGCCCGCAGACTGTCGGGGCGCAGAAACGTCCTCCTCGCCGAAGGCGAGACCTCCCCGACGCCCTATCTGCTGCGTGCAGGCTGGGGCAGTATGGGCTTGAAGTCTGGCGACCCTGCCGACCTCATCGAGCTGGACCTCTCCCACCCTTCGCTGGCGGACGTGGAAGCCGAAAACCTCCCCTCCGCACTCGTCTTCGGCGCGGGGAGCGGGGTCGTCTCGGGGACGTGGGTCGCAGGTAAGCGTGTCTCGGGCCAGCAGCGATAGGCTATTGCTGCTGAGGGCGGGCCTTCTCCATCGTGCTCCGAAGTTTCTTCCATCGCTTGCCCACGACCCTCCGGTATGCCTTCGGGTAGTGGGACCGCAATTCGCGCGCCTGGACTTCGTATCGGTGTGAGATACCGCCCATTACGAAGATGGTCTCCGACGGCAACCTGCGCCGGCGGCCCCGGGCGACGCTCAGCTCCCTCAGGTAAGAGGAAGCTACTTCGGCATCCTGATGGTCGCCAAGAACATCCTGGAGATCCTTGAGAGGGCGGATCAGATCCTTCGCGGGGTCGCCATAGACCCCCGAGAGGAACTCGAGGGCGTAGCGTAGCCTCTTGCCCTTCTTGCGCAGCTCGTGGTACTCCTCACTCGAGGACTCCTCTGTAATAGGATCGCCTAGCTTCCTTACCCTGCGATAGGGCTTGCGCACCAGATCCGGGGCCGCCTCCAGTATCGGCTGACGGGCGGCCGCAGCCCGGCGTGAAGGACCCTTCTGCAAGAAGCTGCCAAACGACGCGACGAACTTCGCGTAGCGTCGCGAATCGAGCGTGCGCAGCATGGCTTTGCGCGCCTTCGCACGTTGCTCCTCGAGCACGGCGCGCAACGCCCCAAGCGGTTCCTGGTCTTCCGGGGCGGCGTCGGAGATCCACGCTTCCAGACGACCGAGCTGCACGTCGAGGTCGCGCACCTCTCCCAGCGATCCGGCGACCCACTTCAGCGTGTCCCTGAATCCCCGCGCCCGTACCGGCAGTGTGCGCTCGAAGATCTTTATCGCCGCCCGCATCCGGCGCGCCGCGACGCGCATATCGTGCAACTCTTCAGGGTCCTCGCCAATCCTCGTGCCTGGCTCGTGCGCCAGGAAGATGCCGAACTGGCTCCGCAGGATCCTGAACGCGAATTCGCCGGCAGAGAGCGAGTCATCCGTCGCGGTCGGCCCGAAGTCCGGTGGTGCGGGGAGGGAGACCCCACGCGCGAAGAGTCCTGATTCGTACTTGGAGGCGACCGCAGGGGAGAGCCTGCACTCCTCGCGCAAACGCTCCACAAAAGGCTCGAGCCGATCGAACGTCTCAGGCTCTACCTCGACCTCTACCCGACGGAGTCTGGCTGGCTCCGCCTCTTCCTCGAGCGGTATAACTGTCTCGTCGAGGGCGATCTCTCCCGCCCGCGACCCGTCAAGCATCAGGTCATGAGTGCTCCTGCGGGTCTTTACTTCGAAGAGCAGGCGCAGCGTTTTCGGGCCGGTGAGGGACCGCACCCTATCTCCGACAGGACCGGGCGCGTCGCTCAGGACCTCGGGGTCAGCGCTGTCGAGGGGCTCGGAGATCTCCCTCCGGTTCCTGAAACCCGTCTTTCCGTTCTTGGAAGCCAGCCGTTTCAGAGTGGCCTCCGCCCTTTTCTCTTCCCCCTTGTGCCTTATCCTCAGGGCATATCCGGCGCGGTATATACTCCAGTCATCCGTATCGAAGTAGTCATCGGTAAGCTCGCGCGTCTCGCCCCAGACCGCGGAGGGATTCCGTCCCTGCCAGTCTCCCTGCAACCACTTGCTCACGGGTCTTACGTCCAGGGCGTCGAACTGCCACTCGACCTCCTGGTGATCCTCCATCTCCTCATTCATATACTCGCCGGCCACCTCCGAGACGAGCCTCGCGCATGCAAGGTTTTGTGAGAATTCGCACACAAGTTTATAAGGTGCCAGGGCCGATGCCCAGTCGCCGAATACCTCTCTTTGGGGCATGACGCCAACAAACCGCTTTAGAATACAGGGATGGCGGGGAACATAGACGGGATCTCGGAGCGTCCTGTGGCCGAATGTACGGCGGCGCAGGTCGCGGACGCCCTTACGAGATCTTTCGAGGGCTACGTGGTTGAACCGGGGTGTCGTTTGCATCAAGCGTACACTTTCGGAGGTGGTGGCCAACGGTATGGAGGATCAGTAGGAGGAAGATTAGTGCTCGGGATCGTTGAGCTGGGCAAACGCTCGATTGAGAGCTTCTTCGAACATCGCATGGTGACCTACGCGGAGCAGCTGTCCTACCGAGGTCTCTTCGGGTTCTTCCCTTTCATCATCCTGGTGTTTGTGTTGCTGGCGGTGCTCAGGGTCGACGTGGTTTTCGACCGGCTCATAGAAGCGGCCATGGGCGCACCACCGCAGCAAATCCCAGAACCGCTGGAGCCCGTGGCCGAGGAGGGTAGGGCTCAGGCGGGATTCTTGCGGCCGCTGATCGAGCAAGCGCGGGAGCAGGCAGGGGGAGGATTGCTTTCCTTCGGCCTCGTCATATCATTGTGGTCTGCCGCTGCAGTAGCCTTCACCCTGACGGAGGCCATGAACGTCGCTTACGGGGTCGAGGAGACACGCTCGCGGCGGAAGCGGTTCGCCTTTGCCCTGGTATTCGGTCCCTTCCTCGCGCTCGCCTTTATCGTCGCTTGTGGACTCATGCTGATCGGACCACAGGTGGCGGGGTGGTTCGCGGAGCTGGCGGGGCTGGACGAAGTGTGGGTAGCGCTGTGGGGATGGCTGCGCTTCCCTGCAGCACTCTTCCTGCTGGCTGTGGTGCTTTCGGTCGTCTACCGTATTGTCCCCGACACCGATCGGTCATTCTGGTTCGCGACGCCAGGGGCTGTCTTCGCCGTGATCGCGTGGGCGATCGCCTCGCTGGGGTTCTCGTTTTACCTGGCCAACTTCGCAAATCGTGGCCTGACCTACGGCAGCCTCGGAACGGCCGTAGGTCTGCTTGTCTACCTTTACTTCTCGGCGTCGGTGGTGCTCCTTGGGGCTGAGATCAACGCGGCTGTTTACCGCTTGCGCCGGGGACGAATCTCCGAACATCGAGGGGATTCGCAAGCGTAGCAAGCACCACTGTGTCAGGCGTATCCACTGTGCATCAAGCTCCAACTCAGAATCGTGCCGCCTTTGCATGGCAGAGGTCCGAATTCTCTCGGCTCTGAAACGCCTCGAGGGTCGAACGCGCAAAGATGCTGGCAGAGTGGCGAACTTTAGGTCTCTCCTTTCACCTAGCGGCGCATTTCCCCCAGGGGATATCCTGCTGCGAATGATGACTCATCACCTACTTGGGGCCTACTCTAGATAGGCGTTATGCAATGTGGCGGCCAGAAGATCGGATCTACTCGAAAGGACGTTACGATGGATCGCAACCCCGACGGGCGCTCCCTTCTGTGGATGCTCCCTGGTGATCGGGGGCACCATCCGCCCGATCATGCAGAGGAACGCACGAGCGGCATCCACACTTTGGACCGGACCGTGACCACCCGAGGCCGTTCGTGAGGCGCTTGGTTGGTCGCCACGCCGTGCTCCGGTTGATCGTTGTGTGGGTGGTCACTGCGGTAACGCTCTTCGTCCTCTCCAATCTCATCCCCGAGATAGACATCCCGGGCTGGGGCTCTGCCTTCGCTTCCGCGGCACTGATAGGTCTCCTCAATGCCGTGGTATGGCCACTGTTCGTGAGGCTCGCGCTGCCTATCACCGTGTTGACCCTCGGGGTCGCCGCGCTACTGCTTAACGGCGTCATCGTGTGGTTGGCATCGATTATCGTCGATGGATTCGGGGTTGGGGTGATCTGGGGCATCGTCGTGGCTTTCATCCTTACGGCAGTGAACACCGTCGTCACCTCGCTACTAGGTATCGATGACGACGATTTCTACTACCGCAACGTCATCCAGAGAGCCGCCGCACGCCAGGGTGCTACTTCGTCCGACGTCCCCGGCGTGCTCTTCCTCGAGATCGACGGCCTCGCGCACGAGGTCGTGGTGCGCGCGCTACGCAACGGCAACATGCCGTTGGTGGGCCGATGGCTGCGCGAAGGATCACACCGTCTCATCCGGTGGGAGACGGACTGGTCGTCGCAGACGGGTGCTTGCCAGGCAGGACTGCTGCACGGCAACAGCGACGATTGGCCGGCGTTTCGCTGGTGGGAGAAGGAGCACAGGCGACCGATCGTCACGAACCATCCCAAGGACGCTGCCGAGCTGGAGCGTCGGCATTCGAACGGACGCGGGCTTTTGCACGAAGATGGCGCCAGCCGGGCGAACATCCTCTCGGGCGACGCGAAACACAGCCTGCTGACGATGAGCACGGTGCTGAAGCGCGATCGACCCGGGCGCATCGGTCAGGACTACTTCGCTTACTTCGCCAACCCTTACAACATCACGAGAACCGTCGTGTTCGCCTTGGCCGATATTGCTCAGGAGCTTTACTACGCTGCCCAGCAGCGCCGGCGCGACATCCGCCCGCGGATCGAGCGCACGCTAACCTACGCGCTCGTGCGCGCGTGGGCTACTGTGATTCAGCGCGACCTCCAGGTGTCGGCGATCATCGGCGACCTCTACGCCGGCCGGCCAGTCGCCTACACAACCTTTCTTGCCTATGATGAGGTCGCCCACCACTCTGGCATCGAGCGGCCTGATGCGCTGTCGGTGCTGCGCAAGATCGATCGGCAGTTCGCGCGGATCGAGCAGGCGGCGAAGGAGGCCCCACGCCCGTACCATCTCGTGGTCCTCTCCGACCACGGTCAGTCACAGGGCGCCACCTTCCTCGAGCGCTATGGCACATCGCTTGAGGATGTCGTGCGCGAGGCGTGCGCCATCGACAGCATCCACAGGGACGAAGGAAGAAGCAACGAGGCAGCCGGATACCTTGGCGCATCGCTGACCGAAGCGGGATCCGCGGACAACGCCTTTGGCCGCACGATCCGCGCGGCGACGAAGAGCAAGCGGGTAGACGGTGCCGTGCAACTCGGCGAGAAATCTCGCAGGGAAACCGTAAGGATGCGCGAAGCGACGCAGGACGGCCAACTGCCCGAACTGTCGGTGATGGCCTCGGGTTGCCTCGGGCTCATCTCGTTCCCACGCGAGCCGGGGCGGCTTACGCTCGAGCGCATCGAGCATCTCTATCCAGAACTCGTCCCGACGCTGCGCGACCACCCCGGCATCGGCTTCATGCTGGTGCGCTCCGAGCGGCATGGGGCTGTGGCGATAGGCGCCCACGGAACGCATTACCTGGACGAGAACCGGGTGGAAGGGGAGGATCCTTTGGCACCCTTCGGCCCGAACGCCGCCAGGCACGTCAGGCGCGCGGACGGATTCGAGCACGTCGCTGACATCATGGTCAATAGCACCTACTACGCGGAGATGGACGAGGTCGCCGCCTTCGAGGAGCTCGTCGGCTCTCACGGCGGCATGGGTGGTTCCCAGTCGTTCCCGTTCGTCGTCCTTCCCGCGGGCTGGCGTCTGCCCGAACAAGCCATCGTCGGCCCCGACCACATGCACCGGCACATGCGCCGCTGGCTCGCCGATCTCGGTCACGAGCGGTACCGGGACGGCGCCACCTGAGCAGTGGTCGCAGTGAGTGGTAAGGAGCGTGCCGGTCCGGCACGCATAACCTGGCTCGGCCACAGCACGGTCCTGGTCGAGTTAGACGGCACGCGGGTACTGACCGACCCGGTGCTCCGCGACCGCGTGGCGCACCTCCGGCGTACAAAACCGGCAGACGCCGGGATGCTCCACGCCCTCGACGGGATACTTATCTCCCACCTCCACTACGATCATCTCGACTTTCCCTCGCTCGAGCGCCTCGGCCGGTCTGTGCCCGTAGTCGTCCCGCGCGGCGCCAGCGGGTTGCTCCTCCGGCGTGGCTTCGAACAGGTCGTCGAGGTCGAGACCGGCGAGGAGGTTCGGCTCGGAGACCTCGTCGCGCGCGCGACCCCCGCCGACCACGAAGGAGGACGAGGCTTTCTGGGCACGGAGGTGGCGGCCCTGGGTTACCTGATCCGCGGCTCGCACCGGATCTACTTCGCGGGAGACACCGACCTCTTCGAGGATATGGCCACTCTCTCAACTAGCCTGGATGTCGCGCTGGTGCCGATCTGGGGTTGGGGCCCTTCGCTCGGCCCGGGCCACCTCGATCCGCGCCGCGCCGCCGAGGCGCTCCGGCTCCTCCGTCCGCGCCTTGCGGTGCCGATCCACTGGGGAACCTACGCGCCCCTCGGCTTCGGACGTTTGCAGACCGCATTGCTCGCCGACCCCGTAACGGAGTTTCGCCGCCACGCCGCCGAGCTCGCGCCCGAAGTTGAGGTGCGTGTTCTGGATCTGGGCGGAACGCTCCATCTAGATGCGATCGCCGGTGGCGATCGGGGCTGAACCGAGCAAGCAGTGGCCTTACTCCGACCAGCCATCCGATGGAGATCGCCACGACGGCGCCGCCCGCCACGTGGAGAAGTGGTACCAATGCGCGTCGGCTGGGTCGCGAGGAGAAAATGAGGCTGGATGTGGCCGGCTGAGCGGTTTGGTCTACCCGGATTGGAATCTCAGACACCCTCATCCGTCGGGACCCTACCCGACTTGACGGCCGCGCACAGGGCCGCATGGTCCTGTTCGGTCTGATCTGCGTAAGCCTCCGCGAAGTCGGCGACAGCCCCGTCGAAGCGCTCGCTCTTGCCCAGGTAGGCGGCGATCTGTACACGGTCGCCGGAGCGGGCGTGCGCCCGGGCCAGCGTCCAGCCGCAGAGGCCGGCATAGAGGACCAGTTCATCGGGCGCCATGCCCTCGACGTTCGCCGAACCTTTCATGTCCTTCAACTGCCGCCAGTAGAAGTCACGTCCTTCCTTGCCGCGAAACCACCCCAGGAAGATGTCGCTCGCGGCCTGCATCAGGCGCTGCCCGGTCACGACGCGGTGTCCGTGGTGCTCGTGGGTACTCGATGGAACGTGGCCCTCCAGAACCGAAGCTCCCGCCTCCTTGACCTGGAGGAACAGGGGATCGTTTTCGTCGCGACCTTCGAGCAATACTACGTAGGCCCGTGTGCCCACGCTCCCGACCCCCACGACCTTCCTCGCCGCGTCCACGAAGCGGTACCGGCCGAGCAGGTGGCGACGATCTTCTTGCAGGGTACGCTTGTACCCCTCCAGAATCGCGTTGATCTGGGCCCTGATCTCGTCCCCTTCGGGGATACGCACCAGGAGCGGCGGGTCGTCGTTTATGATGCGGCGTCCGTCGACGACCCTGGTCAGCTTGGAGAGAGCTTGCAGGCTGTCGCGGCCGCGAGCCTTCCGCACGGTCTTGCTCAGTTTTTTAGCGGTCGCTTTCCTGGCCCTGGCATCGGAGAGCAGACCACGGACTTCCTCCACGCTAACGCGTGAGTACCAGACCTCGAGTTCTCGCATCTCCGAGAACTCGGCCATCCGCCGCCGGTAGGAGGCCGCGGACGCTTGCGCGGCCTCGCGACAATCCGTCGCGTCGAAGCCGTTTTCTCGGCCAGCCACCACGAAGCTCGCGGCGAGGCGTTTGATGTCCCACTCCCACGGCCCAGGCAGGGTCTCGTCGAAGTCGTTGAG
>Ga0081538_10006226_pt1 | contig 10559 bp, 9 predicted proteins | sample TabmetS5T2R1_FD_71022 | JGI IMG/M metagenome (GOLD analysis project Ga0081538, IMG submission 71022) | Tabebuia heterophylla rhizosphere microbial communities from the University of Puerto Rico - S5T2R1 | ecosystem: Host-associated > Plants > Roots > Rhizosphere ...
CCTCCCGGCGGTCCCTTCGACGATCAGCCACAGGTGGGCGACCCCCCCGACCCCGCCGGCGGCGGCCAGCAGCCGCCGCCGGCGCGGGTCGGGGCCGGTCCACCAGGCAACGGCCAGCACGGCCAGGGGCAGGACGACCACCACCTGGCGGCCCCCGAACCACCAGCCGTGCATGGTCAGGGCGACGAAGGTGGCCACCAGCCAGCCGGCGGCCAGCGGGGCGGCCAGGGCGACCCAGCCGAGGGGGCGGCGCCTGACCAGGGCGGCGACGGCCGGCACGGCCAGCAGCCAGGCCGGCTGCCAGGCGGCCAGCCCGAAGCCCCGGTCGACCAGCAGGCCGACCAGCCGGCGGCTGCGGCCCAGGTAGTCCGGGTCGGTGCCGACCACCGACAGCTCCCCCTGGCCGAAGTGGTCCCCGGCGGCGTACGGCGTCCAGCCCCCGTACCACCACCGGTGCAGGACCAGGAAGGCGACCCCGGCGGCGGCCAGCGACCCGGCCAGGGCCAGGGCCCGCCGGCCGCGCCCGGCCCTGGCCAGCCGCCAGCAGGCGACCAGGACGACGGCCGCGGCCACCGGGGCGTACTTCACCCCCAGCCAGGGCAGGGCCACCACCGCCCCGCCCACCACCAGGGTCGCCCGCCCGCCGGGGCCCGTCGGGGACGCCAACGCGGCCACGGCGGCCAGCACGGCCAGGGCCGCCGGGAGCTCGGGGTAGACCTGGCTGCCGTAGACGGCCAGGGGCGGGGAGCAGGCGAAGACCCCGACGGCCAGGGCCGCGGTGCCGACCGGCACGCCCAGGCGGCGCACGGCCGTCCACAGGGCCAGCGCGGCCAGCAGCCCGGCCATCGCCGCCATGGCCAGCTTGGCCCCGACCCAGCCGCCGACCGCCACCGGCCCGGCCAACAGCAGCGGCAGCAACGGGTCGTGCGGGCTCAGGCGGCGCCCGCCGGCCAGCGGCTCGGTCTGGGTGGGCAGCGGCAGCGCGTGGAACGGCCGCCAGCGCCCGTCGGCCAGCTCGTCGGCGATGTCGAGGTCCCCGTCCTCGGCCAGGCTGATCGCGGTGAGCAGGTACTGCGGCTCGTCGGCGGTGGTCCGGGTCCCGTGCGTCGCCGGCACCGCGATCCCGGCCGCCGCCGCGGCAAAGGCCAGCAGCCCGACCACGACCATCGCCCACCAGACCGGAGCAGCCTCCGGCGAGACGGCCCCCGGGTCCGGCCCCCGGGCAGCCTCTAGCGATCCGGCCCCCGGTTCGGGTCCCCGGGCCTGGGCGGGTCCCCGGGCAGCCCTCAACGACCCGGGTGCCGGCTCGGGCCCCCGGCGGGGGAGCGTAGCCGATGCGGGAATCGGGTGCCCCGGGTTGTCCACAGCCGGGTGGCGTGGCTGGGGCCGGGGGCCGGCCAGGGCCAAGGGCCTGAGCCGGCCCGGAGACTTGCTCCGGCCCGGCGACCGGTCCCGGCCCGGCGACTCGCCCGCCCCTGGAGAGCCGCCCAGGCCTGGGAACCGCCCGGTATCTCAGGTCGGGGCAGGGCCGTGGCGAACGACCAGGACCCAGGTGAGAGCGCTCGACAGCAGGACCAGGGCGGCCAGGATGGCGTCGGCCAGGACGGCATCCTCAGTGGCGTTCCAGATCGGCTGGCCAGGGTCTCCAAGTTGGGTCGGGCCAGCAGGAGGGTCGCGGGCAGCTCCTTCATGGTGGAGAGGAGCACCCGGCCGGCACCAGGGCGAGCAGCAGGGCGTCGGCGACGACGGCGGTCTTGCGGGACATCCGGCCTCCGTGTTTAGGTTCGCCTAAATCCTAATCGCCGGTCCTCCGGTGGCCAAGTCGAGGAGTGAGCAGCCCGCCATGGCCCTGCGCCTGCCAGCACCGCCCGTGCCGCCCGGCCTCGGCCCCCCGGCCGGCCCCGGGCCGGTGGTGGTGTTCCTGCCCGCCCACGACGAGGAGGCGACGGTCGCGGCCGTGGTGGCCAGGGTGCCGGCCCTGGTCCGGGGCCGCCGGGTCGAGTGCCTGGTGGTCGACGACGGCTCCGGCGACCGCACTGCCGAGCTGGCCGCGGTCGCCGGCGCGACCGTGGTCTCGGTGGGGACCAACCGCGGGCTGGGGGCGGCGGTGCGCCTGGGGCTGGCCGCGGCCGTGGAGCGGGGCGCGGCCGCGGTCGCCTTCTGCGACGCCGACCGCGAGTACGATCCGGGCGAGCTGGAGCGGCTGGTCGCCCCCCTCCTCGAGGGCCGGGCCGACTACGTGGTCGGCTCCCGCTTCGCCGGGGAGATCGGGCGCATGCTGCCCCAGCGCCGGCTCGGCAACCTGGCCCTCACCGCCCTGCTCCGGTTCGTGGCCAGGGCCCCGATCGGCGACGGCCAGAGCGGCTTCCGGGCCCTGTCGCGGGCGGCCGCGGCCGACGCCGAGATCGTCCACGACTACAACTACGCCCAGGTGCTCACCCTCGACCTGCTGGCCAAGGGCTACCGCTACCTCGAGGTCCCGATCGGCTACCGGTTCCGCACCACCGGCCGCTCGTTCGTCCGCCCCCTGCGCTACCTGCGCCGGGTCGCCCCGGCGGTCTGGCACGAGCTCAACGGGCCCCATCGCGTCCAGCGCACACTGAGCTCACCGGCCCCCACCACCCCCGGATGGCGGGGCCCCCGAACGGGAGGGTAGCCCACCCGGGGAACCGGTGGGCGCGGCTGTCCACACCCCCGGCTGGCCGGGTTCCTGGCTGACGCTGCGCCGTGCCGCCGGGCTGTCCCGGCGGCCACGGCCGCCGGTCCTCGACCATCCTCGGTCCGACCACCAGTTCTCGATCAGCCCCGTCGGGGCCACTCAGTCCTCGACCACGTGGCTCGAGAACCGGTCGCGGGCCGCGGCCCAGGCGGCGTGGTCGAAGGCGCCGTCGGGAGCCAGGGCGTCGGCGGCGGCCCAGGCCATGGCCATTGCGTGGTGGGAGTTGTCGTGGACGAACAGGCCCAGGCGGCCGAAGCTGAGCAGGGCCGGCTGGGCGGCCGCCCAGGCGTCCAGGGCCTGGAACGGGGTGGCGTAGCCGACCCGGTAGACCGGGTAGACGTTGGGGAGGCGCCGGACCGCCACCCGGCGGACCGGGCCCGGGTCGGGCAGGCCGCGCTCGACCAGGGCGGCCCGGACCAGGCCGGCCAGCGAGTCGTTGCCGGCCCGCCACAGGGCGCCGTCGCGCGAGCAGGGCAGCTCGGCGCAGAGCACGGTCCGCCCCGGCGGGTCGTCGCCGTCGCGGTAGTTGGCCGGCTCCGACACCCTGCTCACCGGGGTGCCGGGGTCGGGCAGGTAGTGGGCGTCATAGGGGCTGTAGCGGCCGCCGTCCAGGACCAGGTAGACCAGCAGGATGGCCCGGAAGCCGAGCTGGCCGGCCGCCTCCAGCACCGCCGGCGGCGGGGCCGGGGTGGTCATCCGGGCCAGGACGGGCAGGGGCAGGGTCGACCAGACCCGCCGGGCCGCGATCCCCTCCCCGCCGGCCAACGTCACGGTGGCCCCGTCGGGGCCGAGCTCGATCCGCTCGGCCGCGGTCCGGTAGCGCAGCTCCGCCCCGGCGTCGGCCGCGGCCGCGGCCAGGCGCTCGCAGATGCTCCCGAAGCCGCCCCGCGGGTACCAGAACCAGGGGCCGGAGCGGCCGGCGCCGCGGGCCACCCGGGCCAGGAGCCGGCCCGGGGAGCCGGCCGACACCCGGCGGCGGGCCTGCTCACCGGCCAGCTCGCTGGGGTCGAGGCCCCACAGCTTGCGGGCATAGGGGAAGTAGAAGCGCTCGCACATGGTCGGCCCCAGGCCGGCCCGGAGGGTCTCGGCGAAGGTGTCGGCCCGGGGCCGCCGCGCCCACGCGGTGGCGGCGTCGGCGGCCGCCCCGGCCGCGAACGACGGCGGCAGCCGCCGGGCCAGGTCGGCCGGCCGCAGCGGGAACCGGATCCAGCGGCCCTCCAGGAAGATGCGGCCGTTGCGGGGCCGCCGCTGGAGCTCGTCGCCGAGCAGCCCGCGCAGGTCGTTCAGGATGCGGGGCTCGATCGCCGGGTGGAGCCGGTGGCTGCCGTGGTCGACCCGGATCCCGTCCAGCTCGAAACTGGCCGCGGCCCCGCCGGGGCCGGGTGCCCGCTCCAGCACCACCACCCGGTGCCCGGCCCTGGCCGTCCGGTAGGCGGCGCCGACCCCGGCCGGCCCGGCACCCAGGACGACAAGGTCGGTGGGCGGCGCCATGCCGAGATGCTACTCGACCAAGCTTGACAACAAAATGTAAAGGTTTGTAGCCTGCCCGCCATGCGCGTGGGAGACGCCGCCCGGCGGGTCGGGACCAGCGCCCGGATGCTGCGGTACGCCGAGCAGCTCGGGCTGGTCGCCCCCGCCCGCACCGCCGCCGGCTACCGCGACTACCACGAGCGGGATCTCCGGGCCGCGGCCGCCGCCCTCCGGCTCCAGGCCCGCTACGGGGCGACCCCGGCCGCCCTGGCCTTCGGCCTGCGGGTGCTGGAGGACCCCGAGGCGGCCGGGTCGCTGCGCGAGCTGGCCCGCCTCGCCCGGCGGGCCGACCCCGACCCGGTGACCGCCCTCGACTTCGAGACCGCCAAGGCCAGGCGCCTGCTGCGTCTGGCCTCCTGACCGGGGAGGTGCCCGCCCTGGACACGCTGCTCAAAGACCCCGACCTGGCCCCCGAGGGCCTGCCCAAGATCGACTTCGCGGCCACCCGCATGCCCGTGCTGACCACGGTCGCGGCCGAGCTGGCCCGAACCCGGCCCCTGGCCGGCCAGCGGATCGCCGCCTGCCTGCACGTCACCACCGAGACGGCCAACCTGTGCCGGGCCCTGGTGGCCGGCGGGGCCGAGCTGGCCCTGTGCGCCTCCAACCCCCTGTCGACCAAGGACGACGTGGCCGCGGCCATCCACCAGGAGCTCGGGGCGGCCGTGTTCGCCGTCCACGGGGCCGACCGCGACACCTTCCACCGGCAGGTCGACGGCGTGCTGGCCAGCCGGCCGACCCTGATCGTCGACGACGGGGCCGACCTCACCGCCGCCGTCCACACCCGCCGCCGCGACCTGCTGGCCGGGATCGCCGGCGCCACCGAGGTGACCTCGACCGGGATGCTGCGGGCCCGCAACATGGCCCGCGAGGGCGTGCTCGCCTACCCCCTGCTGGCCGTCAACGACGCCGCCACCAAGCACCTGTTCGACAACCGCTACGGCACCGGGCAGTCGACCATCGACGGCATCCTGCGCGCCACCAACGTCCTGCTGGCCGGCAAGGTCCTGGTGGTGGTCGGCTACGGCTGGTGCGGCCGCGGGGTGGCGGCCCGGGCCCGCGGCCTCGGGGCCAGGGTGGTCGTGTGCGAGGTCGACCCGCTCAAGGCGCTGGAGGCGGTGATGGAGGGCTTCCAGGTCCTGCCGGTGGCCGAGGCGGCCCCGGTCGGCGAGGTGTTCGTGACCGTCACCGGCAACCGCGACGCCCTGACCCTGGAGCACCTCCAGGCCATGCGGCCGGGCGCCATCGTGGCCAACGCCGGCCACTTCGACCTGGAGATCGAGGTGGCCGCCCTGCGCCGGGCCGCGACCGGCGCCACCGAGGTCCGCCCCGGCGCCGTCGCCTACACCCTCCCCGGCGGCGGGCGGGTGATCGTGCTGGCCGAGGGCCGGCTGGTCGGCCAGAGCTGCGCCGAGGCCCACCCGGCCGAGGTCATGGACCTGACCTTCGCCACCCAGGCCCTGGCTGTGGAGCGGCTGGCCACGGCGGCCGACCCGCTCGGCCCGGGCGTGCACCCGGTCCCGGCCGAGGTGGAGGAGCGGGTCGCCCGCCACAAGCTGGCCGCCCTCGGGGTCCGCTGCGACCACCTCAGCCCCGCCCAGGAGCGCTACCTGCGCGACTGGCGCCTCGGTAGCTGAACAGCCGTCCGTCCCGGTCCGGGCCATGGTGCCTCCTCGACCCGAACGGCCCCGGCTTGAGCCGCCAGGCCCCCGATGTGGACAACCCGCCCCCCGGATGGCGGCGGGCGGGTAGGCTTCCCGCCCATGACACCACTCGCCGTCGCGTCGCTCGCCGGGCTGCTCGGGCTGGCCGCCGGGTCGTTCGCCAACGTGGTCATCCACCGGGTGCCGCGGCACGAGTCGGTGATCCGGCCGCCCTCGCGCTGCCCGGCCTGCGGCACCCGGATCGGCTGGCGCGACAACGTCCCGGTGGTCGGCTGGCTGCTGCTGCGGGGCCGCTGCCGGCACCGCCGGGCGCCCATCTCGCCCCGCTACCCGCTGGTCGAGCTGGCCATGGGGCTGCTGTGGTTCCTGCTCACCCTGCGGCTGGTCACCGCCGGGCTCGGCTGGGCCGTCCCCGCCTACCTCGCCCTGGCCTTCGTCTGCCTGGTCCTGGCCGTGATCGACGCCAGCACCCGGCTGCTGCCCAACCGCATCACCTACCCGGCGTTCCCCGCCCTGCTCGGGCTGCTGCTGGTGGCCAGCGTCGGCCTCGGCGACCTGGGCCGGCTGGCCCGGGGGCTCCTGGCCGCCGCCGCCGTGGGCGCCTTCTTCCTGCTGCTGGCCCTGATCTCGCCCCGCGGCATGGGCCTGGGCGACGTCAAGCTGGCCCCGACCCTCGGCCTGGCCCTGGGCTGGCTGTCCTGGGGGACGGTGGCGGTCGGGGTGTTCGCCGGCTTCCTGCTCGGCGGCCTGGCCGGCCTGGCCGCGATCGCCGTGCTCGGCCTGACCCGCAGGTCGCTGCTGCCGTTCGGCCCCTGGCTGGTCGCCGGGGCCCTGCTCGGCGTCCTGGCCGGCGCCGACGTGGCCGCCTGGTACGCGCGGGCCCTGGTCGGCTCCTAGCCACGACATGCTCGAGCTCATCGCGGCAACCCCGCCCTGCCTGCCCCCCTGAGCCATCCGCTAGCATCCGCCCCGATGCTGCGCTATCTGACCGCCGGGGAGTCCCACGGGCCGGCGCTGGTCGCCGTGCTCGACGGGCTGCCGGCGGGCGTGCCCCTGACCAGCGACGAGATCGCCCGGGAGCTGGCCCGGCGGCGGCTCGGCTACGGGCGCGGCAAGCGCATGCGCTTCGAGGAGGACCGCCTGGAGGTGCTCGGAGGGCTGCGCCACGGGCGCACCCTGGGCTCGCCCCTGGCCGTCCGCATCGACAACAGCGAGTGGCCCAAGTGGACCGAGGTGATGAGCCCCGACCCGGTCCAGGACCCGGAGGCGTCGGCCACCGGCCGGGGCGTGCCCCTGACCCGGCCCCGGCCCGGCCACGCCGACCTGACCGGCATGCAGAAGTACGGCTTCGACGAGGCCCGGCCGGTCCTGGAGCGGGCCTCGGCCCGCGAGACCGCGGGCCGGGTGGCCGCCGGGGCGGCCGCCAAGGCCCTGCTCGCCCAGGTCGGGGTGGACGTGCTCAGCCACGTGGTCCGGCTGGGGCCGGTGGCCACCCGCTCGCGGGCCGTGCCCACCGCGGCCGACCTGGCCGAGATCGACGCCTCGCCCGTCCGCTGCCTGGACGGGGAGGCCGAGGGCCGGATGGCGGCCGCGGTCGACGCGGCCAAGGCGGCCGGGGACACCCTGGGCGGGGTGTTCGAGGTGGTCGCCCACGGGCTGCCCCCCGGCCTCGGGTCCTACGTCCAGTGGGACCGCAAGCTGGACGCCCGCCTGGCCGGGGCGCTCATGAGCATCCAGGCCATCAAGGGGGTCGAGGTCGGCGACGGCTTCGCGGGGGCGGCCCGGCCCGGGTCCAGGGCCCACGACGCCATCGTGCCCGGGGCCGGGCGGCCGCGGCGGCGCACCGGTCGGGCCGGGGGGATCGAGGGCGGCATGTCGACCGGCGAGGCCCTGCGGGTCCGGGCGGCCATGAAGCCGCTGTCGACCCTGGTCAAGGCCCTGGACACCGTGGACGTGGCCACCGGGGCCAAGGCCGGGGCGGTCGTGCAGCGCTCGGACGTGACCGCCGTCCCCGCCGCCGGGGTCGTCGGCGAGGCCGTGGTCGCCCTGGTCCTGGCCGACGCCCTGCTCGAGAAGACCGGCGGCGACTCCCTGGCCGAGGTCCGCCGCAACCTGGATGCCTACCTGGCCGGCCTGGACTGTTAGGCTTGCCGGCATGCGTCAGATCCTGCCAACCATCGTGGTCATCGGCTTCATGGGGGCCGGCAAGACCTCGGTCGGCCGGCTGGTCGCCCGCGCCCTCGGCCGGGAGTTCGTCGACACCGACCTGATGATCGAGCGGGCCGCCCACATGACCATCGCCGAGCTGTTCCGGCGGGAGGGCGAGCTGAGCTTCCGGCGCCGGGAGATGGCCGCCATCGACCGGGCCATCTCGGTGCCGGGGCGGGTGATCGCGGTCGGCGGCGGCGCCGTGCTCTCGGCCGAGAACCGCACCGCCCTCAAGCAGGCCGGCCTGCTGGTCTACCTGCGGGCCACCCCCGAGACCCTGGCCGGCCGCCTCAGCGGGGTCACCGACCGGCCGCTGCTCGGCGACACCCCCGACCGGGCCGGCCGCATCCGCGACCTGCTGGTGGCCCGCGGCCCCATCTACGAGACGGCCGGCGACGTGGCCATCGACACCGACCGGCACAACGTGGAGCAGGTGGCGGTCGAGGTGATGGAGTGGTACCGGCGCCGGGTCGGCGCCATGGCCGGCCGTTGACGACGGTCCAGCCGGCAGGGGGTGCGGTGCCGTGACGCCGAATCGCGCCCGGGCGGCGCCGGTGGCGCGGATCCAGGTGGCGACCGGTGGGGGCGGCTATCCGGTGCTCATCGGGAGCGGGCTCCTGGACCGGCTGGACGAGCTGCTCCCAGAGCTTCCCGGGGCCGAGGCGGCGGCGGTGGTCGCCTCCCGGCCGGTGGCCGCGGTGGCCGAGCGGGTCGCCCGGGCCCTCGGCCGGCGTGGCCTGGCCACCCACCGGCTGGAGGTCCCGGCGGGGGAGGAGGCCAAGCGCCTGGAGGTGGTGGCCGGCCTGTACGAGCGGCTGGCCGCCGTCCCGACCCGTCGGGCCGACCCGGTGGTGGCCGTCGGCGGCGGCGCCACCACCGACGTCGCCGGGTTCGCGGCCGCCACCTGGCTGCGCGGCGTCCCCCTGGTCAACGTGCCCACGACCGTGCTCGGCATGGTCGACGCCGCCGTCGGAGGCAAGACCGGGGTCGACCTGGCGGCGGGCAAGAACCTGGTCGGGGCCTTCCACCAGCCGGTGGGGGTGGTGGCCGACCTGGACACCCTGGCCGGGCTGCCCGCGGCCGAGGTCCGCTCCGGCCTGGCCGAGGTGGCCAAGGCCGGCCTGGCCGGCGACCCCGCCCTGGCCGAGGCCCTTCACCGCTCGGCCGGCCCGGCCGTGGCCGCCGACCCCGGCGCCCTCGCCCCCCTGGTCGAGGGGGCGGTCCGGGTCAAGGCGGCCGTGGTCGCCGCCGACGAGCACGACCACGGCCCAGCCGGCGGCGGGTCGGTCGATCGCCGGCCGACGGGGCCCGGGGAACCGGAGGAGGGTGCCCCGGTGGGTCGGATGGTGCTGAACTACGGGCACACCCTCGGCCATGCCCTGGAGCGGCTGGCCGGCTACCGGGGGCTGCGGCACGGGGAGGCGGTGGCGCTGGGGATGGTGTTCGCGGCCCGGGTGGCCGAGGCGACCGGGCTGGCCCGGCCGGGCCTGGCCGACGGGCATGTCGAGCTGCTGGCCGCCCTCGGGCTGCCCGTCGGCGGGGTGCGCCTCGACCCCGACCGGGTGCTGGCCGCCATGGCCACCGACAAGAAACACCGTGGCGGCCTGCGCCTGGTCCTGCTGCGCCGCCCCGGCCGGCCCGAGGTCGTCCCCGCCCCCGACCGGGCCGTCCTGGTCGCCGCCATCGGGTCGCTGGCCGAGGATCCGGCATGAGAACCTGGCCCGCGGTCGGGGAGGGGCCGCTGGTGCTGGTCCTGCACGGCCCCAACCTGGGGGCGCTGGGCCGCCGCGACCCCGGCCACTACGGCACCCTCGAGCTGGACCAGATCATGGACCGGCTGGCCAAGCTGGCCGGCGAGCTCGGTCTGGCCGTCGAGGGCCTCCAGTCCGACCACGAGGGCGACCTGGTCTCCGCGCTGCTGGCCGGCGCCGGCCGGGGGGTGGCCGCGGCCGTGTGCAACCCGGGCGCGCTGGCCCACACCTCCTATGCCGTCCGCGACGCCGTCGAGGCCGCCGGCATCCCGGTGGTGGAGGTCCATCTGTCGAATGTCCACGCCCGCGAGCGCTGGCGCCACCACCTGGCCGTGGCCCCGGTGGCGGCCGCCGTGATCGCCGGCCTGGGCCCGGCCAGCTACGACCTCGGCCTGCGCGCCGCCGCCGACCTGCTGGCTCGCCGCCCCTGAGCCTGGGTTGGCAAGATGGGACCGGGGCAGCCCGGGGGGAGGGGATCGCGCGTGTCCAACGACGGCCATGCCTACACCGAAGCCAGACGCCAGGCCCTGCGCGGCCTGCTGGCCCACGCCGACCTGTCGGCCCTGCTGGTCACCAAGCCGGCCAACGTCCGCTACCTGACCGGCTTCACCGGCACCTACGGGGCCCTGCTGCTGCTGCACGACCGCACCCTGTTCTTCACCGACGGCCGCTACCGCCACCAGGCCGCCG
>Ga0081538_10006227_pt1 | contig 10556 bp, 10 predicted proteins | sample TabmetS5T2R1_FD_71022 | JGI IMG/M metagenome (GOLD analysis project Ga0081538, IMG submission 71022) | Tabebuia heterophylla rhizosphere microbial communities from the University of Puerto Rico - S5T2R1 | ecosystem: Host-associated > Plants > Roots > Rhizosphere ...
CACCTCCTTTCTAGGGAGTACGCTCGCCGTCTGTCCCGCTGTTCAGTTGTGAGAGAGTGATTGAAACCAGGTGATCATAGCGGAGGGGAGACACCCGTTCCCATTCCGAACACGGCAGTTAAGCCCTCCAGCGCCGATGGTACTGCCCCGGAGACGGGGTGGGAGAGTAGGCCGTCGCCTCGTTTCTTTGCGGAAAGGCCCCTTTTACAAGGGGCCTTTTTTATTGCCTTCAATCGAGCAGTGCCACCTCCGGCCGTCGGCATGACACTTCTTCACACATATCACATCCTTCACCGAGATAATTAATACCCAACCTGCTCGTTGCCGACCGTCTCAAGAAGATTGCAGCCCTTCGGCAGCCGGGTTTTGATCAACGTCAGCGTCGATCTGTCCATTGGTGAACGTGCGTTGATCAACGCCTGGATTAAAGGTTAACTCGAACGAGCCGTTAACGGTGCTGCCGTCGGTCGACTGCAAATGGATCGTGGCCTGTACTGCATTGGAAGTAAAGCCAGGATCACCCCCCTCAGCATAGAAGGCGCTGGGCTCTGTCTGCGAAAGGCGCGTTGACTTGATCTCAATAGGTGTATTATCCAAAAACAGATCTTCTTCAGGGATGTTAATCTCTAAAATGGCCCGGCCTAGACAACCATTACGTGGATCCTGGTTGGTATCATCGACAGGGAAAAAGGACACTTCTATAGACAGGTCATTCAACCACAGTCGGTTCCGGCTCACTCGGAGGCCCAGCGCTTTCGGATCGTTTGGTTTGATAGAACGAGTGAATTTGGGGGAAGAGTAGTCGGCGGCGAAGGTGTCATTGGCAAAGAAGCTCCCGCTGGGTGGAAATTGTCCTAGTACGATTCGGCTACCTTGGCAATCTGTTTGCGCTCCAGCACTCCCGCCGCTGCCACCCTCCTTCAGAAAGTCCCAGCCAAGATCGCATCCATTGAGCAGCCCCACAGACATCAAAGCGATGACTATGGCTATAGTCCCCCAACGTCCCATCTAATGCCTCCTGTATACCTCGACGAGGGCTTCCATGCCATCACTGGTCCCGCCCGCTTAGGTAGGCGAGAGCCAGCTGGCTGAGGAGTTCAACGCCAATTGGTAAAGCCGCTTCATCAAAATTGAACAGGGCACTGTGGTGGGGATGGATGAGACCATTGTCGGGGTTTCCAGACCCTAGCCGGAGATAGCATCCGGGGACGGCATCGAGAAAATAAGACATGTCTTCGGCCCCCATCGTCATACCTGCCGAGACAACATTGGCACCGCCGACGATCTTCCCTGCTACTTGCCGTGCGAACTGCGCCCTGTCCAGATCATTGACCGTCACGGGATACCCGAATACATACTTGAAGCTGTAGTCGGCTCGCATCCCGGCGGTAACCCCCCGGACGATACGCTCGAGCCGAGCGGGCATTTCATCGCGAATGCGCGCATCTACCGTGCGCACGGTGCCAGACAGCTCGGCATGGCTGGGGATGACGTTAAAGGCTGTGCCCCCTTGAAATGTGCCAACGGTCACTACTACTGGCGCCAGTGGCGGCACTTCCCGGCTGACCACTGTCTGGAGGGCGGCGACGACATGGCTGCCGACGACAATAGGGTCAACGCCGGTATGGGGATAAGCCCCGTGACTGCCCACCCCTTTGATACCAATGTCGAACCGATCGACGCTAGCCATGATTGGTCCCTCATCCACACCGATTTTCCCTACTGGCAGACCATTCCAGAGGTGCAAGCCAAACGTCGCGTCAACTCTTGGATCCTCCAGAACTCCTGCCTCGATCATCCCCTTTGCACCGCCCGGTGGCAACTCCTCGGCCGGTTGGAAGGCGAATTTCACTGTCCCGGAAAATTGTTGGCGACGGTGGGCCAGCACCGTCGCCACAGCCAGCAAGATAGCGGTGTGGCCATCATGTCCGCATGCATGCATGACGCCATGATTTTGGGAGGCATAGGGGGCGCCAGTCGCTTCCTCGAGGGGAAGGCCGTCCATATCCGCCCGTAATAATACTGTCTTCCCCTCTCCATTTCCACGCAAGGTGCCCAGTACTCCCGTCTGCGCCACACCCGTTCTTACCTCGATCCCTAGCGCCTGGAGGTGGTCGGCGACCAGTGCACTGGTGCGGGTTTCCTGGAATCCCAACTCTGGCCATTGATGGAGTATGCGCCGCAGCTCGGTGACGGATTCGGTCAGCTCAACTACCTCAGGACTCAGGGCGATGTTTGCAGTGATTCCCGCCATAACATGCCATTCCTTTCTCTTTGATGCGGTGTGACGTCCACCTGGATAGGTTGCCTCTGGCCGGGCATCGGCTATAACGGTCATAGCACAGTGTCGAGTTTCCGGCCAGGCCGCCTGCCGCCAGCATCTCTCACGATCATCCCAGTGCTGCAGACAGATCCTCCTCTGGCCCCATCCCGGGGGAATACATCACGGCTCTATATACCCACCGCTCAACCAGGGGTCTCAGAGCTGATTGTGACCAGGCCGCTGAGCATGGCCTTGAGTTGACGCAGCATATTGTCGCGATGGGTCCCTCCCCAATATAACCGATCACACCTCGCACAGTGTTTGAAGGTCAGCTGCGTGGCATACACGTACGGGGGAACCCTGTCCACCACAAGCTGTTTGGAGATTGCACGCAAGGGCTCATTGCAGCGGAGACATCGGCTGAAAACCCGGATTCGATCACCGAGATGAAACGCCTGTACGACCTGCCGCGCCTGTTCATGGTAGTAATTGCTCTCGATGTATAAGCCCTGCACCGGTCCTCGACGGTACAGCAAGCGGCGATCCCGCGTCAATAAGATGCTTCCTGTCCGATCTGCACATTGCAAGAGCTGTACATCGGTGGCGTCAGGATTATAACTCACATCGATCCCCATCACGCGCAACCATTTCGTGAGCTTCCCAAGCATCACATCCGCGACGAACCGTGGATCATTCGTCATGACGAACTCGGCGTCGGCTAAGGCCCCCCAGGCGGGTAGTCATGCACCGCCTACCGCCTGAAACCGTAGGGAAACTCATGATTAGGGCATGGCGGTGCATCCACTTTTCGCTTGTCGCCTATCGTAGGCAATTTTATAATACCTTGTCAGCAATGCAATGCTGCAGTGGTGTTCGCATGCTGGCGACGGACATCGAGTCCTCTGAGAGCGTGCGAGATATTCCAGTAATCGGGGCAGCCCTTCTGCATGGACAGAACCTGTAAGCTGGCCGGTGTGGGCCGGCTTAGCTCAGGCGTGCGCAGTAAACTGCAGGCGGCGAAGACCCTCTCATGGTAGACGGGCGGCCAGGCCCAGTCCATCCAGCATGGCCATTTTCCGAGCAGTGACGAGCAGGCAACAGGGAGAGACCATCATGAAACCCAGGGTGTTCATCTCGCGCATGATCCCTCAAGAAGGGCTGGACATCGTGCTGGCTGCATGCGATGCTGAAGTGAACACCGACGATAGGCACCTTTCGCAGGCGGAGCTGATCGACAAGGTCACAGACAAAGAAGGCTTGCTGTGCCTGCTGACGGACGACATCGGCGACGCCATCCTCAGCGCCAGCCCGCAACTCAAAGTCGTCGCCAATGTCGCTGTCGGGTATAATAATATCGATGTCCACGCCGCGACGCAGCGCAAGGTCATCGTCACCAATACCCCGGGAGTCCTTGATGATACGACGGCGGACTTCACATGGTGTTTGTTATTAGCCTCGGCCCGCCGGCTCGCCGAGGCAGATCGCTATGCACGGGGTGGACAATATACCGGCTGGGGTATCATGCTCCTATGTGGCGAAGACGTCTTCGGGAAGACGATCGGCATCTGTGGTCTCGGGCGTATCGGGCGCGGCGTAGCCAAGCGGGCAAGGGGGTTCGAAATGCACATCCTCTATACCGATGCGGTACGAGCCCCTGCCGAGGTGGAATACGAATTGGGAGCGCAGTTTGTGGATAAAGAGACGCTGTTCCGCGAAGCCGACTTCGTTACTCTGCACATCCCATTGTTGCCCGAAACGCATCACTACGTCTCCGTCAAGGAGCTGCAGCTGATGAAGAAGACCGCCCACTTGATCAACGCCTCGCGGGGGCCGGTCGTGAATGAGACAGCTCTCGTGCAGGCACTGCGAGAGCGCCGGATCGCCGGGGCAGGCCTGGATGTCTACGAACATGAGCCACGCATGGCCCCTGGGTTGCGCGAGCTCGACAATGTGACCCTGGCGCCGCACATCGCTAGTGCGTCCGTTGAGACACGGATGAAGATGGCCGTCATGGCCGCTACCAATCTGGTAGCGGCTCTCCAGGGGCGTCGACCGCCGAATATCGTCAACCCAGAGGTGCTGGCCTAACAATGGAGATGGTAGTGGGAGGATGTAACGGACCATGGCTAATTTCAAGCAACAGTTCTTTCTGCAGTTTGCCTCACTCGGTCTGACCGAGCTCATTGCCGACTATCGCAACCGCTACGAGCCCAAGAAAGGAGACCGATTCAACGTCGAAGGCATCACCTATGAAATCGGCCCCGCCAAAATCACGCAGGAAGGAATTGAGTTCGAAGTCAGCTCTAAGATCCCCCAAGATGAACTGCCGAGCAAGGCAGATATGCTGAAATATTTCGAAGCAGTCAGGGCATTAATGCAGCGCTCGGGCAGGCTGCCGTTATCCATTGACATGGAGAATATCATCCGCGAAATCAGCGAGGAGGAAACCAAGGAGCGGGATTATGTCAAGCTGCGATACTGCCTGGCCGAGCACACGCTGTACAATGACGCCATGGTGAATGCCGAGCTCAAGCGGCTTCAAGAGCAGCCCGAGGCGGTCATGCCGCCCGATATCCCCGGCGTCAACACCATGGCCGGTCGCCTGGTCCTCAATCTGCTCAAGCATAATGTCCAACGCCAGGCAAAAGCCATCATGGATGAGTTGATTCAAGCCAACGAGGTGACGCGCCAGCAGGTACGATCAACCGTCGTGGGAGCATCGTCATGAACCAAGAAGGCCGGACTGTGCGCTGTCCGATGTGCGGGCAGCGCACCACCTGGAGAGAAAACCCCCACCGGCCGTTCTGCTCCGAACGGTGTCGATTGGCAGACTTGGAAGGGTGGCTCACGGGTCGATACGTGGTCGCGGGCGATCCCGAAACGTCTGCTAGCCCCTCCACCGATGCAGATCTCGCCGAAGGGCAGTCAGCCGCTGAGCTGAGGGAAAAGACTTGACGAGCTGCAAAGGGATTTCGTACAGTGCCCCGGTGGGATGCACCATCCCACCAGGGGGTTGCGGTGGTGGCTTGGCTGCAGCTCAACGCTAGCGGCGCATGCCTGTTATAACATCACTCACGAAAGAGGCCTTCGGGAGTACGACCGAAAGCTGCACCACTTGACCATACCTGCACGGTGTCGGGGAGGCGCGAAGATCCTAATCTAGGAGCATACGCATGGAGAAGGCAAGTACACTGCGCGAGCTTGAAAAACAAGGCTATCAGGTCCTGTCGGTCAAGGAGGAGATGCGCAAGAATCTCATCGCCAAGCTCGGACGTAAAGACACGTTGTTTCCGGGCATCGTCGGCTACGATCAAACGGTCATCCCTCAAATCGTCAATGCCATTCTCGCCGGGCAGGACATTATCTTTTTAGGCGAACGCGGCCAGGCGAAAACGCGCATCATCCGCAGTCTGGTCAATTTCCTAGATGAAGAAGTGCCGGTCATCGCAGGCTCTGAAGTCAATGACAACCCCTTCGATCCCATCAGCATGCACGGCCGCCAGGTGTTCGAAGAACAAGGCGCTAATGCGCCGATTGCCTGGCTTCCCCGCTCCCAACGCTATGGCGAAAAGCTCGCCACCCCTGATGTGACGACTGCCGATCTGATTGGCGAAATCGATCCCATCAAGGTCGCCGAAGGGCGGTACCTCTCCGATGAATTGGTCATTCATTATGGCCTGATCCCACGGACGAATCGCGGCGTGTTCGCCATCAATGAATTACCCGACCTCTCCGAGAAGATTCAGGTCGGTTTATTCAATATCATGGAAGAGCGTGACCTCCAGATCCGGGGCTTCAAGATTCGCCTGCCGCTCGACGTTTATATCGTCGCCAGCGCGAACCCGGAAGACTATACCAACCGCGGCCGCATCATCACGCCACTCAAAGACCGCTATGGCGCTGAGATCCGCACGCATTATCCGACCGCCATCGATGAAGAAATCAGCATCATGGAGACGGAGCGCAAGAGGTTTGACAATGCGCCCTACCGGGTGACGGTGCCGACGTTTATGAAGGAAATCGTCGCCGAGTTGACCGACTCAGCGCGGCGGAGCCCTGAGATCAACCAGCGCTCCGGCGTTAGCGTCCGCATGTCGATCAGCAATTATGAAACTCTGATTAGCAACGCCTTGCGACGCGCCATTACCCTGAACGAGAACGATGTCGTCCCCCGCGTCAGCGACTTGCCCTATCTGTTTGCCTCGACCACGGGGAAAATCGAACTCGAGAGCATCGAAGAAGGGCGTGAAAAGGCGATCGTCGACGATCTGATTAAAAAGGCGGTGCGCAAAGTCTTCAACCGTTCCCTGAAGGTTGATACGTTCAGAAAATTCATCGAGCGTTTCAAGGGCGGCTCAGCCATCGAGGTGTCCGACATGATGGTGGCACAAGAATACAGCCGCATCGTCGGGGAACATGGTGACCTGATGGATGGCGTGATCGCCCTCGGCAGCTTCGATAACGCCACAGCTGTGGCTTCAGCCGTCGAGTTTATCCTCGAAGGCTTGCATCTCAATGATAAGCTCAACAAGGAGACGGTTGAAGGGCGGCGCAGCTATCGCGCCTGAACGGCTGACACTGCCGCTGGCGTGGGGCTGAGAAGACACGATCAAAAGACGATACGCCCCGTGCAGTAGCGCCGTTGAACTCATGGCGCGGATGCAGATGTGTACGAAGGGTACAGTAGTGACCCGAGGCTCAGCTGCAAGGCTTTGAGGTGTACATGTGTCTGGCCCGGCTACGCGGGTCTCGGTTCTGATGCTGACTCTGGCCTACACCGCCTCGATGGCACTCGCAAAAGCGGAGTCAGTGCCGTTTGCACAGGTGATCGAGGAGATGCATCAGGCGTACGGCCAGGTCGACAACTACACCGCGACTTTTCTCCTACAAGAGCGCATCGATCGAGAGCTTGGCCCGAACCAACAGCTGCTACTCAAATTCAAGAAGCCGCTGAAAATCTATCTGCGTTGGCTGAAAGGGCAACACGAAGGTCGCCAGGCCCTCTATCCGGCGGGAGTCGACGGTAACGAGCTCTGGGTACGCCTGCCGCTGCTCGTGGGGGCGATCACGCTGAGTTTCGATCCGCAAAGCCCCCGTGCGAGGAAGGGCAGTCGTCATCCGATCACCGATGTGGGTATCGGGAAACTCCTCGACTTCATCACTGATAATGCCTCTCGTGGCTTGCAACATGGCGAATTGACGATCGAAGATAACGGCCAACGTATCACCTTCGGCCGTCCGGCGCGGCGATATATCCTGCACTTCCCCGCCGACCCTGCCAGAGGGTATTACTGCATGACCGCCCTCATCGACGTGGACCATGAGCACCGACTGCCGGTCTATGCCGAAATCTTTGACTGGCATGGTCAGTTGATCGAGCGCTATGGCTACCTTGATGTGCGAATCAACCCCGGTCTGACCGAAGAAGATTTCAACCCCCATAACCCCGCTTACGGGTTTTGATCCAGCAACCCATCACCGGACAGATTGCACTTTGAACAGGGCTTTGAAGTTTTGGGTCGCGAGTTGACCCACTACCTCAACGCCGACACCTCTGAGCTCTGCCAGGCGTGCCGCGATGATGGCCACCCTGGCCGGCTCGTTGCGGTGTTCACGGCCGCGCCAGGGATGAGGCGAGAGATAGGGGGCGTCGGTTTCGATGAGCAGACGGTCGTCGGGTACGAGCCGGGCGACCGTCGGCAGCTGGCGGGCGTTCGTGAAGGTCACGGGGCCGGCAAAGGAGATGTAAAAACCCAGATCAAGGCAGCGTCGGGCCACCTGCTCATCTCCTGAAAAGCAATGCATCACGACGCCGACGTCGCTCGCATGCTCCTCATCGAGGATCGTCAGGACGTCGTCGTGCGCGTCTCGACTGTGGATACACACCGGTAGATCGAGCTCGCGCGCCATCCGGATCTGGCGGCGAAACTCGCGTTGCTGCACGTCCCGGGGGGAATGATCGTAATGATAATCCAGACCGATCTCCCCCCAAGCGATGATGCGGTTCGCCTCACACTCGCGAGCCAGCCCCATCAGCGCTTTGTAGTCCTCCGGCGTGGCATGCTTGGCCTCATGCGGATGGATGCCCACCGCGGCAAACACGCCCTCGTACTGCTGTGCCAGCGTTACCGCGCGCTGGCTGCTAGCTGCATCTACGCCGAGAGTCAACATAGCCGCCACACCCGCCTCCCGTGCGCGCGCGATGACGGCGTCGCGATCGGCATCGAAATGGGGCATGTCGAGATGAGCATGGGAGTCGATAAGCACGATCATTGTACCTTTGATCCTGGATTCACCGGTGTATCGAAGCCGGCCAGCACGATCTGGCCATCCGATTCTGCGGCCAGGACCATACCCTGGGACTCCACACCGCGCAGGGTCCTGGGCGCCAGATTCGCCACCAGGATGATGCTTCTCCCAACCAAGGCCTCGGGACGATAACTCGCCGCGATCCCCGCTACCACGGTGCGCTGCTCCTGCCCGACGTCCACCGTCAGCTTAAGCAGCTTATTGGCTTTGGGCACCGGTTCAGCGGACACGATGCGTCCCACCCGCAAGTCCAGCTTCTGAAAATCTTCCAAACTCACCGTCACGGGCGCAGCCTCCCCTGTTCGCCCGCCAGCGACCTCTGTGGAATGCTCAGCCGCCGTGATCGGAGGCCCTGCCTCGATACGTGGGAAGAGTTGGTCGCCGGGCTGGACCAACGTTCCAGGATGTACCCCTCCCCACACCATCGCAGTCGCCAGGTGCTGCGTCGCGATCTCGTCCTGAATCCCCAACTGCCGCCATATCGACGCCGCCGTGTGGGGCATAAAGGGGAAGAGTAAGAGCCCGATGATGCGCAGACTCTCCACCTGATTATACAGGACGGTGTCGAGCTGACGACGCCGTGCCGGATCCCGGGCGAGCGCCCATGGCGCCTGTTCGTCGATGTAGCGATTCACCAGCCGAACATACTCCCACAGCCGCGCCAGCGCCCTGTGAAAGGCCAACTCATTCAGCAGTGGGTCAAGGTCTGGCAACAGCTTGGCTGCGGCCTGCGCTAGCCCGTTGGCCGTGGTCTCCGTCTGTGTGGGTTGCGGGACGGTTCCCTGGCAGTAGCGCTGCAGCATGGTCAGCGTGCGGCTCAACAGGTTGCCCAGGTCATTGGCAAGGTCGGCGTTGAAGCGCTGTACCAGCGCCACATGGGAGAAGTCGCCGTCGAGCCCAAAGGCGACCTCCCGTAATACGAAGTAGCGAATCGCATCCACGGCGGTTTCCACCGATGCACCAGCCCTGGAGGCCAACTCCTCCGCTAGTTTGCCGGGATCGATGACATTGCCTGTCGATTTCGACATCTTCTCACCGTCGACCGTCCACCAGCCATGCGCGAACACTTGCACGGGAGGTGGGAGATCGGCGGAGTGCAGGAGAATCGGCCAGATGACCGCATGGAAGCGGAGGATCTCCTTAGCCATGAGATGGATGTCCGCCGGCCAGAACTTCTGGAAGGTGTGCTGGTCAGAGCCATAGCCAATAGCCGTGAGGTAGTTGGTCAAGGCATCGATCCAGACGTAGATCACCTGGCTGGGGTCGAGCGGCACTGGGATGCCCCAGGTGAACGTGCTCCGGCTGACGCAGAGGTCGCGCAGGCCGCTGCGCACGAAACTCAGCATCTCGTTGCGACGCGATACCGGTTGGATGAAGGTCGGATGGGTTTCGATGTGCTCGAGGATCCAGTCCTGATATTTCGATAGACGGAAGAAGTAGGCCTCTTCAGTGATCCATTCGACCGAGCGCCCACAAATGGGGCATTTCCCATCCTTCACCTCAGATTCCAACAGAAAGGTCTCGTCGGGGACGCAATACCACCCTTCATACAGGCCCTTGTAGATATCCCCCTTCTCATACGCTTTCTGGAACACCGCCTGGGCCACAAGTTTATGGCGTGGCTGGCTGGTGCAGATGAAATCGTCATACGAGATATTGAGCCGCGTCCAGAGGTTCTGAAACTGGGCGGAGACGGTATCCACCCACTCCTGGGGAGAGACGCCGCGTTCGCGAGCGGAGCGTTCGATCTTGATGCCGTGCTCATCGGTGCCGGTCAGAAAAAACACCTCATAACCGGCCAGGCGTTTATACCGCGCCAGCACATCCGCAGCGATAGTGGTATAGGCATGGCCAATATGTGGGACATCGTTGACGTAGTAAATCGGGGTGGTCAGGTAAAACTTTTCCAGCGCCATAACTCCTCTCCGAAACGCGAGGCTTGCGCCGTACACTGAGGTCACAGCTTGCAGCTGGCACACATACG
>Ga0081538_10006228_pt1 | contig 10555 bp, 11 predicted proteins | sample TabmetS5T2R1_FD_71022 | JGI IMG/M metagenome (GOLD analysis project Ga0081538, IMG submission 71022) | Tabebuia heterophylla rhizosphere microbial communities from the University of Puerto Rico - S5T2R1 | ecosystem: Host-associated > Plants > Roots > Rhizosphere ...
CGTCAACTACCAGTGCTGGGCGGCGCGGCGCGCGACGGCGCACATTGAGGCCGACGGCTCGACCGAGTTCGATCGGGAGGCGTGATGGCGGAACACCGGCTCACTTTTCCAACGACCGAGGACGAGATCCGCAAGCTCCGCGCCGGCGACCTCGTCACCGTCGACGGCCACATCATCGGCATCCGGGATCGCTCACACATCCGGATCTTCGACGAGGGCGTCGAGCCGCCCCTGGATCTGTCAGGCGCGTTCCTGCTCCACACCGCGCCGAACGTTCGGAAGAGGGAGGACGGCGGCTACGACCCGATGTGCATCGGCACGACGACGAGCGCTCGCATGGTGCGCTTCACCGAGGGGCTCGGCAGGGACTACGGCGTCCGCGCCATTGCCGGCAAGGGCGGCCTGCCCGACGACGCGATCGAGCCGATGCGCGAGCACGGGATGGTCTATTTCGCGATCGTCGGCGGCGCGGCGGCGCTCGAGACGACCCAGATCGAGGCGATCGAGGAGGTCTACTGGGAGGAGCTCATGCCCGAGTGCCTCTGGAAGTTCCGCGTGAAGGACTTCGGGCCGCTCTGGGTCGGAATCGACTCGCACGGAGGCTCGCTGTTCCACGACGTGAACGAAGAGGCCAACAAGCGGCTGGAGAAGATCCTTGCCGGACTTTGAGCTTCCGTCGCGCGACGGCGGGCTGACGCACGTCCTCGACAAGGGCCTCGGCCCGCGCGCCTGGGAAGACGTCCTCGAGACGAGCGGCGAGTACATCGACGTCGTCAAGCTCGGGTGGGGAACGGCCTACGTGACGCCGAACCTGAAGCGCAAGCTCGAGGTGCTCTCGGATAAACGCGTCGTCATCGGAGGGACGTTCTTCGAGGCGGTGTGGTCACGCGGGAAGGTCGAGGAGTACAAGCGCTGGCTCGGAGAGCTCGGGCTCACGCACGTCGAGATCTCCGACGGCGCCGTCGAGATGCCGCGGGAGCAGAAGCTCGAGCTCATCGGCGATCTGGCGCGCGACTTCACGGTGCTCTCGGAGGTGGGCTCCAAGGACTCGAGCGTCAATTTCGCTCCGTACCTCTGGGTCGAGTGGATCAAGGAGGAGCTGGACGCGGGCGCTTGGAAGGTGATCACCGAGGCGCGCGAAGGCGGAACGGCCGGGATCTTTCGGCCGACCGGAGAGATGCGCACGGGCCTGATCGACGAGATCGTCCACGACGTCTCGCCGGATGACCTCATCTTCGAAGCCCCGACGAAGGCCGGTCAGGCCTGGTTCGTCAAGCAGTTCGGGCCGGCCGTGAACCTCGGGAACATCCCGCCGGACGAGGTGATCCCGCTGGAGACGCTCAGGCGCGGCCTGCGCGCCGACACGCTCAAGGAGGTGCTGCTTGGCGACCGCGCCCCCGCTTCCTGAGCTCGATTTCGAAGCGATGAAGGCGGAGGAGCTCCTCGAGTGGGCCTATGAGGAGTTCGGTGACCAGCTTTGCCTCACGTGCTCATGGCAGAAGCAGTCGTCGGTGCTCGTGCACATGGTCTCCCGGCTCGGGCTCGACATCCCGATCATCGAGCTCGACACGCACCTCTTCTTCCGCGAGACGTACGAGACGCGTGACCGGCTGGTCGAGCGCTACGACCTGAAGCTCTTGCCGCCGCCGCCCGTGATCACCGTCGCGGAGCAGCACAAGCAGGAGGGGCCGAACCTCTGGGAGCGCGACCCCGACCGCTGCTGCCACATCCGCAAGGTCGAGCCGCTGCTCGAGGCGCTGAAGCCATACGGCGCCTGGATCTCCGGCATCCGCCGCGACCAGTCGCCGTCGCGCGCGGCGACGCCGAAGGTGCAGTGGTCGGAGCGCTACGGCGTCTGGAAGATCCATCCGCTCGTCGACTGGGACGAGCAGCTCGTCTGGGGCTATATCCAGGTCAACGAGATTCCGTTCAATCCGCTCCACGAGGCGGGCTACCGGTCGATCGGCTGCATGCCGTGCACCCGGCCGACGGCCCCCGATGAGGAGGAGCGGGCGGGACGCTGGGCCGGCTCGGACAAGCTCGAGTGCGGCATCCACGTCGAGACACCCATCGATGCGAAGGAGACGACTTGAGTAACGGTTTCACGCTGTGGTTCACCGGCCTGTCGGGCGCCGGGAAGACGACGATTGCGGAGATCGTCGGCCCGGAGCTCGAGCGCCGCGGACACCTCGTCGAGTACCTCGACGGCGATGTCGTCCGCACGCACCTCTCCAAGGGCCTCGGTTTCTCGAAGGAGGATCGCGACACAAACATCGAGCGGATCGGCTGGGTCGCCTCGCGTTTGACCCGCCATGGCGCCGCGGTACTCGTCTCGGCGATCTCACCGTACGAGGAGACGCGCCGCCACGCGCGCCAAATGGTCGAGGAGCACGGAGGGTTCGTCGAGGTGTACGTCGCGACGTCGGTCGAGGAGTGCGCACGGCGCGACGTGAAAGGCCTCTACGAAAAGGCGTTCCGCGGCGAGATCAAGGAGTTCACGGGCGTCTCAGACCCCTACGAGGAGCCCACGAGCCCCGAGCTTCGCATCGACACCGAGGAGCACCCGCCGGAGGAGTCGGCGCAGATCGTCCTCGGCAAGCTGGCCGAACTGGGCCTGACCCGAACGGAGGTGGCCGCGTGACCGTCGCACCTGAGCGGACACGAGGAGTGTCAGAGACTCGTCATGGCCTGATCAGCCCCCACGGCGGTGAGCTCGTCGACCGCACCGGCCAGCGCCCGGATGACCTCGACCAGCTCGAGGCGGTCACGCTCACGTCGCGGGAGCTCTCCGACCTGGACATGCTCGCCTCCGGCGCGCTGTCGCCGCTGGACGGCTTCATGGGCCGAGACGACTACGAGCGCGTCGTGGCGGACATGCGTCTCTCAAGCGGCATCCCGTGGGCGCTCCCCGTCTGTCTCGCCGTTGACTCGCCGCCGCAGGGTGACCGCGTTGCGCTCGCCGACGAGTCGGGCCGCGCGCTCGCCGTGCTCGAGGTCGGGGGTGTCTACGAGTACGACAAGAAGCGCGAGGCGGAGCAGTGCTTCCGCACGACCGACGACGCCCACCCCGGAGTCGCGCGCCTCTACGGCCAGAAGCCGCTCTACCTCGCCGGCCGCGTGACCGTCTTCGACCGGGCGAGGCCGCCGTTTCCGGAGCTCGCGCGCGATCCGGCCGACACACGCGCAGAGTTCGAGCGCCGTGGCTGGAAGCGCGTCGTCGGCTTCCAGACGCGGAACCCGATCCACCGCGCGCACGAGTACCTGACGAAGACGGCGCTCGAGACCGTCGACGGGCTGCTGATCCACCCACTCGTCGGCGACACGAAGTCGGACGACGTTCCCGCTGCAACACGCGTCGAGTGTTACCGAGTGCTCGTCGACAACTACTACCCGGCCGACCGCGTCGTCGTCTCGGCCTTCCCGGCCGCGATGCGCTACGCCGGCCCGCGGGAGGCGATCTGGCACGCGATCTGCCGCAAGAACTACGGCTGCTCGCACTTCATCGTCGGCCGCGACCACGCCGGAGTCGGCGACTACTACGGCTCGTACGACGCGCAGCTGATCTTCGACGAGTTCGAGCCGCACGAGCTCGACATCGAGCCGATGTTCTTCGAGCACGCCGTCTACTGCCGCCGCTGCGAGGCGATGGTCTCGCCGAAGACCTGCCCGCACGGCGGTGACGATCACGTGTTCCTGTCCGGCACGAAGGTCAGGGAGATGCTCACGCAAGGCGAGCTGCCGCCGGTCGAGTTCTCGCGGCCCGAGGTCGCCGAGGTGCTGATCGCGGCGTACCGCAGCTAGATGACCTGGGAGCTCTCCGTCACCGGCCTGGCGATCGGCCTCCTCGTAGGCCTCACCGGCATGGGCGGCGGCGCGCTCCTCACGCCGTTCCTGATCCTCGTGTTCGGCTTCAAGCCGACGCTGGCAGTCGGGACGGACATCCTCCACGGCGCCGTCTTCAAGACGTTCGGCGCCGTCCGCCACCGGCGCCTGGGGACGGTGCACGCCCGGATGACGTTCTGGATGTTCCTCGGCTCAGGGCCGATGTCGCTCGTCGGCGTCCAGACCGCGGAGTGGCTCGAGCACCGCTACGGCGACGGCGTCGAGTCGACGTCGGCCAAGGTAATCGGGGCGGCGCTCGTGCTCGGTGGCCTCGGCTTCCTCGCGAAGACATTCATCCGCCGGGGCGTCCAGCCGGACGACGCTCCGTTTCTCCTCCAGCGGCGCGACCGCCTTGCCGCGCTCGCGCTCGGCTTGGCCGGCGGGTTCATCGTCGGGCTCACGTCGGTGGGGAGCGGGACGTTCTTCGCGCTCGTGATGCTGCTCGTCTTCCCGCTGACAGCGGCGAAGATCGTCGGCACCGACATCTTCCACGCAGCTGCACTGCTGTGGGTCGCCGGTATCGCCCACCTGATCCACGGCAACGTCGATCTGGGTGCAATGGGCTGGCTGCTGCTCGGCTCGATCCCGGGGATCCTCATCGGGAGCCAGATGACGGTGAAGCTGCCTGAGCGGTCGTTGCGCGTCGCGCTCGCGACGGTGCTCCTTGCGAGCGGCGTCCGGCTACTGGAAACGCCCGCCTACGACGTCTGGGTGCCGCTGATCCTCGCCGCGGGAGCGGTGTTGGCAGTCACGGTCGAGGTCAAGCGCTTGAACGGCCGCGTCGCGCATACTGATCCGGCTTGACCGAAACGGCTGCAACGTTCGTCTTCGCGGACATCGCCGGCTTCACCGCGCTGACCGAGGCCCATGGCGACGAGGAGGCGGTCGCCCTGATCTCAGACTTCTCCGATGCCGTCGCGGCCGAGCTTCCTGCCGTCGGCGGCGAGCATGTGAAGACGATCGGCGACGCGCTGATGCTCCGGATTCCGGACCCGGGCGACGCTGTCCAGGTCGGCCTGCGGATCGCCCACGACCTGATGACAGAGCATGGAGCACCCGGGATCGGGGTCGGCCTTCATCACGGGCCCGCGCTCGAGCGGGACGGCGATTACTTCGGAGCGAGCGTCAACCTCGCGGCGCGCGTCTCCGCGCTCGCGAGCGCCGGGGAGGTCCTCGTGTCGGGACCGACGGCGGCGCTCACCCCTGAGCTCGAGGGCGTCCTCTTCGAATCTCGAGGGCGACAGACGCTGAAGAACGTGTCCGAGCCCGTTGAGGTGTTCGCGGCGGTACGAATCGGCGCGTCCGTGGAACGGCTGCCGATCGATCCTGTGTGCCGGATGGCGGTCTCACCCGACCATGCGGCCGGCCGCTTGATGTACGACGGCGACGCCTACTTCTTCTGCTCGCTGACATGCGCAGGCGAGTTCGCACGCCAGCCGGAGCGCTTCGCCGGTTAGGTCGTCAGCGCGAGGAACGGAAGGTAGGTCGTCATGTCGACGACCGCGACCGGCGGGAGCTCGTCGTTCGAACAGCGGAGCCGGTCAAGGCCGGTGTTCAGCGGCCGCGTGAACCAACGCTCGAAGATCTGGCGCCGCTGGATCTCCTTGAGCGCCGCCGCAACTGACGGGCGCGCAACGGAGAGCGGGAAGGCGCCGAGTGGCATCGTCTCGTCGTCAGTGCGAATGCGGTAGAAGCCGTCCGACGTCCGGATTCGCGTCCACTTCCTGGAGATCGGGACGCCGAAGACCTGCGGCGGAGCGAGCGAGCCGATCGCGAGACCCTCGCGGCGATCGCCGAGCCACCAGGCCCTCGGCTTCACCTGCACCATGCGCGCGGGCGTGTCCGCCACGCTCTCGTAGTAGCTCGTGATCTGCTCGGGCGTTGGAGCGCGGACCCGGAAGCGCCGCCCCATTCGCTGCTGGCGGAGCTCGTCGGCGATGACCTCACGGGCGAGGGCCTCCGTCGCGCGCGCCCGTCTCAGCGCGGCGCGGTAGGCCCGCCGGCTGCCACGGAAGCGTAAGGAGATGATCGCCCGCTCCGCGGCGCGCACGTCTGCGCGATTGACGTTCACAAGAGTGGCGAGGACGGCCCGGGCATAGGCCGCCGAGAACGCCACGTCCCGGTCTCCCGTCACGCGAGCAAGCTGCGTCACGCCACTGTGCGTGATTGCGCGCTGGTTGATTGCGCAGCGGACGCCGCGGGCGAGCGTGATCTGGCCGGTCGTGAACGTCGGATCGAAGTCGGGGCCGGCCGCCTCGGGACCGTTGCACAGACGTGGGTTACGGGTCCAGAGCCAGACACAGGCGCCGACCTCCTTGTCCGGGTCCGCCTGCGCCGTGTTCCGCGCCTGCCAACCCCAGGACCAGACGCTGCCGAGCCCGTACTCGCGCGCCACCTGCTTCGCCGCGAGCGCCTGCAGCTTCACGTGGTGGAACCAGGGGATGGCGCCCATGGAGCCGCGATTCGAAGCCTGGAATCCGAGCATGATCCCCACGCGCTTCGCGGGGATCCCGATGTCGGTGAAGGTGCGCACCGCCTCTCGGAAGCGGTTGCGCAGCGTCCTGCTGCCGCTGACCGGCCCCTGCCTGTGGATCAGCCTGCCGGTGAAGTAGACCTCCTGCACGAGGTCGCCGTAGTGCGCGGCCTCCCGCCACCAGCGGCCGGCGTCGCCCTGGGTGTACGGGCGGCTCGAAATCAGGAGCATCGGCCTGGCGCCGAGCTCCCGCAGCGTCTTCATGAAGACGATCACGTTGTGCCGGTACTGGGCGTTGTTCGACGTCCACGGTGTCGTCGTGTGGGCTCCGAAGAGCTCGTTCAGCGCCATCCAGGGACGTGCGCAGTCGGTCGACGCGACGGCCCGGTAGAAGATCCGGTGCGCCCAGTCGACGACCTTTGCCTCTTCCTCGGGCCGGTCCGGCGTTCCGACCCGGCCGTTCATGTAGAGGTCGAAGTAGATCGTCGACGCGCCGGCCGCTCTCAGCTTGGCCGGGAAGATGAAGTTGGAGGCGGCGGCGACGACGCCAGGCCGCGCGAACCGGTACCAGAACGGCACCGAGCCGTCCGCGAAGTCGATCCACGCCGTCCCATTCGTAGGCTGGTCGCACGCAGCCTCGGCGGGCCGGGCAGTGGCGGCGAGAAAGACGATCGCGATGACCCCGGCGAGGATCAGCCTCCTCACGCGGCAGATCGTAGCCCTAGCGGTTCCGAGCAGGTTGTGGAGGCAGCGGGCAGGAGACGAACGGCCGCCCGAGCAGGAGCGAGCCGAGCTTGTAGGCCTCGCAGCCCGTGCAGAAGCCCGTGATAGCTGCGAGCAGCGCGAGCGCGGCAACGAGGCTGCCGAGAACCGCTCCTGCTGTAGCGAACCCGAGCGCCCAGGCAACCGTCGCCGCGCCCAGGACGCTCGCGCCGACCATGTTCGCGAATCGCGGCGGGCGCGAATCCTCGAGCGGCCCCTCGCCGAAGATCCGCTGCACGACCTCGAAGTACGCGAGGCACGGCAGGCAGTAGCGCCTCCCGAACGTCAGGCCGACAGCGAGCTGCAGCGCGAGGAGCCCGAGCAGCCACCATGCCCCGGTGAGGACGGCGAGGGCGGACAGGAGCCCGATCGTCGCCTGGTTGAACCGCGGCGCGCGCGAGTCGATGACGTCGAGATCGCGGTAGGGGTCTGCGGCTCGCTCCACGACGCCATTACTACACTCGCCGACCAGTGTCACGCCACCTCCGCACCATCCTCGTCTTGGTCATCCTCGGCGCGACGGCCGCCGCATTCGTCGTCACCGAAGATCTCAAGCTGCAGCCGGATCCGCTCGCGCGGCCCCAGATCGAGCGCACGTTCTCGCCGGTCTGCGACTGCGAGCAGGAGACGGCTCAGATCGCGTTCCGCCTCCGTGAGGAGGACGACCTGACACTCTCGATCGCCGACGAGAGCGGAGAGGTCGTGCGCACCCTCCTGCGTGACGCTCACTTCCGGCCCGGGAACCACCGCTTTGGCTGGGACGGCCGCGACGACGACGGACAGCTTGTACCCGAGGGCGTCTACCGGCCGCGGGTCGAGCTGGAGCGCCTCGGACGCACGATCGAGTTCCCGCGAGGGATCAGGCTCGACCGGACACGGCCGCGGATCCAAGCTCGGTCGGTGAGCAGGCGAGTGATCTCGCCGGACGACGACGGTCGCGGCGACGCGATCACGATCGACTACCGGGCCTCGGAGCCTTCACATGTTCTCCTCCTCGTGAATGGAAGGCAGCGGGTGCGTACACGCCTGCGCGTCCAGGGGTCGATCCGCTGGGCCCCGCGCCGCGAGCGCCGTCCCGGCCTCGAGCAGCTTCGGCTCGTCGCCGTCGACGCGGCCGGCAACCGGGGGGCCGGGCGGCCGTTCTTCGTCCAGGTTCGGTACCTCAACGTGGCGCCGACGCGACTCCGCGTCCGCCCGCGCCGCCTGATCACGGTGCGCATCTCGACGGACTACCCCCGGTACGCCTGGAGGATCGGCCGCCGTCGCGGAACTGGGCGCACCCACACATTGCGCCTCCGCGCTCCAGCCACCCCAGGGCAGTACGTGCTGCGTGTGTCTGCGGGCGGGCGCAGCCAGACAATCGGCGTGCTCGTACGACGGCCTAGCTAGCCTGGGTCCCCGTGCCGCGTCGGTGGCTGTGGATCTCCCTCGCCCTCGTAACGGCGATTCCTCTGGGGTTAGCAGTGGGTTGGTGGCTCCACGAGGAGTCGACGATCGACGAGAAGCGCGGCTCGCCGACGATCGAGTTCGTCACGACGCTGAAGGCGCCTGAGCAGAAGCGTCCGCGCAGGGTCGTCCTCCGCCTCCCCTGGCCGACCTACGGCCTGAAGGTACAGCGGACGCACACATCGACCGACTTCAAGCTTCGGCCGCCGTATCGCCTTCGCTGGACGTTCAAAGCCGGTCACGTGCTGGAGTTCCCGCCCTCGGTCGCCTACGGGCGGCTCTACCTGGCCCAACAGCGAGGGCGCTTCTTCGCCGTTCACCACCGCACCGGGAAGATCGTCTGGCAGCGGCGCTTCAACCACTGCTCGGCCTCGTCGCCGACCGTCGCCTACCGCGTCGTCTACCACGCGTGGATGCAGCCGCTGCCCTGTAATCGCTACCCCCGCAGCCAGCCCGGGATGATCACGGCGATGGCCGCGCGGACCGGCAAGATCGTCTGGCGGTTCCGCGCGGGCGCCTTCGAGACGTCACCGCTCGTGATCGGCAAGACCCTCTACGCCGGCTCCTGGGACCACAAGCTCTACGCGATCAACATCTACACCGGCAAGGCCCGCTGGACGTTCACGGCCGATCACGAGATCAACAGCTCGCCGGCCTACGCGAACGGGAAGATCTACTTCGGCACCGATGGCGGCAGCGTGTACGCGATCAACGCGCGGACCGGCCGCCTCGTCTGGCGTTCGCAAGCCCAGTCGCGCTTCGGCGGCCGCGAGTACTTCTATGCGACGCCGACGATCGCCTACGGTCGCGTCTTCATCGGGAACGCCGACGGGACGCTCTATGCGTTCGGCGCGTCGAGCGGGCGCGTGCTCTGGGCCCAGCGGGCCGGCACGTACATCTACACCGCCGCCGCAGTCTGGCGCCGCCGCGTCTTCGTCGGCACCTACGACGGCTACTTCATCGCGTTCGATGCGGCCACAGGTGACCGGATCTGGCGCTTCGAGGCGCCCTCAGCGATCCACGGTGCGCCGAGCGTCGTCGACGGAATCGTCTACTTCGCCTCGTGCCCGCGCTGCGGGAGCGTCGCCGCGCGCTACGCGAAGCAGGGTGACCGCGGCACGTACGCCCTCGACGCACGCACCGGAAAGCTCCTGTGGCGCTGGCCGGACGGCATCTTCAGTCCGGTTGTCGCCGACAGCAGCCACCTGTACGTGACCGGTCGCTCGCGCGTCTTCAGCTTCGCACCGAAGAATCGGAAGCTCGCTCAGCGGAAGCCAAAACGAAAGCAACAAGGACAGCGGTCAAAGGCCAGATCAAGTACGAATTCTGAAACACCCGCCCCAGGTACAGGAGGGTGAACATCGAGACGGCGAAGCCGGCCGCGCCCATCCACAGCCGGCGAGACTGCCACTGCGTCCACGCGAGCCACGCGGTCAGCGGCAGCCAGATGAGCACGGCGAGCGGCAGGAACGGGTAAGGCCCGAAGCGGTCGTCGAGCACGCCGAGCTCGAGGAGGACGCCGGCGAGGCCGTAGCCGATGATCCGGTACGTCTGCGCCCCATAGGCGATCGTGTCGTCCCAGAGCGCGCCCGGGTCGGCGATCGCGAACGGGAGGATTCCCGCGACGAGGACGAGGGCGAACGCGCCGGCCGCTCGGTAGAGGACCGGGCGGGGGACAGCGCGTGCGAGCATCATCACCGCGACGAACGGCACCGCGACGAGCGCGAACTGCTTCAGGAGCACGGCGCCGCCCAGGCTCGCGGCGGCGAGAACGTAGCGGGAGCGCGTGACGAGCGCGAACGCGAGCACCGTCAGCAGCAGGCTCGGCGCGTCGGCGGTTCCGAACCAGGCTGCCCGCGTCGCCAGCGGGTTGGCGGCGAGCGCGGCGCCGGCGGCGAGCTTCCACGGAAGCGGCGCGTCGAAGACGAACGCGGCGGCGAAGAGGGCAAGCGTGCAGAGAAGGACGAAGATCCGATAGTCGTCGAACGGAGA
>Ga0081538_10006229_pt1 | contig 10555 bp, 12 predicted proteins | sample TabmetS5T2R1_FD_71022 | JGI IMG/M metagenome (GOLD analysis project Ga0081538, IMG submission 71022) | Tabebuia heterophylla rhizosphere microbial communities from the University of Puerto Rico - S5T2R1 | ecosystem: Host-associated > Plants > Roots > Rhizosphere ...
CCGCCCGCCCACCCCTCGCCGGCGACCACCCCAACCCGCCCTGACCCCAACCGGTGGCCCCGGAGGCAGAACCAGCGAGTCCTGGTCCACGGCCGTCTACCGGAGTGGCACCTGCCTGAGCTGCCGGGCGTGGACGGCGTAGATGAACGGGCCAGGCTGGGAGCATGCCGCCACGATGCTGTCGAGATTCGACAGGAAGCGGACGGCCATCTCCTCGGCGCTCAGGTCCTGACGGGTAAGGCAGAAGCAGCGCACGGCATGGCGTCGAATCGCGGCACGCTCGGCGGGGCGTCGCCCTATGGCCTCGTCCTTCAGGAGCGCCACCCATCCACGCCGGCCGACCTCGGTGAGCCAGACGACGTCGGCGATCGTCTCGTCCGTGGGGACACCGTAGTGCTCCGCCAAGGTCACGAGTCGGAGTCCGGCGAGTCGGAGGCGCCGCGGCACCTCGATTCGGCCGAGGCTGCGGTCGAGGAAGAGGTCAGGCAGCCCGGCGGGATGCGACACGCAGCGCGTCCTCCAGATCGGACACGGGCACCCCGAACTCCTGGGCCACTGACTCCAGCTCCTCGCCGGTCCAGAACCGCTGCAACGCGTCGGCCACTCGTGCGCCGCCGTGGCGGAAGATCGGCTGGCCGAACGAGCGTGTGGGATCGACCAGCACGTCCGCGTGCCGATACTGCGGGAGATGGATGAGGCGTGCGTAGCCGTCGGCAGCGTACTCGACGCGGTGCAGGTAATCCTGGACCACCTCGGTGAAGACCCGCTGGCCATGACGGACGACCACGAGCTGGCGGGCGCTCAGGGCCTCTGGCGAGGATCCCTTCGACTCGGCGTAGTCGTAGAGGACCTCCGCACCGTCGGTGTAGAGCGCCCGGGACGCGAGCACGTGCTCCAGACCCAGTTCCTTGGTGAGGACCTGGAGGGCAGGGCGAACGCGTTGCAACGGCACGCCCTTGCGCCGGACGGCGGCCAACACCAGCCCCTCGGCGAGTCCGATGAAGGGAACGACCGGCCCACCCTCGGCCTCGTCACCCGGAAGTGCGGTGACGACGGGTGCTCCCGTGACCGGCGGCCGGCCGGACGAGCGGCGCTCGTATCCCCTCGCCCACGTCGTGAACGTCGACGTCGGGACATCCAGGCAGCGGGCCGCCTCGGCCAAGGTGTAGAGCGGCACGCTGAAGCGCAGCGAGTCCAAGGAAGACAGCCGTCCCGCCACCGCTCACCCCCTGACCCGGCCAGAATCGACGATACCTGGCCGCCATGACAGGCCGAGTCTGACAGGCCGAGGAGGCGGTGTCGTGGCACTTGGCGTCGCCTGTGGATGAGGCTTCCAGAGCAAACCCGGTCCCCCCACCCCGGGCCGTGCACGCCTACGATGGCCGCGATGACCGACCCGAGGTTGCTGGAGGACGCGCGGGCGCGGGTGCTGGAGTGGTTCGGCCGGGCCGGGCGCGACCTGCCGTGGCGGGCGACCCGCGACCCCTACCGGGTGCTCGTCGCCGAGGTGCTCGCCCAGCAGACCCAGGCCGCGCGGGCGGCGGCCGCCTGGCCAGGGTTCCTGGAGCGCTTCCCGGACGTGGCGGCGCTGGCCGCCGCGACCCCGGCCGAGGTGCTGCGGGCCTGGCAGGGTCTGGGCTACAACCGGCGGGCGCTGGCGCTGCGGGCGACCGCCCAGGCGGTGGTCGAGCGGGGCGGCTGGCCGGACACGGTCGAGGGCCTGGCCGCCCTGCCGGGGATCGGCCCCTACACGGCGCGGGCGGTCGCCTGCTTCGCGCTCGGCCTCCCGGTCGCGCCCGTGGACACCAACGTGGCCAGGGTGCTGGCGCGGGCACTGACCGGCGACGACCCCGGCGCGCTCGGGCCGGCCGCCCGCCAGCGGCTGGCCGACGCCGCCATGCCGCCGGGCCGCGCCTGGGAGTGGTCGTCGGCGCTGATGGACGTCGGCGCCCTCCACTGCCGGCCACGGCCCCGCTGCCAGGGCTGCCCGCTGGAGCCGCGCTGCCGCTGGCGGGCGCTCGGCGCGGCGGCGCCGGCGGCCCGGCCCAGGGCGCAGGCGCCGTTCCGGACCTCCGACCGGCGCTGGCGCGGGGCGGTGGTCCGGGCCCTGGCCGGCGCGCACGACGGGCTGGAGGCGGCGGAGCTGGCACGGGTCGTGGACGCCGCCGCGGCGGGGCGGCCGGACGGGTGGTTCGAGGAGCTGCTCGCCAGGCTGGAGCAGGAGGGGCTGGTCACGCGAGCGCCCGACGGGCGGCTGCGCCTACCGGGATGACGGATCCGGACGAAGCTCTGCCGGCAACCCGAACGGCTTGAACAGCTCCGGCATGCGGAAGGCGATCACACCGGCGATCTTCCCGTCCGGGCGCACGGTGAGCACGTCCAGCGCGATCGGAAGGTACCGCCCGCGGTCGCGGTCCAGCAGGTAGGTCCCCACCGCGAGCTGCCCGTTCGCGCGGGAAGGCAGGTAGCGAAGGCGCGGCGGGGGCCCGCCTGGCATGAGCCAGGAGCGGCCGACCGCCTCGCGCCCGCGACACCACCGCGGATATGGCGGCATCTCGAAGGTGACGTCCTCGGCGAGCAGGGCCAGGATCGCATCGACGTCGCCGCGCTCGAAGGCGTCGACGAAGCGTTGCACGAGCGCGCGGGCGCGCTCGTCGCCGAGCACCCGCAGGGTCGCCTGCTGGCTGCGCTGCGGCAGCCGCTCCTCCACCGTCCTGCGGGCACGTTGCAGGGCGCTGTGCACCGAGGTCGGGGTCGTGCCCAGCACCTCGGCGGCCTCCTTGGCCGAGAAGCCGAGCACGTCGCGCAGGATCAGCGCCGCTCGCTGGCGCCCGGGCAGGTGCTGCAGGGCCGCGATGAACGCCAGCTCGACGGCCTCGCGCCGCTCGTAGCGCGCCTCCGGCGCGGAGGAGCCGTCCTCCAGCCCCAACGCCGCATCGGGGTAGGGCTCCACCCAGATGCCCTCGCCCGCCGGCCCATCGGACTGCCCGGCCTCGGGTGGGCTCGGCGGGCCGTAGTCCAGTGGCAGCACGCGCATGGGGCGTCGCGCCAGCGCGTTCAGGCAGGTGTTGGTGGCGATCCGGTGCAGCCAGGTGCGCAGGGAGCTGCGGCCGTCGAAGCGTGGCAGCCCCCGCCAGGCCCGCAGCAGGCAGTCCTGCAGCGCGTCCTCGGCATCGTGGAACGAGCCGAGCATCCGGTAGCAGTGCGCGTGCAGCGCCGCGCGGTGCGGCTCGACGAGCCGGCGGAACGCGCCCTGATCGCCTCCGCGCGCCTCCGCAAGCAGCGCCCGCTCCTGGTCGGCAAGATCAGTCAGGGCCATCATCACAACAATAGACCGGCACGGCGGCGCGGATTCATCGCACGTGCCGCGATGAAACGGGCGCTCCCGGGTGGTCTAACCGGATAGGCCATGCCGTATCCAGTCGTCCACCTGGAGCTGCGCACCGCCAACCTGCCGAGCGCGTGCGCCTTCTATGCACGCCTGCTCGGCTGGCACGCCCAGACGGTCCATGCCGGCGCCGGCTCCTATGTCGTCCTGGACGCCGGCGAGGGGATCGGGCTCGGTGTCGTCGAGCACGACGCGGCCGTGCCGTCGTGGCTTCCCTACATCGAGATCGACGACATCGCCGCCGTCACCGAGCGCGCGCGCCGGCTCGGCGCGGCGGTGCTGCTGGAGCCCCGCGAGGGGCCCGCCGGCTGGCGCGGCGTCCTGCAGGCCCCCGCCGGTGAGGAGATCGCCCTCTGGCAACCGAAGCTGTGATGAGCAGGGATCCTGACCGATGATCGAGCTGACGCTGGACCGCAGCGACCTCGCGCACGTGCGGTTCGCCCACTCTCCCGTCAACGAGCTGGTGGCCAGCCTGCGGGTGCTGCAGGACCCGCGGCGCCAGCCCATGTACGGCCGGTGGCTGGCGGCGGTACGCCCGCGACTGGGCAGGGCGCGGCTGGAGCTCCTCACCGCGCTGACGCCGACCGGTGGCTCCCTGCCGGCCTTCCTGCTGCCAGCCCCCACCAGGCCGTGGCCGGAGCTCGCCCAGGAGCTGGAGGTGGTGGCGGCCACCCCACCCGCCGTGGTGCGCCACGAGCTCGACAGGCTGCGCGAGCGCCGGCCGCTGCCCACCGTGCTGCGGCCGGTCTACGACGACCCCGACGCCCACCTGCCCGTGGTCGTCGACGAGCTCCGGCGCTACTGGCAGGCCGCCATCCAACCGGCCTGGCAGCGCGTGCGTGCGGTCTGCGCCGCCGACCTGGCCTACCGCATGGAGCATTTCGCCGGCGGGGGGCTGGCCCGCGTCCTGGATCGCCTGCACCCCGCCGTCAGCTTCGCCGGCGACCTGCTGCAGATCGACAAGCCGCACCACTGCTCCCACCGCTTCGACCTGACCGGCAGCGGCATCGTGCTCGTGCCCTGCGCGTTCGCCTGGCCGACCTTGACGGTCGACTGCCGCGCCGCCGAGCAGCCGGTCCTGGTCTATCCCCCGCGCGGGGTGGGGGAGCTGTGCGAGGCGCCATCCGCCAGGGAGGCCGACCCGCTGGCCGCGCTGGTGGGCGGGTCCCGGGCCCGGCTGCTGGCCAGGCTGGACCTGCCGAGGACCACCACCCAGCTCGCCGAGCAGCTCGGGCTCAGCCCGGCCGCGGTCAGCCAGCACCTCAAGATCCTCAAGGACACCGCCCTGGTCAGCGCCTGGCGCCGCGGTCGGATGGTGCTCTACCAGCGGACCGCCGCCGCCACCGCGCTCCTGAGCGCGGTCCGCGCCCAGCGGGCCACCGGCTGATCGGGTCCCGCCCGCTGGGGGCAGCAGGCCCGTCTATGATCGTCGCGGTGAAAGGAGCGGCGATGGCAGAGAGCAAGGAAGCCTGGGAGCAGGTTGGGCGGGACTTCAGCGACCTGGGGCGGCAGGTCAAGCAGCGGTACGAGCAGCGGGAGCGGGCGGGGGAGGAGCCGCCCGCGGACCGGCGCAAGGTGGACGAGGCGCTGCGGCAGCTCGCGGACTCGCTGGACCAGGCGTTCACGGCGCTGGGGGACGCGATCCGGGACCCGCAGTTCGGCGAGCAGACCAAGAAGGCGGCGGGGTCGCTGAGCGACGCGATGGCCGCCACCTTCGAGGAGCTGAGCGAGCGCTTCCGCTCCAGGCGGGAGCGCCCGCCCGGCTCCTGACGGCTCAGCGGTAGGCGCGGAACGACTCCCGCAGGTCGCCGACCAGCAGCTCCGGCTCCTCCATGGCGGCGAAGTGGCCGCCGCGGTCGTACTCGGTCCAGCGCACGATGTTGTGGTTGCGCTCGGCCAGGCGGCGGATCGGCACCGCGATGTCGTGGGGCAGCACCGCGACCGCGGTCGGGACCGGCGACGGCGGCTCCGGCTCGCCCCAGGCGGTGGTGGTGCCCTCCTTGTAGTAGCGGGCCGAGGAGCCGGCCGTGCCGGTCAGCCAGTAGAGCATCACGTTGGTGAGCAGCGCGTCGCGGTCGACGGCCTCCTCGGGCACCTCGCCGGCGTCGGTCCACTCCTTGAAGCCGTCGGCGATCCAGGCGAGCTGGAACACCGGCGAGTCGGTGAGCCCGTAGGCGACCAGCTGCGGCCGGGTGCCCTGGATCATGGCGTAGCCGCCGAGCTCGTACTCGTACCGGTAGCCGGCCTCGACGCTGCGCTTCTCCGCCTCGACCGAGAAGTCGGCCTCCTCGGCGCTGGCGCTGGCCGAGGGCAGGTAGGTGAGGTGCAGCGCGGCCACCTTCCCGGGGTTGGCGAGCCCCAGCTCGCGGGAGACCATCGCGCCGAAGTCGCCGCCGTGGGCGACGTAGCGGTCGTAGCCGAGGCGGCGCATCAGCTCGGCGAAGGCCTTGGCCACGCGGGCCAGCGTCCAGCCGGTCTCGCGGGTCGGCCCCGACAGCGTGTACCCGGGGCTCGACGGCACCACCAGGTGGAAGGCGTCGGCCGGGTCGCCGCCGTGGGCGCGCGGGTCGCTGAGCGGGCCGAGCACCTCCAGGAACTCCACCACCGACCCGGGCCAGCCGTGGGTCAGCAGCAGCGGCAGGGCGTCCGGCTCGGGCGAGCGCACGTGCAGGAAGTGGATGCGCTGCCCGTCGATCTCGGTGGTGAACTGCGGGACGGCGTTGAGGCGCGCCTCCTGCGCCCGCCAGTCGTAGCGGTCGCGCCAGTAGGCGGCCAGCTCGCGCAGGTAGCTGGCGGGGATGCCGTAGCTCCAGTCGATGCCGGTCGGCTCGTCGGGCCAGCGGGTGCGGGCCAGGCGGTCGCGCAGGTCGTCCAGGTCGGCCTGGGGGACGTCCAGGCGGAACGGGGTGATCTGCTCGGTCACGGGCGGCTCCTCCATCGAGTCGCGGGCTCCTGACCCACCGACCGTACCGCCAGTAGCGGACATCTTCTGTCCTACACTGGTGGTAGCTTGTGGTCATGAAGGAGACCTCGGCGCGGCTGCTGCGGCTGCTCGGCCTGCTCCAGACCCGCCCCGAGTGGTCCGGCGAGGAGCTGGCGGACCGCCTGGGGGTGAGCACCCGCACCCTGCGGCGCGACATCGACAAGCTGCGCGACCTCGACTACCCGGTGCACGCCGGCATGGGCCCCGGCGGCGGCTACCGGCTGGGCGCCGGGGCGAAGCTGCCGCCGCTGCTGCTGGACGACGAGGAGGCGATGGCGGTCGCGGTCGCGCTGCGCACGGCGGCCGGCGGCAGCGTCGCCGGCATCGGCGAGGCGTCGCTGCGCGCCCTGGTCAAGCTGGAGCAGGTGCTCCCGTCGCCGCTGCGCCACCGGGTCCAGGCCCTGAAGATCGCCACCGTCGAGGTCCCCGGCACGCCCACGGTGGACGCCGAGGTGCTCACCGCCGTGGCGACCGCCTGCCGCGACCGGCAGCGCCTGCGCTTCGACTACCGCGACCAGCGTGACGCCCACAGCGTCCGCGTGACCGAGCCGCACAAGCTGGTGACCTGGGGCCGGCGCTGGTACCTGGTGGCCTGGGACGTGGAGCGCGACGACTGGCGCACCTTCCGGGTGGACCGGCTGCGCCCGCGGGTCCCGACCGGCCCGCGCTTCGCGCCGCGCGACCTCCCGGGCGGCGACGCCGCGGCGTTCGTCGCGCGGCGCGTCGCGCAGATGTGGCCCTACCGGGCCACGGTGCGGCTGCACGCTCCCGCCGACTCCGCCATGGCGCGCCGCTGCGCCACCTACGGGCGGATCGAGCCCGTCGACGACCGCACCTGCCTGCTGCACTTCGGCGCCGACACCCCGCACGCGCTCGCCTTCCTGCTCGGGGCGCTGGAGGTCGACTTCGACGTCCAGGACCAGCCCGAGCTGGCCGGGGAGCTGCTGCGCCTGGCCGACCGGTTCCGGCGCGCCGTGGAGCCGACCCGGGCCGTGGAGCCAACCGACGGGCGCTGAGGCCGCGGCGCCCTCAGCGCCCGGGGAGGACGACCGCCCAGGCGCGCCCGGCCGAGCGGGTGCCCAGCACGGCGCCCTCGGAGTCGCAGCCGCGGCCGCAGCCGCTCAGGTAGGCGCTGAGCAGCCAGCCCGTGGTCGCGTCGGCGAAGCTCATGCCGTAGAGCGCCGTGTAGCCGCGACCGGCCAGGTCGGTGCCCCGACGGGCCCAGGTGCGGCCGCCGTCGTCGCTTCGGGAGATCGTCCGCTGGTCGCCGTCGAGGGAGAGCAGGGTGCGGGAGGCGGCGACCGCCAGGATCGGGAACCGGGAGTCCCCGGCGGTGCCCGGGTCCAGCCTCGGCGTGCCCCAGGTGCTCCCGCCGTCCCGCGTCTCGGCGAAGCCGGCCCCGGCCAGCACCCCGGGGTCGCCGCCGTGGAGCAGGACCGGGACGAAGCCGGTGCCGTCCTCGAAGACCGTGGGCAGCCCGGCGAACTCCAGCCGCCCGTCCCGGCCCGGGACCGGCGGGGGCGCCGGGACCGCCGCCCAGGTGCGGCCGCCGTCGCGGGTCTCCCAGAGGCCGCCGACCGAGCTCTGCCAGCCGCGCGAGCGGCTGACGAAGTGGACGGCGCCCTGGGTCGGGGCGTCCGGCAGCCGCTCCCAGGTGCGGCCGCCGTCGGTGGTGCGCAGCAGCGTCCCGGTCTCGTCCTCGGCGCGCTGCCCAGGCAGCCGGGAGGTGACCCGCAGCCAGCCGTGCCCGGCGTCCACGAAGCTCAGGTTCAGCGGGCCGGTGCCGTCCTCGCTCTGCTGGACGCTGGCCGGCCCCATCGCCGACCGCCGCCAGGTGGCGCCGCCGTCGCCGGTCCGGAAGGCGGTCAGCTCCACCGGGCTGCCGTCCCTGGGGAGGTCGGCGGCGACCAGCCAGCCGGTGCGGCGGTCCAGGAAGAAGGCGGTCAGGAGATCCAGCCCGGCGGCGTCGCCCGGGGTGATCGTCCGCCAGCCCCTCCCGCCGTCGTCGGACCACGCCAGCCGGTCGGCGGTCAGCGCCCAGCCGGCGTCGGCGTCCAGGAGCTGGGCGCCGACGACCGGGCCCAGGTCGGAGACGAGCGGAGGCGGAGGGACCGGCCCGGCCGCCGTGACCACCTGGTCGCGGTCGGCGCGGTCGAGCACGGCCACCCCCGCCACCGCCACGGCGAGCACGCCGGCCAGCGCCGCGCCGGTGAGCCTGGCCGCCCGGCGCCGGCCGCGGCGGCGGACCGCGCCCACCGGCGGTGGCTGGGCCATCCGCTCGCCGACCTCGGCCACGCCGAGAAGGCGGGTACGCAGGTCGTTGTCACCCACGGCGGGCCTCCTCTCCCTCGGCCGCGCCGAGCCGCCGCGCCAGCGCCGCGCGGCCGCGGGCCAGCCGGCTCTTGACCGTCCCGGCCGGCACCCGCAGCTGCCTGGCGATCTCCTCGACCGGCAGCCCGGCCACGTAGTGGAGCACCAGCGCCTCGCGCTGGCGCAGCGGCAGCGGGCGCATGGCCGCCAGCACGTCGAGCAGGTCGGCGGTTGGCGCCGGCGCCGCCGCCGGTGTCGGCAGCCGCTCCGCCGCCCGCCGCCGGGAGCGGGCCCGGCGCAGGCTGTTGCGGGCCACGTTGAACGCCACCCGCCGGACCCACGCGTCGGGGGCGTCGTAGGCCGACAGCCAGCGCCAGCGGACCGAGGCGCGCGCGAACGCCTCCTGCACGGCGTCCTCGGCCTCGGCCAGGTCCCCGAGCATGGCGAGGAGCTGGCCGACCAGACGGCCGTAGTGCGCCAGGTAGAACGCTTCGAAGTCGTCGGAGGCCATGGGCTCCTCGGTCGGCGCCGGTCGGGATGACACCCGCGAGCCGCGGAAAGGGTTCCATACCGGCCGCCCGGCCGTGGTCAGGAGTCCCCGTCGACCTCGACGGTGCCGCCGGTGCGCCAGTACACCTTCTCCGAGCGCGAGCCGGAGGGCGCCGGCTCGTCCGCGCGGTCCAGGAAGCCCTCGTCGACCAGGTAGCGGCGGAGCATGGCGTAGTCGGGGTGCCAGGCGCGCAAGGTCTCGTTGACCTCGCGCTCCGGGTAGCGCCGGCCCGGCTCGAACAGCCCGGCCAGGTGGTCCAGGACCGCGAGCCGCTTGCCGCGGGCGGCCGGGATCTGCACGTGGCGGTCGCCGCGCAGGAAGCGGCCGACCACCTCGGAGCCGACCTGGCCGCCCTCCGGCCGGTCGGCGGGCGGGCGCCTGGCGGCGGCGCGCAGCACGTCCGCGCGGACGCCGTAGCCGCTGCGCGGCGCTCCCTCCAGCAGGCCGCCCGCCACCAGCCGGTTGAGCGCCCTGGCCGCCTCCCGCGGCTCCAGGCCCGCCCGTCCGGCCACCTCGGCCAGGGTGGTGGCGCCCAGCGCCACCGCGGCCAGGGCCTTCAGCCGGTCCGGCTCGGCCAGCAGGGCGAGAAGGTCGCGAGGCTCCGGCGCGTCGTCCATGGCGTCATTGTGGACCGCGCCCGGCTGTTGGGGCAGCGTGCTAGCCTGCTGGCCGAGGTCCGGGCAGCGGGCCGACAAGGGTGGGGGCTCTCGAAGCTTGGCAAGGACAGTCCGAACCGCCTACGCCTGCACCGAGTGCGGCGCCGCCAGCCCGCGCTGGGTCGGCCGCTGCCCCTCGTGCGGGGCCTGGAACACCCTGGTCGAGGAGGTCCTCGAGCGCACGGCGCCCGCCAGGGCCGCCGGCCCGGTGGCGGCGCCCGTCCCGATCACCGAGGTCGCCGCCCAGCAGGGCGCGCACCGCCCCACCGGCGTCGGCGAGCTGGACCGGGTCCTCGGCGGCGGGCTGGTCGCCGGCTCGGTGGTGCTGCTGGCCGGCGAGCCGGGCATCGGCAAGTCGACCCTGCTGCTGGGGGTGCTGGCCGGGATGGCCGCCGACGGCCCGGTGCTGTACGTCTGCGCCGAGGAGTCCCGCGAGCAGGTGCGCCTGCGCGCCGAGCGCCTGGGCGCCCTGCACCCGGGGCTGCTGCTGGCCGCCGAGACCGACCTTGGCGCGGTGCGCGCCCTGGTCGACCAGCTCCGGCCCAAGGTGGTGGTGGTCGACTCGGTCCAGACGGTGGCCGACCCCGAGCTGGCCGGCGCCCCCGGCGGCGTCGGCCAGGTCCGCGAGGTCGCCGCCCAGCTCGTGCGGCTCGCCAAGGAGCGCTCGA
>Ga0081538_10006230_pt1 | contig 10554 bp, 5 predicted proteins | sample TabmetS5T2R1_FD_71022 | JGI IMG/M metagenome (GOLD analysis project Ga0081538, IMG submission 71022) | Tabebuia heterophylla rhizosphere microbial communities from the University of Puerto Rico - S5T2R1 | ecosystem: Host-associated > Plants > Roots > Rhizosphere ...
GCTGACCCGGGATCTCGTCCGCACGAACACAGTCAACCCGCCCGGTAACGAGGCCCGGGCGGCGGCCCTGGTGGGCGCGAGGCTCGAGTCCGCGGGCCTCGAGGTCGACCGTCACGAGCTCGGCCCCGGGCGCGAGAGCCTCGTCGCGCGCTGGCCCGGGAGAGGCGATGGGGCGGCCCTCTGCCTGACCGCACACCTGGACACGGTCCCGCTCGGGCAAGCCGAGTGGCGCCACGATCCCTTCGCCGGCGAGCTCGACGGCGACCGGCTGTTCGGGCGCGGGGCGACCGACATGAAGGGTGGCCTTGCCGCGCTGGTGGTCGCCGCCGAGCGGGTCGCGGCGCTCGGGCGGGGCGACGCCGGGCTCGAGCTCGTGCTGTGCGCCGGGGAGGAGACCGGCTGCGAGGGCGCGCTCGCGCTCGCCGGCGCCGACGGCGCCCTCGGCGACGCCGGTGCCCTACTGGTGGCCGAGCCCACCTCCAACTACCCCTGCCTCGCCCACAAGGGCGTGGTGTGGCTCGACGCGACCACCACGGGCCGGACCGCCCACGGATCGATGCCGCACCTCGGCGAGAATGCCGTCCACAAGCTCGCGGCCGCGATCTCCAAGCTCGAGGGCTATGACTTCGACGTCGACCCCCACGAGCTGCTCGGTGAGCCGACGCTGAACGTCGGCACGGTCTCGGGCGGAAGCAACGTCAACTCGGTGCCCGATCAGGCCACCGCCGGGATCGATGTGCGGCTCGTGCCCGGACTGAGCGGCGACGACGCGCTCGAGCGCCTCTCCCGGCTGCTCGGCGAGGAGGTGCACCTGGCGGCCCGGGTCGATCTCCCCCACGTGGCCACGGATCCCGGCGACGCGTGGGTCGAAGAGGTGTTCGAGGTGATGGGCCCGCTGGTGGGCGAGCGGCCGGAGCCCCGCGGGCTCGCGTACTTCACCGACGCTTCGGCGCTGGCGCCGGCTTACGGCCGGCCGCCCACCGTCATCTGCGGCCCCGGAGACGCCGATCAGACCCACCAGACCGACGAGTCCTGCTCGGTCTCGAAGCTGGAGTCGGCCGCCGAGGGTTTCTTCGAGATCGCCCGTCGCTGGTGCCGGCTGTGAGCGGTTTCGCGGAATCGTCCGCGGACGAGTCCGCGGCCCGCGTCCCGCTCAGCCCGCTGACGTTCCTGCGCCGGAGCGCGGACGCGCTCGCCGACAAGGGCGCGGTCGTGAACGGCCAGCGACGCTACGACTACCGCGAGCTCTACGGGCGGGTGAACCGGCTCGCGTCGGCGCTGCGCGCGGCGGGACTCGCGCGACACGACCGCGTAGCGGTTCTGTCTCCCAACGCCCCGGCGCTGCTCGAGGCCCACTTCGGCGTCCCGGCTGCCGGCGGCGTGCTGGTCGCGATCAATGTCCGGCTCGGCGCGAACGAGGTCGAGGCCATCCTGAGCCATTCCGGGGCCCGTTTCCTGTTCGTCGACGCGGAGCTCGAGCGCCTCGCGCCGCGCCGCCGCGGGCTCGACGCCGTGCGGATCGACGACACCGGCCAGCCCGGCGACCCGTACGAGGCCTTCCTGGCGACCGGCGCGCCCGCGCCCGCCGAGAGCTGGCTCGAGGACGAGGAGGAGCCGATCTCGATCAACTACACCTCGGGGACGACGGGTGCGCCGAAGGGCGCCGTCTACAGCCACCGGGGGGCGTACCTGAACGCGCTCGGCGACGTGATCGAGGCCGGGCTCTCTTACGACAGCGTCTACCTCTGGACGCTGCCCATGTTCCACTGCAACGGCTGGTGCTTCCCGTGGGCGGTGACCGCGGTCGCCGGCCGCCACGTGTGCCTGAGAAGCGTCGACCCCGAGCGGATCTGGAGGCTCCTCGACGAGGAGGGCGTAACCCACTTCTGTGGAGCACCGACCGTGCTCATCGGCGTCGTGAACCACCCGGACGCCCACCGGCTCGAGCGCCGCGTCTCGGTCCCGATCGGCGGTGCGGCGCCCTCGCCGGCGCTCGTGGCGCGCATGCAGGAGCTGAACCTTCGGCCGATCCACCTCTACGGGCTGACGGAGACCTACGGGCCGAGCACCGCCTGCGTCTGGCGGCAGGAGTGGGACGAGCTGCCCGTCGAGGAGCAGGCTCGCCGGCTCGCGCGACAGGGCGCGGGCTACGTGACGGGCGATCAGATCCGGGTCGTGGACGAGCAGCTGGGCGAAGTTCGTCGCGACGGCGAGACGGTCGGGGAGGTCGTGGTCCGCGGCAACAGCGTGATGTCGGGCTATTTCGCGAATCCGGACGCCACCGCCGAGGCCTTCGCCGGCGGCTGGTTTCACACCGGCGATCTGGCGGTGTGGCATCCGGACGGGTACATCGAGCTGCGCGACCGCAAGAAGGACATCATCATCTCCGGCGGCGAGAACATCTCGACGATCGAGGTCGAGCAGACGCTCGTCGAGCATCCCGCGGTGCTCGAGAGCGCGGTCGTGGCGGTTCCCCACCAGAGGTGGGGCGAGCGCCCCAAGGCGTACGTCACCCTGCGCCCCGGGACCTCCGCCACCGAACAGGAGATAATCGAGTTCTGCCGCGGCCGCCTCGCTCACTTCAAGTGCCCGGACGCGGTCGAGTTCGGCGACCTACCGAAGACGTCGACCGGCAAGGTCCAGAAGTTCGTCCTGCGCGAGCGCGAACCGGTGGGGCAGCGGCGGTGAACCCCCCACCTACTGCAGGCTCTTCGGCGGCGTGATCACGGAGACTACGCGCGGCTTGCCCTGCTCGATGCGGTACATCGTCACACCGCCGGACGTCGTGTCGCCGTTCTCGTCGAGCTCGAAGCTGCCGAGGATGCCGTCCTCGACGCGCGTCCGGAACAGGTTCCTGGCGACCGAAGCCCGTGACCCGTCGGAGGCCGCGATCGCGTCGAGCAGCACCGCGGCGGCCTGCGCGGTGGTGATCGAATACGGGAACGCCCGACCCCCGATCGCCTTCTCGAACGCTTCGACGAACCGGCGCCCCGAGGGGGGAAGTTGCTCGGGGGGCACGATCGGGATGCTGATTCTGACCCCCTCGGCCGCCTGACCTGCGCCCTCGACGAGCAGGTTCATCTCGCTGAAGCCGTCCGGCGCCAGGATCGGAAAGCGCCGGCCGAGGACCGCGCGCAGATCTCGCACGAGCCTCGTTCCACCCGCGGGGAGAATGCCGCCGAGAAAGACCCCGTCGGCGCCGGACCTCTCGATCATCTGCGCCAGGTCTCTATAGCCCCGGTCGACAACGTCCCAGCTCTGGGCGCCGGCGATCCCGACTCCGAGCTTCCTCGCGGCCGCGCGGACGTCCGCGGCAATCGCGATTCCGTATCCCTCCAAGTCGTTCAGGACGTACAACCTTCGGACCCCCAGCCGCTTGGCCATCATCACGACGGCGGCGGCCTGGACGTCGTCGGCGGCCACGACTCGGGCGAAGTTGCGCACACCGCGCGGGTAGTACGAGCGCGGCTCTCCGGGCAGGCTGCCAGGGCCTCGCTGCGTCAGGCCGACGACCGTCGCCGAGCCGCTGATGGCCGCGAGCGGGCCGTCGCGCGCCCGGTTGAGAATGGGGAGCTCCTCGGCCACGCAGCCGGAGTTGAACGGACCCACAACCCCGAGCACGATGGGCGCGGCCGCGATGGCCCGCGCATTCCGGCGGCAGGTCGCGGGTGTCCAGCCGCCGCCCCGGCCGATGGTCGAGTGATCGCAGGACTGAAAGCCGACGCTGTACCTCCCCGCCCTGAAGTCCCGCCGGCCGAGCACGAAGCGAACGGCGTCGGCGAACTGCAGCGAGGGGGTGGCCCCTACGGGGTACTGCAACGGGAGATCGGACACGATCAGGAACCGTGGTCTCCCTTCCCCCGCGAACTCGACCGGCGTGCAGTAGCTCTCGGCGATCGCTCCCGGTGTCCGGACCGTTCGGACTCGACCGGCTAGTCCGGCTCTGGGCTGGACGGCGATCCACACCCTTCCTCGGCTCACGGCGACGCCCGTCGGAGCGCCTCCCACCGGGATCGAGCGAACCGCGCCGGTGCTCGGATCGATCCGCGCGACGGCGTCCTCCCCGCTCGTCGCGACCCACACCGCGCCGGCACCGGTCGCGATCGCGGTCGGAGTGCTGCCGACGCCGAGCGGGATCGTCGCCGTCACGGCGGACAGCTGTGGGTCGATTCGCGTCACGCTCGGCGTGTTGCGGTTCAACACCCAGAGCGCGTCCTCGCCGGCCGCAACGGCGATGGGAATGGGCTTTGTGGCGCCGGGACGGCCGGTGATGGGGATGCGTGCGCTTACCGATCCTGTCCGCGGATCGACCTCGAGCACCCTCGCGGACGCACCGGTGATCCCCCAGACGGCCCCGCTGCCGACCGCGACGTCGATCAGCGGCCGCCGCAGGTCGAACGCCCTGATGACGCCGGCGTCGCGGGGATCGAGCTTCAGCAGTCGCGTCGTCCCGCCCGCGACCCACACTGCGTCTCGCCCCACGTCCGCTCCCACGCCCCCACGCCCGGTTTGAAGCAGGAGCCGCCGTGATACAGACCCGCGCGGCTTGCCGGCCGGGAGGGCCACCCGCTCGACGACGGAGCCGCGGGCCGAGTCCACCTTGACGAGCCTGTTGACCGGCGCGTGGAATTCCCCGTCGAGCAGCCAGACGGCGTCGGCCGTGGCCACGATGTCCTCCGGGATGGCGGCAGCGGGAACGACCTTGATCACCGAAAGCCGGCGCGCGTCGACCTTCGAGAGCGTCCGGTTGACGTCGCTGACCCAGACCGATCGGCCGTGCGCGGCGACGAGCGAAGGCCGGCCGCGGATGGGCACCTGACCGACGATCCGATTCGATGCCGGATCCAGGACAGCGAGCGAGTCCGGCGCGACGGCGGGGGGTGCGGCGGCCTGCTCACCGTCCCCCGCCAGCGCGAGCACGGCCGCCGCGGCCGCGGCGACGAGGAGCAGTGCGGCGCCGGCGAGCAGCAGCCGCCGCCGCGTGCGAGGCCGTCTCACGCGCCGAGTCGCCGCCTTGAAGCCGAGCGCCGAGGAGGCGGCGTCGATCAGTTCACCGCAACTCGCGTAGCGTCGCTGCTTTTCCTTGGCGAGGCCCCGGGCGAGCACGCCGTCGAGCTTCGGGTGGCCCCGCAGCCGGGACGGCTGCTCGTGCATGTGCGCCCACAGCGTCTCGGCCTCCGTCTCGCGGCGAAACGGCGGCGTGCCGGCCAGGCACTCGTACAGCACGCAGGCGAGCGCATAGCAGTCCGTGCGCCCGTCCACTTCCTCTCCGCGGACCTGCTCCGGGGCCAGATAGTCGAGCGTGCCGGCGAGCCGCCCCGTGTCCGTGGAGCGGCCGCCCGACTGCTTGCTGATCCCGAAGTCCGTCAGGTAGGCATGGCCGTCGTCATCGAGCAGCACGTTCGCCGGCTTCACGTCGCGGTGGACGAGCCCGCGCCGGTGGGCCGCGTCGAGCGCATCGGCCACCTGGCTCAACACCGCCAGCGCCCGCCCGGGCTCCAGCCTGCCCTCCCGCTCGAGAACGGTCCTGAGATCGCTGCCCTCGACGTAGCGCATCGCCAGGAAGAGCTGCCCCTCGTGCTCGCCCGCCTCATAGATCGGCACGACGTGCGGGTGGTCGAGCGCCGCCGCCAGGCGCGGCTCGTCCCCGAAACGGCGCCGAAAGCGCTCGTCCTCCGCGAGCTCGGGCGCGACCAGCTTCAGGGCCACCGGCCGGTCGAGCGAGAGGTCCGTAGCACGGTAGACCACCCCCATCCCTCCGCGCCCGAGCAGCGACTCGATCCGATATCCGCCGAATGTCGAGCCGGGTCCGACGGTGACGCTCATGACCCGCTGGCGGTCATCGACCAGCCGAAGCGGGTGGCTGTCTCCGGCGGCGCCAGCCCGCCCGGCCGCTGTCCTCGGCGGACCAGGACGGTCGGCGCGGGCGGAGACTCGACCAGCGCGCCCCGCACCCGCCCCAACCCCTGCTGTCGCCACCGCTCCGACAGGCCCACGACCAGCAGGCCCGCTCCCTCCGCCAGCGCGATCACGCCCTTGCGTCCCGGGCGGGTGAGGAGCGGCTCCGCCACGACATCCGCGGTCCGCTGGACGATCAGCGAGGCATCGGCCAGCAGGCGACTCGCGTCGCGGCCGTCCTTGCGGCTGTCGGACGCCGCGCCGATCAACCGCAGCGGAGCCGCCGTTGCCCGCGCGACCTCGGCCCCCAGCTCCAGCGCCGCCCAGTCGTGCCACGCGGCGCCGAATGGAACCACCACCGGCCCCGCGCGCAATGAGCCGCCGGCTTCTACGAGCATCCCCACGTCGCACGCCGCCTGCTCGAGGACCTGGCCCATTTCGCCGGTCAGTGGCGAGCGACCCGCCTCCATGAGCAGCAGGTCGGCGTTCTCCCGCGAGGCGAGACGGACCACGTCCTCCGCCGGCGCCGGCGAGGAGAAGGCGGCGGTCCTCACCGCATGGCCATCGGCGAGGAGGTCGGCCCGCAGGCCCGCCAGCGCCGCGGTCGCGCCCGCGAGATCCGCCTTGTCCACTACGCGCGCGACGATCAGCTCGCGCGGTTGCTGCGACGCCGCCAGCGGCGCGGCCAGCCGGACCAGCGCCTCGACGCCCTCGGGCCGTCCGGGGACGACCAGCAGCGATCGATCGGGCGCCGGCGCCGGGCCCGCCGGCCGCGGGCTCGAGGGCCTCTCGCCCAGGTCGAGCGCTGGATCCTGGCGCAGGATCTCCTGCTCGAGCCGTTTGAGGTCCTCGCTCGGCTCCAGGCCGAGCTGCTCCGACAGCTCGCGCCTCGCCCGCCGGTACGTCTCGAGCGCCTCGGCCTGGCGGGCCGAGCGGTAGAGCGCGAGCATCAGCTGGCAGCGCAGGCGCTCCCGGAGCGGATGCTCGGCCACGAGCGCCTCCAGCTCGCCCACGAGCTCGGCGTGGCGGCCGCTGGCCAGGTCGGCCTCGATCCGCTGCTCGAGCGCCAGCCAGCGCAGTTCCTCGAGCCGGGCGATCTCGGTCTGGACGAACGGCTCGTACGCCAGCTCGGCGAGCGCCGGCCCGCGCCAGAGCGCCAACGCTCGGCGCAGCTTCTGCGCCGCCTCATGGGGCTCCGCACTCCGGGCCTCGCTCAGGAGCTGCTCGAAGCGGCCGAGGTCGAGCTCGGAGCGGTCGACGTTGAGCGCGTAGCCCGGCGCCCGGGTGACCAGCCGGCCTTCACCGAGCTCCTTCCGCAGCCGCGAGACGTAGACCTGGATGCTCTTGGCGGCCGTGAGCGGCGGTGCTCGACCCCAGAGAGCGTCGATCAGGCGGTCGGTCGAGACCACCTCGTTCGCGTGCAACAGCAGGACCCCGAAGAGAGAAAGCTGTCGACCGCCGCCGAGCGCGAGCGACCGATCGTGCTCGATCACCTCGAGTGGGCCAAGAAGACGGAATTCCATCTGCGGTCAACCGTCGGGTCAGAGCGACCGTACCACCGAACCACCCGTACACACGCACGTTGTGACCGGCGGTGATTTACCGGCGTTTACCGGCGCGCACCGCCGGCGTTAACCGCCCGGGGACACGATGTGCGCGCACCGGCCGCACCCAGCGGTCACCACGAGAAGGAGCGGCGGTGGACCATCACTCGCCCCACGCTCGGAACGCTCGCGGCGGCCAGGGCCGCTCACCTCCGATCTCAGCGGAGCGCGAACCGGAGAAGGCCGACAGGAGGAGGAACCGATGAAGAGAAAGCGCGTGTTCGCGATCGCCGGCGTGGTCACCGTCTGCGGTGCCGGGGCGGCGTACGCGGCGCACGTAACCGAGGTCGATCCGGCGAGCGTGCCGATCGGCTCTTTGGTCGCGCACAACGAGGTCGAGGGCATTCGCCTGTCCTCGGTCGCCCGAGCGGTCGATCGCGGCCGGGCCGATGTCTTCGTCCAGCGCGTGCGCCTCAGTCCCGGCCAGGCAACGCCCTGGCACACGCATCCCGGAGCCGTCTTCGTCCAAGTCGTCAGAGGGTCGCTCACTTACCAGGCCGAAGGCCACCGCGACTGCCCTGAGCGCACCTACGGGCCGGGCGAGGGGTTCTTCGATCGCGGGTTCGGCCACGTCCATCGCGCGGTCGCCGGACCCGACGGGGCGGACTTCTACCCCGTGTTCGTGCTTCGCCCGGGTTCCCCGAGCGAGATCATCCAGACCCCGGCGCCGGAAGAGTGCACGGACGACGATGAGAGTGGCGAGGGTCCGGACCACGACGACGGCGACGACGACCGCAAGTCGATGTAGCGCCAAGGGGCTAGGGGGTCAGATCTTGCATTCGCGCACCCGTGCTCAATTGCAAGATCTGACCCCGCCGTTAGCGCCCCTGCGGTTAGCGCCGTGAGGTGTTGAAGCGCTCGACGCCGATGACCGGCCGCACCCCACGCTCGAGGTCGCGGTCGGCGAAGGCGCGGCGCAGTACGTCGCGGCCCAGCGCATTCCCGAGGGCCGCCATGATCATCCCCTGGTCGAGCGACAGGTAGGCGTCCGACACGCGCTTCGTCTGGACGTTGACGCTGTCGCGAAAGCCCCACTTTCCGTACAGGCCGGGGAAGTCGCGCGCGAGCCGCCGGAGGTTGGCCATCGTCGCTCGAGGCGCGTAGCGCAGCGCGAGGAAGGCGGCGTGCGGGGTCACGACCCCGTTCGTGTAGGCCGACGGCGGTGGGTCGGGCTTCGCCGGGCGGTCCGGACACCCGGGGAACCCACGATCGACGAGCGTGCCGTCCTCGTTGGACGGCATCCCATTGGGATCCATGCCGGCCCCGTCGACGCCCCACACGCCGTAGTCGCCCTCGGGCCGGTTCGCCGGTGAGAAGCCCCAGTAGCCATAGCCGGCCTCCTGCATCCCATGGAACACCTGCGCCCGAACGGTCAGCGGGTGGTTGTCACCCCAGCTGCGCGGCGCCCACTCCTCCTCGGGCACGAATAGCGCCGGCATGAGCGCCTCGAACATCGAGCCGCCCCACGACGGGACCAGTTGGACGCCGTCATAGCGGTAGGCGCCCTCGAAGACGTCGACGCCGAAGTATCGCCGCCAGTGGCCGACCGGCTTGGTCTCCTGGAAGGAGTACGCGCAGGTGTCGGGGAACGTGCGCCAGCGTCCGTAGTAGACCCTGTCCGGCAGCTGCCCCCGACCGATCCCCAGGTAGTCGACGATGCGGCTCTCGCTGACCACCGTGTCGTAGCAGCACGGCGATTGGGAGGGGTCGTCGGGACGGAAGTGGAACAGCACGCGGTTGCGCTCGGGCACGTAGTAGAAGCCGAAGTCCATCGCCTCGTACAGCGCCGCGGCCCGCCGGGCCAGCGGAGGAACCGCGCGGGCGACGATCTTCAGACCGACCGCGAGCCAGCCGTTGTCGACCGAGGAGAGGATCGGGTGAAACTCGTCCTGCGGACGCGGCGGCCAGGCCGTCAACTTCGCGCCGGTGCGGTGGTCGTACCAGTTGTAGTACTGCCCCGTGTCGGCGTAGCGCTCCATCTGCTCGAGCGTCGCGATCGTTCGAGAGAGCCGCCCGACCAGTTCCCGCTGCGAGATGAACCCGAGCCGGCGGGCGCCCACCGCGCTCCACATGTACGCGCCGATGTTGGTAGTGGACGTCTGGACGCTTCGGCTTCCGTCACTGTCGAGGCTGTCCGCCGGCAGACCCGACGACTCGTCGGTCATCGCGACGAGCGACGCCCACGTCCCCTGCGCGTAGTCGCGCAGCCGATCGCGGGGCTCCTTGGCGGAGGCGCTCGCGGTCGGGACGAGGAGCAGCAACAGGGCGAGCGCGACGACCGACCCTGTCCGCATCGAGCGTCCTCTTCCCGTGACCGAAGACCGCAAACCGCGTTTGCCGGCCGGTTCCCCGGGGAAGAGACGCCCGCGGTCGGCTTGGCCGCACCATCCAGCGGAGAGGTGGCGCCATGCGTCGGAGGATTTGCCTGCACGCGATGAGCATCGCGGCGATCGTGTTGTGCCTCACCGTCGCCGGGCAGGCGACGGCCGGGAAGAAGTCACTCACCCGCGACCGGGCAGCGCTACAAACGGTGGAGCAACGCCAGGATCGCGCCACCGAGCGGCGCATCGAGGCGCTTCTGCGCCGGATGACGCTCGACGAGAAGCTCAACCAGCTCACGCTTCTGTCCGACGCGCAGATGGAGGCGAACCCCGCGGAGGCCCGCAGGCCGGTGGGCGCCGTGTTCAGCGAGACCGACCCGGCGGTGATCAACCGGTACCAGCGCGACGCGGTCGAGAACTCGCGGCTGGGCATCCCGATCCTCTTCGCGTTCGACACGATCCACGGCTTCCGGACGGTCTTCCCGATCCCGCTCGCGGCCGGCAGCAGTTTCGACCCGCAAGTGGCGCGGGCCGACCATCGGATCGGTGCGTTCGAGTCGGCCGCCGTCGGGCTCAAGCAGATCTACAGCCCGATGGTCGACGTCTCGCACGAGCCCCGCTGGGGCCGGATCGCCGAGGCCGCCGGTGAGGATCCGTACCTGAACTCCGTGATGGCGGCGGTGCGCGTGAGGGCCGCCCAGGGGAACGATTACAGCGCTCCGGACAAGGTC
>Ga0081538_10006231_pt1 | contig 10553 bp, 8 predicted proteins | sample TabmetS5T2R1_FD_71022 | JGI IMG/M metagenome (GOLD analysis project Ga0081538, IMG submission 71022) | Tabebuia heterophylla rhizosphere microbial communities from the University of Puerto Rico - S5T2R1 | ecosystem: Host-associated > Plants > Roots > Rhizosphere ...
TTCTGCGCCGCCGTCGAGCTCGGCTCGTTCAGCGCAGCCGCCGAGGTGTTGCGGGTGTCGCAGCCGGCCGTCGCCGAGCAGATCCGCAAGCTCGAGCAGGCCCTCGGTGCCGACCTGTTCATCCGCGCCGCTCGCGGGGTCTTCCCGACCGAGGCGGGCCTGGCCTTCGCCGAGCATGCGACCCGCAGCTTGCAGACGCTCGAGGACGCGGCGGCGAGCGTCAGCGAGTTCACGTCGTTGCAGAGCGGCTCGGGGGCGCTCGGCACATTCAGGGCTCCGTCGGCCTGGCGGCTCGAGGCGCTCGTCGACTCGTTCCTCGAGCGCCACCCCGGCATGACCGTCCGGCTCGTCGGTCGCAACTCGTCCGTCATCGCCGACCGCGTACGGCGCGGCGAGCTCGAGGCCGCGGTCGTCCTGCTGCCGATCGACGACGAGAAGCTCAACGTCCGGCCGATCGTGCGCGACGAGGTGCTCTATGTCACGGCCGCGCCGGAGCGGGCGCGGCGACCCGCCACGATCGAGCAACTCGCATCGACGCCGCTCGTCTTCTACGACGCCGAGTCCGCGGACGAGGACCCGATCCGCCGGCAGCTCGCCGAGCGCGCGCAGGCGCACGGCGTGCGACTGCGCCCGCGGGTCGAGGTCGAGCTGATCGATCTCGCCCTCCGTCTCGTGGCGCGTGGAATCGGCGACACGTATCTCCCCAGCGCGTACACGCACGCGCCGTACTTTCCGGAGGTACTGCGCACGACGCCGTTCAGCCCGGCCCTCTATGACACGTTCGCGATCGTCACGCGGCCCGCGGCGCGGCTGTCGCCCGGCGTGCGCGAGCTGATCGCCGAGCTGGAGACGCACATGCGGGCCGTCGCGGAAGAGTTCGACCGCTTGCGCCGGTGACCAAGAGCCCGACCGACGCAAAGCAGCAACGGGAGCGGCTGCGGGCGCTGATCGACTCCTCGCCGCTCGCGCTCGTGGAGTTCGGCCTCGACACTCGCATCCGGCTCTGGAACCCCGCCGCCGAGCGCATCTTCGGCTGGACCGCCGAGGAGATGCTCGGCCGCGGCGGGCTGCCGATGGCGCCGCCCGCCAAGCGCGCGGAGAGCGAGGATCTGTTCGACCGCGTGCGCGAAGGCGAGTGGATCAACGACTTCGAGACCGTGCGCCTGCGCAAGGACGGAACGCTCGTCGCCGTGTCGATCGCCGCTGCGCCCGTCAGGGACGGCTCCGGCCGCGTGATCGGCAACATGGTCGCCTACACCGACATCACCGAGCGCAAGGCGCAGGAGGCCGAGGTCCATCGGCTCAACGCCGAGCTGCACGCCCGGCTCGAGGACCTCGCCGCATCGCGTGCGCGAATCGTCGCCGCCGGGGACGTCGAGCGGCGCCGGCTCGAGCGCAACCTCCACGACGGCGCGCAGCAGCGCCTCGTCGCGCTCTCGCTGTCGCTGCGGCTCGCGCTGGCGCGGCTCGACTCAGAGCCGGTCGCCGCCCGCGCGCTGCTGGCGAGTGCCGGCGATGAGCTCGCGCTTGCGCTGGAAGAGCTGCGCGAGCTCGCGCGCGGGCTGCATCCCGCCGTGCTGACCGACAAGGGCCTGGGCGCCGCGGTCCAGGCGCTCTCCGGCCGCGCGCCGGTGCGCGTCGAGATCACCGAGATCCCCGCCGAGCGGCTGCCGGAGTCGGTCGAGGCGGCCGCGTACTACATGATCGCCGAGGCGCTCACCAACGTCGCGAAGTACGCTCAGGCCGCCACGGCCCGCGTCAGGGTCGCAGTGAGCGATGGGCGGGTCGCCGTCGAGGTGTCCGACGACGGCGTCGGCGGCGCCGACCCCGCCGGCGGCAGCGGCCTGCGTGGCCTGGCGGATCGGGTCGAGGCGCTGGGCGGCGCGCTCGAGGTCGTCAGCCCGGCGGGAGGCGGGACGCGGCTGCGCGCCGAGATCCCCTGCTCCTACCCCGGCTGATCCGACCACATGGCGAGCTCGTTGCCGGCCGGGTCGGCGAAAACGGACATACAGATTGGACCACGACGCGCCGGAGGGGCGAGCCGATCGCCTGTTCGCGCAACGGGGCGTAGCGCGGTGGACGGATCCGCCCGGCGGGCGTAGTGTCGGGACCATGGTGCACGTGCGCGTCCGTCTGGCGGGCGGGCTGGCCCGCTTGGCGGCGGCGCCGCGACTCTCGATCGAGCTGACCGACGACGCCACCGTCGCCGACCTCTGCGTAGCGCTGGCCGAGCGCGAGCCGGCGCTCGCCGCCGCGCTCCCGCGCGCGCTGACCGTCGTCGGAGCCGAGCAGGCCGAGCGGTCGCGGACGCTCGCGTCCGGCGAGGAGGTCGCGTTCGTGATTCCCGTTGCCGGCGGTGCCGGCTGACCCGAGAGGAGGACCATGGCAACGCAACCGATCGAGATGGAGACCACCGTCGCGGCGGCGCGCCAGACGGTGTTCGTCGACACGTTCACCGACGGGCTGCTCGGTCCGGACGTGCCGATGCTGGGACCGGTGGCCGACGGCGGGCACATCGTCGTCAACACCGCGCCGGGCTGCTGGGGGCCGATGATCACGCCGTCGATCCGCGGCGGCCACGAGGTCGCCCAGCCCGTCGCCGTCGCGGGCGCCCGCGTCGGCGACGCGATCGCGATCCGCATCCGCGACATCGAGGTGACGTCGCTCGCGACCGCGTCGGGTCACGACACGGTCATGGACGGCCGCTTCAACGGCGACCCGTACTGCGCGCCGGTATGCGCCAACTGCGGCGCTGAGTGGCCCGAGACGCGCGTCGACGGGATCGGTCCGGAGTCGATCCGCTGCGCGGCGTGCGGAGCGGACGCGACGCCGTTCACGTTCGCGCACGGCTACACGATCGCGTTCGACCCCACGCACTCCGTCGGCGTGACGGTGGACCGCGGCGAAGCCGTGAAGTTCGCCGAGGACGCCGCGCGGATGGCGGCGCTGCCGGACAACTCGGTCCAGCATCCGATCCTCCTCTTCGCTCCGTCCGACATGGTCGGCGTCGTCGCCCGGATGCGGCCGTTCCTCGGCCAGCTCGGCACGTCGCCGTCGGCCACGATCCCCGACTCGCACAACGCGGGCGACTTCGGCTCGTTCCTGATCGGCGCGCCGCACGCGTACTCGATGACGGCGGACGGGCTCGGACGCCACAAGACGGACGGCCACATGGACATCGACGCCGTGCGGGCCGGCGCGATTCTCGTCTGCCCGGTGAAGGTCGACGGCGGCGGCGTCTACCTCGGCGACATGCACGCGATGCAGGGGGACGGCGAGATCGCCGGCCACACCACCGACGTCTCGGGCACCGTGACGCTCGAGGTCGAGGTGATCAAGGGCCTCGAGCTCGACGGGCCGGTGCTGTTCCCCGTGCTCGAGGACCTGCCCTTCCTGGCGCGTCCGCTGAGCGCGATGGAGCGGGCGAAGGCGCGCGCGATCGCCGCGTCGCACGGGGTCGCCGAGCTCGAGCGGACGCACCCGATGTCGGTCATCGGTACCGGCGCCGACCTCAACATCGCGACCGAGAACGGCCTCCAGCGCGCGGCCGCGCTGCTGTGGATGACCGTGCCGGAGGTGCGCAACCGCGCGACGATCACCGGCGCGATCGAGATCGGCCGCCACCCCGGCGTGGTACAGGTGACGTTCCGCGCGCCGGTCGAGCGGCTGGCGGAGCGCGGGCTGCTCGGCTACGCGGAGGAGCAGTACGAGGGCAGCTGACCGCGGCGCTACGCCACCGTCCGCGTGCTAGCCCAGGCCTAGCGCTCCTGCGCGCGCAGGTAGGCGAGTACGGCGAGCACGCGGCGGTGGTCGTCCGTATCGGGCGCCAGCTCGAGCTTGCCGAAGATGGCGTTGATGTGACGGAAGAGCGTCGCCTCGCTCACCCCGAGGTCGGTGGCGATGGCGGCGTTCGACCGTCCCTCGGCCATGCGAGCGAGAACCTCGCGCTCCCTGGCGGTCAGGCGGTCCACCGGACCGCCGGGACGGCGGCGCTCGAGCATCCGCTCCACGACCTCCGGGTCGAGCGCGAGGCCGCCGCGGCAGACCTGCCTGACCGCGTCGGCGAACCCGATCGGCTCCAGCACGCGGTCCTTGAGCAGGTAACCGACGCCCGTCGCGTCCTCGCCGAGCAGCCGCCGCGCGTAGCTCTCGTTCACGTATTGCGACAGCACGAGCACGGCGGTGGCGGGGTGCTCCGCGCGGATCGATTCGGCCGCGCGGACGCCCTCGTCGGTGTTGGTCGGCGGCATCCGTATGTCGGTCACGGCGACGTCGGGGCGGTGCTCGCGCACCTGGTCGAGGAGCTCGTCGGCGTCGCGTGCCTCCCCCACGACCGCCATGCCCGCGCCTTCGAGGACGCGCACCACGCCGGCGCGCGTGAGGAACGAGTCCTCGGCGACGACGACCCGGAGTCGACCGCCCGCGCCTGTCACGCGCACGGCAGGTCGGCGCGCAGCCGCGTCCCTCGACCGCGCGGGCTGGACACCTCGAGGGTGCCGCTGAGGGCGGCGACGCGGTCCGACAAGCCGCGGATCCCGGAGCCGTCGCCGGCGGTGGCGCCGCCGACGCCGTCGTCGCTCACCTCGACGATCAGGTGCCCGTCATCCCGCTCGACGCGGACCGTCGCGTGGTCGGCGTGCGCGTACTTCGACACGTTCGTGAGCGCTTCGGCGATCACGAAGTAGGCCGCGGTCTCGACGGCTGCGGGAAGCTGCCCGGCGGGCGCCGCGACCACCTCGACCGGCACCGTCGCCCGCGCGGCCAGCCCGCGGACCGCAGCGTCGAGCCCGTGCTCGGACAGCACCGCCGGGTGGATGCCGCGGGCGAGCTCGCGCAGCTCCGCGAGGCTCTGCATCAGCTCGTCGATCGACGAGTCGAGCAGCACCGCCATCTCCGTGTCCTCGCCTAGCCGCCCGCGCGCGAGGCGCAGGTTCAGGGCGAGCGCGACCAGCCGCGACTGGGCGCCGTCGTGGAGATTGCGCTCGAGCCGCCGCCGCTCCGCGTCGCCGGCCTCGACGATCCGCGCTCGCGAGGCGCGCAGCTCGACGAGGCGCGCGCGCAGCTCGGCGTCGAGCCGCTGGTTCTCGAGCAGCAGCGCGGCGGCGGCGCCGGCGGCGCGAACGGTCTCGCGGTCCTGCGCGCGGTCGTGCACCACCGCCGCCACGCGCCGGCCGCTGTGGTCGATCTCGGTAACCGTCCGGCGCGCGTCGTCGTCGGGTGGGAGCGCGGCCGGCGACCCTTTGGCGTCGACGTAGCGGTCGAGCTCGGGCATCCAGAAGCAGAGCTCGAGCGCCGGGTCGCCGAGCGCGCGTGCCAGCGCGTCGCGCAGGTCGGCGCCCGCGCGCACGCCGGACAGCTCGGCCATCAGCCTGCGCACCCCGCGCGATCCCGAGACGTCCGCGCGTGCCAGGCCCGCGAGGAACGCGAACGGCGTGGCGGCGAAGGCGGCGAGCGCGAACCAGAACAGCGCGTCGACCTGCGAGATCGCGAACGCGGCGACGAATGCGAGCGTCACGGCGCCGCTCGCGAACAGCGGGACGAGGCTGCGGCGCTCGGGCGCGCTCGCGCGCCGCCACTGGCGCACCAGCATGCCGACCGCGGCGAGGCAAAGCGCGAGCGTGAGCAGCGCGCCGAGCGCGAACGCGGCCGCCCCGAGCGTCTCGTCGCGCTCGATCAGCAGCACGTTGCGCGGACATGCGCCCGCGCAGGTGATCACGTCGTCCGCGTCGCTCACCAGCAGCGCCGGCACCGGCGCGAGCGGGATCGCGAAGTAGCTCGCGATCACGAGCCGCCGCCGCGCCGGCGTCGCCAGGCGCCCGGTCGGGAAGCTCAGCAGCAGGTGCCCGAAGACCGGTCCCCACAGCGCGCCGAGGCCGATCCCGAGCGTGAAGACGAGCGGCGATTCCGCCGCCGGCAGCGGGCCGAGGAACCACGCGAAGCCGACCAGCATCATCAGCACGCCGACCCGCGGCTCCGGCCGGCGCTGCCACACGTACAGGCCCGTTCCCACGAAGCTCCACCCGACCAGCGGGCCGAACACCGCCAGCGCGGAAGCGTCCGTAAAGTGGTCGCTGCCTAGGATCAGCACGACGTCGCCGACTCCGCAGAGCAGGGCCGCCGCCGCGATGGCGAGCGTCCGTCGCGCCCTCATCGGCCAATCCTGACGGCTGGCGGCGCCTGTTGCCAGTGGTCTCGCACGTACGTGCGGGCGGGGCCACAGGTACGGCTCGCCGCACCGGCACTGCAACCGCTCGATCGCGCGGATGCCGGGCGGCCCCATGTCCTGCCCGGCGGCCTGACGGGACGCTTGCAGGCATGACGACCACCACCGCACGCCGCGCGTTCCTGGTCGGAACGCCGCTGGCCTTCGCCGCCCTGTTGCTGCTGCACCCGACCGGAGGCGGCGACTTCTCCGCCCTCGTCACCGAGAACGTGAATCGATGGCTGGCGCTGCACGTCGCGGCCGCGGCGCTGTTCCCGCTGATGGGCTACGCGCTCTGGCTCCTCGTCCGCGACCTTCCCGGGCGCGCCGCGACGGTCGCGCGCGTCGCCGTGCCGGTCTACGTCGTCTTCTACGGCGTCTTCGAGACCGTGATGGGCATCGGGAGCGGCATCGTCGCCAAGGAGGCCAACGGGCTGAGCGGCGCCGAGCGCGACGGCGTGAACGCGGCGCTCGAGACGATCCCGACCAACCCGCTCGTGGGCGAGAGCGGACTGTTCTCGAGCATCGGGAGCGTGGCGTGGGTGGTCGCGATCGCCGCCGCGATCATGGCTTTGCGCAAGGCGGGCGCCCGCCGGAGCGCACAGGTGCTGTTGGGCCTGGGCGCGATCATGGTGATGCACATCCCGCCCTTCGGCCCGATCGCGCTCGTCTGCTTCAGCGCCGCCGCGCTGCTGATCGAGAGCCGGAGGGAGGTGCGTCAGCCTGCCGTTGCCGTGAGCTAATCTCGGCCGGCCTGGCTCCCCAGACCCCGGTCGCCCGCTCGCCTCAATGACCCGCTGGACCGGCTTCGTCATCGCGCACCGCAAGCGGATCGTCGTCGCCTGGCTCGTGCTGTTCGTGCTCGGCGGCATCGCGACGGCCAACCTCGGCGGGCTGCTGACGAACCGCTTCAGCGTGCCGGGCGCCGACTCCGAGCGCGGACTGGAGCTGCTCCAGGACCGCATGGGCGACCGGTCCGACGGCGCGTTCACGCTGGTCGCCACCGGCGTCGAGTCGCGCGCCGAGGCGAGAGCGGTGGAGCGGGCGGCCGCCGCGGCCGCCCGCGTCGTCGAGGGCGGCAAGGCCGGGCCGCTGCTCGAGGCCGCTCCCGGCACGGTCTACGCGCAGATCGCCACGCCGCTGGAGAACCAGGACGCGTCCAAGCGCACGCCCGACCTGCGCGCCGCGATCGGGGATCCGGAGGGCGTCGAGACCTACCTCTCCGGCTATCCCGCGATCAACCACGACACGCAGGAGATCTTCAACGAGGACCTCGCGCGCGGCGAGGTGATCGCGATCCCGATCGCGCTGCTCGTCATGGTGTTCATGTTCGGCACGCTCGGCGGCATCGCGGTGCCGGTGCTGTTCGCCATGGTGACGATTCCCACGACGCTCGGCCTGGTCTGGATCTTCGCCCACTTCCTGGAGATGGCGATCTACGTGACGAACATCGTCGCGCTGGTCGGGCTGGCGATCGCGATCGACTACTCGATGCTGGTCGTGTTCCGCTTCCGCGAGGAGCTCGCGCACACCGACGACCTGCACGAGGCGCTGAGGACGACGATGGCGACGGCCGGCCGCGCGACGCTGTTCTCCGGGATGGTCGTGGCGATCGGGCTCGCGCTGCTCGTGTTCATGCCGCTCCCGTTCATGCGCTCGATGGGCATCGGCGGGCTGCTGGTCCCGCTCGTCTCGATCGCCGCCTCCGCGACGCTGCTGCCGGCGCTGCTGGCGATGCTCGGGCGCCGCGTCGACCGGTACCGGATCGTGCCGCGCGCGGTGCTTGCGCGGCGCGCGCAGAAGGACGTCACGGGCGGCTGGCACCGGCTCGCCACGAGCATCATGCGCCGCCCGGTCCACTTCTTCGTCGCGGCCGCGGGGCTGATGCTCGCGCTCGCCGCCCCGGCGCTGAGCCTCGAGCTGACCGGCGGCGACAACCGCGGCGTGCCGCTCACGCGGGAGTCGACGCGCGGGCTCAACGTACTCCAGGAGACGCTCGGCCCCGGCGCGCTGGCGCCGCACCAGATCGTGATCGACACCGGCCGGCCGGGCGGGGCCGACGACCCGGCGGTCGTCGCGGCGCAGCGGCGGCTCGTCCAGGAGCTGCGCGGTGACCCGCAGATCATCGACCGAACCGTGGTCGCGCCCGCGCTCGCGCCGGCGCGCCGGGCCGAGCAGGCCAACCTCGTCGATCGGCGGCACGAGCTGCTGCAGGTGCGCGCCGCCGGGCGCGGCGATGCCGGCACCGAGGAGGCGATGGACCTCGTCGCCCGGATCCGCGACCGCTACATCCCCGCGGCGCAGTTCCCGGCCGGCGCCGAGGTGCTGCTCAGCGGCGCGCCCGCGTTCGGCGTCGACTTCATCGACAAGGCGTACGGGGCGTTCCCTTGGCTGGTGCTCGCGGTGCTCGTCGTCTCCTACCTGCTGCTCGCGCGCGCTTTCCGCTCGATCGTGCTGCCGGCCAAGGCGGTCGTCATGAACCTGCTGTCGGTGAGCGCCGCCTACGGCGTGCTCGTGCTCGCGTTCCAGCACGGCTGGGGGGAGCCGTTCGGCCTGCAGGAGTCGCCGCAGATCGAGGGCTGGATCCCGATCTTCCTGTTCGCGATGCTGTTCGGCCTGTCGATGGACTACGAGGTGTTCCTGCTGTCGCGCATCCGCGAGGAGTGGGAGCGCCGGCGCGACAACGAGGCGGCGGTCGCGTACGGGCTCGAGCACACCGGCCGCATCATCACCGCGGCGGCGATCATCATGATCGCCACGTTCGCCGGCTTCCTCGCCGGCAGCTTCGTCGCGCTGCAGGAGTTCGGCCTCGGCCTGGCGGCGGCGATCCTGCTCGACGCGACCGTCGTGCGCGCGATCCTCGTCCCGGCGACGATGAAGCTGCTCGGGAAGTGGAACTGGTACCTGCCGGAGCGGGCGCGCCGCCTGCTGCGGCTGCCGCCGGCGCCCGCGCGCGCCTGACAGCGGCGCTCAGCCGGCGCGGCGCGCGTGGTCGCCGACAGCGGCGGTGTACTCCTCCGGGCGATCGAGGTTGGCGAGGTGGCCGGCGCGCTCGATCACGAGCGCGCGTCCGTCGCGCGCACCGCGCAGGATCTTGTCCTGGTCGCGCACGTGCGGCTTGTCGAGGCTGCCGTTGAGCACGAGCACCGGCCGCTCGTAGCCCTCGAGCTTCCCGTGCCAGTGGATCTTGCGCGCGGCGCGCAGCGCGTCGGCGTAGCCGCGCCAGAACTGGTCGGCCTGCGCGATCTCCGGCACGTCCGCATAGCGCCGCTCGAACGCGGACTGCTGGGCGCGGCGGAGCATGCGCTTCGGCCAGACGCGCTGGAACAGCTCGCCGGTCCCGGCCACGATCCGGTCGCCGAAGCGGCTGTAGTCGACCGAGCTGCCGGTCAGCACCAGACCGGACGTGAGCTCCGGCCGCTCGGCCGCCACCGTGATCGCGACGTAGCCGCCGAGCGAGAGCCCGACCAGCAGCGCGCGGCCGCCTGACCCAACGGCCTCCTCGACCGCGGCACTCGCGGCCGGGAAGCTGAACCGCTCGCCGGCGCGCGTTCCGTGGCCGGGAAGATCGAACGCCGCGACGTCGTACCGCTCGCGAAGCGCATCCAGCTGAGGCTTCCACATCGCGGCGGTCAAGCCGGCTCCGTGCAGGAACAGCAGTCGCATCGCGCTCCTTCGAGTCGGGACTTGTGCGGGCGCGCCGTGCGAGGTTACGCTGCGGCTGGGCTGTTCCCCCGCCGGTCGGCAGTCCCCTGACGGCGAACGAAGGACGTGATGCTCGAAAGCCGCCCTGACCCAGGTATCACCGCTCCCACGGACACCTTCGGCGCCGCGTACCAGCAACTCGTCGACGATCTCGAGCGCGCGCTCTGGCTCGACGAGTCCGGCGCCGTCATCAGCGCGTACCAGGCGTACACGGACGCCTGCGAGCAGGCGCTCGCGGATCCGCAGGTGCAGCAGCGGGTGACGCGCGCGCTCGAGGACCTCACCGCCGCGCTCGGCCGGGCGCTCGAGCGGCCAGAGGCGCGGGCGCACGTCGAGGAGGCGGCGACGAGCTACATCCGCGCCGTCGGCGCGGCCTGGCCAGAGCTGCGTGCGCACGAGACCGGCGTCGAGGCCCTGCTCGCGGTGGCGACGGGGATGACGACACTGGCGTGGCTGTTCGGCCTCGGTTCCAGCGGCCTCGTGGCGCCGTTCGGGCTGGGCGGCGGCCTCCGCGGCGGCTGGGGAGCCGGCTCGTCGAACGGGTTCGACGACGCGTTCGCGACCTCCGCCGTCGATGAGCCCGTCGACGCGGCGAGCGGCGCGGACGACGACGGGATCGTCTGGCAGGAGTTCGACGTCGGCGAGG
>Ga0081538_10006232_pt1 | contig 10553 bp, 13 predicted proteins | sample TabmetS5T2R1_FD_71022 | JGI IMG/M metagenome (GOLD analysis project Ga0081538, IMG submission 71022) | Tabebuia heterophylla rhizosphere microbial communities from the University of Puerto Rico - S5T2R1 | ecosystem: Host-associated > Plants > Roots > Rhizosphere ...
GGCGGACACGCTAGAGGCCGAGCCCGACGAGGATCTGCATGCCGAGCTGAGGCTCGAGGCGCGGCGCCAGCAGGTGGCGCCCGACCTGCTCGCCACGCACGCCATTCTCTATTACCTGATCGACCTCGATAGCGGCCAGGCGGGCCGCCTGCTCGGGGATGCCATGAGTCGCGACGGCGAGCTCCGCCCAGTCCGGTCAAAAGAGAGCACCGGCAATCCGAGTGCGCGCTAGTCGTTGCCGCTAGCGCGAGTTTCCGCCCGCGCCGCCTGAGTCGTCGCTGAGCGCGTGGTTGGATCCAGCGTTTTTTGCTTTCTGATGGGGTTTGTGCACCCGGTTCATCCGGCGTGTCAGCTATGACCTAATTGGAGCGCTGTTGGTGTGTGCAGTGAACGCTTAACTTCAGGGGTTTTGTCCGACGGTCGGTCTAAGCTATGACCTAATTGGCCAGCCTGACGAAGAAGATCATTAACGGCCGTCCCTACTACTACCTGCGCGAGACCGCTTGGGTGGAGGGGCGCCCGAAGGTGGTGCGCACGACCTATCTGGGGCGGGCCGAGGACATCGAGCGCCGGCTGGCGGAGGGGCCGGGCGAGCCGAGGGCGATCGAGGTGCGGGGCTTCGGGGCGGTGGCGGCGGTTTTGCGGCTGGCGCGCGAGCTCGGCGTCGCCGAGGCGATCGACCGCCGGCTCGGGGCCCGGCGCGGGCGGGGGCCGTCGGTCGGCGAGCTGATCGAGCTGGCGGCGATCAACCGTGCCTGCTGTCCGCGCTCCAAGCGCCAGCTGGCCGACTGGCATGGGCGCAGCGCGCTCGCCCGGCTGCGGCCGTGGCCGCGGCGGGCGCTGTCCTCGCAGCGTTTCTGGGACGCGATGGACCGCCTCTCGGACGAGGCGATCCGCGCCGCCGAGGCGGAGATCGTCGGGCGCGCCGTCGAGCGCTTCGAGGTCGAGCTGCGCCCACTCGTCTACGACACAACCAACTTCGCCACCTTCGTCGACTCGGCCAACGCGCGCAACACGATCGCCCGGCGCGGCCACGCCAAGGGCGGCCGCCGCGACCTGCGGCTGGTGGGGCTGGCGCTGTGCGTGGCGCTCGACGGCAACCTGCCCCTCTGCCACCAGCCCTATGAGGGCAACCGCAACGACGCCTCCGAGTTCCCCGCCGCGCTTCAGCTGATCCGCACGCGGCTGTCCGAGCTCGGTCTCTCGGGCGAGCGGCTCAAACAGCTGACGCTGGTCTACGACAGGGGCAACAACTCGGCCTCAAACCAAGAGCTCGCCGACGCGCTCGGACTCGGCATCGTCGGCTCGCTCACCCCGGCGCACCAGCCCGATCTGCTCGCGGTTCCGCGGAACCGCTTCCAGGCGCTCGCGGGCATCGAGGGGACGTCGGTCTACCGCACCGAACGCGAGATCTACGGCCAGCGGCGGACCGTGCTGGTCAGCCACTCCGACTCCTTCGAGCAAAAGCAGGCGCGCTCGTTCGCCCAGACCCTCGCCAAGGCCAGGCGCGAGCTCTCCGAGCTCAAGGCTGTCGTCGAGCGCGGCCGCCACCGCATGGACGAGCGCGCCTGCCGCGAGCGCGTCGACGAGATCCTGCGCCGCCGCTGGCTCAAGGACGTGGTCAGGGTCGACTTCGACCTCCAGAGACGGCGGCTCTCGTTCCGCACCGACCAGCGCGCGCTCGAGCGCGTGCGCCACCGCGAGTGGGGCAAGCGAGTGATCTTCACCGACCGCCACGGGTGGCCCGACGAGCAGATCGTCGCCGCCTACCGCTCCCAGTCCGAGGCCGAGCGCGCCTTCCGCCAGATGAAGGACCCCGAGTTCGCCGCCTTCTCGCCCGCCTTCCACTGGACCGACCAGAAGCTCAGGGTGCACGCCTTCTACTGCACGCTGGCGCTGCTGCTCGTCAACCTGATCGAGCGCGAGGTCCGCCGCGCCGGCATCGAGCTCGGCCCCAAGCTCGCCATGCGGCTGCTCTCCGAGATCCACGAGACCACGCTCGTCTACCCGCCCGCCGGCGGCAAGCAGGGCCGCCCCAAGCTCCGCACCCGCCTCGCCCAGATGGACCCCACCCAGCGCCAACTGTTCGAGGCACTGGCCCTCACAGAGCTGGCCCCGGCCAGTTAGGTCATATTCCCCCGTCGCCCGATTTCCGCATGCTCATGCGGGATTCACCCCCACCCCCGGCCGAAGTCCGGAAAGTCGCGCTAGCCGACGGCGGCGGCGAGGAGGTCGACCTGGGCGGGGTCGGCTGAGGCGGGGAAGAGGAGGAAGTCGTCGCAGCCGCGCCGCTCGAACTCCTCGAGCGTCTCCCGTATCGCTACCGCGTCTGTCAACGCGCCGGCGATGATGGGCTCGGCCAGATCCGGCTCGGCGGCGAAGTACGCCCCGAGGCCGCGCCGCGCCTCGGCTTCGGCGTCCTCGCCGAGCGAGAAGAAGCCGCCGGCGAGCGCGCGCGGTCGCTCGGCCCGGCCGGCCGCGCGAAACGCAGCGTCGAGTTTCTCACGCCCCTCGCTGAACACAGAGGTCGGCCCGCCGGCCATGATCCAGCCCTGGGCGTGACGGGCGGCGCGACGGAAGGCGATGTCGGCCGCGCCGCCGATGAGGATCCGCGGGGGCTCCGCGGAAACGTCCGGCCCCACCGGAGCACCGCCGTCGCGGGCCTCGCCTGTCCACACCCGCCGCAGCTCCTCGAGCATCTCGTCGAAGCGCCGGCCTCGCTGCCGCCACGGCACCCCGCTGGCGGCGTAGTCGGCGGCGGACCCGCCGATGGCGATCCCGAGCGACAGCCGCCCGCCCGAGAGATGGTGGAGCGTGGCCGCCTGCTTGGCCACCAGGGCGGCGTTCTGGCGGTACGGCAGGATCGCGATCGCCGTGATCAACTCGATCCACTCCGTGACGGCGGCCGCGGCGCCGAGCGCGACGAAAGGCTCGTAGTTTGGGAAGGCGAGGCCGTCCATCGTGGCCAGACTGTCGAAGCCTGCCGCCTCCGACCGCCGCGCCCACGCCGTGAGCTGCTGCCCGCGCACGCCCTTGACGGTGGTGGGGAGCCCAATCCCGACCTTCACCTCGTGTCGCCTCCTACTTGGTTCAACCCGCGGCGCGTTTCGACCTCGGAGCACCCCGAGCCGACCAGCCGGCGGTAGCGGCGATCGCGCGCATCAGGTCGACGGCGGCGAGTCGAGCCTCGGTCATGTGGTTCTCCTCAGATATGCAAGCTCTGTGAATGTCACGATCTGTGCCTATTAACCTAGCATACGATCGATTCCGCCCCTTGAGCGCAAAGACGAGCCATCACAGCGAGTGGGACGAGCGTCGAAACGGCCTCGGAATCCTCGCCGCTCGCCTTCTCTTCGCCGTACAGGACGAGCTCTACGGCCGACTCGAAGAGGCCGGCTACGGCGACCTGAAGCGCGTTCACGGCTCCGTCATCGCCCATCTCGACCAAGCTGGCACGCGGGCGACCGAATTGGCCCGCCGGTCAGGGCGCCACCGCCAGGTGATCGGGCGGATCATCGACGAGCTCGAGGAGCTCGGGTACGTCGAGCGGCGTCCCGAAGAACACGACCGCAGGGCGAAGCTCGTCGTGCCCTCCGCGCGCGGACGCCAGGTGATGCGACGCTCGGACGAGATCATCGGCGACATCGAGCGCCGGCTGTCCAGTCAACTCGGCGGGGCCGTCTACGATGAGTTCAGCCGGGCTCTGAGCACAGTCGTCGCAGCGCTCACGGAGCCTCCGGAGGCGCCGAACCCGGGCGCGCGGAAACCACCGCCACGCAACGCTCCTTCCCTCGAGCAGAAGCAGTCGCGCCGACCACCACGCGGCTGATCCGCGACGGCGCCTTCCACACCGCGACGATGGACGAGCTGGCCGCGGTCGCCGGGGTCTCGCGGCCGACGGTCTTCAGCCGCTGCGGCTCCAGGCCGTGCTACTGCTTCTCCCTCGGCCGTGGATCTCGACCAGACAGTGCAGATCGTTGGCGCGCTGCTGATTCTCACGGGCTTCGTGGGTGCGCAGTTCCGTCGGCTCGAGCCGCATTCGCCTCTCTACCTCGGACTCAACGAGGTCGGCGCGGTGGTGCTCGCGGTGGTGGCCGGGGCGGAGTCCGACTGGGGCTTCCTGCTGCTCGAGGGGGCCTGGGCGGCGGTGACCGCGTGGAGCATCGTCCAGCTCGTGCGCGGACCGGCGGCTGCGGGCTGAGCGATGGACCAGGCCTTTCAGATCGCCGGCGCCCTGCTTGTCCTGGGGGCATTCCTCGCGCTCCAGCGCGGTTGGCTCGCGCCGCCGTCGCTGGTCTACATCGGGCTCAACCTGGTTGGCTCGGTGATCCTCACAGTTGTCGCCCTGATCGGCAGCGACTGGGGATTCCTGCTGCTCCAGGGCGTGTGGGCGATCGTCTCGGCGTGGAGCCTCGCTCGGGTGCTGCGGGGAGACGAGCCGACAGCCGCGCACTAGAGCGGGCCCCCTCGCAGGGCATGGGTGCCAACGCGTCGACGCTGGCTCCTCTCGTGTCCGCGTCCGCGCCGACCCATCCGACCTCGGGATCGAGCATCTCAAGCGTTGCCATGAGCCCGCCGCTTACCGCCGCGCGGCACGAGGTCCCGAGTCGCTCGGCGTCAGCGCCGGCACCCTGGGTCGCGCGCGACGGAGCCCTCGAACAACTCGGCGACCATGTGGCGGTGACCGTCGGGATCGCGCACGCACATCTCACGGTTCGGCCCCGGGCCGGGGCCGTCGTCGATCTCGTCGGCGTCATGACCCGCGCTCAAGAGCCGTGCACGGAGCGCTTTGAGGTCGTTCGTGTAGAGGTAGAGGAAGCCGGGCGTGGCAGCGTCCGGACCCGTCTCGGGGACCTCGTCCACTCGGGCGAGCATCACCTTCGCGGCGGAGGTCGCCTCTAGGCCGGCGAACTCGAGTCGGCCGTTTGGCTCGTAGCGCTTGACCACCTCGAAGCCGAGTGCGTCGTAGAAGCGGATGGACCGCTCGACGTCGCTGACGAGGATGAACGGAACGAGATCGACGATCCCGCTCGCGGCAGCTACGCCCATCGCGGCGCCTCCGCGCCCGCGGCCGCCAGCGCTTCGTCGCGAAGGGCGTAGTCCTCGACGGCGACGATCCGCCCGCACCCGACGCGAAAGACGTTGAAGAGTTGGCCGCCCAGGTCGACGCCGCCGATTTCGGCCAGCCCGGGGACCTTGGCGCCGAGCACGACCGCGCCGTCGGCCGCGATCAGCTCGACGGCGTCGGCCCCGAGCCCTCCCTCGAGGCTCCCCTCGAGCATCTCCAGCACCTCGCCGCGGCCGCGACAGATCGCCGCATCGCGAACCCCTCGCCAGGTGACCTCCGGGTCGAGCCAGCGCTCCACCTCGTCGACGTCACCGCGGCGCATGGCGTCCAGCCAGCCGACGACGACGTCGAGCGGCTTGGCGCTGTGGATTTCCACCGCAGCCTCCTCTCACGCGCGCCGGCAGGACGCCACGTGGTCTTCGTTGCCCTCCAGGAGCGCCCGGGCAAGCGCGACCAGCCCGGCGACGCGGGCGTCCGCGATGCGGTTGTAGACCGTGCGGTGCTCGCGCCTGGTCTCGACGAAGCCGCACCAGCGCAGGCAGGCGAGGTGGTTCGAGACGCTCGGCTGAGCGATGCCGAGTCGTTTCGCGAGCTCTCCCACCGACAGCTCCTCGCCCCCGGCCAGGGCCTCGAGAATCCGCAGCCGCGAGGCGTCGGCGAGGACCCGGAAGTACTTCGCGAGCAGCTCCAGCTCGGTCGGCTGGGCCGAGATTCGAAACGGGGACGGCTGTACTCCGGTGGCGTTCATCCCGGTTGCCGGCCCGTGGTGGCGACCATCCGGCCGGCGCCACGATGATATAGGTTCGCAATGATATGGCCGAAGCCCAATATGAAACCCGGCGATCCGAACTGGTGGGACCCGATCGTCGCGCTAGCAATAGCGGCGCTAATCACCGCCTTGCTGGCGACTCGCGCAGCACGTCGTCAACGTGCTGGTCGCAATTCCGCTCCTCTTGCTGCCGGTAACCTCCGGCGGGGCGCTCCTCTTCTACGGCGGCTCGATGCTGCTCGCGGCGGGCCGCCGCAAATTCGGATGCGAAGTGACCGCGTTCTCGAACGCCGTCCTCGGCCGCGACGACCAGGTCGGATGCGCCCTCTTTGGCGCCATCGACCTGGCCGAACGCGCCGGGGCCGAACCGAGGCCCGGCAGGCCATATGCCACCTCGTGAACCCGAAGCGATCGTGCAGACGAGCGCGAGGCCGCCGACCCGCGAGCTCGCGGCGACTCTGCCGGCGTGCGGAGCTCTACTCGTAACTCGAGGTTTGCTCGACGACCGGGTGGACGTACACCAGACGTCCACCACTGAGCTGCGCGCGAACGTTCTCGGTGAGCGGCGAATCCATGCGCGTCCGGATCAACACATCGGGCACATCCTGGGCACGAAGACGGATGTCAACCTCGAGCTCGTCGCCGTGCACGTCTACATTGACACTCGCCAGCGCTGCTCTTAGACCGGCACGAACGGCATCCGCGCCCTCCGCCGCATCAATCGCCCCGACGACGACCTTCAGGACGTCCTCGAGCCAGGCACCCGCAGCCTCTAGATCGGGCTCGGCACTCGCCTCCTCCACGAGCGTCTTCGCCTGAGCGAGATTCTCACGGTGACGCGCTGCCTGTTCCCGCAGGCGTGCCAATTCCCCTTCCGCAGCGACGGCACGCCTGTCGTCGGCGGCGTCGAGCGCACGATCGTAGCGCTGCTGGGCACGGTCAATTCGCCGCTCAACCTGCTCAGATTGGAACCGGCTCCGTACCACGTTCTGCAGCAGCAGCTTCCGATGCTCCTGCCGCGCACCCTGCCGTTCCGCAATCCATTCCTCCAGATCGCCGACGAAGCTCCGTAGCGAGAACAGGACGGCGGCCTCCAGAATGTCGGCACGGATCTGCGGCAGATCACATAGACCGGTGTGGAGCCGGACATTCCTGCAGATGTACTTGCGGGGCTCCCCTCGCTCGGAACGCAGGTGCATCGGTGCGTCGCAGCGAGCACAGGAAAACAGCTGGCGGAGCAGATGTCCCTCCCGGACCTGTATTTGACGGACGTGCTTGTGCGTCTGGTCCTTCAACGCGCGCCTCTCTGGAACAGACGGAGCCCCCGACCGTAGCCGACCGCTCCCTACCGAGTCTAGGTCGTGCTGTGCTATCGACACACACGAGCGACAGCTCGCGCCAATGCCGATCTGACATCGCTTCCTGGGGGTTACACCCCACCCCGGTATAGTTCAGGCAGCCCGCGAGCTGAGGAGTCCCATGGCCAAGAACACAAATCCCGGCTACATCGACGACAAGGAGGAGCTGATCAACCGGCTCCGGCGGATCGCCGGCCAGGTCGGCGGCGTCGAGCGGATGGTCGAGGAGGAGCGCTACTGCATCGACATCCTGACCCAGGTGGCGGCCGTCCAGGCGGCGCTGGACAGGGTCTCGCTGGCCCTGCTCGACGACCACGCGCGCCACTGCGTGGTCGGCGCCACCGAGGCGAATCGCGAGGAGATGACCGAGGAGATGATGGGCGCCGTCGGTCGCTTGATCCGCGCCCGCTGAGTCGACCGGCATGGAGACCGCCGCGGCAACAGGGCATCGGCCCGCCCGGAGCCTCGACCGGCTCGCGATCAGCGCCACGACCCACTGCCTCAGCGGTTGCGCGGCCGGCGAGATCACCGGCTTCGTGATCGCCACCGCGCTCGGCTGGAGCGACCTCGGCCAGCTCGGGCTGGCGGTCGGCCTCGCCTACGTGTTCGGGTTCGCGCTCACCGCGGTGCCGCTCGTGCGCGCCGGTCTGGCCGCGGGCGTGGTGGTCTCCACGGCGCTGGCGGCGGACACGATCTCGATCACGATCATGGAGCTGATCGACAACCTCACCGTCGCCGCCTGGCCGGGCGCGCTCGAGGCCGGCGTCGGCGACCCGGTCCCCTACATCGCGGTCGCGGTCGGGTTCGTGATCGCCTATCCGTTCGCGTTCCTCGCGAACCGCTACATGATCGCTCGCGGCAAGGGTCACGCCCTGGTCCACGAACACCACGGCCACTAGGCCCGGTTCGCGCGGGCGAGTCCGGCCTCGATTCCAAGACGAAGCTCGTGACGTACCCCTAGGGGGTATGATAGGCTGCGTTCCGACTACCCCGTAGGGGTATCAAACAGAACCGAGACGACAACATCTGGGAGCATCGAAATGGACGCTTCAGACCTCTCCGCCGAGACGACGGACGCCCGCTCCGGTCGGTTGCCGTGGACGACGCTGGTGCTGCTGGGGCTGGCGCAGTTCATGGTGACGCTCGACATCACGGTGGTCAACGTGGCGCTGCCCTCGATCGCGCGGGACCTTGCGTTCTCCGCCGGGGATCTGCAGTGGGTGATCACCGCCTACGTGCTGTTCACGGGCGGGCTGCTGATGCTCGGCGGCAGGGCCAGCGATCTGTTCGGGCGGCGGCGACTGTTTCTGGCGGGGCTCGCACTGTTCACGCTCGCGTCGCTCGCCAGCGGGATCGCGCCGTCGCCGGAAGCGCTGATCGGGGCACGGGCGGCGCAGGGACTCGGCGCGGCGATGCTCACCCCCGCGGCGCTGTCGATCGTCACCACCACGTATGAGGGAAGCCAGCTCACGGCGGCGCTCGCCGCGTGGGGCGCGATCGCGAGCGCCGGTGCGGCGGTCGGCGTCATCCTCGGGGGCATCCTGACGGCCGGGCTCGGTTGGGAGTGGGTGTTCCTGATCAACGTTCCGGTCGGGCTCGCGACCGCGATCGGGGTGCTGGGCGTGGTGCCGGCTGCGCCGGCGACCGCCGCCGGGCGGCGGTTGGACGTGATCGGCGCCGTGACGGCCGTCGCCGGCCTCGTCCTCCTCGTCTATGCGATAGAGGGGGCGAACGAGCACGGCTGGGGATCCGCTCGGACCCTGGTGCTGGCGACCGTGGCGGTCGCCTTGCTGGCGGCGTTCGCGGTCGTGGAGCGGCGCGTCCGGGAACCGATCCTGCCGCCGACCACGTGGAGCAACCGGTCGCTCGTCTCGGGCGTCGGCCTCATCCTCGTCGCCACCGCCCTGCTGGTCGCCGTGTTCTTCCTGAACACGATCTACCTCCAGGACGTCCTCGGCTGGTCGGCGCTCGAGACCGGGCTGGCGTTTCTGCCCCTCGTCGTCGCGATCGGCGTCGCGGCCAATGCGGCCAACCATCTGATCCCACGCGCCGGTTCGCGCAACCTCGCCGCTCTGGGGCTCGGCCTCGTGGCCGCCGGCGGACTCCTGCTGGCGGTCGCCCCCGACACCGCCGGCTACTGGAGCGACGTCCTGCCCGGATTCGTCATCCTCGGCTTCGGCGTCGGGCTCGTGTTCCCGGCGGCGTCGATCGCCGCGCTGAGCGAGGTCGGCGACGACACGGCGGGCCTCGCCTCGGGCCTGATCGCGACAGGACACGAGCTCGGGGCGGCGTTCGGCGTCGCGGCGATCTCGGCCGTGGCGACCTCGGCGTCGACGTTCGTGGGCGGCTACGAAGCCGGATTCGCGGCGGTCGCCGCAACCTCAGCGGCGGTCGCCGCTATTTCGCTGGTCGCGATCCCCACCGTCCGCCCCGGCGCCGAGGTCGCCTGATCCCCGAGCCGCCGGCGACGCGACCGAGAGTCGGCTACCTCCTCGACGAGGCCGCTGGTGCTCGTCTATCTCGACACTCTCGACGACGCCGTGCGGCCAGGACAGGGCGCACCCCTGGGCGTATCGTGACGCCGATGGCCGTGGCCGATGGAGAGGAGCGCGCCCGCGGCTCGTTTGAGGGGCCGAAGTGGGGTGACGTGTTCGCCGAACTGTCGGCGGCTCATCGCGAGGGGCGGGTGGGCGTCGAGGACCTCGAGCGACTTGCGGTCGCCGCATACATGGTCGGGAGAGACGACGATTGCGAAGACGCTTGGCTGGCCGCGCATCACTCGTGGTCGCGTGGCGGGGAACCGGAGCGCGCAGCACGCTGTGCCTTCTGGCAGGCGCTCGGCCTGTTCTTCCGCGGCGACCTGGCCCCCGCGATGGGCTGGGTCGCCCGCGGCGGACGGCTCTTGGACGAGAGCCGCCGCGAATGTGTCGAGCAGGCCTGGCTGCAAATGCTCACGGCCTTGCCCCACCTGTTCGAGGGAGACGCGGACGTGCACCCGAGCTTCGTTCAGGCGGGGGAGATCGCCGAGCGCTTCGCGGATCCCGACGCGACGATGTTCGCGCGGCTCTGCCGCGGATACGCGCTGATCCTGCGGGGACAGATCGCCGAGGGCATGGCGCTGCTGGACGAGGCCATGGTCTCGGTCACCGCAGACGAGGTGGGGCCGATCCTGGCGGGAATTGCGTACTGCCAGGTGATCGCCCTGTGTCAGGCGGTGTTCGACATCCGGCGCGCGCGGGAGTGGACGGAGGCGCTCACTCGGTGGTGCGATTCGCAGTCCGACCTGGTCCCGTTCCGCGGCAACTGTCTGGTCCATCGCTGCGAGATCTTCCAGCTGCAGGGGGCGTGGACGGCGGCC
>Ga0081538_10006233_pt1 | contig 10552 bp, 14 predicted proteins | sample TabmetS5T2R1_FD_71022 | JGI IMG/M metagenome (GOLD analysis project Ga0081538, IMG submission 71022) | Tabebuia heterophylla rhizosphere microbial communities from the University of Puerto Rico - S5T2R1 | ecosystem: Host-associated > Plants > Roots > Rhizosphere ...
CATACAGTAAAGCGGTGAGGTAGAGCCAAAGCAGCTCCGGCACAGAGTTCCCTCCTTCGTGATGGTTGGATGAGAACTCTATTCTACTTCACCGCCTCTGCGTAACCTCTGAGATCAGCAGCGCACTCGTCGGAACGCCGGATAGCTCAGACGTATGGCTCGTGCCCTTGTACACCTCTGAGGAATCACGTCATGGTACCATTAGATCCCTCTGGAACGCGGCACGGGCTCAATCCACTGTGCCTGCACAAAAAGGAGTGACTCTCGGTGATTTGGCATCGGCTCGAACGCTAACCGGCCACGTACCCACAGGCGGTCGCCCACCGACACTCCTGGCCGAGCCGCTGGGAACATGACTGGGACTTCGCAGGGCTCATCAGTATCGACCATGAGGATCACGCCAATGACCGTGCTGTCCTGGTCCGTGGACACCTCGCGCACATCGCCGATCAAGACGACCTCGTTATAATGCCCTGGAGTACTCATTGGGCCTCGTCACCTCAACCATCTCGCCGCTCGCTTGGAGATTCCTCATCCGCGAATTGTATGATATTTTATCCGCACTAGCAGGCTGCTGAAAAACACTTTTCAGCAGCTGAACGATGGTCGCCAGCAAAAATTCCAGATGTGGACGGGGAGGAGCTTTGGCGCATCACGAGGCGTGGCACTTCCAGCCGGAGCAAAGGCAGCCAGGTACGGAAGTGGCTGTCCATCCGTGGATTCCATGGATCTCATGCCACAGCCGTCAGTGTGCGCATCCGCATGGGGTTGAACACGTCGGCCGCAAAGATAAACATCCACCCCACTCGTGTCACTCCACGATGCCGGGCCTTGCGTCACAGCCCAACCGTTTTTATCCAGCCAAAGCTCTCTGCCACGCATTTCCGTTCCCGCTGACTGACGGCGGAGCCCGGATGGCGGGTGGTGTGCCCAGCAATGGCGCTCGACCGTCTCGTGGTATGTTGCGCCACAGGCGGGATCACCTGTAGCGGGCGCAGCTCGCGGACAAAGTCATGGGTGTCATAATTTTTATCCGCGAGCTTGGGCTCTTGCCCTTGCGCCTTTTTGTACAGCGGCCCTCGGAAGTGGTGGTCGAAGCATGGCTGCCGTTGGTGCGCCGCTCGCCTCAGGAGTCGATGCTGGGGGGACCCGAATCGTCTGGCGGCAGCACGGGGGGCACCGCGTCCTGGCGTGTGAAGCGCTTCGGCCCAGCCCACGCTTCGCTCAAGGTCCTGTCCACCCTGAAGTGCTCGTCGGGCCGCAGCTCGCGTTCGAGCAAGCGCTCACGCTTCTTGCTAAAGGTCGAGGGAGCCCAGACGGGATCACCCATATGGCGCCCCACCAACCAGTAAAACAGCATCAGCTTTGAGCAAGAGCCGACGTGCTTGCGTGCAAGGGGGTGCTCCCCAAGGCGGCGTGGAGAGCATCCATCTTCGACAGAATGCCCCCACGCGAGAGAAACTCGCTGATAGCGAATGGTCAGTCAGGGGTGCGTGTCAGGGTTGACCCGGTCGTGCTTCATCGGGATAGTCGGGGCAGCGTCTTTGGGCCGCTCGATCCCGAACATCTCTCCAGCCAGCGGAACATCCGTATTGTAGTCACGGAGCTCGGCTGTGTGCGTGGTAACCACTATTACGCCCATGGGACGGAGGTGGTTACCGTCCATGAACCGGCGCTGGTCCGTATTGGGGATGAGCAGGGAACTCAGGATAGCCTCATCCCAGAGGATGTGGTCACTCGATTCACCATTCCACCCGGCGTCGCCCCTGCCGTTCAGAACCTGGGGACTCGGCCCATGCTCTTCGTCACGTTCCGTGATCTTACCCACGACCCGAGGAACCTGACGTAGTATGCGAGATGATCATAGGGGCGTAAGTCAAGGGAGGTGTTGCAACTCATTGCGAAGTCTAGACGTTGATCATCCCTCTCGTGCGGCCTCCCATGGCACGAAGCTGAGTAGAAGTCTCGGGAAGGCCTTGGGCTAGCGCAACTGTTGCGTCAACATTCCGCGTGCCGGATGCCGCTCCTGGCGGTAGGCCATTGCGAAACAGCCCAGAGCTGCGCAATTTACTGTTTGATAAACAGATTACGGGCGTCGACCCTACGCACCCCACCGGTCTCTTGCGCGATCTGAATAGCTCGTGTCCGTTCTCCCGCGCTGTTCACAATACCAGTCAGGCTCACTACACCCCTCAACGTCTCCACACTGATCGCAAATGCGCTCACCATTGGATCAGCGAGTAGGCTGGTCTTGACCTTGGTCGTGATGGTCGTGTCATCGATGACCTCTCCGGTGCTCCGTTGCTCCGGTGTCGCGGCACAACCCACCAGCAGCCCGATGACCAGCAGCATTCCCATCCAGCCTTGACCCCCTCGCAACCATTGCATACCATCGTCCTCCTGCGCCATGCGGAATTCGCCCCGAGTCGGCGTTATCTGAGGGGGTTAAGGGTCATCGGCAGCAAGTCCATCGCACCTTGTCCCCCCATGGGTACCCCCTAAGTCGCGCCTCTGGTGGCATGTCTAGCAGTGTTGAGCCTTGCGTGGAAACAATCGTCAGCACATCAAGAGTGGTACCGAGGGAGAATTGCCGGTTACGATTGCCTGAAGGGGGGTGCCGTGGAGTGCTCCCACCTGGAAAAATCCGCTTACACGGCGATGGCGATCTCTTGACCATCGATGCGTACATCATACGTCGCTACCCCAACCGCTGCGGGAGGCCGGGTGACCTCTCCTGTCGCCAAATCGAAAATGGCGCCATGCCAGGGGCAGACCACCGCTGCCCCCTCAAGCTCCCCTTCGGATAAGGGCGCGCCCCGATGCGGACACGTGTCATCGAGGGCATAGTAGCGTCCGCCAGCGTTGAATAACGCGATGCGCTTGTGCTTGACCTCCACCACCTTTCCCTGACCTGGAGGCAGCTCATCCGTCCTTGCCACCGTCATGAATGTGGCCATCGTCGGCTTCCCTCCTCACGACATTGACACTGAAACAATAAAGTAGTCCATCGAAGCAGTCCTTCCGCGTCCCCCGATGGCGGGTGAACGCTTCCTCCGCAGGTGGCCCAACTTTAGCATGCCCTATAGTGCATTGCAAGCCGCTGGCTACATGCTATGCCGGTTGACATCCCTCCCCCGACTTGCTATATTCGCGATCAGCTGTCGGGCCTCGGTGCTGGGGCGGTGGCGAGGACAAGCGTCAATCCGATCTATCGCTCTGAGAGTCGGTGGAACACGATCATGGGGGATGATCATGCAAGGAGGTCTGAATATGATGAGCTTCCGGAACGTTGCCGTCTTTATAGGTGTCGTCAGCTTGATGTTTAGCATTGCGAGTGTGGTTGATGCTGCACACACAAAGGCCCACAAGAGGGCCAGCGCCGAGCCTGGAGAGATGAGGGGTGGGCCCGGCAAACCCGAGATGATCCTGCAAGGGCCCGTGCTGTCCGTGAGTCCGGCTACAGGGTTCATTGTCATTCGCCACGGAGCGGGACGTGACGCCGAAGAGATCCCTGTTGAAATCGACCGCCAGACCACCCTGATGAGGGGCGGAAGGAGCACCAACATCGATGATATCAGGGTCGGGGATCGGGTCAAGATCCGTTACAGCGGGCAAATCGGCGATGTGAGCAAAACAGTGGATGTCGTAGGGGGACCGGGCACGCGCCGCGGAACCCGCGGTTAGGTGGTATTCGCCGCCGGGTCGCCGCCGAGGGTTGCAGCGCCAGAGTGCTAAGCGGGCGCCAAACCTATACTCCTGGGAGTCGGCTTCTGATACAGCTAAGAGGGTCTTGCCCACCTCTGCTGTGCGCGAACGCAAGGGGTGGGCGTCCTCATCTCCAGTGTGCAAGGCTTATCCAACCTCTTTACCTCACTAAACCTGATGTTGAACACTCTCTCCGCAAATCTTATATGACTGCGCCGGGTATTTGGAGGAATGCAATGCCATGATTCCAGCGACTCAGATCAAGAAAGGGATGGTCATCATTCATAACGGTGAACTGCACCAAGTCGTGAGTTTCCAGCACGTCACCCCCGGAAACTGGCGCGGCATGGTACAAACGAAGCTACGCAATCTTAAGACAGGTAGCATCATCGAGAACCGATTCCGGTCAGAAGATCGAATCGATCGCGCCACCCTCGAACAACACGAGATGGAGTATTTGTACCAGGATGGCGACCAATTCTGCTTTATGAACACTGAGACGTATGAGCAGGTGTTCCTCAATAGAGCTACACTCGAAGAGACCCTACCGTTCCTCAAGCCAAATACGAGGATCGCGGTGGACTTCTACGAAGGCCGAGCCATTAGCATCGACCTCCCGATGACGGTTGATCTCGAAGTCGTCGAAACTGAACCCGGAATCAAGGGCGCGACCGCCACGCGCACGACCAAACCGGCGACGTTAGAGACTGGCCTGGTGGTCCAGGTGCCGGTGTTTATCGACCGTGGCGACACCATTCGCGTCGACACCTCGGACAAGAAATACATCGAGCGCGCCAACAAGTGAGGGCGCTGGGGCCGGCACACAGCAGCGTGACGAGCCTGGCCCTCCTTGGCTTGGGGCTGGCGATGTTACTGCCGGTCAGCGCGGCGCTGGAGACCTGCTCAGCGCTCACCTCACGAACCACCAGCACCGGGTGACCACTCCACGACATCCCGGACGATGCGGCTGTCAGTAATACGGCCGCGTCCCACCCCCATTCCGCGGCCATCCGCACGGAAGAGGCGCTCCTCACTAACATAGGCCAGATGGCAGGCTAACAGCTCTGCCGGCATTGATGTGAGCAGGGGGGAGACCGCTTCATCGACCCTCCCGAAGATACCGAAATAATGCGCCGCCTGATCCTTCAGGACGTTCTCATCATGCGCCCCGACGGCTGTGGACAGGCCGGTTAGCCCATGAATGATCGGCGCGAGTTCGAGCGCACGATCGAAACAGCGCCCCGGAGGGGCGATGAGCAGCGTAGGGAGGCGCGGCGCCTTCAGGAAAAATTGGATGTGCGCCCATTCCTCGAGCTCCTGGCCAATGGCATTCACCCCACAGGCTTCAACCAGCTTGGCCGCTGAAAACAAGGCATTAGCATAGCTTGGTCCGCCGCCAATGATCAGGAACTGCTCCATTTCCCGCCACTGCTCGGCTAAGGTGCGCGCCAGGCTATTCGTTTCATCAAGGCTGGCCTCTAGAATGTCGGCAGTACAAAGAAGGTCTCCTTTGAGGGAGGCCGCCTGAGTCCGGTCCAACACCCCACGGCACTCACCGATGTGGATCGCCGCCAGCATCAAGAACAGCTGTGCCTGGGTGTATGAGCGCACGCCAGGGGTTTGGCCACCCGTCTGCAGCGTGTGCGCGAGAATCCAATGCGCTTCGCGGGTAATAGGGCTTTCAGGATTCCCGCTCACGGCTATGGTATCCAGGCCATTCGCCCTCGCCAGCGCCACCGTCTCGATGGTTCTGGATACCCGCCCGGAATGGGAGACACTGAAGACCACGGCCGGTGGCGTCATCGATGGGATCGCATAACGTCCTCCCTGCAGCGATGGCTGAACGTCTACTGGAAGACCGGTCCACGTCTCAAAAGCGAGTTCACTGGCCAAACCGGCGTAGTACGAATCACCGCAGCCGGTCAACAGCACGCGCGTCCACCGCCGGCAGGCGTCGCGCGGTAAAGTGGAGCGGACCAGGTCATCCAATGCCGCCAGATTGTCCCGGATAAACGCCGGGCGCTTCAACACTTCGTCGTACATCGGCCGTCGCGGGTCGTCCACAGGAATCATCACACCCCTCCCTCAGAGGGCAAGAAAGAGTGAGCTTGAAGACACAGACATCGCACGGAGTACCACTGTCGAGAGCAATGCAACGGGGTTAGCAGGAGCGCCGGTGCCGCCGTCGACTGTCAACGGTATGATGACCAGCATGTACACCTGGCGTCCTCTTTATAGCACGAGCGCACCGTGCGGCCAAGATGTCATGCCGTCGGCCAGTAGACACGACTGTTGCGAATGCACGGATTCCTGCGACCACGCGTGCTCACGTGGCATGATAGATCATCTTGATATGGCTGATGAAAATTTTCGATGCTAAGATTACCTATACGGAGGGCGCGGCGGTGACCCTTGGCGGCAGCGGCCCCGAGGTCCTGGCAGATACTATGAGGGCGTTCATTGTGAATCCAAGAAGCCACTCCAGCCCCGGGATGAGATGCCTTCATACGTCGGTTCCACAGGCCATTCGCCCGAGAAGGTTCCAGAAGTAACTTCATGAGAAGGGAGGAAGCGCGTTGGATCTTCCGGAAACTCGCCATCTCGTCGCCTTTACGACGGTCCTGGAGGCAGGTGGATTCACTAGGGCGGCGGAAGTTTTGAACCTCACCCAATCAGCTCTCAGCCATCAGATCAAAACGTTAGAGGAACTACTCGGCGTCGACGTGTTCGCGCGCATCGGCAAGCGTACCATCTTGACCCAAGCCGGGGAGATTCTCCTCAAACACGCTACGGTCGTGCTACGGGAGTTGGCAGAAGCGCGCCAATCCCTGCTCGAGCTGCGTGACCCCGGTCGGGGACGGCTGCGCATTAGTGCGGCCGGCCATAGCTGCTACCTGCTGCTCCCACGTATTCTGCGGGAGTTTAAGGCTGCCTATCCCCGCGTTGAGTTGAGCATCGCAGCCGACTACACAGGCGAGGCTGTGCAGCACCTCCTGGAAGGGATGTTGGATATCGCCATTCTCGTCGCCCCCCCGCCGGTTCGTGGGCTGGCCTTCGAGCCATTAGCCGAGGATGAGCTCCTTGTCATCGCCCCCGCCGAGCACCCGTGGGCCAAACGCCGCCGCGTCCGCTGGGCGGAGCTAGCCACCCAAGTGTTGATTACCTACAATAAGGCCAGCGTGACGTATCAACTGCTCTTAGATCGCCTGGCCAAAGAAGAAGCCGGCACCCCTAAGACTATGGAGGTGCGGGAGGCTGAGGCGGTCACCGAGATGGTGAAAGTCGGCTTGGGCATTGCCGTGCTGCCCCCGTGGGTTGTGCGTGCTGACCTGCAAGCGCGGAGACTGGTAGCGCTGCCACTCGGTCGCACGGGCCTGAAACGTTCATGGGCAATCGCCTATGTCCAGGGCCGGCAGTTACCGCCGTATAGCCAGACATTCATTCGCATCTGCCGGGGGCGCTTTTCTGCTCTCATGGAGGGTGGTGGGTCGGGGGAGGTCGATGCAGAGCTGCGCGACATGGCCACGATGGGATAGCGGACGTGGAGGTACTGACTTTTCAGGAGCCAGACCGAGAGGTGGGCACCCCTCGGCTTGGCTGGCGAGATAGGACCTGCTAGTGCGGCAAGTGCTTCCCCAAGAGAATATCGACGATTTGCGGTACAGTTTCGCGGGCGCGCTGGTCGAGCTGTTCCTCGGTGAGGTTGGCGATGGGGTGGGGCATCGCCAAGTACTTATAATCTGGCACCCCCCAAGCCTCTGCCATGGCCCTCCCGGTGGCGTGGAAGACGTCGGTGATGATCGAAGCTGCCGGGATGCCGCGCTTTTCAAACACGATGCCGTCGAGCACACTGCCCGAGCTGCAAGAGCCTCAGTCTCCCACCCCGGCGATGACCACATCGCACTCGGCTAGGATGTCGCGAATAATCTCTTCGTGCGCGGGCACGCCGGAACTCCGTTTGCGCCGCAGGAGCATTCCTTGTACCCCGTACTCGTCCTGAAGGATCTTGCCGATCTTCAACAGGAGTTTGTCCGAGTTATACTTGGTGTTCTCCACCAGGCCCACCTTCTTGCCGCGTAGGCTGGTCGGCCGGGGAGCATAGCGCAAGGCTTGCTCCTTCGGCGTGATCGTCGGGTCGAAGACCCGTATCTGCCTTTCCATACGCTCCTCCTTTTGTAGGAGATAACTCCACCTATGCGCCCCGCCGCTTATGGGCGGCGGATCTCCTTGGTGACGCTCTGTGAAGCGTTCTTGCCTCCCCATCCAGGAATGAAGGCCGAGAACACGCCAGCTTTGCTGCCGGCAGCGATCACAATGATGTCCTCCGGCGTTTGCACTAACGGCCGCATCGTTGTCTCATCCTCCAGGAGGACAGTGCCGGGCATGCGATTGGTGCGCTTCAAATGGGCGATGCTGTTGTAGGTGTGTTCGAAGAGAAATCCTTTAATATCGGCCTTCGACCAGCCATCGTCGCCGATCACCCGCATGTGCTCGCCGGCGATGACCACGGCGTATTGCGGCTGGCCAGTGACGCTGCCGGAGATGCGCATACTGTCCGCCATAGTAGTCAGCACGCCCGCCGCGGTGTTGCTGAGTTGGTTGCCGATCTGATGCGGCGCCAGGGCCGCGAACACCGTGACGGCGTTTTGCTCCGGGCGAAAGCCGCGCTCCACGTGCACCGGCGGCCAGGGGCTTTCGGCCTCATTCTCGGCGATGCAGTAGGTATACTTTCCAGGGTGGCCCAAGGTGCTGCGGTCCAGCTTCCCCGGCAGCGTGCCGATGGCGTTGCGCATGATCAACCGCACCGCGCGCCCGATGGTGGCATTGGCCCGCCAACCCGGCCCGAAAAGATTATCGCCGCAATTAATCTCCAGCTCACGCGCCAGCGGACCGTTGACCAGCATGAGCACCGCCGAACCTCCAGTGCTGGCGGCCGGCCCATGGTATCCGTACAGCGGGTCACCGATGGCTTCGACCGCCGCCACCACTACCGGCATATATTCAGGCTTGCAGCCGGCCATGACGGCGTTGATCGCCACCTTTTCGGCGGTGACGCTGACCTGGCGATTTTCGATAAAGGCGATCTCCCGTCCCGGCTCCAGTCCACTGGCGTCCAGCATGGCGCGAATGCTTGCTTCGGTTGGCGGAATCACAGGCAGGCCATCGGTCCAGCCCTTCTCGTAATAAAACTCGATGGCTTCAGCAGTGTCGCTGACCTCATAGGCTTGCGAGTGCAGATTGGCGGAGCTCATCGCAGACTCTCCCACTGTCAAGGGTCATACCCTGCTGCTACCTGCAGCGGTTTGGCGGCCATCATACACCTCATCCCTGTCTAGTGCAATCAAGCGCTTTGCGTGGGGAACGCCGCCCAGGCCTGTTCCAGGCCACGCATGGCCGCGGCAGGCAGCGCACCCCGCTCTGCCGCTGTAATGGCTTGCTCAAGGTGGTCGAGGCTGGAATAACCGACCAAGACGGTCGACATCTCCGGCTTGCTCCAGGCAAATCGCATCGCCGCCTCGACCAGGCTGTCGGCATGGCCCTCCGCTGTGAGGAAATGCAACGCCTGCGCCAACTTCACATCGGCCTGATAATCCGCCCCCGTGCCAATGGGGGCGACGCTAGGCACGGCAATCGGATGACGCTCCATGACGCCAGACAAGGCGCCAGCCGCTAGCACGCGGATGCCAATGCAGCCCATGCGTTTGGAGGCTGCACGGTCGATGAGCTGGCCGAAATCTTGGTTCGGAAAGTCGGCGGGCACCGGCCGCCCGGCGCTCGGGTTGAGCAGGTTGTAACACACCTGAGCGGTGTAGAGCGCGCCGCTATCGATGACCTCATGGAGGGCGGCCGTGTCGCCGAGGGCGGTGATGCCGTAATATTTCACCTTGCCCTGTGCCTGCAGACTCTGAAAGGTGGTTACCACATCGCCCAGCACATCCGAGACGCTCAGACCGGCGTCCTGTGGTGCACGTTGGCGAGCGATGTGGTTGTGCAGTTGGATGAGATCAACTGATGCACGGCCCATGCGTTGTAGACTGGCCTCAACCGAGCGGGTGATGGCGCCACGCAGGTCGCCGAATTCCTCCGGCGAAACCCGCACCTTGGTTCCCACATACACCTCAGCCTTGAGTTCGCGAAGCACTTGCCCCAGATTCTGCTCCGATTGGCCATTGCCATACGACGGGGCGGTATCGAAGTAATTGATCCCAGCCTGCATGGCGCGGTCCACGGCGCGCACGCGGTCCTGGTGGGCGCCGCGAATGATCAGCCCGCCGACGTTGCCACAACCGAAGCCCAGCATCGACACCCGCAGTCCGGTTCGTCCCAACTCACGATGCTCCATGGCGGTTCTCCTCTCAACCATTATAGGCGATGCGATAGATGACGCCGGCCTGATCATCGGAAACGAGCAAAGACCCATCCGGCATCACCAGTACATCGACGGGCCGTCCCCAGGCCCGGCCATCGCGCAGCCAGCCCTCGGCAAAGGGTTCATACGATACCGCCCGATCGTTGTCAAGGCGCACCAGCGTGACGCGATAGCCGATGGGTGTGGTGCGATTCCAGGAGCCATGTTCGGCGATGAAAATTTGCCGGCGATATGATTCCGGGAACATCGTGCCCGTATAAAAACGCATACCAAGCGCCGCCACATGGGGATCGAGGTTCTGCACTGGCGGCGTGAACTCCGAGCACTGGCGCTTGCCGCCAAATTCAGGGTCGGGAATTCTCTCGCTATGGCAATAGGGAAACCCAAAGTGCAGCCCTGACCGCGGGGCATGATTCAACTCATCCGGAGGGCTATCATCGCCTAACCAATCGCGCCCATTGTCGGTGAACCAGAGTT
>Ga0081538_10006234_pt1 | contig 10549 bp, 10 predicted proteins | sample TabmetS5T2R1_FD_71022 | JGI IMG/M metagenome (GOLD analysis project Ga0081538, IMG submission 71022) | Tabebuia heterophylla rhizosphere microbial communities from the University of Puerto Rico - S5T2R1 | ecosystem: Host-associated > Plants > Roots > Rhizosphere ...
CCCCGCGCCGCCTGCGTATTCGACGAAGCCGTCGCGGACACGGTCGATCGCCTCGGCGGGGGAGATCGCCTCGAGGACGGCGTCGTGCGGAAAGACGGGAATCTCGGGCACGCGGTTACGCTACCCCGCGGATGAGCCGCAACGGCAAGCAGCGACCGGGCCGACCCCGCATCGAGCTGCGGCAGTCGACCGCGTCGCCCGAGGAGGCGGCGGCCATCGCAGCGGCGATCGAGCAGTTCCTGCGCGACACCACCCCGCCGCCCGGTTCCGCGGAACCGCCCACGAATCCCTGGCAGCGCGCCGGCCTGTTCGAGGCGACCGGCCGGGGCGCCGGGGCATCGACCCCGTGGGGCGACGCCGAGGCCTGGGGTCGACGCTAGCGGACCGCGCCACGTTCTTCCCGGACGCCCCGGCGCGGGGATGCGTAAAGTGCCCAGGCGCATGCAGGACGCAGCAATTCAGGCAGAGGGGCTGCGGAAGTCGTACGGAGACGTGCAGGCCCTGGCCGGGATCGACCTGTTGGCGCCCGCGGGCACCATCCTCGGACTTCTCGGCCCCAACGGCGCAGGTAAGACGACCGCCGTGCGCATCCTCACGACGCTGCTGCCGCCCGACGGCGGCACGGCGCGCGTGGCCGGGCTCGACGTCGTCCGCGACGCCGGCGCGCTGCGGGCCCAGATCGGGCTCGCCGGACAGTACGCCGCCGTCGACGAGAACCTGACCGGCCGCGAGAACCTCGAGATGGTGGGCCGGCTCTACCACATGGGCCGCGGCGCCTCGCTCCAGCGGGCGGACGAGCTGCTCGAGCGCTTCGATCTCACGGACGCCGCCCGCCGGCTGGTGCGGACCTACTCGGGCGGCATGCGCCGCCGCCTCGACCTCGCCGCCGCGCTGGTCGCGCGCCCGCCCGTGCTGTTCCTCGATGAGCCGACCACGGGACTCGACCCTCGCAGCCGGATCGGGCTATGGGGGACGATCGAGGCGCGCGTGGCCGAAGGCACCACCGTGCTCCTCACCACGCAGTACCTCGACGAGGCCGATCGGCTCGCCGACCGGATCGCGGTGATCGACCACGGCCTGGTGATCGCCGAGGGCACCTCGGACGAACTGAAGGACCGGGTCGGCGGCGAGCGGCTGGAGCTCACGCTCGCCGACCCAGGCCGCGCCGAGACCGCGATCTCCGCGCTGGCGTCGATGGTGGACGACCGCCCGACCTGCGACGGCGCGCTGCTGCACCTGCCGATCGCCCGCACACACGGCGCGATCGCCGAGGCCGTGCGACGACTCGACAGCGCGGGCGTGGGGATCGACGACATCTACGTCCATCGGCCCACCCTGGACGACGTCTTCCTCGCCCTGACCGGCCACCCGGCGGAGGAGACCGCCGAGGAGGACGGCGCGAGTGACGAGCGCGAGCGGCGCGAGGAGCAGGCAGTGGCATGACCTCGTCCGCCTGCACCTAGCGGCACCCACCTATTACTCGAAATCCTGCCGCCTTTTGGTACTTTAGCTCCTCGGCGCTTTCGAATCCGCGGAGGACTCAGGCATGGAACCGGTCTCGGTAGAGCCCAGGCGCAAGGGGAGGAAGGGCTCGCTCGACAACCCGGAGGTCATCGAGGACGTGCCCGGGCACGTCATCGGCGCTTTCGAATCCGCGGAGGACTCAGGCATGGAACCGGTCTCGGTAGAGCCCAGGCGCAAGGGGAGGAAGGGCTCGCTCGACAACCCGGAGGTCATCGAGGACGTGCCCGGGCACGTCATACCCATTCTCGAGCGCGAGTTCGACGACTTCGACAACGAGGCCGAGAAGTTCCTCGGCGGCGAGACGCCCGCGGATGCGTTCATCGGCTTCCGGCTGCGGCAGGGCGTCTACGGCCAGCGCCAGGCCGACGTCCAGATGGTCCGGGTGAAGCTGCCCTTCGGCGGCATCACACCGGACCAGATGGAGGCCTTCGCCGATGTGATCGAGAAGTGGGTGCCGCTGCGCAAGGGCCACGTCACCACGCGCCAGAACATCCAGATGCATCACGTGCCGCTGCGCGACGCCGCCGAGCTGATCCGCGAGCTCGGCGAGAGCGGGCTCAGCTCGCGCGAGGGCTGCGGCAACACGGTGCGAAACGTCACCGGCGATCCCTGGGCGGGCGTCTGCGAAGACGAGCTGTTCGACCCCACCCCGTACGCGGGCGCGTACGTGCGCTACTTCGTGCGCCATCCCACAACCCAGCTGATGCCGCGCAAGGTCAAGACCGCCTTCACGGCCACGGACGAGGACCGCGCCATCACGGGCATCCACGACATCGGCTTCATCCCCCGCATCCGCGACGGTGTGAAGGGCTTCGAGATCCGCGTGGGCGGCGGCACCTCGATCATGCCGCGGATCTCGCCGACGCTCTACGACTTCGTCGCCGCCGACAACGGCGAGTACCTGAAGGTGACCGAGGCCGTCCTGCGCATCTTCAACCGCCAGGACTGGCTGCGCGAGAACCGCGCCCGGGCGCGCATCAAGGTGTTCGTCGACAAGTTCGGGATCGACGAGCTGCGCCGCCAGGTCGACGAGGAGCTCCAGGGCGACTGGGTGGCCGAGCGCGACTTCGATCCCGATCCGCTGCTGTTCGTCGACGACGAGGAGGCGAACGCGCCGGAGGTGCCGGCGAGCTATGCGAGCCCGAACGGCGCCGGCGCCGAGTTCGAGCGGTTCCGCGCCTCGAATGTCCGCCCCCAGCGCCAGGCCGGCTTCTCGACGGTCGAGGTGCAGGTGATTCGCGGCGACCTGACCCCCGAGCAGCTCCGCGGGCTCGCCGAGATCTCCCGGCACTACTCCGCCGGCTACACCCGCACCACGATCGGCCAGAACATGCTTCTGCGCTGGGTCCGCGACGAGGCCGTCTACGAGGTCTGGCGCGCGCTCGGCGAGCTCGGCCTCGGCGAGGCGGGCGCCTCTCAGGTGGGCGACGTCGTCAGCTGCCCCGGGACCGACTCCTGCAAGCTCGGGATCACCAGCTCGATGGGCCTGAACCAGGCGGTGCGCGAGCGGGTGAGGGCCATGGAGATCAGCGATCCGCTGACGCGAAGCGTGCACATCAAGATGTCCGGCTGCCCCAACGGCTGCAGCCAGCACCACATCGCGAACATCGGCTTCTACGGCGCGTCGATCAAGGTCGGAGAGCACACGATTCCCGCCTACATCGCGCACATCGGCGGCAACTACGAGGGCGGCGAGGTCGTCTACGGCCGGCGGCTCAAGGTCCGACTACCCGCCAAGCGCGTGCCCGAGGCGGTGGAGCGATGGCTTCGGCTCTACGAGGCCGAGCGTGACGAGGGCGAGGAGTTCAACGCCTACGCCGAGCGCGTCGGGCAGACCCGGTTCGAGGACGAGGTTCGCGAGCTGGCGCTGCCGGTCGAGTTCAGCCTCGAGAACATGAGCCACTTCATCGACTGGCAGCGGCGAGAGCCCTTCCAGGTCATCCGGGGTGAGGGCGAATGCGCGGTGTGAGCAATCCGCGCGCACTCGGCCGAGCCGAGCGCTTGCGGCTAGAGGAGCTCTCCGCCCAGGAAGTGCTTGCACTCGCTGTCGAACGCCATCACCCGAGGCTGGTAATGGCATGCTCCTTCCAGAAGGAGGAGTCGGTGCTGATCGACATGCTGATGGGCATCGAGCCGAGCGCGCGCGTGTTCACGATCGACACCGGCGTGCTCTTCCCCCAGACGTACGAGGTCTGGCGTGAAATCGAGGGCCGGTACGGCGTCCGGATCGAGGTGATGGACGCGACCAGCTCGAACGGGCCCTGGACGGCCGCGCAGTGCTGCAGTGCGCGGAAGGTGGCGGGGCTCGACCATGCGCTGGCGGGCGCCGAGGCGTGGATCACCGGCATCCGCCGGGAGCAGTCGCCAACGCGGGCCGACGCCACGAAGCGAGATTGGGATTCGGCCCGAGGGGTATGGAAATTCAACCCGCTCGCCGACTGGAGCGATGCCGACATCTGGCGCTACGTGCACGAGAACGCCCTTCCCTACCACCCACTCCACGACGACGGTTACGATTCCATCGGCTGCGCTCCCTGCACCCTTCCTGGCAACGGCCGCGAAGGACGCTGGGCCGGGCAGGCGAAAACGGAGTGCGGGCTACACGTATGAGCATCGCCGTTCGCCCGCGTATGCTGCGCGGCGATCAAATGAGCTACGAGATCCCACATCTGCGGGCGCTCGAGTCCGAGGCGATCCATGTGATCCGCGAGGTCGCGGCGGAGGTGGAGCGGGGCGTGCTCCTCTTCTCCGGCGGCAAGGACTCCGCCGTGGTGCTTCATCTCGCGCGCAAGGCCTTCTGGCCGGCGGCGCTTCCGTTCCCGGTGATGCACGTGGACACCGGCCACAACTTCCCGGAGGTGATCGAGTACCGCGACCGAATGGTCGCCGATCTCGGCGCGCGCCTGATCGTGGCCTCCGTTCAGGAATCGATCGACAACGGGCGCGTGGTCGAGGAGAACGGGCCGCGCTCGTCGCGCAACCGGCTGCAGTCGGTCACCCTCCTCGACGCCATCGAGGAGCACGGCTTCAGGGCAGCCTTCGGGGGCGCCCGCCGCGACGAGGAGCGTGCCCGCGCCAAGGAGCGCATCCTGTCCTTCCGGGACGACTTCGGCCAGTGGGATCCGAAGCGCCAGCGGCCGGAGCTGTGGAACCTCTACAACGGCTTCGTCAAGCCCGGTGAGCACGTGCGCGTGTTTCCGCTCTCCAACTGGACGGAGCTCGACGTCTGGCAGTACGTCCGCGAGGAGCGGATCGAGTTGCCCTCGATCTACTTCGCGCATCGCCGCGAGGTGTTCCGCCGCGACGGGATGCTCTATGCGACCTCGGACTTCGTGCAGCTGCTCGACGGCGAGGAACCGTTCGAGGAGTCGGTCCGCTTCCGCACCGTCGGCGACATGAGCTGCACGGGCGCGGTCCGGTCCACCGCCGCGACGCTCGAGGACGTGGTCGCCGAGATCGCCGCCACCCGCATCACCGAGCGAGGCGAGACGCGCGCGGACGATCGCATATCCGAGGCAGCGATGGAGGACCGCAAGAAGGAGGGGTACTTCTAGTGGTCTCGACCGGCGCGGCCACGAACGGCCGCCCGACCGTCGCGCGCCCCTCGGAGTTGGTCCGTTTCGCCACCGCAGGGTCGGTCGACGACGGTAAGTCGACCCTGATCGGGCGCCTGCTCTACGACACGAAGTCGATCTTCGAGGACCAGCTGGAGCACGTGGAGCGCACGTCGCTGCAGCGCGGCGACGGCTACGTGAACCTCGCACTGCTCACCGACGGCCTGCGGGCCGAGCGCGAGCAGGGGATCACGATCGACGTGGCCTACCGCTACTTCCAGACGCCGCGGCGCAAGTTCATCATCGCCGACACGCCGGGCCATCCGCAGTACACGCGCAACATGGTCACGGGGGCCTCGACGGCCGACCTCGCGCTGATCCTGATCGACGCTCGCAACGGCGTCCTCGAGCAGTCGCGCCGGCATGCGTTCATCGCCTCCCTTCTGCGCATCCCGCACCTGGTCGTGTGCGTGAACAAGATGGACCTGGTCGAGTACGACCAAGTTGTCTTCGAGCGGATCTGCTCGGACTTCGCCGGCTGGGCGGCGAAGCTCGAGGTCTCGGACGTGACCTTCATCCCGATCTCCGCGCTTCACGGCGACAACGTCGTCGAACGCTCCTCTCGGATGCCCTGGTACGACGGGCCCTCGCTCCTTTACCACCTCGAGCACGTGCACGTCGCATCCGATCGGAACCTGGTCGATGCGCGCTTTCCGGTGCAGTGGGTGGTGCGGCCGATGTCGGACGATCACCACGACTACCGCGGCTACGCCGGCGAGGTCGCCTCCGGCGTGTTCCGGGTCGGCGACCGGGTGGTGGTGCTGCCGTCGGGGATGGAGACCCGCATCACGGGCATCGACACCTACGACGGCCCGCTCGAGGAGGCCTTCCCACCCCTGTCGGTGACGCTGCGGCTCGAGGACAACATCGACATCTCGCGCGGGGACATGATCGCCCGGCCGCACAATCGCCCGATCGAGGCGCGCGACGTCGAGGCCATGGTGTGCTGGATGTCCGATCGGCCGCTCCAGCCGGCCGGGCGCTACCGCATCAAGCACACCACCCGCACCGTGCTGGCCAAGGCCGACCAGCTTCGCTACCGGATCGACGTCAACACGCTCCACCGCCACGAGGATGCGCACGGGCTGTCACTCAACGAGATCGGGCGTCTGCGGCTGCGGCTCTCGTCGCCCCTGTTCCTCGACGAGTACCGCCGCAACCGCGAGACGGGCAGCTTCATCCTCATCGACGAGTCGACCAACGACACGGTCGGTGCGGGCATGGTGCTCTAGTGGAGCCCTAGGCCTTGGACGTCGCGCTGATCGGCTTCGGCCTCGGCGTCGGGATCCTGGTGGGGATGACGGGGATCGGCGGGGGCTCGCTGATGACCCCGCTGCTGATCCTGGTGTTCGGGGTGAAGCCGATCACCGCGATCGGCACCGACCTCGCGTACGCGGCGGTCACGAAGACGGTTGGCGGCTACAAGCACTGGCGCCAGAACACGGTCGACGTGCGGCTCTCGACCTGGATGGCACTGGGCTCGGTGCCGGCGGCCGTGGGCGGCGTCTTCGTGCTCGACCTGCTCGAACAGGCGACCGGGCGCGATTTCGACGACCTGCTCCTCACCATCCTGGCCGCCGCCCTGCTCCTGACGGGCTTCGCGACGCTGGTGCGCTCGTTCCTCAAGCGCATGCACGAGCGCGAGCGCGCGACGATCCCGATGAATACGCGACACAAGGTCGCGGCCGTCACGCTCGGAGTGTTCGTGGGCTTCGTGCTCGGCGTGACCTCGGCGGGCAGCGGCGCGCTGATCGCGGTCGGGCTGATACTGCTCTTTAGGCTCCTACCCACGCGCGTCGTGGGCACCGACGTCTTCCACGCGGCAATCCTGCTCTGGGCCGCTGCACTCGCTCACATCGTGGCGGGCAACGTCGACTTCCTGCTCGCGGCGAACATCCTCATCGGCTCCGTGCCGGGCGTCTGGGTGGGAAGCCACTGGTCGGTCCGAGTCCCCGCGAACGTGCTGCGAACCACGCTGGCCGTCGTGTTGATCGGCGCCGGGATGGCGCTGCTCGGCAAGGCGGGCCTCGGCATCCCAGCGATCGCGCTGATCCCGTTCCCGCTCGCCGTGATCATCCTGATGGTGGTGACCATGATCCGCGACCGGCGCTCACGACCAGCGCGGGAGCCGGTTAGATCGCGACAGCCCGAGACGGCGGGCCAGACGTCGACCCAGCCGGCCCCGGGCCGCGTGCGCTGAGCCTTACGGCGAAGCTTCCCTGCGCCCTGAGGGAAAGCAGCGGCCCGGCGGCCGGCTTCGCCCCCGGTCAGCCCAATGGGCCGCGCACGAAGACGTCCTGGACGCCGTTGGTGTCGAATGCGAGCAGGTTGGTCGCAGCGGAGACGAAGGCTACGTGGCGGCCGGCGGGCGCGATCGCGGGCCGCCAGCTCGTGCCGTTCCCGGCGCGTCCGGCGTCGCTCATACTGAGACGCGTCGTCGTACCGCGCGCCCTGTCCCGTACGAAGACGTCGGATGTTCCGTTGCCGTCGTTCGGCACCAGGTTGCCAGCGCCGGACGCGAAGGCGACGAAGCGGCCGTCCGCCGAAATGGCGAGCTGCTCGCCGAGCATGCTGTTGCCGTTGGCCTCGGCACCTCCAGAGCTGACGCTCGCCCGCGTCGTGGTGCTGGTCACGCGATCGTGGACGAAGACGTCCGCTCTGGCGTTGCCGTCCCCTGGGACCAGCGTCGAGGCGACCGACTGAAACACGACAAAGCGCCCGTCGCCGGACAGCGACGACTCGGAGCTGGCGCCGTGGGCCTGAACGCCACCCGAGCGAACGCTGACCCGCCGGGTCGTGCGGGCGGCGCGGTCGCGCAAGAACACATCGCTTACCCCGTTCGTGTCGGACGCGACGAGGTTCGAAGCTGCGGACGTGAACGAAACGAAGCGGCCATCCGCGGATACGAACGGCTGGCCGCTGACCGCGTTAGCCGCCACACCCGTCCCGCTCACGTTCACACGCTCGGTCGCCCCGAGCGCGCGGTCGCGGACGAAGACGTCCCTGACCCCATTGGAATCAGCGGCGACGAGGTTCGATGCGGTCGACGCGAAGGCTACGAACCGGCCGTTGGCCGACAACGAGCAGAGCGAGCTGGTCCCGTTGCCCTCCGTGCCGCTCGCGCCGACGCTGACGCGCTCCGTGCGGCCCGAGGCACGGTCGCGCACAAAGACGTCCGTCGCCCCGTTGTGGTCGCCGGGGACGAGGTTGGATGCGTCGGACGCGAAGGCAGCGAGCCGACCGTCCGACGAGAGCGAGGACTCGAAGCTTGCTCCGTTGGGGTCAACGCTTCCGGCAGGGACGCTGACCCGTTCGGTCGTCCGCCCGACCCGGTCGCGGAGGAACACATCCGCCGCGGCGTTGACATCGCCCGCCACGAGGTTCGACGCGGTCGAGCCAAACGTAACGAACCGGCCGTCCGACGAAACCGAGGTCTCGAAGCTGTAGCCGTTCGCCTGGGCGCCCGCCGAATTCACGCTCGCGCGTTCGAGCTGCGACGCGCCTCGCGCCGGGACGGCCGCGGCGGTGAGCCCGGCGACGGCAATCGCAAGCGTCAGACCGGCGCGAAGCAGTGTGATGTCCGGGACGCTACCTGGTGAAGCGGCCTTGTCAACTCCAACTGCGATGAACGCTCAGCACGACTTTTCGTCAAGAGGCGATGTTAATGTTGTGCAGTCTCCCGCGAATGCGTTAAATTCAGCGAATTCTGCAAAGCGGGGCCCGTCGCGGCGCTTAGGCGAGGCGATGCGCCGCACCAGCCGCGCGGGTTGCCGTTAAGCCACGCAATGTTGGAGGGTCACTGCTCCGGAAGGTCAAGCTGAGGTTCACGCCCTTCGGCATGACAGCGCTGGAGCGCTACGCGCGCAGCGCGGGTATAACCGTGGCCCTCGTCGTCTCCCGCGCCGCGTCTTACCTTGCGGCTGACCTCGAATCCGGCCGCCCCGAGCTGAGGGCGCTCGCTGTGGACCAGTCGGACCCTTGTCACCCCGTCGAGCTCGAGCTGAACCTGGAGGTCGACGCAGTCAGGGCGCTCGAGTCGGAGGCGGTGCACCAGGACGTCACACTGGAGGAGCTACTGGAGTTTGCGGCCGTGTACTACGTCGCGGACATGGAAAGCGGACTCGCAGCGGACCGCATCCTCAGGAGGGTGGAGGAGAACTCCTAGTCGGCCGGAGCGGGGGGGCGGGTGCGCGGGGCCGATTCGAGCTCCGCGAGCGAGACGCGGAGTGCTGCCCGGGCCCGGTGGTGGAGCTGCGTGACCGCTCCCTCGGATTTGCCCATCCTGTCCGCGATCTGACGCAGCGGCAGGTCTCCGACGTGGTGGAGCACCAGTACCTCGCGCTGCTCATCGGTGAGCCCCGCGAGCGCTGCCTTCAAACACCTGCGGCGGTCCCACCCGAGCTGGTCCCGCCCGCAGTCGCTGAGCTGCATCTGGGCGAACGGGACCTGACGTCGCCGCTTCAGGTGATCGAGCGCCGCGTTCTGGGCCACGCGGAGGATCCAGGCCGAGAAGGGGACCTCGCGCTGCTCGTACTTCCCGAGCGCAGTAAACAGCTTCACGAAAACGTCGTGGGTCAGATCCTCGGCCTCGTGAGAGTCGTGAACAATGCCTTGGATCCGCCGGTGCACGTTCCGCGCATAGGTGACGTACAGATACCTGAGTGCATCGCGGTCGCCACGCTTCGCCAGCCGAACGGCCTCCTGGGACGGGCAGTCGTCGTGGTGCCGGGCCCCCCTCGGGTGCCGCGAGCATTCAGGCCACCCTGTGGCGGGCGTCACATGGGACTGCGGGCTAGGCAGCAAGCGGGAAACAAGCTACACGAACCCCCAGACGTGTCAGGCGGCGAATGGAATATTGCACCACCGTAATGTGAGGGCGGTCGAATTCGTTGACGGTGGGACATGGAGGCGCAACCCAATGTCCCATCCGGGACGTGCCCGCTTGTTCTCGCGGCCGAGCGGCCCGAGCAGGTCGAGAGTGGAGGGACCGGTTGACACTCGGCGCCGTCGCCGCCGGCACGGCGGAGGTGCCGCTCGTCGACCTGACGCGGGAGCACGAGTCGCTCGCGGAAGAGCTATGCCACGCCTTCGAGGGCGTGCTCGCGACGTCAGCTTTCGTACTCGGCGAGGAGGTCGAGCGCTTCGAGGAGGAATTCGCCGCTGTCTGTGGCGCTCGACACTGCGTGGGCGTGGCCTCGGGGACCGCGGGCTTGGCGATTGCGTTGATCGCCGCGGGGCTGCGTCCCGGCGACGAAGTGATCATCCCGGCTCACACCTATGTCGCCACGGCCGTCGCCGTCCGCCACGCCGGCGGAGTACCCGTCTTCTGCGACGTGGAGCGGGACACCGGCCTGATCGATGTCGAGGCGGTGCGGGCGTGCCTGACCGCGCGGACGGTGGCCATCGTTCCG
>Ga0081538_10006235_pt1 | contig 10548 bp, 10 predicted proteins | sample TabmetS5T2R1_FD_71022 | JGI IMG/M metagenome (GOLD analysis project Ga0081538, IMG submission 71022) | Tabebuia heterophylla rhizosphere microbial communities from the University of Puerto Rico - S5T2R1 | ecosystem: Host-associated > Plants > Roots > Rhizosphere ...
CGCTCTCGTGCAACGCCACGACGCTGATCCAGGCGGCGATCGCGAACGCCGCCCCGAGCGCCGTCGGTAGCGGGATGCTGCCCTTGCCGGCCGGGATCGAGAGTGGCACGCGGAAGGCGCTCGGCCGGTCCGCCTCGCGGAAGCGGAGCACGATGACCGATAGGTGCGCCAGGGCGAAGCTGATCATCGCCCCAAAGGCGAACACGCCGGCAAGGAACTCGAGGTCGTGCGGGAGCGTCAACGCGAAGGCGAGCAGGGCGGCGATTGAGATCACGACGTACGGGGTGCCGCGGCTGCCGTGCAGTCGCCCGACGGCACTCGGGACCTGCCGGTTGGTGGCCAGCGAGTACGCGACCCGCGCGAGCCCGAGCATTTGGCCGTTCATCGCCACAATCAGCATCGCCACGGCGACCGCGCCGACGACGTAGCGGCCCGCGTCCATCAGCCAGCCCGGGTCGTAGGGAGCGACGATGCCGAGCACGGGGGCCTCGATGTAGGCCCCGCCGAGCGCAGTCTGGCCGGCCTGGACCGGCTGCGCCATCAGTCCGGCGGCGGAGACCGCCACGAACAGCACCAGCGCGACGCTGGCGCTCGCGATCACGACCCGCCGAAGGCCGCGGCGGCCGACGCGCACCTCGCCGGCGAGTCCCGAGGCGGCCTCGACGCCCATCAGCGCGGCCGCGGCGACGACGCTGGCGAAGATCGCCTCATCCCAGTCCGGGGTCTCGCCAAGATCGACGGAGTCGACGATCGCTTCCACGTCGAAGAACTGGGCGAATCCGACGCCCGCCACGACGAGGAGGACGACGATGGCCAGAAGCGACACCCTCAGCGCCATGCCGAGCCGCGCCACGGGCAGTCCACGTATGTTCTGCGCGGCGACGTACACCAGCGCGACCCCCGCGATCACGATCTCGGCCACCCCGCTGCCCAGATCGCTCCAGAACACCGCCAGGTAGTCGGTGAGCGCGACGGTGGCGGCCGCCATCACGATCAGGTAGTCGAGCAGGATCGCCCAGCCCGCGACGAAGCTCCAGAACTCGTCGAACGCGTAGCGCGCGAAGCTGGAGGCGCCGCCACGCTCGATGTGGAGCGAGCTGCCTTCGACGTAGGTCGCAATGGTCACCACCAGGAACAGCCATGCGAGCAGGTAGACGACCGGAGTGAGCCCGAGCGCGTCTCCGGCCACGACCCCGAGCGAGAAGAAGAGCGAGGAGGCGACCGCGCCGAGCATGATCGCGAACAGCGCCGGCTCCCCCAGACCGCGGGCGACGCGCGCCTCGGCCCGCTCCGAGCCGCGTCTGAGCTGGGACCGCGCGCGGCTCGCCACCGGGGTGCGCCGTTCGGTGCCCGGGTCGCTCACCGCCGACGGCCGCGGGCGAGCCACAGCCGAGCGGCGCCGAGCAGGGCGAACATCGTCCCGAGGATCACTCCGAAGGCGAGTGGGCCACCACCCCGTGCGAGGGCCGACACCACCATCGCCCCGCCGACCAGGACGAGCAGCCCACTGAGAGCTCGGGTGGACGCGAGATACGCGCGTTGCACGCCCGTATCGTAGTCCCGCTCGGGACCGTCTCAGCCCCCGTCCGGCCGCCCGTCGACGCCTCGCGACGAGTCGATGATCACGCGGCAGGGCCGTTCGGCCAGCACCGTCTCGAGGGTCCTGCCGAACAGGGACGTCCCGGTGCGCCGCGGCGGCAGCGACATCACGATCGCCCGCGCGCGGATGTCCTTCGCCTCCTCGACGATGCGGCGCCCGCCACCGCCCGGACGGATCTTCTCCCAGTGGCCGGTCACCCGCCGGCCGCCGCGGACGCGCGCCGAGTCGATGAGCGAGGCGGCACGCGCCTCCTGTTCGGGCATGTCCGCGTCGATCGGCGAGTTCGGCGGCACGCTGATCATCACCAGCACGTGGATGCCGCGCCTGCGGCGGGCCGCGAGTCGCACCGCCGTGGCGACCGCGTCCGCCGAGTAATGGCCGTCCTCGAACGCCACCAGCACGGACTCGTACTCCACCTCGCGCTCGACAGCGGGCGTCGGCAGGACGACCTTGTGGGTCTCGGTCAGGGAGAGGCCCTGGCGCCGGCGGAAGATCACGTACGTGCCGAGTCCGAGCGCGAGCCAGATCGCGCCGGCGACAAGGGTCTCGAGGTTCAGCACGGTCACGACCACCCAGGCGATGCCGGTCCCGAGCCCGCCAACCACCGCGAACAGCGGCAGGTCGTGTCCCCTGAAGCGAATCGTGCCGGGCCCCCGATAGGGGCGATCCGCGTCGGGCCGTTTGATCCGCAGCGCGATCACGGCCAAGTGGGCGATCGTGAAGGACAGCATGGCCCCGAAGGCGTAGATCGTCCCCAGGAAGTCCGCCTCGCCAGGCAGGATCGTGAGGCAGGCCACGAGGCCGAAGATCATGATCGCCACGTAGGGTGTGCGGAACCTCGGGTGCAGCGCCCGCAGGCCCTCCGGCAGCTGGCGGTACTGGCCCATCGAGTAGGTGAGCCGCGAGACGCCGATCATGCCGGCGTTCGTCGCGATGAACAGGATGGTCGCGGCGAGGATGCCAACGTAGACCTCGGCGGCCCCCTGCAGCGCCCCGAGGTCGAGGTTCGCGACCACCCCCAGGACGGGATCGTCGGCGTAACCGCCCTCCTCCTTTGGCTCCGCGAGCAGGGTCTCGCCGTCGCGCACCGGCATGGCCGACAGCGCGACGGAGGGCAGGAACGCGTAGATGAGGAAGACCGCGACGACGACGCCCCCGATGCCCTGCGGGATCGTCCGGCCGTAATCGCGGGCCTCCTCCGCCATGTTCGAGATCGTCTCGATCCCGGTGTAGGCGACCATCCCGACCGGGATGGCGATCAGGAAGTCCGTGATCGTGGGCGAGACGCCAAAGTCGACGTTGTTGACGAGCGTCTCGGGCGACAAGACCAGCACCACCCCGACGACCACGAGCGCGAGCTGGGTGAAAAAGTCGGCCACCGCCAGAAAGACGTTGACGCCGGCCGACTCCCTGAGGCCGACGATGTTCAGCACGGCGAGAATCGCGACCACCCCGATGCCGGCCACGATGTCGGCCGGCGACTCGCCCAGCGGCTCCCAGAAGACCCCCAGGTAGTGGGGCACGAAGAACGCCGAGATGGCGATCGTGATGATGTAGTTGAGCATCTGGCCCCAGGCGGCGAAGAAGGACCAGAACTCGTTGAAGGCGCGGCGCGCGAAGCTCGACGAGCCGCCCGCCTCGGGGTACATGGTCGTGGCCTCGGCATAGGTGGCCGCGGTGCAGGCGAAGATGAAGCCGGCGATCACGAACACCACGGGCGTAAGCCCGAGTGCGAAGATCGCTACCAGCCCGAGCGCGTAGTAGATCGACGAGCCGACGTTGCCGTAGGCCGTCGAGAAGAGCGACCCGGTCCCGAGGACCCGCTCTAGTCCGCGTCCCTTGGGTCGGTACTCGGCCATTTCTGGGCCCGTAGCCAGTCGAGGACCTCGCCCGCATGGGTATCGGGCGGGAACACGGGATAGAAGACGTGGTCGACCCGTCCGTCGCTGATGACCAGCGTGAGGCGTTTCACGAAGGTCGTGCCATCAAGCTCGAAGGTCGGGAGCCTCAGGGCGCGCACCAGCATCAGGCCGGCGTCGCTCAGGACCTCGAACGGCACGTCGAGGCGCGCCGCCATCTCGCGCTGGTAATCGGTTTCCTGCGTCGAGAGCGCGAGCACGTGCACGCCGAGGTCGCCAAACTGCTCGTGACGATCACGGAATGCGCACGTCTCGGGTGTGCAGCCTCGTGCGCCCGGGATCGCGTTCCAGCCGGGCGGCAGCTCCTCGTCCGGACGTCCGGTACGCGGATAACAGAACAGCACGGTTCGCCCGGGCAGCATGTCGAGCCTGACCTCGCCGCCGGCAGTCGATGGCAGAGCGACGGCCGGCACGCGCATCCCCTGCAGGTGATCGGCCGCACCGTCGTCTTCCGGCACCGGCAGGTCGGGCGGGAGCGAGTGTATGTCGTCGCTTCCGGCCACGAGCCGAACGCTACCGCTCGTGTCCGCGGGCGGAGCCGACGCTAGACCAGGAACGGAATGATCAGGAGCGCCACGATGTTCGCGACCTTGATCATCGGGTTGATCGCCGGGCCCGCCGTGTCCTTGTAGGGGTCGCCGACCGTGTCCCCGGTGACGGAGGCCGCGTGGGCCTCCGAGCCCTTGCCGCCGAACTCGCCGTCCTCGATCAGCTTCTTCGCGTTGTCCCACGCGCCGCCGCCGGAGGTCATCGAGATCGCGGTGAAGAAGCCCACGACGATCACCCCGATCAGCAGCCCGCCCAGCGCCTGGTAGGAGAGCAGGCCGACAACCAGCGTGACCACGATCGGGATCAGCGCCGGGACGATCATCTCGCGCTGTGCCGCCGCCGTGACGAGCGCCACCGCGCGGGCGTAGTCGGGCTTCTCGGTGCGGTCCATAATGCCCGGCTTCTCGCGGAACTGGCGCCGCACCTCCTCCACCACCCCGCCGCCGGCCCGGCCCACGGCCTCGATTGCGAGCGCGACGAACAGGAACACCATCATGCCGCCCACCAGGAGCCCGATCAGCACCTCGGGCTGAGAGATGTCGAATCGGGAGAGGCTCTCGCCGTCGGCGGCCGCCTCCACCCGCAGCTCCTCGATGAAGGCTGCAAACAGCACGAGCGCGGCGAGCACCGCCGAGCCGATCGCGTACCCCTTGGTGACCGCCTTCGTGGTGTTGCCGACCGCGTCGAGCGGGTCGGTGACGTTGCGGACGTCCTCGGGCAGGTCCGCCATCTCCGCGATGCCCCCGGCGTTGTCGGTGATCGGCCCGAAGGCGTCGAGCGCCACGATCAGGCCGGTCAGCGAGAGCTGCGCCATCACGGCCACGCCGATGCCGTAGATGCCCGCCAGCTCGTTCGCGAGCAGGATCCCCAGCACCAGCAGGATCGCCGGCGCCGCCGTCGACTGGAACCCCTGCGAGAGCCCCTGGATGATGTTCGTGGCGTGACCGGTCTGCGAGGCGCGGGCGGTGGTGCGCACCGGCCGGAAGCGGGTCGACGTGTAGTAGTCGGTGATCGCGAACAGCCCGGCCGTGACCCCCACGCCGACCAGCGTGCAGACGTAGAGCTCGATCCCGCTCGGCGCCTCCGCTCCGGCCCGCAGCAGGCTCGACACCCCCTCCCTGTAGGTGAGGTCGTCCATGAGGATCAGCGTGATCGGCAGGAACGCGATCGCCGCCAGCCCACCCGAGACGATCAGCCCCTGGTAGAGCGCCCGCTCCACGTTGCCGGCGCGGCTCCTGACCGCGTAGGTGCCGGCGATGGACGCCACGAGCGACACGCCGCCGATGATCAGCGGGTAAACCGCAACCGTGCCGATCTCCTGGAAGGTGAGAACGCCGAGCAGCATCACGGCGACTGCGGTGACCGCGTAGGTCTCGAACAGGTCGGCCGCCATGCCGGCGCAGTCGCCGACGTTGTCGCCGACGTTGTCGGCGATCACGGCCGGGTTGCGGGGATCGTCCTCGGGGATGCCCGCCTCGATCTTGCCGACGAGATCCGCTCCCACGTCGGCCGCCTTGGTGAAGATGCCGCCGCCGAGACGGGCGAAGACCGAGATCAGCGAGCCGCCGAAGCCGAGCCCGACCAGGGCGTCGATGGCATCGCGCTCGTCGGTGCCGGCCAGGATCAGGATCCCGTAGTAGCCGGCCACCCCGAGCAGCGCGAGGCCCGCAACGAGCAGGCCGGTCACCGCGCCGCCCTTGAAGGCGACCTCGAGCGCCCGCGACACGCCGCTGCGGGCCGACTCGGCCACGCGTGCGTTCGCGCGCACCGAGACGTTCATGCCGATGAAGCCGGCCGCGCCCGAGAACGCCCCGCCGATGAGAAACCCGATTGCAACCAGGATGCCCTCGGCGTCCGAGGCCTCGAGCGCGATCGCGAGGACGATCGCGAGCACGATGGCCACTCCGGCGATGATCGTGTACTGGCGCCGCAGGTAGGCGGTGGCGCCCTCCTGAACGGCGTGCGAGATCGACTGCATCTCCTCGTTTCCGGGCGAGAGCGAGAGCAGCCAGCGCGAGGTCGTGACGCCGTAGACCACGGCGCCGCCCGCGCAGACGAGCGCGATTATCACGCCCCAGTCAGTCAGGAATTCCAAGGGGTATGTCCTCCGTCAGATTCAGCGGACGGCGCCGTTAGTGATGGACGATCGCGCTGTCCAGCGCCGACGCGCAGATGTCGTCTGGCTGCGTACCGATCTCCGGCAGCGCCCGGAACAAGAGCGCGCGGAGTCTATCGAGGTTCTCGCGGAAGACCGCGAATGCGGCGTCCGCCGAGACCGGCGGCACGTGGGGCATTCTTTCGAGCCCGACGTCGTAGTCCGTAACGAGGGAGACGTTCGCATAGCAGAGCGACAGCTCGCGCGCGAGCCAACACTCCGGGTACTGGGTCATGTTCACGACGTCGAAGCCCGTCGCCGCGTGCCAGCGCGACTCGGCGCGGGTGGCGAAGCGGGGGCCCTGGATCACGACGACCGTCCCACCCTCGACCACCGGAATGTCGAGCTCGCGTGCGGCCCGGACCAGAACGCGCCCCAGGTCGGGGCAGTAGGGGTCCGCCGCCGACACGTGCGTCGTCTGGGGACCGTCGTAGAAGGTGCTCTCGCGAGCGTGCGTGCGATCGACGAACTGGTCACAAACCACGAACGTGCCCGGCTCGAGCTCGGGTTTGAGCGACCCACAGGCGCACGGGCCGATGATCCGTCGCACCCCCACCTCGCGCATCGCCCAGATGTTGGCGCGGTAGTTGATGCGGTGCGGCGGCAGCGTGTGCTCGTCACCGTGGCGTGGGAGGAACGCGACCTGCCTCCCCTCGACGGAACCGATGCGAATCGGCGCCGAGGGCGGCCCGTACGGCGTCGCCAGGGGCACCTCCTCGACGTCGTCGAGGAAGCGGTAGAAGCCCGAGCCGCCGAAGACTCCTACGAGCTGCCCGGAGGCGTCCATATCTTTGAGCGCGCCTTCGCACGCTCGTCCTCGGCGGAAGCAGCCGGCTCGGCCGGCTGCGCCCCGGCTCGTTGTTCCTTCACGTAGACCATCTGGAGTTGAGAGAGTGCATCCTTGATCGGACCGATCTCCTCCTGGGGGCAGAGGGGCAGCAGCGCGCGGGCGGCGTCGATCGCCTGCTTGGCCTGCGCGGGGTCCTTCTCCTCCTCTAGCGTGAGCCTGCGGCCGCCGAGGTTGATGAGCGTGACGACCGTCTGGAGCAACACGTCGTCGACCTTGATCTGCTTCAGCAGCTCCTCCGCGCTGGGCTCCTCGCTGCTCATGCCTCCACCTCCTGCACGGCATACGTGCGTTGCGTCTCGGCCACCTCGGCCGCGAAGACCTCCTGGATCGAGGAACCCGCCCCGATCGCGCGGCGCTGGCGCTGGGCCCCGTTCTCGTCGGGTAGGAGCGGCTCCACACCGCCGAGCGCGGCGCGCGCCGGAGCCGTCCAGGTCAGGAGGCGCTCGACCACGGCGGCCGCGGGATACTCCTCCGCCCGGTCGAGGTCGATGAGCTTTCCGTCGAGTCCGTAGCGGATCGCGCGCCAGAAGTTCTCCTCGACGAGCCGGTTCGGCGGATCGTCGAAGGGCAGGCCGTCGTCGTAATCGAGGGCGGCCTGGGCGATGCACGCCGTGATCAGCTCGGTCAGCGCGGTCGAGTCGGCCGCGCTCGTCTGCGCGTCGCAAATGCGGAACTCGATCGTCCCGAAAGTGTGGTGCGGGCGGATGCTCCACCAGATCTGCGTCTGCTCGACGATCGAGTCCGTGCGGACCAGGAAATCGACGTAGTCGGCGTACGCCCTCCAGCTGCCGAAGGGGTCTGGAATGCCACACCGCGGAAAGCTCTTGGTGAAGATCTGAGTTCGGACGGTGTGGAGGCCCGAGTTGCGGCCATCCAGGAAGGGCGAGTTGGCGGAGACGGCCAGGAGCTCGGGCAGCAGCGGCCGCAGGCGGTCGCAGACCCGCACTACGCGTTCGGCTCCCCGGATGCCCACGTGGACGTGGAGGCTGAAGGTGTTGTTCCGCCACGCCACGTACTTCAAGCCCTCCTCGACGCGATGGTAGTGCTCGGTGTCGATGATCTGCTGCTCCTGCCAGGGGCTCCACGGATGCGTTCCGGTGGCGGCGAGCAGCGCGCCGCGATCAGCGGCGAGGCGGAACAGGCGGGCCCGCGCCTCGCGCTGGCGCGCGACGGCGTCGGCGAGGTTCTCGCCGCGTCCCGAGCGGATCTCGATCTCCGACTTGATCAGCTCTCCCGCGACCGACTCGGAGAGCACCGGATCGCTTGCGGCGGCGGAGCGAAGCTCCTCGAAGCGATGTGCAAGCGCGCGGGTCGCCGGATCGAGGATCGCGAACTCCTCCTCGATCCCGACCGTGAAGTCCGTCGAGGCCTCGAAGACCTCTCTGACCCTCGGCATTTCGACCATGGGGCTAGCTAGAGCACTTAGGTGAGGTAGAAGTAGAGCGCGTAGAGCAGGTCAACGGCGGGACTCGAGGTGTGCACGGTCACCTCCGGCGGCACCTGTAGCAGGGCCTCCGAGTAGTTGAAGATGATCTTCACCCCGGCGCCCACGAGGTCGTCGGCCACCTCCTGGGCCGCCTCCGTGGGAACCGCGAGCACGCCCACCACGACGTCCTCCTCGCGGATCACCCGCTTGAGGTCCTCGTATGGGCGGACCGTCAGGTTGTCGCTGACGGGTTTCCCGACCTTGGCCCCGTCCTTGTCGAAGATCGCGACCACCCGGAAGCCGTGGTCGGCGAAGATGTCCGAGCCGGCGATTGCCTGGCCGAGGTTGCCGGCCCCGAAGAGCACGATGTTGTGCTTGCCGGTGGTACGCAGGATCTTGCGGATCTGCGACACCAGCGAGTCGACGTTGTAGCCCACGCCGCGCTTGCCGAACTTCCCGAAGCCGGACAGGTCGCGCCGGATCTGGGTCGAGTTGACGTGGGTGTAGTCCGCGAGCTCCTGGGACGAGATCGTCTCCCGCCCCATCTTCTTCGCCTGCGTAAGCACCTGCAAATAGCGCGACAGTCGGGCCGCGACCCCGAGCGACAGCCGCTCCGAGACGCCCGGCTCGACCTCCGGCCTCGCCGGCTGAAGCCCGACGCCGCCCACTGTGGGGTCGTCGTACCTCACGTCGGGCTCACTCTATCGAGCCGCTCGCGCAGAGCCGCCTCGTCGACCACATAGTCGAACAGCTCCTCCCCTTCCACGGCCAGCACCGGAATGCGCTCACCGTAGCGGCGGTGGAGCACGGGATCGAGCGAGATGTCGACCTCCTCGAGCTCAAACGGACGCTCGGCGCGCACCCGTTCGACGGCGGCGCGAGCTTCGTCGCAGAGGTGACAGCCGGGCTTGCCATAGAGCGTGACGAGCGGCACCTCAGCCGGGCGGCGCGTAGCGGTGGTGGAACATGAGCGCGTTGCCGTCCGGGTCCGAGAAGTGGGCCATGTAGCAGACGCCGCTGTCCATTGTCTCGGCTGCGAAGGCGACTCCCTTTGACTCGAGCTCTGACCGCGCGGCGTGGACGTCCTCGACGTGGAGCGCGACCGGATGGGTGTGCGGCTGGAACTCGAGGCCGAAGGCGTCGGACTGCATGACGGCGATCGTCAGGCTGCCGGTCTCGAACTCGCGCGCCGGCATGTCCCCCCAGCGCTTCGAGCGCGCCAGGCCGAGCACGTCGCCATAGAACTCGTCGGCCTTCTCGAAGTCGCGGGTCGGCACCGTAATGAAGTCGACGCCTGTGACGTTCAGGGCACTCATGACCGGATCTCCTGCACGGTCCAGCGGTTTCCGTCCGGGTCGCTGAAGAAGATGTGCTTGAAGCCCGGCCGCCCCGGCGCGCCGAGGACCTGGACCTCGCCCACGTCCAGGCCGCGGCCGGTGAAGTCCGCGACCGCCGTGTCCATGTCCGATACCACGAGCTGGAGGCCCGCTGCGGAACCGGGCGGCTTGTCCGTAAGACCCGTGCCGATCACGATCGAGCAGGCCGAGCCGGGGGGAGTGAGCTGGACCACGCGCACGTCGTCGCTGATCTGGGTGTCGTGGTCGTCGTTGAAGCCCATCTGGCCGGCGTAGAACGCCTTCGCGCGATCCACGTCCGAGACGGGAACCTGCACTACTTCGAGTCGATAGTCCATTGGTGGCCTCCTTCAGGCCAGATGCTCGGCGAGCCGGTCGAGCGAGGCCATCATCCCGGCCTCGGCGTGGGCGCGCCTTTCGTCGGTCGTTTGGATTGTGGCGTGGAGAACGATCTGGGTCCTGCCGTCGCCGAGGTCGGTAAGGGTGACGACGCTGACCGCGTTCTCATGCCACGCGTCTTCGGCGGGCTCCTCGAGAACCAGCCGCTCCGGTTCGAGCACCTCGCGGTACGCGCCGCTAGTCGTCATCTCGGTGCCGTCCTCGTCCGACACCGAGGTAACCCGGAAGGCACCGCCGGGCCGGACGTCCATCTCGATCGTCTCGAGTCGATTGGTCCACCCCCTCGGGCCCCACC
>Ga0081538_10006236_pt1 | contig 10547 bp, 5 predicted proteins | sample TabmetS5T2R1_FD_71022 | JGI IMG/M metagenome (GOLD analysis project Ga0081538, IMG submission 71022) | Tabebuia heterophylla rhizosphere microbial communities from the University of Puerto Rico - S5T2R1 | ecosystem: Host-associated > Plants > Roots > Rhizosphere ...
CCAACGCGTACGAGTCGACGCGCCACATCACCAACGAGGTCTTCCTCGGCGAGTTCGTGCGCGGGATGCACAAGTGGGGCTCGTCGGTGATGGTGATCCTGCTGTTCCTGCACATGGCGCGCGTCTTCTACTTCGGCGCCTACAAGTACCCGCGCGAGCTGACGTGGATCATCGGCGTCGTCCTCCTGATTCTCACGTTCGTGATGTCGCTGACGGGCTACTTGCTCCCGTTCGACCAGCGCTCGCTGTGGGCGACGATCGTCGCGGCGAACATCACCGGCACCGGCCCGATCGTCGGCCCGTTCCTCGCCGACTTCCTGCGCGGCGGCGCGGAGTTCGGCGCGACGACGCTGTCGCGCTTCTACGCGATCCACATGCTGCTGCTGCCGGGCCTGATCATCGCGCTGATCGGCGCCCACATCTACCTCGTGACGCGCCTCGGGATCTCCGCCCCTCCCTGGCAGAAGGCCGAGAGCGACGGGATCCGCGAGGAGCGCGTCTAGGGTCAGGCGGTCAGCGCCGGTTCGCGCAAGGCAGGCTGGGCGGCCGCCGCACGGCGGCGGTCACGCCGCCCGGCGATCGCAAGAAGCACGAGGCCCAGGAGCAGCCAGGCCGTCAGCACCGCGACGTGGCCGCCGGCGGCGGCGCCGTCGAAGTAGCCGGTGCTGCGGAGCAGGTTGCCGCCCGCGCCGGCCGACAGCAGCTGCCCGATATCGCCGACAGGTCGCGGCAACAGCTCGGGCGCGGACGCGACGCCGGAGAGCGGGTTGCCGACGAGGACGATGAGCAGGGCGGCGAGCCCGATTCCCTTCGGGCCGAGCAGCGCGTTCATCCCTGCGACGGCCGCGGCGATCGCGGCGATCATGAGGCTGAGAGCGCCCGCGTTCATAAGCCAGTCGCCGCGCACGATCTCGAGCCAGCTCTGCACGATCGCGGTGGCGACGAGGCCGGCGAGGACGGAACCGACAGCGACAAGCGCGGCGCGGCCGGCGGCGCGCGACGCGAGCGTCGAGGCCGCAACGCCCGTGAGGATGCCGGCGATCAGCAGCGGCAGCACCGACGACGGCAGCGCGGCACCGCGCGGGCCGGCGGCGACGACGTCCTGTACCGGCAGCTCGCCCTGCTCCTCGGCGGCGCGCGTGAGGAGCTGCGCCACCGTCGGGCTCGCCGCCGACGCGGTCAGCACCTTCGGCCCGCCGGGCCCGGCGACGAACGCGCCGTAGACCTCGCGGTCCTCGATCGCCGCACGTGCGGCGGCCTCGTCGGCATAGCGCTCGATCTCGAACGCCCCCTCCTGCTGGGCGAGCCGCTGCTCGATCGCGCCCGCCTGCGCCGGTGCGCCGGCGACGCCGATCGGCAGGTCGCGCGGCTCCAGCCGGGCGCTCGGCCACGCGAACAGGGCGAGTATCAGCGCGACCGCGAGAGGCACTACCAGGATCGCGGCCGGCGATGGGCGGCCGTGCCCTGCGGGTTCGCTGCGGTGGGTCATGGCATCTCTCCGGTGGCTTGATTTCACGGTACAGCGGTCGTGTGCCGATGCTGCCGGGCGCCACCCGCCGCGACATCGGTACGTCCCCCCGATGTCGCACCCTGAGCCTGGGATCCGCCGATCCACGGCGACGAGGCGCGGGATCGGCGGATCCAGGCTCGGTTATGCTCGCGTGTCAGGACGCGAACGATGCCGCAGCGTGACGAGCAGCTCGTCGGGCGCGCCGCCGAGCTCGCGGCGCTGGAGCGGTCGCTGGCCGGGCTCGACCGCCGTCAAGCCTCCGCGATCGAGCTGCTCGGCGAGCCGGGGATCGGCAAGACCCGGATGCTCGGCGAGCTCGCCGCCCGCGCCGACGCGCGCGGGCACGTGGTCCTCGAGGGCAGCGCGTCGGAGCTCGAGCGCGAGCTGCCGTTCCACGTCTTCGTCGACGCGCTCGACGACTACGTCCACGCGCTCGAGCCGCGACGGCTGGACCTGATCGACGACGACGCGCGCGCCGAACTGGCGCAGATCCTCCCCGCGTTCCCCGCGAGCGCCGACGGCACGGCCCGCGAGAGCGAGCGCTACCGCACGCACCGGGCGATGCGCCAGCTGCTCGAGGCGCTCGCCGCGACGAAGCCGCTCGTGCTATTGCTCGACGACCTGCACTGGGCCGACGAGGGGTCGGTCGAGCTGCTCGGCGCGCTGCTGCGCCGCCCGCCGGCGGGCGCGGTGCTGATCGGGCTCGCCGTGCGGCCGCGCCAGCTGCCCGAGCGGTTGTCGGGAGCGATCGACCGTGCGGCGCAGGCGGGCACGCTGACCCGGATCGAGCTCGGGCAGCTCAGCCCCGAGGAGGCCGGCGAGCTGCTGGGCGAGCGCGTCGGGCACGCGGACGCGGCGGCGCTGTACGAGGCGAGCGGCGGCAACCCGTTCTACCTGCAGCAGCTCGCGCGCTCGCCGAAACCCGAGGCCGCCGGCGGCGCCGGCATCGCGCTGGGCGACTCCGAGGTGCCGGGCGCGGTCGCGGCCGCGCTGACGGAGGAGCTCGCGCTGCTGCCCCGCGGCGCGCGCCGGCTGCTCGATGGCGCGGCCGTCGCCGGCGACCCGTTCGAGCCCGACCTCGCGGCGGCCGCCGCCGGGCTGCCCGAGAACGCCGCCATGGATGCGCTCGACGAGTTGCTCGCGCGCGACCTCATCCGCCACACCGACGTCCCGCGGCGCTTCCGCTTCCGCCACCCGCTCGTGCGCGGAGCCGCCTACGCGACCGCGCCCGGCGGCTGGCGGCTGAGCGCACACGAGCGCTGCGCCGAGGTCCTCGCCGCGCGCGGGGCTCCCGCGGTCGAGCGCGCGCATCACGTCGAGCGCTCCGCCCGGCACGGCGACGCGGCGGCCGTCGCGGTGCTGCGCGAGGCCGCACAAGCGGTCGAGTCGCGCTCGCCCGCAACCGCGGCCCGCCTGTACGCCGCGGCGGCGCAGCTGCTGGCCCAGGCCGCGCCGGAGCGAGTCGAGCTGCTTGGCGCGCTCGCGGGCGCGCACGCGGCGGCGGGCCAGTGGCACAACGCGCGCGCGGCGCTGCACGAGGCCGTCGAGCTCGTTCCCGCCGAGGCGCTGCCGCTGCGGATCCAGCTGACCGCCGGCCTCGCCGGGCTCGAGCACCTGCTCGGCATGCACGAGGAGGCGCACAACCGGCTGACGCGCGCGCTCGACGGTCTCGCCGACCAGCGCTCGGCCGAGGCCGCCACGCTGATGTCGCAGCTCGCGATCGACGGCTTCTACCGGATGGACTACGAGACGATGGGCGCGTGGGCGCGGCGCGCCCGCGACGTCGCCGAGACGCTCGGCGACCCCTGCCAGACGGCTGCGGCGGCCTGCATCCTCGCGCTGGCGCTCGCGTCGGCGGGCGCCGAGGACGCGCTGGACGTCACGACGGCCGCGGCCGCCCTCGTAGACGACCTCTCCGACGAGCAGCTCGCCGGGATCGTCCAGCACGGCGCCGACGGGCTCACCGGCGCGCAGCTGTACCTCGGACTGCTCGCGGACGCGGAGGCGTTCACGCAGCGGTCGCTCGCCGTGGCCCGCGCGACCGGCCGCGGGCAGCAGCTGCCCGTGCTCTACTGGGCCGGCACGAGCCGGCTGATGAGCGGCCGGCTGCGCGAGGCGGCCGAGCTGTTCGACACGGCGGTGGAGATCGCGCAGCTGTACGGCCACGCCGAGGGAATCGGCTGGAACCTCTACAGCCGCTCGCTCACCGCGACCGCTGCGGGCGACGTGGACACCGCGCTGGCGACCGGCGAGGAGGCGGTCGACACGCTGCGCGGGGTCGACGCCGGCTTCCCGCGCGCCGTCGCCGGCGCCGCCCTCGCCGCGGCCCTGCTCGCCGCCGGCGAAGCGGCGCGCGCGACGGAGGAGCTGCTCAGCGCGGCCGGTGGCGACGAGCTGCCGCGGCTGCCCGAGGGCTGGCGGACCGGCGGGTTCGAGCTGCTCACACGCTGCTGGCTGGCACTCGGCCGTCCCGAGGAGGCGGCGCGCGCGGCGGTGCTCGCGGAGGCGTCCGCGGCGAAGTTCGGCCTCCCGCTCGGGCGCGCGATGGCGGACCGCGCGGCCGCCGCGGTCGCGCTCGACCGCGGCGATGCGGCGACGGCCGCGGAGCGCGCGCTGGCGTCCGCCGCCGCGGCCGGCGAGGCCGGCGCAGCGGTCGAGAGCGCGCTCGCGCGGCTGCTGGCTGGCCGCGCGCTGGCGCAGGCCGGCGAGACCGAGCGCGCCGCGGCCGAGCTGGAGCGCGCCGCCGCCGAGCTCGACGCGCGCGGTGCCGTGCGCCACCGCGACGCGGCCGAGCGCGAGCTGCGCCGGCTCGGCGTGCGCAACCTGCACCGCCGCACGCGGCCGGGCAAGGCCGACGGCGACGGGATCGCGTCGCTGACGGAGCGCGAGCTGCAGGTCGCGCGCCTGGTCGTCGACCGCCGCACGAACCCGCAGATCGCCGCCGAGCTGTTCCTGAGCCAGAAGACCGTCGAGACGCACATGCGCAACCTGTTCCACAAGCTGGGCGTGTCGTCCCGCGTCGAGGTCGCGCGCGCCGTCGAGCGCGCCGACCGCGAATTGTCGTAGTTTCTGCGGCCCCGTGTACTAGGCGGCGCGCGGCAGCTCGCGCGGCGCGAGCCGCAGCTCCTCGCCGTCGTGGCGAATCGGCAGCCCGGGGCCCTCGAGCAGCGTGTACTCGGTGCCCGCGTGCGTCATGTCGACCTCGATCAGCTGGCCGCGGACCTGGAGGCGAAAACGCAGCCGGTCCCAGTCCGCGGGCAGCCGCGGCTGGAACGAGACGTCGCCGTCGCTGTCGCGCAGGCCCGCGAAGCCGGCGACGAGCGCCAGCCACGTGCCGCCGGCGGACGCGACGTGGATCCCGTCGGCGGTGTTGCCGTGGCTGTCGTCGAGATCGACCATCAGCGCGTCGGTGAAGTACCGCAGCGCATCGTCCGCGTAGCCGATCTCGGATGCGATCACGCTCTGGATCGCGGCGGACAGCGTCGAGTCGCCGGTGGTCAGCGGGTCGTAGTAGTCGAACGTACGGCGCTTCTCGTCGAGCGTGAAGTGCTCGCCCGCCAGATACATCGCGAGCACGACATCGGTCTGCTTGATCACCTGGTGGCGGTAGAGCTCGAGCGGGTGGTAGTGCAGCAGCAGCGGGTAGTTCTCCGCCGGCGTCGCGGCGAAGTCCCATCGCTTGCGGGTCAGGAAGTGCTCGTCCTGGAGCACGATCCCGAGCTGCTCGTTGCGCGGCACGTGCATCATCTCCGCGGCCACGCGCCAGCCGTCGATCTCCGCGTCGGTTACGCCGAGCGCCGCGAGCGCGTGCCGGTCGGCGGCGCGCAGCCACTCCGTTATGCGGATCGCGATCTCGAGGTTCTGGCGCGCCATCACGTTCGTGTAGGCGTTGTTGTCGACGACGGTGCTGTACTCGTCGGGACCGGTGACGGCGTTGATGCGGAAGCGCCCGTCGCCGTCGAAGAAGCCGAGCTCCATCCAGAAGCGCGCGGTCTCGACGAGCACCTCGGCGCCCTGGTCGAGCAGGAAGCCGAGGTCGCCGGTGACGCGGTTGTACTGGTGCAGCGCATGCGCGACGTCGGCGTTGATGTGGTACTGCGCGGTGCCGGCCGCGTACCACGCGCTCGCCTCGCGGCCGTCGATCGTGCGCCACGGGAACAGCGCGCCCGAGTGGCCCACCTCGCGCGCGCGCACGCGCGCCGCCGGGAGCATGCTGGTTCGGAACTCGAGCAGCTGCCGGGCCCACTGCGGCGTCGTGTGGGCGAGGAACGGGACGACGTAGATCTCGGTGTCCCAGAAGTAGTGGCCCTCGTAGCCGTGGCCGGTCACGCCCTTGGCCGGCACGCCGAGGCCCTCGGCGCGAGCGGTCGCCTGCATCAGCTGGAAGAGGTTGAAGCGGACGGCGCGCTGGACGTCCGCGGCGCCCTCGATCTCGACGTCGCTGCGCGCCCAGAAGCCCGCGACGACGTTCCCGTGCTCGGCCTCGATCGCGTCGTAGCCGAGCTCGAGCGCGCGATCGAGCGTCGCCTCGACGATCTCCGGCCGCGACCGCTCGCCCCAGTCATAGGCGACGAACTTCGACAGCCGCAGCCACTCCCCGGCGGCGAGCCGCGCCTCTACGACGACGCCCGCGCCGTCGCCCTCGGCGGTCGCGACGGCATCCGCGTCGACGCGGTGCGCCATGCCGACGGCCAGCTCCAGCCCGCTATCGCGCGTCGCGAGCCGCAGCAGCGCGCGGTCGCCCTGGGCGGACGACTCGCGCGGGACGAGCACCTTCTCGGCGAAGCCCTTGTGGCGGCGCGGATCGTCACCGCCGCCCTGGTCCGGCGCGTGCGTGACCAGCTCGGAGGACAGGGTCACGCGCGCGTCGCCGTCGAGCGCCACGACCTCGTAGTCGATCGCGACCAGCCGGCGGTCCGCGAGCGAGGCGAGCCGGCGCGACCGCACCTCGACGCGCCGCCCGTGCGCGGTCTCGAACTCGACCGTGCGCGCGACCACGCCGGCGCGCATGTCGAGCACGCGCTCGAAGCTCGCCACCCGGCTGCTGTCGAGGTCGAGCGGCTCGCCGTCGACGAACAGGCGGATCACGGAGCCGTCGGTGGCGTTGACGATCGTCTGGCCGGTCCGCGCGAGCCCGTAGGCGTCCTCCGGATAGGAGATCGGCCACGTCTCGTGGAAGCCGTTCAGGACGACACCGGGCTGGTGCGCCGGTGTGCCCTCCTCGGGCGCGCCGCGCACGCCGACGTAGCCGTTGCCGACGGCGAAGACCGACTCGTTCGCCGCGAGCCGCTCGCGCGCGAAACCGCGCTCGACGATCTCCCAGCCGCTCATCGGACCATCTCCGCGAGGTCCTCGACGACCATGTCGGCGCCGGCGCCGAGCAGCTCCGCCGGCGCGGCGGCGCGAGCGACGCCGATCACGAGGCCGAAGCGACCGGCGCGGCCGGCCGCGACGCCGGCGAGCGCGTCCTCGACGACGATCGCGCGCGCCGGCGCGACGTCGAGCCGCGCGGCCGCCTCGAGGAACCCGTCCGGCGCGGGCTTGCCGCGCAGGCCCAGCCGCTCGACGTCGCGGCCGTCGACGACCTCGTCGAAGAGGCGGTCGATCCCGGCCGAGCGCAGCACGCCGGCGGCGTTCGAGCTCGACGAGACGACGGCCGTCTGCACGCCGGCCTCGCGCAGCTTGCGCACCCAATGCACCGAGCCCGGGAACGCGTCGACGCCGCCGTCGCGCAGCGCCTGGTCGACGAGCGCCTGCTTGCGCTCGGCGATCTGCCGCACCAGGGTCGTGGGCCCCGGGATGCCGCGGGAAGCGAGGAAGTCCCGCACCCCGTCGAGCCGCGGCTTGCCGTCGACGTGCTCGAGGTAGTCGCGCTCGATGTCGAACGGCGCCTGTCCCAGCTTCGCCAGCAGAGCATCGAAGGTCTGCTTCCAGCACGCGGCGTGCAGCTTGCTCGTGGCGGTCAATACGCCATCGAGGTCGAACAGGACGGCGTCGAAGTCGAGGTGCGGTTTCATGCGCCGACTTTGCAGGAGCGGCGCCGCCCTTACATCGGGGCTCGCCCCCGAACATGCACCCTGATAACGCACGACCACCGCGGGGCTGGGCCCCGCGGCGGTGTACGGCCGGCCGCCTTGCGGCGGCTAGTGACGCGCCGCGCCGGGCACGAGCGTCTTCATCAACTGCTCGCCCTCGATGTCGAGGTCGGGCAGCCAGCGGCCGACGCGCTTCGGCAGCCGCCATGCGTTGCGTCCGAGCAGCGCCATCACGGCCGGCACGAGCGTCATGCGGACCACGAACGCGTCCGCGATCACGCCGAACGCGAGCGAGACGCCGATCGACTTGATCACCGGGTCGTCGGACAGCACGAAGGCGCCGAACACCGCGATCATGATGATCGCCGCGGCCGTGACGACGCGACCGCTCTGGCCGTAGCCGGTGACGACCGCCTCCTTGGCGTCACCGGTCTTCACGAACCGCTCGCGCATCCGCGACACGAGGAACACCTCGTAGTCCATCGCGAGGCCGAACAGGATGCCGATCAGCAGGATCGGCAGGAAGCTCACGATCGGGCCCTCCTGCGACACGCTGAACAGCTCGGCGAGGTTGCCGTCCTGGAAGATCCAGACGACGAGCCCCATCGATGCCGCGATGCTCAGCAGGAAGCCGGCCGCGGCCTTGATCGGCACGAGGATGGAGCGGAACACCACCGTCAGCAGCAGCAGCGCGAGGCCGACCACCACGATGATGTACTTGGGCAGGGCGGCGGCCAGCCGGTCCGCGGTGTCGATGTTCACCGCCGTCTGGCCCGTCACGTACGCGGTGACGCCCGAGCGCTCCGGGATCTCCGCGGCCTTGGCGCGCATGCGCTCGACGAGGTCCTTCGTCGCGTCCGATGCCGGGCTCGTGGTCGGCGTCACCTGCACGATCGTCACGTCGCCGCGCTCGTTCTGGATCGGCGCGGAGACGGCCGCGACGCCGGGCATGCCGGCGACCTCGTCGGCGACCGGCTGCGCCAGCGCCTTCTGCTGCTCGCGATCGAGCCCGGGCGCGTCGACGACGGCGGTGAGCTGGCCGTTGAAGCCGGGCCCGAAGCCGTCCGTCAGCAGGTCGTACGAGCGCCGCTCGGTGGTCGACGTCGGGCGCGAGCCGCCGTCGGGCAGGCCGAGCTTCATGTGCAGCGCCGGCAGCGCGACCGCGCCGAGCAGCGTCAGCCCGACCAGCAGCACCGGCAGCGGACGGGCGGTGACGAAGCGCGCCCAGCGGACGCTCATCGTCGCCCCCTCGCGGCGCTTGCGTCCGCCCGGCCGGTAGCCGAGCACGCGGTTAACGCGCGTGACGCGCGCGCCGGCGAAGCCCAGCATTGCCGGCACCAGCGTGAGCGCGATCAGCACGGCGATCGCGACCGTGCCGGCGGCGGCCAGGCCCATGACGGTGAGGAACGGGATGCCCACGACCGCGAGCCCGGCCAGCGCGATGATCACGGTCATGCCGGCGAACACGACCGCGCTGCCGGCCGTCGCGGTCGCCTGCGCGGCCGCCTCACTTAGCTCGAGCCCGTCACCGAGGTTCTGGCGATGGCGCGAGATGATGAACAGCGCGTAGTCGATCCCGACGGCGAGGCCGAGCATCGTCGCCAGCGTGGGCGCGGTCTCGGACAGGTCGACTACGCCGGAGAGCGCGGTGAGCCCGATGACGCCGGTGCTCACGCCGATGATCGCGGTCAGCAGCGGCAGCCCGGCGGCGAGCAGCGAACCGAGCGTGATCGCCAGCACGACGTAGCCGATCATCATGCCGGCGCCCTCGGAGCCCGCCTCGGCGTGCTCCGTCACGATCCGCCCGCCGAAGTCGACCTGCAGCCCGGCGGCACGGGCGGGATCGGCGACGGCCTCGAGCTCGTCGCGCGAGGCGTCCTCGATCTCGTCGGCCGGCACCGGGTAGATGACGTCGGCGAAGCCGATCCGCCCGTCGGGCGAGAGCGCCTTGGTCTCGAACGGATCGCTGACCGCTGTCACCTCCGCCGCCTTCGCGGCCTTCGCCACCGAGGCGCGCACGGCGGCCTTGTTGTCAGGATCGGTCAGCGCCTCGCCCTTCGGGGCGGCGAACACGACCCGTGCGCTCGCGCCGCTCGCGGCGGGGAACTTCCGCTCGAGCAGGTCCTGCGCCTGCTGCGACTCCGTGCCCGGGACGACGAACTTGTCGCTCGTCTTGCCCTTGAACGCCGCCGCGCTCGCGATCACGACGCCGAGGATCGCGAGCCACGCGATCAGGACGGTCCTGCGGCGAACGAACGCCCAGCCGCCCAGCCGGTACAGATGCTTTGCCATCACTGCCTTCCTGTGGGGGTTGCGGAATGGCAGCGAGAGTCCCGTGACAGCGCCCCTCAGACATCAGTACGCCCCCCTGATCTCGCACCCCTATCCCGGGGGACCCGGGTGGAGCTCAGGGTGGGCGTCAGCGGCAGGGCAGCTCGGCGCGGATGCTCGTCCCGTTGCCGGGCGAGCTCGCGACGCGCAGCGTCCCACCGAGGCCCTCGGCGCGCTCGGCCAGCCCGCGCAGGCCCGAGCCGCCCGCGAGGTCGGCGCCGCCGGCGCCGTCGTCGGCGACCTCGACCAGCAGCCGGTCGCCGACGAGCACGGCGCTCACGCGCGCGCTCGTCGCGCGGGCGTGCTTGGCAACGTTGGTCAGCGCCTCGGAGGCGACGTAGTAGGCGGCGACCTCGACCGCGGCGTGCGGGCGCTGCGGCAGCTCGACGCGCAGGTGGACCGGCAGCGACGCGCGCGCCTGCAGCGATCGCAGCGCGGCCTCGAGGCCGTGCGCGTCGAGGACCGCCGGATGGAGCCCGTGCGCAAGCGCCCGCAGCTCGCCCAGCGAGGCGGCGAGCTCGTTCTGCGCGGCGGCGAGCATCGACTCCGCCTCGGAGCCCGGCTCGAGCTGCGTGCCGATCATCCTGAGCTGGAGTGCCAGCGAGACGAGCCGCTGCTGCGCGCCGTCGTGCAGGTCGCGCTCGAGCCGGCGCCGCTCACGGGCGGCCGCC
>Ga0081538_10006237_pt1 | contig 10545 bp, 10 predicted proteins | sample TabmetS5T2R1_FD_71022 | JGI IMG/M metagenome (GOLD analysis project Ga0081538, IMG submission 71022) | Tabebuia heterophylla rhizosphere microbial communities from the University of Puerto Rico - S5T2R1 | ecosystem: Host-associated > Plants > Roots > Rhizosphere ...
ACCGACCGGGTCGTACGCGGGCGCGGGCCGTTCCCAGGTCGGGGGCGCCTGCAGTAGCTGCGCGGCGAGGTCGTCGATGGCCCACAGGGCGGGCCGGTGGACGCCACCGGCTGCGGCGAACAGCGCGGCGCCGGCGTCTTCGACGACTTCGGTGGGGGCTGTGAGGACAGGTGAGAGGATGTCGTCGACGAGGTCAACGGCGACGGCGAGACCCCGCGGGTTGAACCGCTGGGCCTGCTGAGCAGCGAGAAACGTCGGGATCGCTGCTTGCAGGCGGCGCTCCAGGCGCAGCCACACGTCCTGAGCGCGGCGCACCTCGGCGACGATGGCGCGGCAGTCATCGGCCGCGGCCGCGTCCTCACCGGCGGTCACGGCCAACGCGAGAAGCTGGCGGTCCATGTCAAGCTGGTCGGTGAGCTGATCGAGGGTGCCCGAAAGCCAGTCGGGCATCTCACCGGCCCAGTCCACGCTGCGGACGTCGCGGCGGGTGTCGTCGAGCTTGTCACGCAGGCTGGCGGCAAGGCCCTCCGCGGTGCGGCGTGCGTCGACCGCGGTCGCTCGGGCCCGGTCGAACTCGCCGGCGAGAATCTGGCGTTCGACGATCAGCTTGAGCACCATCGCCCGATCCGCGAGGTTCGTGTCGAGCGCCTGCAGATACAGCAAGACGGCTTCGTCGGTGGCGGACACCGCAGTGCCGTCCTCGGCATCGGTCAGACGCAGCAACCGGAAGCTGAAGGGGCGGCTGTCCGCCCACGCCTCACCGTCGGCGGCAAGCCTGATCCAGCGGGCCTGATGCGGACGGCCGTCGTTGAGCAGCGTCAAGAACGTCAGCTTGGCGACCTTGGTCCACGGGCGGCCCGGGTCGTCGGGACACATACGCCGAGCCAGATCGGTGAGGTGGTCCACGACCCGCTCTGGGCTGACGGACCCTTCGATGGAGGCCTGGTGGGCGACGACGAAATCGATGGCGCGCAGGGCCAGCTGACCAAGGTCATAGCGCTCGTGGTCGAGTTCGGCGCGCGGCGCTGCGCGCTCCAGCAGCTGGAACACTGGAGCGACGAGCTGCATGGTCCGCCACCGGCGTTCGACGTCATCGCCAGTCAGAGGCCTAGCTTCCTTGCCCATGGATCCATTCAACGCGGCAGGTGAGACAGACTGATCGCCAATGAGCACAACCGCCTACCTACAGGCCTGTGGGCCACTTACGCTTGCCCCGCTTCGTGCCGCCCGTCCTTTCGTTGACTGTCGAGCCGGGATGCCACTTGACCGTCGACTGCCGGACGAACCGTCCTGTGATTGCGCTTCGGCCTCGCATGCCGCTGGCCAACCTCGTAGCTCTGCGCCCTTTAGGCATGAGGTGTCAGTGGATGCGCACCTAGGCTTACCAGGACGTTGACCTTGGACGCGCCTTCGCCTTGAGCTTGCCTCGCACGAACCCAAGGGTTTTGCGGACATCCTGCTCGCTCATCGGCTGTGCAGAGTTAGCCCTAACCACAAGTCTGGCAAGGTCCCGATTCCCCACGGCCTCGAGCTGGCTCGAGAGTTCTGGACGGGACAGGGGGAAGACCTGCCGCGCGAGCAGCTCAGCCCTGGCAAGGTGGGAAAGGGCGAAGCGGACCTCCTCTTCTGCGGCCGGCACGTCACCCATGGCCAGCAGGGTCTCCGCGGCGTTCCACTTGCGCTTGGCCTGCTGCAACTTCCGCTCCGGGTCGGGCCAGGGAGCCTTGGGCAGGAGCTCCCTCCGGAGGCTCTCCCATGCCTTTCGTCCGGAAAGCGGGACTCCGAATCGCAGCGCCCAGTGGGGGAAGTCATCGCCGGCCATCAGCCGATGACGCAACTCGGCTGAGGACATGACCATGACCTGAAGCCTGGGCGGGGCCAGCGTGGGTTCCCCTTCTCCGATTACGAGGACGTCGATGTCGCTCCATGGCGATACGGCGGTCCCTCTGGCCCATGAGCCGACAAGCACGACGGGTTGACCGCGAGGCATGGCCGCCACAAGACCCCGCAGGTACTTGCGCTCCGCGAGCGTCTCGAGCACGGAATCCTTCAGCTCCGCTTGACTCATCGTCACGCCCCTAGCAGCGCTGCGACGGCCTCAACGTATTGCTCAACTTCGATCGCGATGTCTTCGGCGCTCCGCGTCGGGGAGGGTGACACCTCACCATACGCTTCGCTCTTGCGAAGGGTGTTCAGCTCAATCAGGAGATTCGCGATGTCGGCGAGCCCATGCTGATTCGTCAAGAGGCGGGCTGCCTCGACCTTGCTCGGGTGATTCGGCTTCCACTGGACGCCGAAGTGGTCGGCTGCGGCCGCCACTGCGTTCTCCAATGCATAGAAGCTGTACATGGCCAAGTCGGACCAATCCACCGGGTCATATGCGGCTACCTGAACCCGGGCGAGCTGATCTCGAGCCAGCTTCAGCTTCGGTGGCTCCGTCATGGCGTCAGTCTAGAGGTCCTGCCTACTTCAGTGGTCCTCGTGGGCTACACCCGCGCTCCGGCGCCTCCCAGTCGTGGCTCCTTCCGACTTCGCTGCTTGGCGTCACCTCAGAGCCGCCAGGTGATCTGGAGCTGCTGCTCCAAGGGGAGCCACGGCTCTCCTACCATCACTCGCTTAATCAGGTAGATGATGACCAGCCGCTTGGCGTCGTCCGTGAGTACGGGCCAGGTTGTCCGGGAAGCGGCGAGAGCGGCTTCCAATGTGTAGTGGTTGGCCTCAAGCTCTGTGAGCTCCGCAGCCAGCTCCGGATCGAGATCTCCCAGGTCCTGTGTCGTCTGCTGGGCGCGCCGGATCAGGTCAGGCTCCGAGTCCAGCCGCTGCAGGATCTTCTCGCCGATGAACGCGTCTGCTTCGTCGGCGGGGATGCTGGCGTGCCCATGTTCTTGGCCGTCGTCGTCAAGGTTGTGCAACCAGTTCGGATCGCCGCGACCGACGGTGCGAACCAGGCCGCAGGCCAGGCAGAACAGAGCAACGATGGCTTCCCCGATCCCGTACTTGTCGAAGATGTGGTCGTGGGGACGGGGTCGGGCGCCTGGCCGAGTGCCCATGACCGAGCGCCACTCGCCGGCGGCTCGGCGAACCGGCACGGGCATGGTTCGTGCGGCGAAGTCCACTCCGTCCGTCATCGCGCGCCGGTAGAGGTCCTTGGGCAGGTTGTCACGAGCGTTGCGGACCCATGCGAGCGGGATGATCTTCATCAGTGGCCCACCGTCGGTGAAGAGCTCACGGAATGTCTCGCTGTCGCCCTCCAGCATCGCGGCGACGGCGAGCACCGCTGTCTCATGGGCCTCCGCGACGTCGATCTCAGCGTTCTCCTCGGCGCTCAGGTGCAGTCGCTCGTAGCGCCGAACGGCCAGGTAGAACTCCTGGAGCCGCTCGGCGGGCACGTGGTCCAGGAGGCCTTCGACAGGGAGGATCCCGGTCTGCTGGAAGGCATAGATCTGTGCCGGGGAGATACCCGCTCGCTCCATGGCGTCGACCATGCCGGCCTCGACGGCGACCCGGTTCAACGGGCGGGGCTCGTCAGCGTCGGGGTCGAAGAACAGCGGGTCGTCTGGCCCAGGGTCCCGACCGAACTTCGCACGAAACGCCCGGAGCTGCTCCTCCAGGGCCCGCTCGACGGCATCGTCGTCATCGAAGTCAAATGGCACGGCCATGCTAGAGATCCCCCAGGTTCAGCCTTGTCGAGGCAGTCGGCAGCGAGCCATGGGACACCAAGAGGCGGCTGAGCGACCCAACCGTCCTCTCGGTTGGCCACTTCTTCGGCTTTAGCCGCTCGCCATTATCGAACTAGTGTTCGGGTTGGTCAATGGACCTCGACGCCGGCGGTCACGTTAAGTGGTCAGCTGGCTACAACAAGGTCGCTGACATTCCGCTTGCGTAGCCACTGACATTTTCCTGACGGTCTACAGTCGGTCTCGGCGACCTTCCTCTGCTCTCTCGCCGCCGTCCGGGTCCTCAGGGAGGCCGGGTGACCGCGCGGCCGAGCTTCATGTCTTCGAGGTCGACTGCAGGCCCCGCCGGCTCGGCGAAGCCGGCCTGCCGAGGGTCAGCGGCCGTGGTCGAGTTCCTCGAGCACGGCGGTGCGCAGCTGGTCAAGGGTCAGCCCGCGCGCCTCCACCAGCAGCCGGATCGCGTGGGGGCCATGGTCGGGCAAGCCGACCAGACCGCGTAGCTGCCGCTCATTGGGATACGGCTCGCTCTCCACTGGGTCCTCGGCATCGCCCAGCAACCCCAACAGCAGGTGCTCGGGGCCGACCTCCTGGTCACGCGCGATCGCCTCGTTCGCGGCGATGTTCAGCACGCGCGCGCAGATCAGCCGGGGCGGGTCGCCCGGCGCCCGGTGACTGGCCGGCTGGGTGCGTCGCAGCCCAACCCGTTGGGTCGCCTGCCAGTAGGCCTCATGGCCAAAGGTCTCGGTCACCCGGCCGGCCACCGCCTCTAGGTCGATGCCGATGCCGGCCAGCAGTTCGGCGTCGCTGGGGTGCGGGCCCGGCAGCACCCCCTGGGCGATCAGCCGGTCGAGCTCGGCCCGGACCGTTTCCAGGTCCAGCCCGTGGGCGACCAGCAGGCCGGCGGCCAGGTTGTCGCCCTCCAGCAACAGGCCGACCAGCAGGTGCTCGGGGCCAATGTAGTGGTGCTGGAGGCGCCGAGCCTCCTGCTGGGCCCGGGCCGACACCAGGCCGGTCGACCTGGCGGCGTCCACGGCTCTGGGGATTGGCCCTGTCGGCGGCGGCATCATGGCTACCTCCGGTGCCCGGGGCGGCTGCGGGGGCCGTGCTTTTGGTGGACGGCCTGCTTGGTGACCCCGAGCCGGCTGGCGATCTGCTGCCAGGACCAGCCGCTGGCGCGGGCGTTGTCGACCTGGAGGGTCTCCAGGACCTCCAGGAGCCCACGCAGGGCGGCCACCGCCCGCAGGCCGACCTCGGGGTCACGATCGCTGGCGGCCGCGACGGTCGCGGCCTCCTTGCTGATCGTCGGCGTCTCCTCCATGGAGTCAAGATACCTTGACCCCAGGGAAAGGGTCAACCTTCCTTGACGAAGCGATCCCTTGGCGCAACGCTCGAGAGAACAGTCACCGCGGGCCAACTTCAGTGAGACACCACCGAGAGAACGGCCACCGCGGACCAGATTAAGTGAGACAGGCCACTGAACGGCGTCTCAGGCGATGTGGTCCACCGCAGGTCAGCGAGGTGAGGGTGGACCAGATCAACTGAGACAGGACAACTGCCCGGGGGCAGGGGCGTCACGCGATCTGGTCCACGTCTCACTTGAACTGGACCAAGAGGACCAAGGGAAAGAGACAGCCAGGGATCGGGCCGGGCTAGCGGGACCGGGCCCGGTAGTAGCCGCGGACGCGCCGGCCGGGCCTACCGTAGCCGTAACGGCGACCTCCGTACTTCGGCATGACGCCTCCTCCAGCTCGTGCCCAGCCTAGCGGCAGGTGGTGACAGCGAGAGGCCGCGGGCAGTCCCTGGAGGGTGGCGGCCCCAGTTGGACCGCTGGATCCAGGCGATGGTCACCTCGGCGGCGGACTTGAGGCAGAGAGATCAAGCCAGCGTGACGGTACCGCTGACCGTCGCCGCATAGAGCCAGCACTGGCCCAGGACCGACCTTCGGTGGTGAGTCAGGGTGGCGAAGAAATGGCCGGTCCCGGTCACCGACACGTTCCGCAGAGCGCCGTTCACCGTGTAGACCTGATTGGTGCAGTTTCTGCCCGGGTTGTTGACGGTGATGGTGCCCCGGGAGAACTGGCCGCTCACCAGGTAGGCCGGTTCCGCCTGGTGCAGGGCCATCCCGAAGGCGCCACCGGATCGGATGTTGGCGGAGGTGCCCAGCGGGTCGTGGATGACCTCGGCGTACCAGGTGCCAAGGGCACTGCCGGACGCCGCTCCGACAAAGCGGCCCGTCGTCGAGGTGGCCGACACCTCGGTGCCCGAGATGGTGAACCGATAGGTCGGCGTCTCGGCCGTGGCCGTGGCCGGGACCAGGACCAGCAGGCTGGCCACCAGGACCGCGGCTGCGATCCGCGTACCGACGTTGCCCATGGTGACCTCCGTCGCATCCGGCATGGGCGACCACGGCGCCCCATGCCAGACTAACGGGTCAGGTGCCGCCAATCTACGACAACGCCTCAAGCACGCCCCTAGATTGCTGGCCCACCAGGGGCATCAGAGGACGCCGAGCCGGTAAGGGCGCGGTGAGGCGGAGAGAATGGCCACCGCGGAGCAGATCAGGTGAGACGCTGAACGGCGTCTCAGCCAATCCGGCCCGCCGCAGGTCACATAGGTGAGCGTGGACCATATCCCGTGACGGACACAGCTCCATGCATGGGCGAAGCGGCGCGAACCCTGGTTGCCGGCGTGGGATCGGTAGGATGCATGCCCATGGTCGAGCAACCTGACGTCGCGGTGGACGAATCCATCAGGATCGCCGCCCCCGCCCACGAGGTCTGGTTGGCGATCGTGGACGCGAAGCGTCGTGCTGGCTGGTGGGAGTACCTGAAGCTCGACGCAACCGTTGGCGGGCGGTTCGAGGAGCGCTGGGCTGACGGTGACGGGCGGGAGCAGCTCACCAGCGGGGTGGTCGTCGAGGCCATTACCGACCAGCTGCTGGTGCTGCGCTGGGCCGATGAGGGCTGGCCCGCGACGACCCATGTGGAGCTCTGGCTGTCCGAGACCAGTGGCACGACGTCGGTCCGGCTTCGGCATATCGGGTGGGAACGCATCCCAGATGGCGCGGCACTTGCCGAGGAGCACCGGACGGGCTGGCGCCGGCACCTGGATCACCTTCGCCGTCACGTCGAGCGTGCCGGGCGGTGTCTGTCATGACGGCGTCACCTACCTGGTCGGGTGTGCGGGTCAGCGCTTGCCCGGCTGCGGGCGGGACCACGCCGCCAGGTGCCCAGGATGAGCGTCATGGTGAGCGTCGTCACCAGCGCGTCACCGACGTGGATCGCATACAGCCCCAGTGGGTACTGCTCGTGCAGCACAGAACCCAGCACGGCCATCGCCTGCAATCCAAGCCACACCAGCAGGCCGACCCGGAGCGCCGCCATCCACGAGGTGACCTGTAGGCGGCGCAGGAGGTGGGCCAGCACGGTGGCCACGACCAGGCTGCGGAGCACCTGCCCGGCCAACGCGCCAGCCTCTGGGGTCAGCTCGGCGGCGGAGTCCAGACCGCGCAGCTCCAGGTAGGCCTCGCCGAGCACGGTGTACCAAACGGAGCTGACGAGCAGGGTGGCCGCAGTCCCAGCCACGATGGCCCAGTAATTCAGCCTTGCAGTCAATCTTGTGCCTCCTTCGAGGTGGCCGCGGCACGGGCCTCTCCCCGCGCTGCTTGTCTACGGGTGTGTCGAAGCTGCCAGGCCTCGCTCGACACTCCGCCGAGGATGGCCACGACCACTCGCCGTGCGCGTCCTCGTGCGCGGGGGGAAGACCCGGCAGCAGACGTTGCACCGCCCGGCAACCGCCCCGGCGAGGGCCCTGGCTGGGCGGCGCGCCCTCCGCGCAGCCCGGGCGGCACGAGCGTGGAGATCCACGACTGGCACTTGGGCGGACGTCCCCAGGCCGGAGGAATGGTCCCTCAGACCTGGCGGTGTGCGCCCGGCCCGGCCGCTCAGGCCGCTGTGTCCGAGGCGGCCCTGGGCCTGCTGAGTTGGAAGTAGGCGAAGCCCGACCCAAGCAGCAGGTTCAGGCCCACCGCGATCCAGCCCAGCGCGTTGAAGGGACCAACCAGCGTCCCCCACAGGGCCAGGAAGACCCCGATGCCGTAGGTGACCGCCAGGGCCCGGGCAACCGCCTGGCCCCCGGCGGAGTCCGCGGCCTTCCTGGCCAGCCAGGTCACCAGGCCGATGGCCAGCAGTTCCAGCCCGAACCAGCGGGCCATGTAGACCGCTTCGGGGGCGGGGGTGATGCCGTAGGCGTCCAGGATCGGGGGGGCGGCCACCAGCAGCGCGATGCCGTAGCCGGCCGCGATCACCGCGTTGAGCACGAACAGCTGCTTGCGGGTCATGACACCTGCTCCCTCCTTGGACTGTGGTGCAAGCGTACTGAGTGGGCGGTTACCTCCCGGGAACAGCCGCTGTAACCGCCCTGTAACCGCGGGATCAGGCATGGTGGAGGCCGGAGGATGCGTACCCGGAGGCCCAGCTCGGAGCCCGGGCGCGACCGACCAGAGGGCGCTGACGATGACCGGGTGACGGCGGGCCGGATGTCCCGAGGCAACCGTGGTCAGCCGAGCCGGATCCGCGCCAGTGACCGGTTGATCGCGTCCTTGTCGAAGGCGGCCGGGTCGTAGGAGTGGCCGAGCCAGTCGACCCGTTCGGCGTGGTCAGGATGGTCCGGGTCGGCGAGGATGTCGCAGAGCTCGGCATGGCCCCACACGCCGCCGCAGTCCTCGGGTGGGCCGGCGCGCCGGCCGGCGATGCAGACGGCGTCGGTTGGCCCGTCGGACGGCAGGATGTCCTCGACGAGCACGTCGTGCTCCCAGGAGTCGCCGAAGTCGTAGGTGTAGCGCAGCCGTTCGCCGGGATGGGAGGCCAGGTCGCCGAGCCGGGCCTTGCCCTCGTCGTCGGCCTCGTCCCACAGCTCGAAGTCGGGGCGGGAATAGCGGCGGCCACCGACCTCGAACGCGTGCAGGTGGGCATCTTCCCAACCGAAGGCCACCTGGATGACCTGGTGCAGCTGGGCCAGCGTGGCCGAGGCGGGCAGGCGCAGCCGCCGCCAGATCGGTGGCTTGGCGCCGCGCAGGGTGACCTTGAGCTGGATCACCGCATCCCCGGCACGTGCGCCGGTGGACCGGGCGCGCCGCCGGGTCGAGGGTGGCCGGAGCGCGTCGAGCGCCTGCCGGTAGGCCGCGGGGTCGACGGCTTGTGCTCCGGTGAGCGCGCCGTGCAGGCTGGTGGCGGCGACGCTGCCGAGCTGGTGGAGGACGTCGTGGCGGTCGACGCCGGCGTCGCGCAGCCGCTTGGCGGCACGCCACGCCTCGGCTGGGTCGTCCGCCCACAGCTGGTTGGCCACGACCTCGTGGATGGCGATGTGCAGCCGGGGGTTGACGCCATCGATCTCGTCGTCGGAGGCCGGGTCGGCCAGCGCGGCATGGTACTCGGGGTGCTCCCCTTCGATGAGCAGCCGCCGCTCGTCGGGATCGCCCGGGTCCAGGCGAGGGTAGTCCTCCTCGCCGATGCGGGTGCCGAAGTAGGGCATGGCGAACATGCGGCGGTCGAGGGCATCCTGCGCATCGGCCAGGTCGCCGCCGGTGTCCAGGCCGTGCAGGAGCTGCCGGATCGGCGAGGCGTCGGCGCCCTGGTCGTAGGCCTCGCGGAAGGCCTCGCGACAGTCGAGGGCGACGTCGACGAGTTGGGCGACGGCGGCCGGGTCCAGGCCGGACCGCCCGCCGGCCCAGCGCACCCATGCGGTGACCACGTCCGGGAGGGCGTCGCGGTCGGCGTCGTCGAGGATGACCTTGGCCGGCACCCAGTCGAGCAGGAATCCGGCGATCTTGGCCGGGCTGACCCGCAACGGCTTGCCGGCGTCGTAGTCGGCTCCGAAGTCCACCAGCAACCGGGCACCGTACCGGGCCGCCTCGCCGGGCAGCCGGGAGGCAGGCGGGGAGGTGAGGAACTCGGCGACGATGGCGTCCCGTTCCGCACCGTCGATCTCGGGCACCGGCCGCCCCGGACGGTCCGGCTCAGGCATGGCACGGCAGCGGGCCAGGGCGAGCGCCCGGAACTGCCGCAGCTCGTCGCTGACCTCCGGCTCCCAGGTGGCGTCGGTGGCGGCCAGCCCGTCCTCCAGCAGCCGTCGGGCCTCGGCCGGGTCGACCTGGTCGAGCACGGCGAACGGCTCGGAGCGCGCCGCCTTGCGCAGCTCACCGAGCACCCTGGCCGGTTCGGGGGTCACGAACAGGTCCTTGACCCAACCGCCGAGATGGTTGAAGTCCACCAACGCGACCAGACCGTGCTCGCGCCGTCCGTAGCCGAACACCGACAGCAGGCTGGCCTGATCGCCGAACACGTCCGCCAGCCGCCAGCAGGCGCCAATCTCGACCTTGCCGATCCTGGCCGCCCATGGCGGGTCGGCCACGCCGTCCGCCGCCAGCGCCGCCGCCGCGCTGGCGGCCCCATCACGCTGCGCGGAGGTGACGCCGAGGATCGCTAGCGCCCGCAGCAAGGCCATGGCCTCCCGGGTGCCGGCCCGGGCGGCGTGGCCGATCGCGCCCTCGCCGAAGACCACATCAGGGTCCTCGCCGGGCGGCAGCCGCTTCCACCAGGACCCGAGCAGGTCGGAGGTGAGGACCTCCACCTCCAGCGGGTCGGCCGCCTGCAGCACCGGTCGGAACGTGGCCAGCAGCTCGGCGTGGACGCCGGCCAGGCCCGGCATGGCACGGCGGGTGTTGCCCGGGCGGGTGGTCGGGCGCTTCTTCTTGCGCCCGCGGCTGACGGGACTCATGAGGCGGATTCTGCCACGGTCGGGCGTGCCGTGGCAGTGCCCGCCGCCGGTGGGCAGTCACGCTCAGGGGCCGTGGGTGGGGTGGCGTAGC
>Ga0081538_10006238_pt1 | contig 10545 bp, 7 predicted proteins | sample TabmetS5T2R1_FD_71022 | JGI IMG/M metagenome (GOLD analysis project Ga0081538, IMG submission 71022) | Tabebuia heterophylla rhizosphere microbial communities from the University of Puerto Rico - S5T2R1 | ecosystem: Host-associated > Plants > Roots > Rhizosphere ...
GGCCGCCCCAACTCCAACGGCTGCGTCGAGCGCGCCCAGCTCACGATCCTCGAGGAGTGCTGGCGGCCCGCCTTCGCCCGCTCGCTGGCGCCTAAGTCGACCGCCCTCGAGCGCGACCTCGATCAATACCTCCACTACTTCAACTACGACCGGGCCCACAACGGGCGCCTGACCCAGGGCCGCGTGCCCGCAGATATCGACTTCGGCGCCCCCAAGACCAGGACCGTGAGATGAACCAAACCCGTCGCTACATCTCGGGATTAGGACGGCCTAGCTTTCCGCCTGACTCGGCCAGAAACGACCCGCACGCGTGACTAACCCAAGCTAGCCCCGTGCCCTTACCCAAAGGCGGTTGAAGCCAGCTATCCCGCCGATCTCTGCCCCGACGGCCACCACCTCGTAGTGATAGAGGAAGTCGGGGATGCCCTGTGGGTTCTGCTCCGGAAGCGCCGCGACGGCAGCACGAAAGGCCTCGCCGAAATCCCACGCCGTCGAATAGCCGACTGCCTCGTTGAGTTCGAGCTCTTGCCCAGTCTGGGGGTCGTAGAGGTTTGACACGCGGACTTCGCTCGCGGGTGGCGACGTGGACCCGGCGGGTGCTTTCCCGGCGTAGTCCTCGACTGGCACCGTTAGTTGACCGCCCTCGTGGTAGACGATGACTTCGTCGCGGCGACCGCCGACTTTGAAGGCCTCGCGGTAGTCATAGGGGACGACCACCTGCGGGCAGATCGACCCGGGGCGCTCTCGCCACCTGGCAATAAACCCCGGTGGCTCGACATCTAGCAGGCTGCGGTCGAGGTTGACGTCGTAGCAGGGGGTCGGCAGATCCCCCTTGATTCGCACGACGTGATGCTCGGCAAACCAGTAGGACTTAGCCTCCGTCACAGCCGCGAGGGACCACTCAGACGCCATCGCCAGCCTCCTCTCTCCACCGGTCATGTGCAAGTCCGGCGCTGCTGCAGGTTACCCAGTCGGGTCGCTACCGACAGGCGCCTCGAAAAGCGACGGTCGTCGGCCGGACCTGCTGGTGACCTCGGCGGGGAACCGCGACAACCGTCGCTGCACGGCACGAGCTCACGCAACGCCCTGGTCCGGATCGCGCTGCGGGGGCGTTCTGGCGGCGTCCCGGCGTAGGCGGTCGTCCCCACCGAGGTAAGCGGACGCTCGCACGGCAGATGGTCAGCAGTCTCGACGGTGGAGCGGGGCTGCCGGCCAGCCCGTGCGTCCGGTTTACACGGCGGCGAGTGCGCCAGCTGGACTCAGCCGGTGTGACCATCCGGGCTAGACGGTCACCGCCAGCAGGGCGGTGACCGCTGCGCCCCCAGCGAGCCACAGCGCCTCGACTGGACGCCCGGCCCGCTGCTCCGGGTTCGGGCCGGCGCGGCGCTCGCTCGCCACGACCAGCATCGCGCCGGCCATCAGGCCTGGGTGGTGGACGATCGCCATCGGGACCATCACGGCCCAACACGTCGCGACGCAGCGGGCGCCGGCGAGTACGCCGCAGCGAATACAGTCCGCGACGGCGCTCCAGCCCTGCACAGCCGGGGCACGGACGGCGCCACAACGCCGCAAGACGCGGCGCCGCACCGGCGCCATATGCCACGCCGCCGCGACGGTCAGGGCGCCGGCTACGCCGACCAGCTCGCCGTGGAGCGGGGCTAGGGCGGCCACAGCGACTGCGCCCACCGCGATCCAAGGCAGGAGGAAACCGGCGCCGAAAGCCGCGATCGCGCGCTGTCGCCGGCTCGGCAAGGACCTGGATGCGAGCCAGCGCGCCTCCTTTGATGTGAACGGCAGCATCATCGCCACGACCATCGTCATCCACCCAGCCAGAGCGATCCAGGAAGCGGAACCTTGATGTGTCGCGTCGGCGTGGCCGCCCAGCGCGAGTACGGACACCAGTCCGATCCATCCCGCGGCGGCGGCCGCGAGGAGCCACCACTGCGGCTCCCGCGAGGTGTAGCGCCGCCACGCCTCGTGTGCGATCGAGCCGGCCTCGATCACCCGTTCAGCCGGCGTAGATGCTGATGCGGCCGGCACGCACGTCGCCGCCGCGCTCCGCTTCGCCGCCGACGCCGGCCGGGACCACGGTCACATGGAGTGTGCTGCCGTCCCAACTGAAGTCGTCTCGCAGCGCCGCCATCACGTCGGTAACCTCGAATACGTCGGTCAGCCCGAGTCCGCCGTGCTCGGCTTGCGGTTGGCTCGCCTCGGGGATACCGAAGGTCGCGATGCTGCCGGCGCGCAGCTCTGGGTGGTCGGCGGCACGGTGCCCGGCGGGCAGGTTGAGGTAGACGTCGTAGCGGGACACCGCGGGATGCTCGCCGACTACGTCCTCGACTCGCAGGAACCAGCGCGTCGGCTCGGTGATCGCGGCCGCGGCGAGCACTGCCTCCGGCGGTCGCGCCAGCTCGATGCCAACTTCGACCCGCTCTGCGAATGGGACATCCTCAGTGGCACCGACGAGCTCCGGGTCGGCCATCGGAACGAGCGCCTCCTCCTCTGGAAATGCCAACGCCAGGCCCTCAGGGCCGGGCTGGACCGGAATGGGCCGCGGCGGGTCCGTGGACTCGTAGGCGTAGCCCAGCTCGGCACTGTCGAGCAGAGCACGAATCGTCCGCTTCGTCCGGTTGCCGTCGGCATCGAAGAACTCGTACTCCGTATCCAGCCATGCCGTCGCGTCCGGAAGGGCGTCGACCCCCCACCTTCGGAGCCACACATCCCAGAGCCGGTCGATGTTGGAATGGTGAAGCCAGAAGATGGGATCCAGGGCAGCCGTCTCGAACCGCGACATGAAGCCGGGTGGATCCTCACCTCCGACGGCCCCGTGAACCAACCCGTGCGGCTGCAGCTCCACGGAGCCCCGTGCCCGCGCGGTCGGAACCACGTCTTCGACGACGCCTCCGCCGAAGCTGCTGGCGGCGTTCTGCGCGGGAAGGGCGAATGTGTCGATGCGGAGCGCGGGCATGGCGTCGGCTTCCTCTGCATCCAGCGGCTCGGGGGCCGACTCGTGGTTAATTCTCAGGTCCCGCTCCGCCACGTGGAGTGGATTGCCGGTCGCGGGCGTACGGAACGGAGCCGGGAGGATGCGAGACGAGGCACTCGCTTTCGTGTAGTCCCAGTACGGAAGCGCCCAGCTGTCGTCGCCCAGGTGGGACTGGACGATGCGCTCGAAGCAGTACAGGTACATCCGGTGCCACGGCAGGAAGAACCAACTGTTGTGCCGGCAGCTCGCCCAGTGCTGAGGATGGTCGATCGAAGGACGCAGGCCGGTCAGTCCATGGATAGCCGCCTGGAACCGCCAGCTGCGCGGATTCCTAGGCGGGCCGGCCGCCGAGTCGAGCTCCTTCATGGCGATGATGGCGGCTCCGTAGTCGTCCAGCACCTGCAAACCGGCGTCGCCCTCCGCGATCAGCGACTGAACATCGCGTCGAATCCGCAAGCCCGTGTCGGGTGAGCCGTTGGTCACGGCGAAACTCGATCATGAAGATGTGCTCGGGGCTGGTCAAGCGCAGTGGACGCCTGCCGGCCGGTCTCTGCTCCAAGGCGACCGAGCCGCTGAAGGACTGCCAGCGTGCGACCTCCACCGCGCTCATACACCGCATCCCCGACCCAGGAAGATCAACAGGCCCGCGTGAGAGCGACACTTCAAGAGCCCGGGGCGAGTAGCGATCGCGGCCCGTCGCTGAGCTGCCGCACAGATCCCTGCTTCGCAGCATGGTGCCATTCGTGGTTCCATGTTGAGCGAATCTGGGCCGAGCTGAGGGCACGTGAGCCGCTCTGTCATGCGGCCATAGGTCTGGGGTGACCGGCTTTAGGCGATCTCATAACCCGAAGGTCGCGGGTTCGAATCCCGCCCCCGCTACTCAGAAAGGCCCGTAAATACGGGCCTTTCGTGATGAAGGGCTCGGTGCGAATGGAGCGCCGTGGTTCGATGTGGTTCCACTTTCCGGCCCCATACATTGGAGTCCTGACGCGGCTCAACATCGCAGACATGAACTAGCGTCTCCTGACGGCGGCCGGGGTGGCGGAGCTGCTCGGCGTGCCGACCTCCTGGGTCTACGAGCAGTCGCGCGCAGGACGCATCCCAAGGATGGCGCTGGGCCGCTATCGACGCTGTCGGGAAGAGGCGATCGCGGCGTGGATCGAGCCGGCTCGAGACCGACACCAGGCGGCCCGCCGCCTGAGCGGAGCCTCGATCGACGGCCGGTGAGCTAGTGGCACGGCGCTCGTACGGAAGCGGATCGCTTACGACCCGCCGAGACGCCAATGGGCTGAGACGTGGTACGGCTGGTGGCGAGTCGGGAGCCGTCGCGTCAAGCGGCGCTCGGACCTAAGCGATCGCCTGGGTCGCGCGACGGCCTTACCCGGACGCAGGCCGGGGCAGACCTCCGGCGCCGCATGCAAGAGGGCGCGGTCCTCATCGGGAGGGCCTGAGCGCAAGACGATCGCTGACGCGAGCGAGGGCTACCTCGAGCACCAGACCGCGGTGAGGCGACGCAAGCGAACCACGATCCAGGACTAGGCGGCTCCCTGCGCCGGCACCTCCGCCGCACTTCAGTGCGCGGACGCTCGACCGGATCGAGCAGGACGACATCGAGCGCTACCTGGGACCTCCACCTGCCCGGGCGGTCGTGGATTCTGCTCTCGCAATGACCTACTAACGACTAACCTAGCCGCTCCACAGCATGTCGCCGTCGCCAGAGATACTGGAGCCCCCAATACCTGGCGCAATGCCACCCAACAGCCCCCAGTATGTTCCGCTGGTCGAGTAAAAGCTAATACGAACGGCCCCCGCCCCCCCTGTCGAAATCTCACCAAGCTGGAATTTGCATGGACCCTTGCGGCCGCCAAGGGGCCCGCTATTTGGCGGAAGTGAATCAAAAATACTCTGGGGGTCGACCACGAACGACCCGAAAATCGCCGACGTAAAAACAGCCACCGACCAGTCTGGCCCCCCCTTGGCACCCATCGCGAACGAGAGGGGAGGCGGGAACATAACCGTGACGCCGAGCGCCCACCAAACGACGCCGGACAGGCTGGCTGAGCCCCCACAATGCCATGTGTCTACCGCGAGAGCGTCCGCGGCGGCCGCAACGGGGCCACTACGCGTTCCTGCCTGCAGCAGGTGCTGGTTCGCCTTCGCGAACTCGTCGTCGGGGTTGGCTTTGGCAAAATCCTGAATGTGTGCGACCTCGGTGAGAAGGGCTGCGTGAACCTGAGCTTCAAGCCGAGGGTCCTTCGGCGCCGCCTCATATGCTTTACGAGCGCTCGCCAGCTTGGCTTGAAACTTCGATTCGTCCAAGCCACTGAAAACATCGACCTCTACAGGCATGATGTCTTGTCCTTTATTGGGGGACGTTTAGCTCCCACTCTCTGGGCGCATCCTGTAGGGCCAACCTCCTCCATCGCGTTCGCCGAGTCAATACCAACCTAACAAACAGGAAGCTTCATGGAAGTTTTGTGCTGGCTAACTATGCATCCGGGTAATCGCGCCTTTACGTGGGAAACACGACGACGTCGGGCCACGATTGCGCCGAGCCGACGGGTTCGAGGGCGCGGTTGATCGTGGGTCGGTTTCGGCTCCGGGATGTGGCTACCGCCGAGCTCAGGCGCCGCGTCGAGAGGATCGGCGGGCACTCGCCGCTAGTGGACGGAGAGGGAACGCGAGCGGCGCGAGTTGACCGAGGCACTGCTGGACCGCTGGCGACTTCGAGGATCTGCCACGCGCCGGCGCCGGCCCCGGGTGTCGCTTCAACGGCCGTCGTCAGGTCTTTGCCGTCGCCCTCCGCCGCGTTGAGTAACCGGTCGGTGCCCGCGCCGCCGCCGAAGTTGTGGCCGCCTGCACCGCCGGTGAGCAGGTCCCTGGCCAGACCGCTGCACAGCAGGTCGTTACCGGGCTGCCGGGCGAGAATGAAGGACTTGGAGACGCGCTGGACTGACGCGGCGGAACTGAGCGTGTTGCTTTTCCAGGCGGACCTCCGCTTCTGGCGAAGGAGCGGTACTCGCCTACTACGGATGACTAGCGCAGCCCGTTGCCAGGCAAGAGGAGCATCGGTGCGCAGTACCGCTGCTCCTCTGCCGCTGAGGCAGAAGCGGCGGTGCGCCGCTTCTGCAGCACGAGAAGGGGCGAACCCGATCAGCCGGGCTAGGGTGCTGGCGGATTCAGCCCGCAGAGGCGCTCGATGTTGAGCGCCGCGAACACGTTTTCGATCCTGGACGCGAACGCATTCCCGTACTGGTCCATGGCGACGATGATGCCGATGATCTTGGCATGCCCGTTTGGGTAGGGAATGACGAGCGGGGCACCGGAGTCACCCTCGGCGCAGAAAGCTCCGGACTCGCCGTGGACGTAATATTGCTCCGCCAGGGGGATCGTTCCTTTGGCGTACGCCGGGCTGGTGGTGTAGGAGAAGTCAATGACTCTGCCGTGTGTCCTGCCGGTCGAGCGGCCGTACTTGGCGACGTTGGCTTCGCTCCAGGTCGCCTGGCCGATCCCGCTCGGCGTCGCGTCCAGCTGGCCGAGCTTCCACACGTAGTTGCTCGGCTTGATGCCATCCCACATTCGCGCGGTCCCCGCGTCAACCTTGTCCCCGAGCGCCAGCCGCGGGTTGCTGCCGGTAAAGGCGATGCCCCTGCCATCCGCGGTATCCCAGGCGGCGGGCTGGTGCACGTAGATACCGTTGCTGTCCGTGAGGGGGTCAGCGCCCGCGTCCTTGTACTTCGGGTTGAGCACGTGGGCGCACGACAACAGATAATCGGCGTCGATACCCGACTTGCGTACGAAGCACCCCGCCGTCCCCACCCACTGCCGGACGCCTGCGGGGCCGGAGATCGCGATCTGGGCGCCGCAAGGGACGGGCCGCTCCTGGATCGTGTACGGCGTGGTGACCGGGGAATCGCTAGCGAGCCGCTCTTGAGGGGTCGGGTTGACGTCCGTGGCGGCGCCTGCAATCTGACGGGGAACGATGTCCTTCGGATCAAGCTGAGATGCCGGAACCTTCTTGCTGACGTACACACGCAGGCACGGCTCGTTGGTCAGCTTGCCGCCGACTTCCTTGAAGCCGATGCCGATCTTGTCGACGTTGGCCAGCTTCTTTAGCTGGCCGCTCGAGGCGTCGCGGGCCTGCCTCAACGTCTTCTCTTCTGGATCCATCGGTCCCCCTTCTGGGTCGCTGAGGCGACCGTACTGCCGCGCGCGCCTCTCTGCCGCCAGGGCCTGCGCTTCGCAGCATTGCGCTGCCGGAAGTTGCGCAAAGCCCCTCGAACGGATCCGAGCCGGAACACGGACCCGCGGCACGGAGGGCGGCGAGTGGCGCCGGCAGGGGGCTCCGCAGGATCGGTAGCGTGCCGCGGCGATGCTCGTCGCCGAGGCAGTGGGAAGGGCCCTCGTGGAGCAGGGTGTCGAGGTCGTGTTCGGCCTCACCGGAAGCGGGAACATGTTGCTGAGCAACGCCCTGCGCGACGCCGGAGCCGCTTACCATGGCGCCCGCCACGAGGGCGGTGCCGTCTCGATGGCCGACGGCTACGCGAGGGTGAGCGGCAAGGTCGGCATCTGCACCGTCCACCAGGGCCCGGGGCTCACGAACGCGACCACCGGGCTGACGGAGGCGGCTAAGAGCCGCACGCCGCTGCTGGTCCTCGCCGCGGACGTGCCGGCCACCGCGCGGCGGTCGAACTTCCGCATCGACCAGGCCGGCCTGGCGGAGTCGGTCGGCGCCGTCGCCGAGCACGTCCACAGTCCGGCGACCGCCGTGCAGGACGCCGGCCGGGCCCTCGCGCGAGCCCGCTCCGACCGGCGCGCCGTCGTGCTGATGCTGCCGATCGACGTGCAGGCCGCGCCCGCGCCCGACGGCGTCGCCGCACCACCGACAGGCCCGCCACTAGCGCCGCCGCGGCCTGCCGTGGCGGCCGTCGAGGCCGTCGCGGAGCTGGTGCGGACTGCTCGCCGCCCGGCGATCGTCGCCGGGCGAGGGGCAGTGCGGGCGGGCGCGGGGCCCGCCCTGCGGCGCCTCGGCGAGCGCTGCGGCGCGATCCTTGCGACGAGCGCTCCCGCCAACGGGCTGTTCACGGGCGATCCGCAGGCCGTCGGCATCGCCGGCGGGTTCGCACCTCCGGACGCGGCCGAGCTATTGCGCGACTCCGACCTGGTCCTGGCTTTCGGCGCGAGCCTCAACCACTGGACGACTCGGCACGGCAACCTGATCGGGGAGGAGGCGTGCGTGGTGCAGGTGGACCTCGACCCGGACGCGATCGGCGCCAACCACCCCGTCGACGCGGGCGTGATCGCCGACGCCGCGACGACCGCGGAGGCGCTGATCGAGGCGCTCGGCTCGGGCGACGCGCGGGAGCGGCGGACGGCGCCCAAGCGGTGGCGCGACGAGCCCTTCGAGGAGGCGCGCACGCAGGATCGCATCGACCCCCGCACCCTGAGCATCGCGCTCGACGAGCTGCTCCCCGACGAGCGCACGCTGGTCGTCGACTCCGGGCACTTCATGGGTTGGCCGTCGATGTATATGCGGGTGCCGGATCCGGTCGGGTTCGTCTTCCCTCAGGCGTTTCAGTGCGTCGGGCTCGGGCTCGCGACCGCGATCGGCGCGGCGGTCGCGCGCCGCGACCGGCTAACGGTCGCGACTCTCGGCGACGGCGGAGCGCTGATGGCGCTGCCGGAGCTCGAGACGCTGGCGCGGCTCGGCCTGCCGCTGCTGGTCGTCGTCTACGACGACGCCGCCTACGGGGCCGAGGTCCACCACTTCCGGCTTCAGGGCGCCGCGGTCGATCTGGCGCAGTTCCCCGAAGCGGACCTTGCCGCCCTCGCCGAGGCCGCGGGCTGCCATGGGCTCACCGTCCGCTCGGTCGAGGACCTCGCGCGGCTGTCCGATTGGCTCGCCGCCCGCGATCGCCCGCTGGTGATCGACGCCAAGGTCGATCCGAGCGTGTGCGCGGAATGGCTGGAGGACGCGTTCCGTCACTAACCATCCGAGGAGGACCCATGCCACCCACCACGCCCGTGTCGGACATGCTGCAGGCGCTCAGCTCCGGATCGGTCTCGGTCGTCGACCTCACCCAGCCGCTCAGTGAGCGGACGCCGGTGCTGCGGCTGCCCGAGCCGTTCGTCAACACGCCGGGCCTGACTCGCCGCGAGCTGAGCCGCTACGACGAGCGGGGGCCGGCGTGGGCTTGGAGCGCACTCGAGGTCGGCGAGCACGCGGGCACCCACTTCGACGCGCCGATCCATTGGATCACCGGCCGCGACGGAGAAGACGTGGCCAGTGTCGCGCCCACCCGGCTCGTCGGCCCGGCTGTCCTGATCGACAAATCGGCCGAGGCCGCCGACGACCCGGACTACCTGCTGACCGTCTCCGACGTCCGCGCCTTCGAGACCGAGCACGGTTCGCTCCCGGACGGCGGCTGGCTGCTGCTGCGCACGGGCTGGGACAGCCGTGCCGACGACGAGGAGCGGTTTCTGAACGGCGGCCGCACGCCCGGACCCGACGCCGACTGCGCACGCTGGCTGGCCCTGGAGACCGGCATCGTCGGGCTCGGCGTCGAGACGGTGGGAACCGACGCGGGCGCCGCCGCGGGGTTCGATCCGCCGTTTCCGGCCCACCACTTCTTCCTCGGGGCCGGCAAGTACGGCGTCACCCAGCTCGCCGGCCTCGCTCGGCTGCCACCGACCGGCGCTCTGATCGTCGTGGCGCCGCTGCGGTTGGTCGAGGGAACCGGCAGCCCGGCGCGGGTGCTGGCGTTCGTGCCCTCGTGACGGCGGCAGCGCGATGAACGTCGGCGTTGGACTACCCAACACGACGCCGCACTCCGACGGCGATTTGCTCGTTGAGTGGTCGCGCGTCGCGGACGCGGGACCGTTCTCGAGCCTCGCGGTGCTCGACCGCGTGCTCTACGACAGCTTCGAGCCGCTCACCGCGTTGGCCGCCGCAGCGGCGGTGACGGAACGGCTGCGGCTCGCGACAATGATCGCCATCGCCCCGCTGCGTACCACGGCGCTGCTCGCCAAGCAGAGCGCGTCCATCGACGCGCTCGCCGGGGGCCGCCTCACGCTGGGCCTCGCGGTCGGTGCGCGACTGGACGACTACGAAGCGACGGGTGTCGACCATCGTCGGCGCGGTCGCGTGTTCACGCGCCAGCTCGCGGAGCTGCGCGGGCACTGGGAGAACGGCACGATCGGGCCCGGACCGGCGCAGGCCGGCGGCCCCGAGCTGCTCGTCGGCGGCGCGGCGGGCCCATCCTTCGAGCGGATGGCCCGCTACGCCGACGGCTATGCACATGGCGGCGGGCCCCCGCGGTTCTTCGCGCGGGCTGCGGCGAGCGCCAACGCCGCCTGGCGCGACCTCGGCCGACCTGGACGGCCGCGGCTGTGGGGACAGGCGTACTTCGCGCTCGGCGACCAAGAGGTAGGGAACGAGTACCTGCGCGACTACTACGCGTTCACCGGGCCGCTCGCCGAAAGGATCGTCGCCGGCAACCTCACGACGCCCCGGGCGATCCGTGACTTCGTCCGCGGCTACGAGGAAGAAGGCTGCGACG
>Ga0081538_10006239_pt1 | contig 10544 bp, 9 predicted proteins | sample TabmetS5T2R1_FD_71022 | JGI IMG/M metagenome (GOLD analysis project Ga0081538, IMG submission 71022) | Tabebuia heterophylla rhizosphere microbial communities from the University of Puerto Rico - S5T2R1 | ecosystem: Host-associated > Plants > Roots > Rhizosphere ...
CAGGGCCATCGCCGCCGCCACCAGGCAGGTCGAGGTGGTGAGGGCGCCGAGGTCAAGGCGCTGGCCGTCGACGTCCTGGGCGCCGCCGAGGATCAGCGGGTTCAGGACGACGATGTAGGCCATGGTGAAGAAGGTGGCCAGGCCGCCCCGGATCTCGCGCTCGACGGTGGAGCCGCGCTCCGAGATGTGGAAGTAGGCGTCCAGCCCGGACCGGGGCGGCGTGCCTCGAGGGTCGGACCGAACGTTCGACTCGGTGGTCATCGCGATCCTTTACCCGGAGGGGATGCGGGCGGGGAAAGTTGAGCGCAGCCTCTCCCCGGTGTCAACGCGCCCACCTCCAGCGCGCCAGTGCTCTGGCATTTGATCCACTCATCCCCCAGGATTGGACGGGACCTCTCGTTCCGGTCAGGTGGTGAGGAATTGGACGCGAGCACGGCCGCCTCGCTGCTCGGCAGGGTGGAGCCCTTCCGGGCGCTGGACGAGGGAGCGCGCCTGACCATGGTCGAGCACGCCACCCGCCGGGTGGTGGACAAGGGCCAGATGGTGTTCTGGCAGGACGAGCCCGGCCACGCGATGTTCGTGCTCCTGGAGGGCTCGGTGAAGCTGGTGACGGTCTCCCGGGACGGAGAGCTGATCGAGCTCCACCGGCACCGCGCCCCGGCCGTCTTCGGCGAGCTCGCCCTGCTGGACGGCGGGCCGCGGACGGCCTCGGCTCAGGCCGTGGAGCGCTCGACCCTGCTGGTGGTGACCCGCCCGGAGCTGCTGCGGCTGCTGCGCAGCGACGACCAGGTGGCCGAGGCCCTGCTGCGCGTCCTGGGGGCGATGGTCCGCCGCACCACCCGCCAGGTCAGCGACCTGGCGTTCCTCAGCCTCCAGGGGCGGGTGGCGGCCAAGCTGCTGGACCTGACCGAGCCGGGCCAGGACCTGACCCGCCGCATCACCCAGGTGGAGCTGGCCACCATGGTGGGCGGGGCCAGGCAGACCGTGAACCAGGCCCTCCGCTCGCTGGAGACCCGCGGCTACATCCGCTCCAACGGGCGCATGTTCGAGATCCTCGACCGCGAGCAGCTCCGCCGCCTGGCCGGCGGGTAGCAGGTGGCGAACCGCGCGGGAACGGTTCCCTAGGTGGTCTCCTTCCGTCTCAGAGCTACTCCGAGCGATGAGACGGCTTGTCGACCGATAAGACAATTTTTCGCAGGTGTCAGGTGCCTGACAGCGCCGCAGCACTCATCTCCTTCGAATACCCGCTTGCGGGCCGTCGGAGCCCGCAGACGTCCAGCGGTGGGAGGCCGACGGATGATAGCCAACGAAGGGCGCCCGGCGCTCGTTCACGCTGGCCCCTACCCCCTGGCCCTCCCCGAGGACCTTGCGGGCCGCCGGGCGGTGGTCACCGGGGCGGCGCGAGGAATCGGCCAGGCGATCGCCGAGTGGCTGGTTCTGGCCGGCGCCGACGTCATCGCGGTCGACAAGGACGAGATGGGACTCAAGCAGAGCCTCAACGACACGGGGTGTCAGATCTACCAGGGCGACCTTTCGGGCGATGGCATCGACGCGCTGGCCGAGGACATCCTCACGAACGGACCCGTGGAGCTGATCGTCAACAACGTGGGCGTGACCACCCCGAAGAAGTTCGTGGACATCGAGTCAGCCGAGCTGGACCACGTGTGGCGCGCGAACGTGCGTGGGCCCTGGCTCCTCACCAGAGCTCTGGTGACGGCCCTCCTCGAGGCCCGGGCCAGCGAGCCGCGGCGCCCGCGTCGGCGCGGGTCCATCCTGTTCATCTCCTCGCTGCACGACCGCCATGTGACCGAGGAGGCGCACTACGTGGCGACCAAAGCCGCGGTGGCCGCCTTCAGCCGCTCACTCGCCAAACAGCTCGCCCCTGACATCAGGGTGAACACCATCTCGCCGGGGGCTATCCGGACCGCTCCGAACCCCCGGTCGCCCGAACAACGGCGTAAGTACAGCCGCCTGCGGCGCCGCATCCCGCTCGGCCAGGCCGGCGTTCCCGCCGACGTCGCCCGCACCGCCATCATCCTGCTCAGCGACGCCTGGTCAGGCTATACGACCGGCCAGAATATCGACGTCGACGGGGGGCTTTCCCTGCACAACTGGCGGGACGACTAGGACGTCGGCTCAGCTGGCGGTCGGTGGTCTCACCGAACAATGCGGCGAGCGGGATGCCGCAACGACCGGCAGTGGACGGACGGTTAGCAGGAGGCGCGAGCGTCAACGGGAGACGCCCTGGCTGCCGCCTTCACGACAGTTCGGGCTGGCGCGTATTCAGCGGCCCGCTGGGAGCTGGCCGAGCCAGCGCCGCACCCGGCTCGCCGCCACGAGGTTGCCCTTCAGCTCGTAGAGCTGGAGGGCGCGCTCCGCGTACTCGGTGGCCGCCTCAGGGGCTCCTGCTCGCTGGAGCACATCAGCCAGGTCGGCCAGCGCCTCGGCCTGGGAGTCGAGTTGCTCGGACCGCTCGGCGAACGCCACCGCGTCCTTGGCCAGCGCCTCCGCCTCATGGAAGGCCCCGCGCCGGGCGAGCACCACGGCGTTCAGGGCCCTCCACTTGATCTGGGTGTCGAGCTGGCTCTCCGTGGCAACCTTCCGGCACACGTCGACCAGGCGCTCGGCGTCGTCATACTGCTCCTTGAGGATGAAGGCGCGAGCCAGGTTGGCGGCAACCACGGCCAGCGGGCTTCGGCCGCCGCGGCGCTCGAGCGCCTCGTAGCCTCGCTGGAGGGCGCGGATGGCGGCGTCCGCGTCACCGGCCAGCAGCTCGATGAGGCCCTCGGAGATCGAGTCGTAGGCGACGGTCAGCAGCTCACCGACATCGGTGATAAGCAAGCGGGCCTCGCTGGTGAGCTTGCGGGCTTGCGCGAAGTCACCGCGCATGGCGGCTGCCCTCGCCAGAATGCCGAGCGCCCCCGCCTCGAGCGTGTACAGGCCCCGGGGGCGAGCCCAGTTCAGGGCCTCCTGGTTCCGGCGCACGACCTCGTCCAATGGGGTAGGTCCCCAGAACAGGATCACGCAGTACAGGCGTAGGATCTTCGCCTCCAGACGCTCGTCGCCGGCGCGGCGCACGAACTCGATCGCCTGCTCGGCTGCCTCCCGCCCCTTGATCGACTTCCCGATCGATGTGTAGCCGTGCGCGAGGAGTCGATACGCCTTGGCCAGTCCGAGGTTGTCGCCAAGCCTCACGAGCTGGAGGATCGCGCGCTCGACCGCCTGGCGGCCGTCTTCCCATCCGGCGGGGAACTCCTGGAACCACTCCAGCTCCAGTCGTCCGAGCAGGGCATGCATCTCCGACTTCGGGTCGCCAGCGTCCCTGGCCGCCGCCTCGACCGCCTCGAACGAGCTGTGGGCCTCGGCGGCGCCGTGATCCCGTAGCGCCTCGGCCAGATCGAGCCGCGCCTGCAGCTGACGGGCACTGTCCGCCGGTAGTAGTTCGACGGCGCGTTGCAGCGACGTGATCGCCGAGGCGGGGAAGTCCCCTTGCTGCACGTACTGGTGGCCCGCCTCGGCCAGGAATTCTCCCGCCCGGTTGGCAAGGGCCCGGGCGTCGTCGTCCTCGCGGCCGAGCTCCTCGGTCCGGTCGCGGTAGGCCTTGTCGAGATGGAAGCCGATCTGGTTGTCGGATGCCGGCGAAACGTGCTCCGTCCCTTCCAGCCATTGGGCGTAGCGCCGGTGAAGCTCGGAGCGGGTCAGCTTGTCGATACGGCGGTAGGCGGTGTCCTGGATCAGCAGATGGCGAAAACTGAACCCCTCGCCGTCGCCGTCGCCGTCGGCGTCGGCCGTAGGAAGCGCCGCCGGGTCGCGGGTGAACAACTCCTTGCGGACCAGTCCGTCGAGGGCTTCGGCGACGGCGTCATGGTCGAGCTCATTGGACATCAGGGCGGCCACGTCCGCGACGCGGAACTGCATGCCGATCACGGACGCCCGCTGGATCAAGGTCTGATCGGTCTCCTCCAGCCGGCTCAGGCGAGCGCCGAGCACGGCGTCGATCCTGGGTGTCACCCTGACGTCGGAGAGATCCCCGGCAACCTGCCACTGGCCGTCCACAAGCCTCAGCGCCCCCTCGTCGGTGAGCATCGCCACCAGCTCGATGAGATAGAACGGGTTGCCGCCGGACCAGGCGACGACCCGGTCCTGCGCCTCCCCAGGGGGCTCGCCGCCGGTCATCAGGTGGCGGACGATCTGCCTGGCCTGGGACTCGGAGAGGGGCGACAGCTTCACGCTGACGGCGTTGGCGATGCTGGCACCCCAATTGCGATACCCGTCCAGGAACTCCGAGCGGGCCAGACAGAGAATCATCACCTGGCTGTCCTGCAACGACTCGATCAGCCGCTCGATCGCTTCCAGCGAGGCTGGCTGAGCGGCGTGAAGGTCCTCGATGACCAGCACCAACGGCGCGTGGCTGGCCAGCAGCTCGAAGAACCGCTGGACGGCCCGGAATGTCTCGTCCGGGTCGCCGAGCGCCCCTCGAACGCCGAGCAGGCGCATCACCCTGGCCGTTATGCGCTCGTCGCCGCCGACCAGGCGCATGACCTGGGCATGGATCCTGTCGCTGGACTCACCGGGTCGGATCTCAGCGGCCTGCTGTACCAGCTGCATGATGGGCCGGTAGGTGATGCCGGGGCCGTAGGGCGGGCAGTGCCCACGGAGCACTCGTGGCCGGGCGTCCAGGCTCTGGAGGAACTCCTCGACCAACCTCGACTTCCCCACCCCGGTCGGCCCCAGCACGTTGACCAGATGACAGGTGCCCTCCTGGAGCATGCGCTCATAGGCCCAGCGCAGCAGGGCCAGCTCCAGATGGCGGCCGGCCAGCGGGGCCGACACCTTGGAGGCCCGGCGGACGCCGCCGCGGTCGACCCTCAGCAGCCGCCAGCCGGTCAGCGGCCCTTTGCCCCGCAGCAGCAGCGGTGTCTGCTCGGCGACGACGATCTCTCGAGCGAGGTCATAGGTGGTCGGCCCAAGGAGGATCTCACCTGGTCCCGGGGCATCGTGAAGGCGGGCCCCGATGTTGAGCGCGTCTCCGAACGCCGCCGTTGGATCCGCCTCGGGGTCCCGCACCAGCGCCGTGCCGGTGTTCACGCCGGTGTGGATCTCCATGGACACGCCGCGATCGCGATGGAGCTGATCACTCAGCTCGGCGACCTCCGAGCGCAGCGCCGCGACCGCCTCCACCGCGCGGACGGCGTCATCGACCTGCTCGACCGGCGCGCCGAACACACCAAGGACCTTGTCGCCGGCGAACACCGGCCGCATGGCCCCGCCATGCTCCGTGATGACCCTCTCGGCGATCTCGTAGAACGGCCGGAGGACCTCCTCGTAGACGGCGTGCTCGCTGAGCTTCTCGGCCAGCCCGACCGAGTCGACGATGTCGCTGAACGCGACGGTGAGGGTCCGGAGTGGTGGCCGTGACATAGCACTATTGAACCAAGCACAGCGCCCAAGTTACTTCTGTGGAACAACTCGCTCTCTCACCGCTGCGGGCCATCTTCCTGCTCTACGTGAGCATCCTCTTGGTCCATGGCGTGCTGGAGCGCCGATACTCATCCAGGAGCCGGCGCCGGCCGCGGGACGGCGACGACCTGCACCTGATCAACCTGAGGCTGGCCGCCGGCAAACGGCTGCTGTTCGTCCCGGCCATCGACACCGAAACGTGCGTCCCGGCAAAGGTGGCCAGCTGGTGCTCCTGGTCGGGGAAGCGCTCCTGGTCGGCCGTGGCCCGCTGATGGCCGACCTGAGCCTGCTGTTCACCATGCTGGCCCTGAACGCCGCCATCCTGTTCGTCCACGGCGCGACCATGCGGTTCCTGATGCTCTACGGCTCGCTCTACGACACGCTCCTCATTCCCATCCGTGTCTACGCCCTGCTCACCCTGGCCAGCCCCAGATGGGAGACGCGGTAGCCACCCGCCGATTGCCGGTGACCACGGTGAGACCGCGGAATTCATCTCTGTCGCCCGGGAGACAGCGGCCGGCATCGCTGGGTCGCATACTGGCTGGATTGATCAGATCAGTGGCGATGCCAATGTCGATGCGAATGGAACCCGAAGGGCGGATCGAGAAGGGCGAGGAGAAGGATTGCAGCCAGCACCAGTGGAAGCGCCCCGCTCCGGGGGGTCGCGGCACGACCGGCAGGAGGCTGACTCGTGCTGGTCACCGCCTTCGCCACAGCCGTCGTGGCTGGTCTGTCGGCCTTTGGCCTGGCCGCCGCGGACCCCTCTAGTGCGGGCGACAGCAGGAGCGTGATGGAAAGTACGACCACGGCGACGGCGCGAAATCCGGAGGATCGGATTGTGCTGATCTCTGGAGCGGGCCGCATCGTGCCTCCTCGTATCTCCAGCCGGAGCCTGGGATCACGATGCGCAGACACTGGAGCCGAGGTCAGTCAGTTATGGCGCCGAAACGCTATCCAGTAGATGACACCGTCCGGATCTGCCTGGGGGCTCGGAAGAAGCGAGGGCGAGGCGCCGATGGACATCCGGCTAAGGGTGGCCCTGCTGCGGGAGACAGAGCTGTTCGAGCGGCTCGACGGGGGCACCCTTCAAGAGCTCGCCGACCACACACTGCAGAGGATCTTCGAGCGGGGCCAGTCGATCTTCGTCCAGGACGAGCCTGGCGATCGGCTGTTCATCATCGTGGATGGCGTCGTGAAGCTGCTCGTCCGGTCCAGCACAGGGGAGTCCATCGAACTGGTGAGGCACACCCGTCCGGCGGTGCTCGGCGAGCTTGCCGTCCTCGACAGCGGCCCTCGCTCGGCAACGGCGGAAGCGGCCGACCGGACCACCGTGCTGTCGCTGTCTCGCGACGAGCTGTTCGAGGTTCTGCGGTCGGAGCCGGACGTCGTCGACGCGATGCTGCGCCGGCTGACCGGGATCGTGCGGAGGACAACACAGGACCTGGCCGCCCTTGCCTTCCTCGATCTGGAGGGTCGGGTCGCCCGGCGGATCCTGGCCTTGTCGCAAGCTCCCGAATCCACCTCGCCCGATGGGTCGCCCGTCAGGAGCCGCCGGATCACCCAGACGGAGATCGCGCAGATGGTCAGCGGCACGCGCCAGGCAGTGAACCGGGCACTACGCTCGTTGGAGCGGCGAGGGTACATCGAGGTCACGGACCGCAGCATCAAGATCAGGAACCAGGATGGCCTGCAACGACGAGCCGACCAATGATCTGCTGCCAACGGGTGTTCGGAACGGCCTGGCCGGTGGCTAGCTCCGAAACGAGAAGGCCCGCCGGGGTGGTGAACCCCGGCGGGCGCCTCCCCCCGCGGGTCAGGGCCAGTCGTACCGGTAGGGCGAGTGGTAGACGAAGACCCGCCTGACCGGCGACAGGGCGGCCAAGAGCACGATTCCGGCGAATACCAGCGCCACGGTCGGGGTCGGCGAGGCGCCGGCCGCCTCGTCGGCCTGGCGGTCGTCGGTAGCCTTCTCCACCATGGTGGCCTGGTTGCGCTCCAGGAGTGATGGCGCGTCTTCCGGTGCGACCGAGTTCAGTAGGGACAGCCCTCCGAGGATCAGGGCGGTGGCTGCGACGAGGGCGACCAGAAGCAGGACGAGACGGGAGACGATGCGGGCGGCCATGTCACTCTCCTTCCCCCGGTCACGGCATTCCGGTGCGTACAGGCAGTGTCGGGCGCGGCGGCCCGGCCGACAGTCGAGGCTCCGACAGACGGGGTGTCAGATTCCTGACAGTCCGTGGGCGGCGGTCCGGGCTGCGCCTTGCGAACGGGAGACGGCATATGATCCGCCGGACGTGGACCTCCACCACAGAGCCGCCGTTCTGGCTCGGACCGAGCTGTTCCAGGGAATCGACGAGGCGACGCAGCGGAGGATTGCCGAGCACGTTGCCGAGCGGGTCGTCGAGCGGGGCCAGTGCGTGTTCACCCAGGGCGAGCCGGGCGACCGCATGTACGTCCTCGCCGAGGGCGTGGTGAAGCTGTTCGTCTCCTCCCGCGACGGCGGCATCGTCGAGTTGGTCCGCCACCGGCCACCCGCCGCCTTCGGAGAGGTGGCTCTGCTGGACGGCGGCCCCCGGACGGCCTCGGCTCAGGCCGTGGAGCGCTCGGTCCTCCTGGTCGTGACCCGGGCCGAGCTGGTGGCGCTGCTGCGCTCGGAGGAGCAGGTGGCCGAGGCCCTGCTGCGCGTCCTGGGGGCGATGGTCCGCCGCACCACCCGCCAGGTCAGCGACCTGGCGTTCCTCGACCTCCAGGGCCGAGTGGCGGGGCAACTGCTTATGCTGGCCAGCGACAGCGCAGGGCTCGCCCGCACCCGCCAGGTGACCCAGGCCGAGCTGGCCAGCATGGTCCACGGGGCCCGGCAGACGGTGAACCAGGCGCTGCGCTCGCTCGAGGCCCGCGGCTACATCCGTTCCGACGGGCGCAGCTTCCAGATCCTGGACCGAGAGCGTTTGGGGCGCCTGGCCGAGCGGTAGAAGTTTCCCCGGATGTCAGCTAGGCGACAGCCGGCCGGGAGCGAGAGTGGTTTTCTACGCGCCGGCAGCGGCCGCCGCTTGCCTGACCGCTGCGGCCTTCATACATGGCCATCGAATACGAACAGAGGTGTTCGGATGGATCACCTGTGAACTGGATGGCCGTCCTTCTGCCCGTGTACCTCGGTCTGGTTCTGTTCTACGCACGCAGGCAGCGCTGCGTGGCCGCCAACGGCCACGAGCTGGCCGCCATATCCAGACCCAGCCGCGACTGCGGGCCGCCGCTGAGCGTTGACGTGATTGTCACCTGCTACAACGAGAAGCCGGGCCTGCTTGACAAGTGCCTCCGCTCCCTGCATGAACAGGACTACCGCGGTCGGATCAAGGTTTGGGTGGTCGACGACGGGTCGGCCAACCGGGACGAGCTGCTGCCCGTGCTGGCCACCAACGCCCGCCCGGGCTGGCAGATCCTCCTGTCGCACGGGAACTACGGCAAGCGCGTCGCCCAGGCGCTGGCGTTGCGGGAAGGAAAGGGGCAGGTGATCGTCACGGTCGATTCCGACACTGTGCTGGCGCCGGACGGGATCCGCCGCATCGTCACGCCGTTCCGCCGCCGACGCGTCGGCGCCGTCACCAGCCGCCTCCACGCCCTGAACGCCGACGCGTCCTGGCTCGCCCAGGCGATTGACACCCGCTACGAGTTGCTGTGCGAGCGCGAGCGGGCGGCCCAGGGTTTCTTCGGCTCCGTGCTGTGCTGCGCCGGGCCGTTCTCGGCGTTCCGGAGGACGGCGGTCCAGCAGGTGCTCGGGCGTTACCTGGGTCGGCGGCGGTCCGGGGATGATCTGGAGCTGACCAACCTCGTGCTCGAGGCCGGCTACCGCTCCGAGTACCAGCCCGACGCCAAGGCGTGGACGCAGGTGCCGGCCACGGTGAAGGAGTTCGCCCTGCAGCAGCGGCGCTGGAACCGCAGCTTCTACCGCGAGCTCCCCCGGATGCTGCGCATCGTGGCCAGGCGGCGGCGTCGGTACATGTGGCTTGACCTCACGGCGCGGGCCCTGATCCCCGTGCTGGTCGCCGGGGGGCTGCTGGTCACCGGAGCCGATGCCCTGCGGGCGCGCCTGGCCTTCGACGTGGTGGCGCTGGCCCTCATGGCGCTGGCCAGCCTGCAGCTGGGACCGTCGTTGCGGGAGCGATCCGGGCGCCGCTTCGCCCTCCGCTATGGGCTCGTCTTCGTCCTGCTGCTGCTGCCCGTCCGCTTCTGGGCCGGCGCCACCGTCCTCCGGGACCGCTGGGGGACCCGTCAGCTCTCCACCCGGTTACCCCTCGAGCGCCCGCAGCAGGCGGGAGGCGTTCCCCTCGCCGACCTCGTTCCCCTTGGCCCGATACAGGTCGACGGCGCGCTCAAGCTCGCGCGCCGCTTCGCGACGGCGGCCGCCAAGGCGTAGCACCTCGGCGAGGTCGATTCGCGCCTCGGCCTGCGAGTCGAGCTGGTCGGTCTTGTCGGCCAGGCCCACCGCCTCCTTGGCCAGGCGCTCGGCCTCCTCCGGCTCGCTGCGGGCGACGGTGACGGCCCGCACCGACCGCCACTTTATCTGGGTGTCGAGCTGGTCGGGCGGAGCGATCCGCTCGCAGAGCCGGGTGAGCTCCTCGGCCTCGTCGCTGCGGCCCCGCAGGTACACGACCCGGGCCAGGCTCGCCGCCACCGACGCCCGCGGCCGCGTCCCGCCCATCTCCTCGAGCTGGCGGTAGCCGGAGCGCAGCAGCTCCTCGGCGGTCTCCAGGTTGTCGTCGATCACCTCGATGAGCGCCTGGGTGATGCAGTCGGCCGCCTGGGTGAGTGACTCGCCCAGGTCCGAGGTGATGGAGTGCGCCGACCGCACCAGCTGCCGGGCCTCGACGGTGTCCCGCTTGAGAGCCGCGACCCTGGCGAGCACGGTGAGGGCCGTGGCCTCCAGGCTCCGCATGCTCCTGCTCTGGGCCTCGGTCAGCCACTCCCGGTTGCGCCGCTCGACCTCGTCCAGCGGCGTCGCGCCCCAGTAGAGGACCAGGCTCAAGAGACCGATGATGGTCGCCTCCCAGTAGGCGTCGGACGCCGCTCGGGCGTTGCGCAGGGCC
>Ga0081538_10006240_pt1 | contig 10543 bp, 11 predicted proteins | sample TabmetS5T2R1_FD_71022 | JGI IMG/M metagenome (GOLD analysis project Ga0081538, IMG submission 71022) | Tabebuia heterophylla rhizosphere microbial communities from the University of Puerto Rico - S5T2R1 | ecosystem: Host-associated > Plants > Roots > Rhizosphere ...
CTGTCGCCGTTCGCCAGGGCGGTGCACTCCTCCAGCGTCCTGCGGACCATCGACAACTACGCCCCCCGGCCACCGGCCGCCCTGGCCCAGCTGCGCGGGTTGCTGGACCGCTCCGGGTTCCCCGAGGCCTTCGCCACCCTGCGCCCGCCGGTGGTGTCCGGTCCCCCGCCGGAGGCGACCGAGAACCAGGCCATCCTGCGGGCCGCCAACGCCACCCTCCAGATCCAGAGCCGCGGCTGCGGCGGCGTCCTGTTCGGCAGCGGCTTCCCGATCGCCCGGGACCTGGTCGTGACCAACGCCCATGTGGTCGCCGGGTCGCGCCGCCACGAGGTGGTGACCAACGAGGGGGTGCGGGCCTCGGCCAGCGTCGTCTACTTCGACCCGGGCCACGACCTGGCCCTGCTGGCGGTCCCCGACCTGCCGGTGGGGCCGCTGCGGCTGGCCGGGGCGCCGGCCCGGCGCGGCCAGGAGGCGGTGGTGATCGGCTACCCGAGCGGCGGACGCCAGCGGGTCATCGGGGCCAGGATCGTGCTCCGGACCCGGCCGGAGGCGCCCGACATCTACGCCCGGCCGCAGGACAGCCGCCGCGACATCTACGTGCTCCATTCCCGGGTGCGCAAGGGGGTCAGCGGCGGCCCGGTGGTGGACCTGCGCGGCCGGCCCCTGGGGGTGGTGTTCGCCGCCTCCACAGCGGAGCGCACGGAGGGCTACGCCCTGACCAACGCCGAGGTCCGCCGGGCCGTCTCCCGCAACGACGGCAACCGCCGCGCCGTCTCTGTCGGCGGCTGCGCGGTCTAGATGGACCGGGGGGCTGAGCCTGCGCCCCCCGGACTGGACGGCCACCTGCTCTGCTGGCAGGCTGGGGCCATGGGAAGCTCGGCCGGCATCGGCGCCCTGCTGCGCCGCATGGAGGGGCTGCTGGAGCCGCTGGAGGCCAGCGGCGACCCGGGCAGGTTCTTCCTGGCCACCTACCTCCGGACCACCAAGGCGGTGGCCGAGGAGCTGGACCGGATCGAGCTGGTCTGAGGCCGGCTCCGATCACCGCGCGCTGCCGGTCAGGAACCGCCGTCCTCGCCGGCTGGGCCGCTGTCGGCGAACCCGTTGCCGCGGGCGACGGCGCGGAGGTCGAGGACCTTGTCGAGGACGTCGGGGGCGACGCCGTGGTCGAGGGCGACCTCACGGAGGGAGCGGCCGGTGGCGGCCGCCTCCTTGGAGATGGCGGTGGCCTCGTCGTAGCCGACCACCGGGTTGAGGGCGGTGACCAGGACCAGGGTGGACTCGGCGAGGGCCTGAGCGTGCTCGGTGTTGGCGCTGATGCCGTCGACACACCTGGCCGCGAACTCCCGGCACGCGGCGGCCAGGTAGGTGATCGACTGGAGCAGGTTGCGGCCCATCAGGGGGATATAGACGTTGAGCTCGAAGTGCCCCGAGAGCCCGCCGACCGTGATGGCGGCGTCGTTCCCGATGACCTGGGCCGAGACCTGGGTGAGGACCTCGGCCATGACCGGGTTGACCTTGCCGGGCATGATCGAGGAGCCCTTGAGGAGCTCGGGCAGGTACAGCTCGCCCAGCCCGGCCCGGGGGCCCGACCCCATCCAGCGGATGTCGTTGGCGATCTTGGTGCAGCTGACGGCCACCACCTTGAGGGCCCCGGACAGCTCGACCAGGGCGTCGCGGGCCCCCTGGGCCTCGAACGGGTGGGCCGGCGGCGACAGCTCCAGGCCGGTGGCGGCGGCCACCCGCTCCCGCACCCGGGCCGCGAACTCGGGGTGGGCGTTGAGGCCGGTCCCGACCGCGGTGCCGCCCAGGGGCAGCTTGCGCACCCGGGCCAGGGCGCTCTCGACCCGGGCGGCGCCCTCGCGGACCTGGGCGGCGTAGCCGGCGAACTCCTGGCCGAGGGTGACCGGGACGGCGTCCATCAGGTGGGTGCGCCCGGCCTTGACGGCGTCGCGCAGCTCGGCCGACTTGGCGTCCAGCGAGCCGGCCAGGGCGTCCAGGGCCGGCAGCAGGTCGTTGCTGGCGGCGTCCAGGGCGGCCAGGTGGACCGCGCTGGGGAACGTGTCGTTGGAGGACTGGCCCAGGTTGACGTGGTCGTTGGGATGGACACCCTCGCCCGCCAGGCTGGCCACGACCTCGTTGACGTTGGTGTTGGTGTTGGTGCCCGACCCGGTCTGGAACACGTCGATGGGGAACTGGTCGTCGTGCTCGCCGGCGGCCACGGCCTCGGCGGCGGCCGCGATCCGCTCGGCCCGGTCGGCGTCCAGCAGCCCCAGGCCGGCGTTGACCCGGGCCGCCTCGGCCTTGATCCGGGCCAGCATCCGCACCACCTCGGCCGGCATCCGCTCCCCCGAGATGGGGAAGTTCGCGATCGCCTTGTCGGTCTCTCCCTGCCACAGCTGGGTCATGATCGCTCTCGCTCCTCGCGTTCGATCGTCATGATGGATGCTACCCACTGATGGACCCGGCCCCGATGTGGACCTGCCCGCGCTGCGGGCGGTCGTTCGCCAACCGCAACCAGTCGCACGCCTGCGGCCCCCTCGACCTGGACCGGCACCTGGCCGGCAAGGACCCGGAGGTGGTGGCCATCTTCCGGCGGCTGGTGGAGCTGGCCGAGCGCAACGGCCCGGTGACCGTCCTGCCCGAGAAGACCCGGATCGCCTTCCAGGTGCGGATGAGCTTCGCCGCCTTCGCGCTGCGCCGGCACTGGGTCGACGGGCACGTGGTCCTCGCCCGGCGGCTGGAGCATCCCCGGTTCCGGCGGGTGGAGACGTTCTCGCCCCGCAACCACCTGCACCGGTTCCGCCTGGAGCGCTTGGAGGACGCGGACCAGGAGGTGGCCGCCTGGCTGGCCGAGGCCTACCGGGTCGGTCAGCAACGCCACCTGGACGCCTAGCTAGCCGAGGGCCTCCGGGTTGAGCAGGTTCGGGGGGCGGCGGCCCTCCAGGGCGGCCAGCAGGTTGCCGGCCGCCATCATGCCCATGGCCACCCGGGTCTCCAGGGTGGACGTGCCCAGGTGAGGCACGATGGTGACGTTGTCCAGCTCCAGCAGGGCCGGGTGGACCTCGGGCTCGCGCTCGAACACGTCCAGGCCGGCCGCGCCCAGCTGGCCGGCCCGCAGGGCCTCGGCCAGGGCGGCCTCGTCCACGATCGGGCCGCGGGCGGTGTTGACCAGCACGGCCGTCGGCTTCATGCGGGCCAGCCGCTCGGGCCCGATCAGATGGTGGGTGGCCGGCGACAGCCCGGTGTGGATGCTCACGAAGTCGGCCTCGGCCAGCAGCTGGTCCAGCTCACGCCAGGCCACGCCCAGGGCGGCCTCGCGCTCGGGGTCCAGCCGCCGGCGGGCGGTGTAGAGCACCGGCATGCCGAACCCGGCGGCCCGCCTGGCCACCGCCTGGCCGATGCGGCCGAGGCCGACCACCCCCAGGGTCTTGCCGTGGACCTCGAACCCGAGGAAGAACTCCGGCCCCCAGATCCACGGCGTCCGCGCCCGCAGGAACCGGTCCCCCTCGGCGACCCGCCGGGCCGCGGCCAGCAGCAGCGCCCAGGCCAGGTCGGCGGTGGCCTCGGTGACCACGTCGGGGGTGTTGGTGGCCAGCACCCCCCTGGCCGTGCAGGCCTCCAGGTCGAGGTTGTCGAAGCCGACGGCGAAGTTGGCCACCACCCGCAGCCCCGGGCCGGCCCGCTCCAGCAGCTCGTCGTCGACCCGGTCGGTCAGCATGGACAGGAGGGCGCTCTTGCCGGCGACCCGCTCCAGCAGCTCGCCCCGGGGCATGACCCCCTCGCCCTCCCACACCTCCAGCCGGCAGCGCCCGGCCAGGTGCCGGCGGACGCGCTCCGGCACCCCGCGAGTGACCAGCACGGCGGGCATGCCGGGATTCTATGGTGGCTACGGCAGGGCGCGGAGGACGGCGACCCGGCCGAGGAGGCTGGGGCGCTCCTCGGGAGCGAACGAGGACGCGGCGAAGGGCGCGATGGCGCTCATGGTCGTGGTCTTTTGCGTGCGGGAAGTGGGACCGTGGTGACGCGGGGCGCATCCTAGACCGCGCTCAGTGACGGGATCCCGGAGTTCGCGGACCTGTGACCAAACGAGATGATCGAGGGGTTCAGCTGGCCAGGAAGCTGAGCCGGACCCGCCGCCGGGGGTTGTCGTCGTTCAGGTCGACGAGGCAGATCCGCTGCCAGGTGCCGAGCAGGAGGCGGCCGTCCTGGACCGGGACGGTCAGCGAGGGGCCGGCGAACACCGGCAGCAGGTGGTCGGCGCCGTGGCCGCGGCTGCCGTGGCGGTGGGCCCAGCGGTCGTCGCGGGGCAGCAGGCGGCCCAGCACCTCCTCCAGGTCCTCCTCCGAGCCCGACCCGGTCTCGATCACGGCCAGCCCGGCGGTGGCGTGGGGCACGAACACCGACAGCAGCCCGTCCCCGCCGGCCTCGCGGGCGAAGGCGGCCGCCCGCTCGGTCAGGTCGAGCACGTGGCGGCCGCCGCCGGTGTCGATCGAGAGCTCGGTCGTGTCCATGATCGGGCCACCCTATCCGGTTGGCGACCCGGCCGCCTCGGCCCGGTCGATGGCCTCCTCGGTGACCAGGCGGAAGGCGGGCAGCAGGGCGAGGGTGACCGCGGCGGCGATCGCGAAGGTGGCCCGCAGCCCCAGCGCCTCGGCCAGGACGCCGCCGAGGACGGCCCCGAGCGGCATGGTCCCCCACCCGACCAGGCGGTAGCTGGCGTTCATGCGGCCGAGCAGGCGGTCGGGGGTGATCCGCTGGCGGAGGGAGACGGTGACCACGTTCCAGAGCACGATCGCCACCCCGGCCACGACCTCCGAGGCCCCGACCAGCACGGCGTCGGCGGTGACGGCGGGCACGAGCAGGCTGGTGCCGGAGAGGACGACGGCGACCACCAGGACGCGGACCCGGCCGAGGCGGCGCTCGGCCGGGACGGCCAGCCAGGTCCCGATCAGCGACCCGACCCCGAGGGCGGCCAGCAGGACCCCGAAGCCCCCCTCGGACAGCCCCATCGGCCCGGGAGCGACCGCGTACAGGACGAGCACCGAGTACATGGCGGAGAAGGCCATGTTCTGGACCCCGAGCATCACGGCCAGGGGGCGCAGCACCGGGTGGCGGAAGACGAACCGGAGGCCCTCGACGACCTCGTCCCGGAGCCGGGTCGACCCGGCCGGCGCGGCCCCGGCGGCCCGGAAGCTGCCGGCGATGAGGGCCAGGCAGCCGGCGCCGAGCAGGTAGGCCGCCGCCGGCGCGCCGACGGCGAGGGCCAGGCCGGCGGCGGCCAGCAGGCCGCCCAGCGGCGGGCCGACGAAGGTGTTGGCCACCAGCTCGACCGCGAACAGCCGGCTGTTGGCCCGGGTGAGGTCGTCGCGGGCCACGATCGCCGGCAGCAGCGACTGGGCCGAGGTGTCGAACAGGGTCTCGGCGATGCCCAGCAGCAGGGCCACGGCGTACAGCATGGCCAGGCTGGCCTGGTCGGCCGCGACCGCCAGGGCCAGCCCGCCGAGCAGCGCGGTCCGGACCAGGTTGACCCGGGTCATCGTCTGGCGGCGGTCCAGCCGGTCGGCCAGGGCCCCGGCCACCGGGGCGGCCAGCCAGGGGATCCGGGCGGCCACCGTGACCCCGGCGATCAGCACCGGCGACCGGGTGAGCTGCACGGCCAGCAGGGGCAGGGCGACCTGGAAGACGCCGTCGGCCAGGTTGGCGAACCCGGAGGCGGCCAGGGTCCTGGAGAAGTTCCGTCCGAGCGTCATGGGTGGACCCTAGTCCATTGATTTATAATAGTCAATCGATAGAATGTCTTCCATGAAATCGCAGCCGGACGGCAGGCGGCGGCCCGCCACCTCGGAAGAGGCCAAGGCCCTCTCCCATCCGCTGCGCATGCGGATCCTGCGCCTCTGCCTGGACGAGGCCCTGACCAACAAGCAGCTGGCGGCCGGGCTGGGCCGCGACCCGGGCACGGTCCTGCACCACGTCCGCACCCTCGTCCGCACCGGCTTCCTGGTCCCCGAGGAGGTCCGCCAGGGCGAGAAGGGCGCGCTCGAGAAGCCGTACCGGGCCACCGGCAAGTCCTGGTCGCTCAGCCTGGACGTGGACCCGGCCACCGAGCACACGGCCAGCCAGGCGATGCTGGAGGCGTTCCTGGCCGAGCTGGCCGAGGCCGGCCCGGACGCCACCACCGGCTTCAGCCGGCTCGCCCTGACCCTGGACAAGGCGTCGCTCCAGGAGCTCCAGGGCCGGCTGCAGGAGGTCCTGGACGAGTTCGCGGACCGGCCGCCCGATCCCGACGGCGAGCCCTACGGCCTGTTCCTGGCCATGCACCGCCGCCGGGTCACGCCTCACGTCTCCGGCAGGGGCGGCGTGGCGCCCAGGTCGTAGGCCAGCAGGTCGCCGTCGCGGCGGACCCCGTCGGTCGGGCGGTGCGGCTCCAGCCGGCCCCGGTGGTCCACGTGGAGGACCTCGGCCCCGCGGACCAGCGCGGCCGCGTCGGCCAGCAGCCGGCGGTGGCAGCGCCACCACAGCGTCTCCGAGCACATGGCCACGGTCGGCTCGGCCGCCGCCTCGGCCAGCAGGCGGTCCATGGCCGCCCAGAACCGGGGCTCGCGCATGTAGTCGGCGTAGCCGCGGAAGGCGGGATGGCGCAGGGCGGTGTTGACCGAGGCCGGGTCGGGGCGCCGGAACCCGCCCAGCTCCGGCTCCCAGCGGTAGGCGACGCCGGCGTCGGCCAGCCAGCCGCTCATGGCCTCGCGGCGGACGTGCGGGTGGCGGCGGCTGCCGGGGGCGGTGCGCACGTCGACCAGGCGCCGCGCCCCGGCCCCCTCCAGCAGGGCCAGCAGCTCCTCGACCGCGGCCGTCCCGTGGCCGAGGGTGAGGAGCCGCGGCATCAGCCGGTGACCTTGTCCACCAGGATGAGGGCGTAGTAGGAGAGCGGGAAGGCCATCAGCAGCGAGTCGACCCGGCTCAGCACCCCGCCGTAGCCGAGGATCACGGTGCTGCGGACCTCGGTCCGGAAGGCCCGCTGGATGAAGCTGCCGGTGAGGTCGGCCCAGACGCTGCCGAAGGCGATGACCACGGCCAGCACGACCACCGCGGCGACCGACCACTCGGACGGCACCGCGTCCCACATCCAGAGGATCCCGACCGCCGCCCCGACCAGGTTGCCGAGGACCCCGCCCCAGGTCTTGGTCGGGTCGACCCGGGGCACCAGCTTGCGGCCGCGCAGGGCCGAGCCGGTGGCGTAGGCGGTGATGTCGGACAGGGCCACCGAGACGGTGACGATCAGCAGGAACTGCAGCCCCCAGGGCTCGGCCGACTTCACCAGCACGATGTAGGCCATGGGCAGGGCCACGAACACGTACCCGACCAGGGTGTCGGCGACCTGGCGGTGGGCGTCGGTGATCTGGCCGGAGAGGATCGGCACCAGGGTGAGCAGGATGAAGAAGCCGAAGGGCAGGAAGAGGAAGAAGTCCCGGGCCAGGGCGGCCACCAGCAGGCCGGCCTCGCCCCAGAGGATCAGCAGATAGGCGTAGCGGCGGTCGATGCTGGCGATGCGGACGAACTCCGAGCAGCCCTGCACGACCACGAAGGTGGCCAGCAGGAAGGCCACGAACCCGCCGATGAACACGGCCAGCACGAACAGCGGGCCGATCACGAACCAGGTGCGGGCGCGCAGGAACAGGGTCGAGCGCCGCCACACCTCGAGGGAGCGGCGCTGGGACAGCACCACGGCAGCGAAGCCGACCACGATCAGCACCATCACCCGCCAGAACACGGGCAGGAACAGCGGGTCGGCGAAGGGGTTGCGGGGCACGGGCCGGCCTACGCCCCTTCCCAGCCCTTGACCAGCGTCCGCACCTGAGCCACCCCGGCCTCGGCCTTGCGGACCAGGGCGTTGTAGTCGTCGCCGGGGGGGATGGGCTCGCCGATGCCGACCACCACCCCGCCGGGCAGGGGCAGGAACGAGCCCTTGGGCATCACCTGCTCGAGACCGTGCAAATACATGGGGACCACCGGCACCTGGGCGTCGACGGCGATGTAGGCGAAGCCTTTCTTGAAGCCGGAGGCGCCGGTGCCGCGGGTGCCGGAGGGGAAGATCAGCACTGACCAGCCGTTGCCGGCCAGGTCCTTGAGAAACTGGAGGGACTCGCGGCTGGAGCCGCCGGAGCGCACGAACGGCACCGTGCCCAGGGCCAGCGAGGCCGCGGCGCCCTTCACCGCCGAGCTGTAGAAGTAGTCGGCGGCGGCCGCCACCACCAGCCGGCGGCGGATGCGCCCGCCCAGGGCGGCCAGGCAGATGGGGGCGTCGAAGTGGCTCTGGTGGTTGGCCACGAACACCGCCGGCCCCTTGAGCCTGGCCAGGTTGCGCCTGCCGATGACGGTGAACGGCGAGATGAACTTGAGCAGCGGGACCAGCGCCCCGTACTGGATGCCGCTGCGGACCAGGCGGGCCGGCGGGGTCCGGGCCCAGGAGTAGGTCGGGACGGCTGCGCGCCTGCGGGAGCCGCCGGCCTCGGCCGCCTGGCTCTGCTCCCGCTCGCTCACGTGGCCTCCTGCCGCCGGACTCTTGATCATTCAACCAGACCGGCTCGCCGGCGGGCAGTTACGGGTCGAGGGCCGGCCGCCCGATCGGTGGGGCCACGTCCTCGACCCAGGCGGCCACCCGCAGCAGCTGGCGGTCGCCGCCGATCCGGCCGACCAGCGAGATCCCCACCGGCAGCTTCCCCACCAGGCCGGCGGGGAGGGACAGGACCGGGCTGCCGGAGCAGTTGAGGGGACCGGGCAGGCGGGTCAGGGCGGCCTGCACGCCCACCTGCTCGCCGCCGAGGGCGACCGCGCGCTGCCCGATGGCCGGGGCCACGCAGGGCAGGGTGGGCAGCAGCAGGGCGTCGCGGTCGGCCAGCAGGCCCTCGACCTGGGCCACGAAGCGGCCGCGGTAGCGCAGCCCGGTCAGGTACTCGCCGGCCAGGGCGCTGCCGCCGATCCGGATCATGGACAGCATCGCCCTGCTGTAGCCATCCTCGCCGGTCTCGGCCAGGAGCCGGGCGTGGGCGGCGGCCGCCTCGGCGAGCACGATCGTGGCCACCGCCCCCCTGGCCGCCCGCAGCGGCAGGGTCACCTCGTCCAGGGTCGCCCCGGCCGCCTCCAGCCGCCGGCACAGCTCGTCCACCACCGCCGTGACCGCCGGGTCGACCGGCTCCAGATCCTCCCCGACCAGCCGCCCGATCCTGGGCGCGCCGCGTGGCGTCGCGCCGTCGCGCGGGCCCGGGGCCGGGGTCGCGCCGGCGAGCACCTGGTCGAGGAGGGCGACGTCGGCCACGGTGCCGGCGAGCGGGCCCACGTGGTCGCACGACCAGGACAGCGGCCACACCCCGGTGGCCGGCACCCGCCCCCAGGTCGGCTTGAGCCCGACCACCCCGCAGCAGGCCGCCGGGATCCGGATCGACCCGGCGGTGTCGCTGCCCACCGCCCCCGGCACCAGCCCGGCCGCCACCGCCGCGGCCGACCCCCCGCTGGACCCCCCGGCGATCCGGCCCAGGTCCCAGGGATTGGCCGTCCCCGGCGTGACGACGCCGTAGGCGAACTCGTGGGTCCGGGTCTTGCCCACCACCACCGCCCCGGCCTCCCGCAGCCGGGTCACCACCTCGGCGTCACGGCCGGCCACGTTCCCGGCCAGCTTGGGCGACCCGGCCCCCGTGACCGCCCCGGCCACGTCGATCAGGTCCTTGACCGCCACCGGCACCCCGTGCAGCGGCCCCACCACCTCCCCCCGCCGCCCCCGCGCGTCCCGCTCCGCCGCCTCGGCCAGCGCCTCCTCGGCGAGCAGCACCACGAACGCCCCCACCCGCCCGTCCAGCTCCCCCACCCGCGTAAGCGCGCTGCCCACCAGCTCGACGCTGCTGACCTCCCCCTCCCGCACCCTCCGCGCCAGCTCACCCAGGCTCGGGCCCCCGGCACCCACGCCGGAACCCGACCCACCAGTTCGGGATGCCGGGTTGTCCACACCCCCCCATCCAGCCACCGCTCCCGACCCGATCGCCGTGGTGGGGTCGGTGCGGGGTGGGTCGTCGGGGCCCAGATCGGCGGCTTCGATGAGGGCGGCGATCCGCTCCAGGTGAAGGGCGAGGTCGCGCTCGAGGCGGTCGGTGGGATCGCCAGGGGGTGGTTCCAGGCCGGCGGCGGCCAGGCGCCTGCGCAGCGCCTCGGCCAGGTTCGCCAGCTCCCCCTCGTCCATGACCCCGATGCTACGGTGCCGCCATGGCGAGCACCGCATCCGCGCCCCGGCGCCAGTCCGGCGAGGCCCTCGACCGCCTCGCCGCCGAGGTCGCCAACTGCCGCCGCTGCCCCCGGCTGGTCGCCTGGCGCGAGCAGGTGGCCAGCGAGAAGCGGGCCGCCTTCCGCGACCAGGACTACTGGGGCCGCCCGGTCCCCGGCTTCGGCGACCCGGCGGCCGGCCTGCTCATCATCGGCCTGGCCCCGGCCGCCCACGGGGGCAACCGCACCGGCCGCATCTTCACCGGCGACCGCTCCGGCGACTGGCTGTTCGCCA
>Ga0081538_10006241_pt1 | contig 10542 bp, 7 predicted proteins | sample TabmetS5T2R1_FD_71022 | JGI IMG/M metagenome (GOLD analysis project Ga0081538, IMG submission 71022) | Tabebuia heterophylla rhizosphere microbial communities from the University of Puerto Rico - S5T2R1 | ecosystem: Host-associated > Plants > Roots > Rhizosphere ...
CTCGCCGCGGGCGAGCGAGAGGTCCGTGGTGAGGTTGTAGCCCAGGCGCTCGCGTTCGAGCCAGCGCAGGAGCGGCGCCACCTCGGCGTTGAAGCGCGGCGGGAAGCCGCCACCCGCGAACGGGCGATCGAGCCGCACGGCACGCGAGCTCGCGAGCGTGTCGGCGAAACCGTCGCCGTCGTCGTCCTCCCGGTTGAGCCCCTGCCAGGTCAGCGCCGGCAGCACGAGCAGCGGCAGGCCGCCGGCGCCGACGCCGCTGACCGGCTCAGGGCCACGCTTCCCGGCCGCCTTGGTCTGGGGCCGTCCGATCACCGCGAGCGGCCAGATCGCCCGCTGGCGGCCGGCGCGCACGCGCACGAGGTGCAGACCCGTGACCGCGTCCTTCGGGACGCCCACCCGGAAGCGGCCTCCCACGCGGCCGCCGCGCCGCAGCGGCTCCGGGGAGCCGTAGCGCGACAGCACGAAATCGAATGAGCGGTCGAACGGCCCGACCTCGAGGTTCACCACCGAGCCGGCCTTGACCACCGACAGCGGACCGCGCAGGGTGAAGCTGCGCACGGACACGCCGGTGTGGGGCGCCGCCGTGCGCGGGCTCGGGATCTCGGCCGGCGCTACCGCCGGGTTCCCCGCCCGGTCGCGCACGGTGACCGTGAAGGCGTAGTCGCCGTCGGGCGCCGTCGTGGTGGCGTCGGGGCCGGCGCTCACCTCACCGTTCCAGACCCCCTCGCGCGTCTTCGCCTGGCCCTCGGCAGGCATGCCGCGGAAGCGGCGCACAACGTAGGGTCGCGGACCGTCGTCGGTCCTGAACACCCGGAACTCGGGCGCGGCGTTGGCGGGGCCGGCGTAGCGGATCGTTACCCGCGGCTGCTGACCGGGCGCTGCCGGAGCGATCACGGACGGCTCGGCGCTCGCGAGCCGCACGCGCGGTGGCTGCGTGTCCACGTCGATCTCCTTGAAGGAGTCGATCACGCGGCTCTCGTCGCGGCGCACGACTCGCATGCGATACGTCCCGTCCGGCACGCGGTTGCCCTCGTCGTCACGGCCATCCCAGGTGAAGCGGTGCTTGGCGTCGCCCGCGAGCATCTTCTGGTCGACGATCCGGCGCACCTCGTTTCCCTCCGCGTCCACGACCGAGAAGGTCACCTCGGCCGGCTCCGAGAGGTCGAAGCCGACGCGCGTCTCGTCGCGGTAGCCGTCGGCGTTCGGCGAGAAGTGGGCTGGCTTGGTCGCGAAGCGGATCACGAGCGGGAACTCACTCTTGAGGAGTTGCGTCGCGAAGAAGGCGGCGATGGTCGCCACCACCAGCACGGCGAACACCGCCCGAACCAGTGGCCGGGACATGGAGGCGGGAGCCTAGTCGCAGCGCTCCCGTGAAAAAGTCGTCCGCCGATGCGAGTCCAGCTCGTCGATCCGTCGGCCGACGTCCTGCCCTACGACCACGCCCTGGCCGGCGCGCTGGCGCGCCACGGAGCACGCGTGGAGCTCGTGACGTCGCGCTTCGTGCACGGTCCGGCGCCCGTCCCGAACGGCTACGAAGCGCGCAACCTCTTCTACAGCGCCGGCACGCGCTGGGGCGCCGGCAGGCCCTCGCTGCGGCGGACGCTGAAGGCGGTCGAGCACGTCCCCGGCATGCTGCGCTACCGCCGCCACGCCAGGGCGGGGGACGTGAGCCACTGGCAGTGGCTCTGGCTCGAGTCGCTCAGCACGCGCCTGCTGCCGCGCGACCGGCCGCAGGTGCTCACGCTCCACAACGTGATCCGCCGCGAGCGCTCGCCTCGCCGGCTCCTGGAGGCGTTCGACGCGGTCATCGTTCACACGCGCGCCGGCGCGGAGCTGCTCGGCGGCGGCGAACGCGTCCACGTGATTCCGCACGGCGCGTTCGAGCACTTGACCCAGCGTCCGGACGAGCGCGCTCTGCCGCCCGAGCTCACGGCGGTAACGCGGCCGGTGGTGCTCTACTTCGGCGTCGTGCGGGAGTACAAGGGCGTGGACGTGCTGATCGAGGCCATGCAGCACGTCCCAGACGCGGAGCTCTGGGTGGTCGGGCGCCCGCTCGACGTCTCCATGGAGCGTTTGCGCCGGCTTGCGCCCGTCGGGCGCGTCCGCTTCGTCGACCGCTACGTGAGCGACGCGGAGCTGCCCGCGTTCTTTCGCCGGGCGGACGTGCTCGCGCTCCCGCACCGCAACGTCGACGTGTCCGGTGTGCTCTTCGCGGGCCTTGCCTTCGGCAAAGCGATGGTCATGAGCGACGTCGGCGGCTTCCGCGAGCTCGTCGAGGACGAGGGCGCCGGCCGGCTCCTGCCGCCGGGGGATCCGGAGGCACTCGGGGCTGCGCTCGCGGAGCTGGTCGGGGACGCCGACCAGCGTCGCGAGCTCGAGCGGCGCGCCGCGGCGGCCGCGGCCGGCCCCTACTCGTGGGACCGGGTCGCCGAGCTGACGCTGGCCGTCTACCGCGAGGCCGGCGCATGAGGGCGGTGTTCATGGCCAAGTGCAAGCGCTCGGCCGCACGCGCGCTCGACTGGCTCGTCGAGTCGGGCTGCGACGTCGCCGCCGTGCTCGCCGCGGAGCCGGACCGCTGGACCCAGGAGGAGCAGCGCGTCGACCTCGTCGCGGAGCGCAACGGGTTGCCGCTCGTAACTGAGGAGGAGCTCTACGCCGCTCCGCCGCGGGACGTCGACGTCGTGATCTCGTTCCTCTACTGGAAGCTGATCCGCGAGCCGCTTGTCTCGCTAGGGCGGATCGGCTGCCTCAACTTCCACCCGGCGCCGCTCCCGGACCTGCGCGGACTCGGCGGCTACAACATTGCGATCCTCGAGAGCTTCGAGGAGTGGGGCGTGTCCTGTCACTTCGTCGACGAGCACTTCGATACCGGCGACCTCATCCGGGTCGAGCGCTTCCCCCTCGACCACGTGAACGCCACCGCCTTCTCGCTTGACCTCGAGAGCCAGGAGCGGCTGCTGGCGCTGTTCCAGCGCGTGATGTCGAGCGCCCTGCGGGGCGAGGAGCTGCCGCGCACGCCGCAGGGCGAGGGCCGCTATGTCACGCGTGCGGAGTTCGAGGAGCTCCGGCGCGTGCGGCCGGGCGACGACGTCGAGCGCAAGCTGCGCGCGTTCTGGTACCCGCCTCACCCCGGCGCCGTGGTCGAGCTCGACGGCCGCCTCCTGACGCTCGTCGACGAGCGCCTGCTTGCCGAGACCGCCGACGCCTACCGCGCCGCCGGGCTCGTGCCCTGAGCCTCAGGCAGTCGCTTCTCGAACCAGTGGTGGGCGTAGGGCTCGTCGTTGAACGGCTCGACCTCGTCGTAGCCCGCCGAGCGGTAGAGCGCGATCGCCTCGCTGAGCGTCCCGTTCGTCTCGAGCCGCACCACCCGGCTCGGGCCGCGTGCCGCGTGGGCCTCGAGCTCCGCCAGCAGCCGCCGGCCCAACCCGAGGCCGCGCGCCGACTCGGCGACCCACATGCGCTTGAGCTCGGTGGGCGCGTCGTCGTGGAACTTGAGCGCTCCGCAGCCGACGGGCTCCGCCTGGAGCGAGGCGACGAGCAGAAGACCGGCGGGCGGGCGCAGCTCGGCCGCGGCGGCGGATATGCTGAGCGCCGGGTCGAAGCCCTGCGTGAAGCGGTGGTCGAGCTCGGCGGCGTACTCGCGCAGGCAGTGACGCGCGTGTGGGTGCTCGGGATCGAGCGGCTCGATGTTCACCATGGCCGCCGTGAGCAGCCGCTCGACCTGCGCCATCGCGTCCACCAGACGCCCGCGCTGGCCCTCCTCCAGCGGCTCGAGCAGTGACTCGGCGAGCTCGCCGCTGCGCCGGTCGAGCAGAGCGCGCTCGCGCCGCCCGGCGGCGGTGAGCCGTGCGGTGCGCACGCGGCGGTCGCGCTCTCCCGGTCCGACCGCCACTAGCCCGGCGCTCTCGAGGCTGCGCAGCATGCGGCTCAGGTAGCCCGAATCGAGCCCGAGCTGCTCGCGCAGCCAGCGCACGTCGCGGCCGTCGGGGCCGATCTCCCAGAGCAACCGCGCCTCGCCGAGCGGCCTGCGGCGGCCGAGGAAGCGATCGTCGAGCGCCCCGACCTGCTGTGTCACCAGCCGGTTGAAGCGGCGGACCTGAGTGACCATCGCTGCGTCGATTATCTGACCGTAGTCAGAGGTCGGCCCGAGGTCAAGCCGGCGACACCGTGGATTCGCGTACGACCAGCTCGGCGGGCAGCACGATCCGCTTGCGCGTGCGCGGCCCCGCCATGCGCCGCTCGAGCAGCTCGAAGGCGGTGGCGCCGAGCAGCTCGGCGTCCAGGCGGACCGTTGTGAGCGCGGGCTCGAGCGCGCGCGCGAAGTCCATGTCGTCGAAGCCGACGACCGAGAGCTCCTGCGGGAGGCGCAGGCCGCGTTCACGCGCGGCCAGGTAGAGGCCGGCGGCGATCAGGTCGTCGTCGCAGTAGACGGCGGTCGGGAGCTCGTCGAGCAGCGGCCCGGCGGCCTGACGGGCGTCCTCGATGGAGATCGGCGTGAGCGCGCGCGGCTGGAGGTCCGGATCGAACCCGGCCTCGCTCAGCACGCGCCGGCGTGCACTTTCGCGGCGGTGGAAGGTCGGCGCGTCGAAGGCGGCGGCAAGGTGGCCGATGCGCACATGGCCGAGCTCGACGAGGTGCGTGAAGGCGGCCGCGGCGCCGCCCTCGGCGTCGAAGCGAACCGACGGCCGCCCCGGCGCCTCGCCCTCCATCAGCACCACGTGCTCGTCCGGCCCCAGACCGCCCGGCGGGTCGACCTCGAACAGCAGATAGCCGTCGACCGGGCCCGCGCGCAGCGCCTCGAAGGTCTGCTCCTCCCAGCGCCTGTCGTTCGCGGTGTCGACGAGCGCGACGGTGTAGCCCGCGCTGCGAGCCGCGCGCTGGGCGCCGCGCAGGACGCGACTGAAGAACGGGTTGGTGATGTCCGGGACGAGCAGCGCGACGGCCCGCGAGCTACCGAGCCGCAGCGCCTGGGCCGCGACGTTCGGCCGGTAGCCGAGCTCGCGCGCGCAGCGCCGGACGTGCTCCTGCGTCGCCTCGGAGACGCGGCCCTGGCCCTTCCCGGAGAAGACGAGCGACACGGTCGACTGCGACACGCCCGCCCTCTCGGCCACGTCCACGCTGGTCACGCGCTGTCGCGGTGAGTCCTCGATGGAGCGGAATGGAAGCACGGCGTTCATGTCGGGCCTTGACGACGAGCCTAGTCATACGTACTATGCTCATACGTATGACGGCAATCGGAACACAGATAGTCGCCCTCATCGGCGCGGCCACCGTGGCGGCGGGCGGCCTGCTCGGCGCTGGCAGCGGCTCGAGCGCGGACACGCGCACGGCGCTCATCGTCGACGCCTCACTCGCTCGCGACGGACGCGAGCTCGTGGACGAGCGCCTGCGTGACGCGGCGGATGAGCTGCGTGTCCCGCGCACCACTGAGGAGGCCCGCATGGACGTGCGCTACCTCGCCGCTGGCGGGCACCGGATCGTCGTCCTCGGTCCACAGGCGAGCGCCGCCGCGGCCGGCACGACGGCTGAGCGAGCCGCGACGGTCGCGGGTGCCCTGGCCGCCGCGCGGCGCTGATGCGAACCGGCGCTACGGTGAGTCGCATGACCGCCCCGCCCGAGCTCACGGTGCGCCGCGCCGGGTCCGAGGACGTGGCCGTCATCGGGCGCCTGCTCTACGACTTCAACACGGAGTACGACGAGCCGACCCCGCCGCCGGAGGCGCTGGCAGTGCGATTCCGCGAGCTGCTGGCGCGCGACACGGTCGTTCTGCTGGGCGGCGCGGGACCCGACGGGATCGCCGTCATGCGCTTCCGCCCCGCGATCTGGACCACCGAGCTCGAGTGCTATCTCGCCGAGCTGTACGTCGTGCCCGAGCGGCGCGGTCACGGGCTCGGGCGCGTCCTGATGAACGAGGCGATGGACGTCGCGCGCGCCGAGGGCGCCACCTACATGGACCTCGGTACCTCCGAGGACGACGTGGCCGCCCGCCGGCTCTACGAGAGCCTCGGCTTCAGCAACCGCGAAGGCAAGCCCGACGGGCCGCTCAACTACTACTACGAGCGCGAGCTCTGAGGGTGTGACCGTTACTCTCGAACGGTGACCTGCGCGGCCTGCGGAACCGAGAATCCCGCCGGAGCGCGGTTCTGCATGGGATGCGGCGCCCGGCTCGAGCGGCGCTGCCCGTCCTGCAACGCGAAGGTGCCGAACGAGGCGCACTTCTGCATGAACTGCGGCGCCGCGCTCGACGAGGCGCCGGCGGCGCGTCCCGCCGCCGAGCCCCCGCCCGAAGAGCGCCGCCAGGTGACGGTGCTGTTCGCGGACCTGTCGGGCTACACCGCCTTCGCTGAGCGCATGGACCCTGAGGCGGTCAAGTCGCTCGTAGACCGCGCGCTGATGCGGCTCGGCCGCGAGGTCGAGCGCTACGGCGGCACCGTCGACAAGTACATCGGCGACAACGTGATGGCGCTCTTCGGCGCCCCTGTCGCGCACGAGGACGACGCCGAGCGCGCGGTCCGAGCGGGGCTCGGCATGCAGGCGGCCATGGACGAGGTCAATGCCGGCCTGCCCGGCGGGATCAACTTCGACCTGCGTGTCGGGATCAACACCGGCGAGGTGCTCGCTGGTGCTGTCGGTGAGGCGTACACGGTGGTCGGCGACACCGTCAATGTCGCGTCGCGCCTGCAGAGCGCCGCTCGCCCCGGCAGCGTCACCGTCGGTGAGCGCACGATGCGCGCTTCCGCGAGCGCGGTCGAGTACGAGCGGCTCGAGCCGCTCGAGCTCAAGGGTAAGGCCCGGCCGGTGCCCGCCTGGGAGGCCGTCTGCCTGATCGCCGAACAGGCCGTCGGCCGCGCGGCGCCCGCTCGCGAGTCCCCGTTCGTCGGCCGCGACAGCGAGCTGCGCACGCTCGAGAGCATCTACGAGCGCATCCTGGACGAGGGCTCGCCGCAGCTCGTGACGCTGATCGGCGAGGCCGGCGTCGGTAAGTCGCGCATCCTGCGCGAGTTCGAGCGCCGGCTCGCGGAGCACCCCTCGCGGCCCACGATGCGCACCGGGCGCTGCCTGCCCTACGGCAGCGGCATCGTCTTCTGGGCGCTCGGCGAGGTGGTGCGCGCGGAGGCGTCGATCGTCGAATCCGACTCCGCAGAAGAGGCTTGGCGCAAGCTGTCCCTCTACGTGAGCGAGCTGCGCGGCGACGAGGGCGAGGCCTCGGACCGCCAGGCCGCGATGATCGGACGCCTGCTCGGCGTAGAGGTGCCAGCCGAGCTCGTGCCGCGCGAGGAGAATCCCGAGCGCGCCCGCGAGCTGTTCTTCTCGGCGCTCCGATCGGGCATCGAGGCGATCGCCCGGCGGCGCCCCTTCGTGATCGCCTTCGAGGACATCCACTGGGCGGACGACGGCATGCTCGAGGCGATCGAGCACCTCGGCCAGTGGGTGCGCGCGCCGCTGCTACTCGTCTGCCTCGCGCGCGACGAGCTGCTTGACCGCCGCCCGGGTTGGGGCGGGGGGCGCCGCTCGGCAACGCAGCTCGTGCTCGAGCCGCTCAAGCCCGCCCAGGCGCGAGAGCTCGTCGAAGCGCTGCTGCCGCCTGGCTTCGAGCGGGCGACCCTGGTTGCCGAGCGCTCCGGCGGGAACCCGCTGTTCGCCGAGGAGATGGCGCGCCGCATCGCCGAAGAGGGCGGTGAGGGATCGGCGCTGCCGGACACCGTCCAGGGCGTGCTCGCCGCCCGGCTCGACTCGCTGCACCCGTTCGAGCGCCGGCTGGTTCAGCAGGCCTCGGTTGTCGGGAGGACGTTCTGGGAGGGCTCGCTCGTCGCGCTCGCCCAATCCGAGGGAGAGGACCTCGGCCGCGCGCTGAGCTCGCTTCAGCAGAAGGACATCCTCGTGCCGGCGGGCGAGGGCCGGCTGGAGGGCGAGCGGGAGCTCGGCTTCAAGCACGTGCTGATCCGCGACGTCGCCTACGGGATGCTGCCCAAGGCGGTCCGCTCGCGCAGGCACTTCGAGGTGGGCAGCTTCCTGGAGGAGCGCGCCGGCGACCGCACCGCCGAGGTGCTGTCGCTGCTCGCCGACCATTACGGCCGCGCCGCCGCGCTCGGGCGCGAGGGCGGCGTACAGGGTCCCGAGCTGCTCGAGATGCGCCGCCACGCCGTCCGCTTCCTCGAGGAGGCGGGCGACGCCGCCGCTCGCCTTTACTCGAACCGCGAGGCGGCCGAGCACTATCGCCACGCGCGCGACGTCGCGCGTCAGGACCGCGAGCTCGCCGTTGACGACGGGATGGATGCCGTCGCCGTGCGCGTGGGCGAAAAGCTCGGCGACGTGTCGTTGCGGCTGGGCCGGGTCGATGAGGCGATCGCCGTCTGGGGGGACTGCCTCAACTGGCACCGCGGCCAGGAGGACCTCGAGCGCGTGGCCGACCTGCACCGCAAGATCGGCGCCGGTCTGTCGCACAAGGGCGAGCGCAAGCCCGCGATCGAGCACTACCAGAAGGGCATCAACCTGCTCAAGGACGGCCCGCCGCGGATCGAGCTCGTGCGCCTGTACGAGGAGGCGGCCTGGCTCTACCTCCACACGGGCGACAACATGCTCGCCATCTACGCCTCCGAGAAGGCGCTGCGGCTGGCCGAGAAGCTCGGCGAGACGCGTGCGGCGAGCCGGGCGCACGGCATCTTCGGCCGCGTCTTCGGTCGCATCGGCGACACCGACAAGGCTCGCCAGAACCTGGAACGGGCCGTCGAGCTCGCGCGCGGCTCAGACCACGGTGAGACGATTATCGCCCTCTCGGCGCTCGGCCGGCAGCTCGAGATCTCCGAGGCCAACGTGAGCGGCGCCCGCGCCGCCTACGAGGAGGCACTCGCGCTGGCCGAGGAGATGGGCATGCTGCCCGCCCAGGTCGAGCTGCACGCCTGGCTCGCCCAGCTCGCCGTCTACGGCGCCGACTGGGAGCGCGTCGAGAACTCGACCGAGGCGAGCGCCGAGCTGGCCGAGCGCGAGGGGCTCGTCGGCAAGCTCTGCCTGCCCTACGCGCTGCGCGGCATCCTGCGCTGGCGCGAGGGCCGGATCGACGATGCCACCGTCCTCTTCCACCGCGCGCTCGAGCTGGCCGAGCAGGTCGGCTGGTCCGAGCTCGCATTCCAGGCGCTGATCGGCCTGGCCACGGCTCTGCGCGACCAGGGCGAGCTCGACAGCGCGGTTAACGCGCTCGACCAGGCGATCGAGGTCTGCGAGCGTGCCGGCCTGCTCGCCCAGTCGATCCAGGCGATGGGCTCGCGCGCCGTCGTGCTGGCACTCGCGCAGAGGCCGACCGCCGCGCGCGAGGCCGCCGCGCTGACTACACAGATGGCGGAGCGCCTCCACTATCCGCTCGGCGCGGCCGCGGCGCTCGAGGCGCGCGGAGCGGCCGATGAGGATCCCGTCGAGGGAGCCCGCCTGCTCGGTGAGGCGGAGGCCGCCTGGGCCGAGCTCGACCGCCCGCTCGAGGCCAACCGGGCACGACTACTGGCGGGCCAGCTGCTGCTCGCCCACGACGGCGAGCGCGGCCGCGAGCTGCTCGAGTCCGCCGCCGCCGAGAGCGAGCGCCTCGGCGTACCGCACCTCGCGGCGCTCGCGCGGCAGGCGGTGCGGTAGCTAGCTGCGGTCCGCGCCGGTCACGACCACGACCGTCGCGTCCCCGGCCAGGCCCTGCGTCGCCGCGTCGATTGGCTCGCGCTGCGCGATGTCGAGCTTCCTGGACACGGCCGCCGCCTCGCGCTCATGACCTGGGGCGAACAGGATCACCGATTCGGCGCGCTGCTGATCGGAGCTGTTCGCAACGGTGCCCACCTCGAAGCCGGCGGTCTCCACCTCGTCGCTGACGCGCGCGGCCAGCCCCGGCACGGTCGTGCCGTTCAGAACCGAGACGGTCACCGTTGACGGGTCGATGGCGGGCCGGTTGCGCCGCTCCTGGCCGCCCGCTCCCTGCCCGTTTCCATCTCCACTACTGCCGTTGTTCGCGCCGCCCTGCGGCTCCTGCGCCGCCTGGTCGCCGGAGGGCGTGCTCGAGTCGTCACCCGAAAGCTGCGTGAGGGCGAGCGCGACGCCTGCACCCAGCAACACAACTCCGCAAATCGCCAGGATCAGATTGCGCGTGCTCCCGAAGATGCGCTGATGCCAGGACTCGCTCTTGGGCGGGATGATCTGCGTCTGCTGCGGGGCGGGTCGGGCGGCGGGCTGGGGCCGAGACTGCGGCGGCGCCGGAGGCGGGCCGCCCTGGCTGCCGCCGCTGGCGGCGCTCGTGGCCGGTCGCGGCGCGCCGGGCACGGGCGGAGCGCCGGGCTTGGGCTGCGTGACGGTAGGAGCGCCCTGATTGCCGCTTGGCTGCGCCGCGGGAGGCGTTTCCTGCTTGAGGGCGGCGGGAGCTGCCCCGCTCTGTGCAGTTGCTGCGGCGGGCGTGGCCGCGGCGTGCGCCCCCGCCGGCGCCGGGGCAGGAGCCGGCGCGGCGGGCGCCCTGGGGGCGGCGCCCCGCTTCTTCTGGGGCGCCCCCCCGGCGCCCCCCGCGGCCGCCCCCCC